>Ga0209279_10000010_pt1 | contig 180978 bp, 155 predicted proteins | sample CoawatmetaG00DNA_3_FD_187508 | JGI IMG/M metagenome (GOLD analysis project Ga0209279, IMG submission 187508) | Marine microbial communities from the West Antarctic Peninsula - Coastal water metaG006-DNA (SPAdes) (version 2) | ecosystem: Environmental > Aquatic > Marine > Coastal ...
TTCTGGTGTTGGTACTACCTCGTTCAAATCTGAACCACAAGCAGTTAGTGCCAAGCCTAAACTCAGTACTATGATGCTTTTATTGAATGCTTTTATATTGTTTAACATTTTCATCTTTCACCCCTAAACTTTAATTTTTAATTTTTAATTTTTAATTTCTAAATGGCTGATAGCGCTTCCAAACCAAGTTAAAAAAACACCTAATTATTAACACAAACCGCTTTTATTCTTAAATATGATTAGCCAAACTCTATATATTTCATTGTTTGTTTAATCAAATATCAATACTTGTCTTCAATGCTTGTTTTTTGTTTTTCAGCTTGATTCTAATAAAAAAAATTTTAAATATTCCAAAAACAACATACCCCAATGTAAGGTATTAACAACACAAATACGTTCAATGGTCTCTTTCGTAAGACCAAGTGGATTATTGTGTTATCGATAGCTAAATAAATGGTATTTAACTCAAATCTTTAAATTTTATATTATTGACTTTGAATGGTATCTATTTTGAAGCTCAGTCCTCTTTTAATAATTAAATTACATTACTTATGGGTTATTACCTATTAGTGCTGTGACTTTTTATACGTAATCGTTACCTAGGGCCGTTAACTTTGTACTTATTTTAGCTTAACCATTATGCTCAAAGGTATCTGTTCATTAATAGATGCATCAAGGTGAATAAGTTCTAGTAGACCTAATAAAAACCAATAAAACATAAGAAAAAAGTAATATGTATTGATCTGCAAAGCATGGCTTGCTTTATCGAATAATACTTCTGAGATCACAAACTAAATGAGATAGTTATTGGAGTTTGACCACTTCATCGTTAAAACCTACCGTTTCACCGATTTTAATTGTTAAAGGTACATATTTAGTTAACCTCGTTAGAAAAACTAAAATGATCGATGAAAAAGACCATTTATTTCATTCTGTAATAATTCTCACGGTATATAAGCATGACAGAAAACACACTCCACCAAACAGCAGCAAAAGATAAAATATCACTCGGAAGAAAACTTATTTATGGCTTAGGCGCATTTATAAATAATTTACTTGGTGCGGCAATGGTTACTATGTCAATCGTACTTAACTTAGGATTAGGGATGAACCCCGGGTTAGTAGGTCTATTAGGGGCTTTACCTCGTTTTCTCGATGCATTCACCGACCCACTAATGGGCTACATTTCAGACAAAACCAAGTCAAAATGGGGCAGACGTCGGCCTTATATTTTTATAGGGGCGATTCTCTCTGGTATTATTTTTGCCATGCTATGGCAGTTACCAAGAGGACAAAGTGAAGAATTTTACTTTTGGTTTTTCTTGATCGGCTCAACTATTTTTTATCTGGCTTATACTATTTTTGCAACTCCTTGGGTCGCATTAGGTTATGAGTTGACTCCAGATTACCACGAACGTACCCGAATAATGGCGGTTCAAAATTTTATGGGGCAATTTGCTTGGCTACTTGCCCCTTGGTTTTTATTGTTTATGCAAAACGATAGCCTGTTTAGCGATATGATAGAAGGTGCCGGTTGGTTAGCTATTATTATTGGTATCGTTACTATTGGTATTGGCATTTTACCCGCCATATTTCTCTCTGAGCGCTTTACTCCAATTCCAACCGCACAAAACGTATCTTCGAGTACAGCAAAGCCCACTGGAATGATTGCCTCAATTAAGGACTTTTTTAAAGGTTTTTTAATTACCATTAAATTTAAGCCATTTTTAAGTTTATGTGGTGCCACCTTTTTAGTCTTTAACGGTTTTATGATGGTTGCTGCCTTTCAAAGTTATGTCATTATTTATTATGTCTTTGGTGGTGATCAAGCACTCGGTGCTGAATACGTTGGTTGGGCAGGTACTGTGTCATTTATTGCAACCTCCTGTGCGATATTTATTGTCACTAAGTTGTCGACCTTATTTGGAAAACGTAAAGCCTTTTTTATTACTATAGCTATTTCTATCTTTGGCTATGCATTAAAATGGATTTGTTTTACACCAGACAACCCACTGTTAATTCTTATTCCACCGATATTCTTTGCTTTCGGTTTAGGCGGATTATTTACACTCATGGGCTCAATGGTTGCTGATGTTTGTGACCTGGATGAATTGGAAACAGGAGAGCGCCGCGAAGGTATGTTTGGCTCAATATTCTGGTGGGTTGTTAAACTAGGATTAGCCGCTGCGATGGCCGCTGGTGGTTTCTTACTTAATGCGACTGGTTTCGATGTTGCGTTAGGGGGAGCTCAATCAGCTGATACATTATTTTACATGCGTTTAGCCGATGTCCTTGTTCCTGTGCTTTGTTCTATCGTTGCTATTTGGATGGTTGCTACCTACCCAATTACTGAGGAAATGGCGACTGAGGTCCGTAAAAAACTAGAAACAAGGCGTGGAAAATTATCGGCGCAAAATGATAATGATGAAAGCCAAAATGGGGAATTAGCTAACGGCTAGTTGACTGATGCTAAACAATATTTCACTCTATTATTAAAATATTGTTTAGTTGCATCTAGCATAAAGTCAACGAATCAAGCTAAATACAAGACTGAATTCGGTTAAAATAAATAGCTTTATTTTTTTTTGTATGATAAAAAGTAGCCCGTTAAATTTTAAAAGCAAATATATATTTGCTTTTTTTATGACACTATCTGGAAGCGCTTCCAGCTTTAGGAGCCTTTGATATCAGAAAAATTAAATTAGTTGTGATCTTTACCATCAACTAATAAAAAATATTATCGACTAGGTTAATTAGAATTTATTAGAATTGAGTGTTGGTTTACATGTGACACTTAATTTAGGCAGGAAATATTATGAATAAAAATTTAAAACAAAACAGTCAAGTAACCGGAAAATTTATTACGGTGAACAATGAACGCTTTTATGCGATAAATAATACCAACAAAATGGCGCCATTTTTTGTCAGTGTAATTTCCAATAGCGATCATTGGCTATTTGTCTCATCTACAGGTGGTTTAACCGCTGGCAGAGTATCGCCTGAAACTGCTTTATTCCCCTATGTTACTGTCGATAAAATACATGAAAGTACTGAGCATACTGGCAGTAAAACTTTGTTAGAAGTTGAGATAGATAACAAAACCTATAACTGGGAACCATTCAATCGAAAGCATGACAGAGAATATTCGATTAGTAGTCACCTTTATAAAAATGTTTTAGGTAATAAACTGTGTTTCGAAGAAACGAATGAAGACTTACAAATAACTTTTCGATATACCTGGCTAACATCAGAGGTCTATGGCTTTGTTCGTGAGTGTGAGCTAATCAACTTGTCGGATCAAACGGTGAAAGTAAAGCTGCTTGATGGCCTGCAAAATATATTACCCGCTAGTACACCACGCCATACCCAAACAAATACCAGTAATTTAGTTGATGCTTATAAGTGGAATGAACTTGATGAAAAAACGCATCTCGCCTTTTTTACTTTATATTCAGGCATTACCGATAAAGCCGAGCCTTGTGAATCATTAAAAACTAACACAGTATTCTGTTTAGGGCTCGAGCAACCTAACATTCTTCTTTCGTCAGAACAGTTGGACGCTTTTCGTAATGGACAACCGCTAGAGCAAGAAGTGCATAAACGTGGTATACGCGGTGCCTATTTTGTTAACACCACACTAAGCTTACCAGCGACATCATCAAAGCAATGGCAATTAGTCGCTAATGTGGAACAAAGTCAAAGCCAAGCAGTCGCCTTGCGTAAAAAGTTAACCAATACTGATGAAGTTATTTTAGCGATAAGCAAATCTATTGATAATGGTTCTGATGAACTTGCTCGCATCATGGCAGGTGGTGACGCTTTTCAACTGACCAATGAAGAAACTGTCTCTGTACACCATTATGCTAATGTTTTATTTAATATATTACGTGGTGGTGCTTTTGACGATCAGTATTATATTAATACCAGTGACTTTATTAAAACGATTAGTTTGTTCAATGACGAGACTTATAACCGTCATCAATCATTATTTTCAGACTTACCGAAAAGACAAGATTTCAATGAATTATTAGCACTTGTTAAGCAGCAAGCCGATCCTCAACTTGAGCGACTTTGCTACGAGTATTTGCCTATTTCATTTGGTCGCAGACATGGCGATCCAAGCCGTCCTTGGAACCAGTTTGCCATAAAACTAGTGGATGAAAATCAAAACCGTTTATTGACGTATCAAGGTAATTGGCGCGATATATTTCAAAACTGGGAAGCGTTGACATTTAGCTATCCAGAATTCATAGAAAATATCATTGCAAAATTTGTTAATGCTTCAACAATGGATGGCTATAATCCTTACAGAATTACCAAAGAAGGCATTGACTGGGAAGTTGAAGAGCCTGATGATCCTTGGAGCTATATCGGCTATTGGGGTGATCACCAAATCATCTACTTACAAAAAATGCTTGAGCTATCAAATAAATTTCATCCCGAGAGTCTTGCTCACTTATTACACCGCCCTATTTTTAGTTATGCTAATGTGCCCTATAAAATCAAGTCTTTTGATGCGATGTTACAAAATGCCAAAAGCACGGTTACTTATGACAATGATTTAGCAGACAAAATTGCTCTACGAGTTGAAAAGATAGGCGCTGATGGCAAATTAGTACTCGATACCCATGGTGAAGTTTATCAAGTTAATTTACTTGAAAAGCTCTTAGTAACACTACTGTGTAAATTAGGGAATTTTGTTGTTGATGGGGGTATTTGGTTAAATACCCAACGTCCAGAATGGAATGATGCAAACAATGCCTTGGTTGGCCAAGGGCTATCAATGGTAACCTTGTGCTATGTTCGCCGCTATATTTGCTTCTTTCAAGACCTTATTAGTAAAGAGAATGACCAAGTTACCTTATCCGTTGAAGTCAGTCAGTGGCTTGGTGAAACCGCCCTAGCTCTGTCAAAACTTCAGTCATTACTAAGCGGTAGTCAGTTAAGCGCTGAACTTAGATATCAAAGTTTAGCTGATCTTGAGCAAGCTTCTTGTAATTATCGTCAAAAAGTTTATCAGCAGACCCCGTTCAGTGGCAAAGTTGATACGCCCATTAGCCAAGTAAAAAGTATGTTAGCTGATGCTCTAGTGGCGATTGATCATTCCATTAATGTAAACCAGCGAGATGATGGTTTATATAACGCTTACAATCTACTTGAATTGAAAGAAGACAAGCTCAGTATTGATACGCTCTATCCAATGCTTGAAGGACAAGTCGCTGCGCTGAGCTCTGGTTTTTTAACACCCAAACAAACAGTAAGTATTTTAGACGCATTATCTGAAAGTGACATTTATCGAGATGATCAAAAAAGTTACATGCTTTATCCCGATAGAGCGCTACCCAGTTTCCTAAATAAGAACATCATCAGCGATGAGCTGTTGGCGAGTTCTTCATTTTTACAAAAAATGATTGAGTTAAAAGATGAACGTATTGTCTTGTTGGATGAAGATGGTTCTTACCGTTTTAATGCTGACTTAACGAACTCAGGGGTATTATTGGAGCAGTTAAAAGGATTAAGCGCTCAATATAGTGACTTTGCAGACTCAACAACTGAGTTATTGACCATCTATGAGCAAGTATTTAATCATAAAGCTTTTACTGGTCGCTCTGGGGGAATGTTTGGTTTTGAAGGACTCGGTTCTATTTACTGGCATATGGTTTCTAAGTTATTACTTGTAGTAGAAGACAACTTCTTTGATGCACTCGAAAAAAATGAAGATGCTGCCACGATTCAACAATTAGGACAGCACTATTATCGTATCCGTGAGGGCCTAGGTTTTAATAAAACTCCTGATGAATATGGCGCTTTTCCTTGTGACCCTTATTCTCATACACCCAAACATGCGGGTGCTCAGCAACCGGGTATGACGGGACAAGTTAAAGAAGAGGTACTCGCCAGATTTGGCGAACTTGGTTTAAGAATTGTTGATGGTAAAGCTTATTTTCAAACTGACTTACTCAGAAAATGTGAATTTTTAACGACAGCAAAACAATTTCGCTACCTAGATGTTAACGACCAATGGCAAGAGCTTTCAATAGCTGAAAACGGCCTAGCGTTTACTTGGTGCCAAGTCCCTATTGTTTATCAACTTGATGACAGTTGTTCAAGCCATCTTAAAGTACTTTGGGCGGATGGTGTCGAGACAACGTCTGAAGGTTTAGCACTTTCTGCTGAAAACAGCCGTGATTTATTTTTACGTAACGGTAAAATTAAACAGTTGAGCTTAACATTAACAAGCAATCAATTATTTTGTGAATAAATTCAGTTTGAGCACCGTAGTGTTTTAGAAAAACTAACGCATTACGGGTTTTAACAATAGTTATATGGAAGATTAAATGTCAAATAAATACAATAAACATCTGTCGTTAACCGGGGTTAATTTTTCCCAGCTCAACACCACAGATTTAAAGAAAATGGCCGGTATTATTCTAGACGAAAAGATCCATGGTATATCGTTTAGTCCTTATGTAGAAGGCCAAGGACCCGGTACAAAAATTGATGAAGCCCAAATTCGTGATCGTCTTGACCATATAAAATCAAATATCAACTGGATTCGTTCTTTTTCTTGTACTGAGGGCAATGAACTTATTCCTAAAATTGCTAAAGAAAATGGTTTAAAAACCATGGTTGGCGTTTGGTTAAATGATGATCTTGAAAATAATGAATTAGAGCTAGCTAATGCTATCAAAGTTGGTCAAGCCGGGCACGTTGATATTCTTGCGGTAGGTAACGAAGTCTTACTTCGTGGTGATTTAACTGAAGATCAACTCATTGATTACATTAACAGAGCTAAAGAAGCCTTACCTCAATTACAAGTCGGCTATGTTGATGCTTATTATGAATTTGAAGATCACCCACGTGTGGCTGATGTATGTGATGTTATTTTGGCAAATTGTTATCCATTCTGGGAAGGTTGTTCAGCCGATTACTCCTTACTTTATATGAAAGATATGTACAGACGAGCCGTTAAAGCGGCTAAAGGTAAAAAGGTTATTATCACAGAAACTGGCTGGCCTAACCTCGGTACGGCAGAAAGAGGTGCAGAGCCCTCTTATAACAATGCAATAAAATATTTCATTAACACCTATTTATGGGCCGAAGAAGATAAATTAGACATATTCTATTTTTCTTCATTTGACGAAACCTGGAAAATTGAAGAAGAGGGTGATGTTGGGGCCTACTGGGGATTATGGAACAAAGATGGACAGTTGAAATACATCTAAAGTCATTAGTATAAAATAATAATTAGCATAATTAACATAATTAGCATAATTAGCACCAAGGAAGAACAATGAAATTAGAACACGGTAATGCCATTTGTTACTCGGGATATCGCGAAGGTCAAAACCCTCGAGAAGCAATTTACCCTAGCTACGAAGAAATAAAAGAAGATTTGATGCTCTTAGCTGATAACTGGAAGTTTCTTCGCTTATACGATTGTGGTCCTCATGCAGAAATTGTGCTTGATGTCATTAGTAAAGAAAGCTTCGATTTCAAAATAATGCTGGGTGTTGATATGGCTGCGGAAATGTCTAATCCACATTGTCCGTGGGGTGCTGAGTTTAGTGAACAAACATTGAGAAATAATCGCCAAGCGAACAGTGTTCAAATAGAAAAATTGATCACGCTGTCAAATCAATACCCACAAATTATTTCTTCAGTGTCGGTTGGTAATGAAGCCAGTGTTGACTGGACTGATCATATGGTTCCCGTGCAATGTTTGGTTGACTATGTCCGCTTTATTAGGAGCAATATAAAACAACCGATTACCTTTTGTGAAAACTATGTCCCTTGGACCTATAAATTAGAGCCCTTGGTTGCTGAGCTAGATTTTATTTCTATTCATACCTATCCTGCCTGGGAATACAGAACCATGGCGGATGCCCTTGAGTATACCAAACAAAATTATTACTCAGTGGCTGATCATTACCCTGATAAGCCCGTAGTAATTACTGAGGCGGGCTGGACAACAACATCTAATGGTAGGGGTATAGAAAAATGGAATGCTTCAGAAGAACTACAGACAGCCTATTACCACCAATTACTTGAGTGGACCAACCAAGAAAAGATACTGACGTTTGTTTTTGAAGCCTTTGATGAGCCTTGGAAAGGTTCTGATCACCCAGAGGAACCAGAGAAGCATTGGGGGTTTTTTAGAGTAGACCGTACACCTAAATTAGTCATGGAAGAAATACTTAAAGAAAATCAACAACGTAGTCTGGAAAAAAGCCTTTTTGTTAAAGTCGCTTAATTGTGACTAGGCAAGGGATTGCCTTATTAACCGGTCAATTTAACATAACGCTATCATTGAAATACTTCACACCTATCAAAAATACAATAAAGCAAGATGCACTAGAGGGCTAATAGTATGACAAAATTAAAAGCACTCATTGTTGATGATGACCCTTTAGCTTTAATGCTACTAAGAGAAAAGCTCAATAAATATCATAACATTAGTATAATTGCTGAATGTAAAAATGGCAGAGAAGCGATTGCAGCAACGTTAGAATTAGCTCCAGATTTAATTTTTCTTGATATAAAAATGCCTGAGATAGACGGTTTTGGTGTCATAAAAAAACTGCAAACAGATATTTTACCACTCATAATATTTGTAACTGCCTATAAGCAACATGCCTTTGATGCCTTTGATGTTAATGCGGTTGATTATATAATAAAGCCTATTGAAGATACTTATTTACAAAGAGCGATTAGTCGAGCTATTGTTCGATTTAATCAAAAAAGTCCTACCGAAATTAAGGCGAAAATAATAAGTGCCATTGATTCAATCAATGTATATGAAAATAATAGTGAACAAGATACACCCTGCCTACGCTCTCATTATGATGGCACTCATAATGTGACTCATTTTAGTAATGGCATTAACCAGGGTATTAATGTTAATAATTTAGATCGAAAAATCATAATTAAAGACCGAGATAGCATTACTTTATTGAAGCAACTAGATATTGAATGGATAGATGCTGCGGGTGATTATACTTGCCTACATGTTGGTGGTGTTACCCATATAAAGCGTTGCACATTAAAAGACTTACTCATCGACTTAGACCCTGAGATTTTTAAGCGAGTTCATCGCTCAACTATTGTTAATTTAAATTATGTGACGAAAGTTATCCCTCACACCAAGGGAGAGTATTTCCTTCTATTAGGCGAGTTTGATCAAATAAAAGTCAGCCGTAAATACCGTGAAATTATTAAGCATTATTTAGTAAACACTTAAGGCTTTAAACTTTAAGTTACTAGACAATGATATGTCATAAAAATACGTGAGGTAAAATGAGTGTGAATAAATTAAAAATAAAAATACGTGAGGTAAAATGAGTGTGAATAAATTAAAAATAAAAATATCTTTGTTCTCTCTATCGACAATCGCATTAATCAGTTACTTTTATCAACAGCAAGGTGAACCAATGGTCTCTAGTGGTACCCCAATCAATTATAGCATTGCTGCTACCAGCGAAGTTCTTTTAACCAGTGAAGCAGGAGATAAAATAGCTCTCCAAGAAAATTTAGTCTTTAAAAAAGGGACGCCTAACGGCACCGTTATTACGATAAGACCCGATATTGTTAAACAAACCCTTACCGGTATAGGTACCTCTTTCACTGAATCATCTGCTTATGTACTCGCTCATTTAACTGATGAAAAAAGAGCGGAGGTTATGGAAAATATCTATGGTGAAAAGGGCGCTAATTTTTCATTGGCCCGAACGCCTATTGGTGCCACTGATTTTTCAGTGAAAGGGAAATACTCCTACGCCGATGTTAGAGATGATGCTAATTTAACCCACTTTACTATCGGCGTTGACCAAGACGGCTTCAGTAACCTTGAGTATCCAGGTATTAAGAATACCCAGTTTGACTTATTGCCGATGATCAAAGAAGCCTTGGCCATTAAATCGAATCAAACAGACAAAGAACTAAGAATTATGGCCTCTGCCTGGACAGCTCCGTCTTGGATGAAGGATATTGATGATTGGTACATAAAAGGAACAGCTGAGAATAATTTTGAAGGGACAGGCGGAGAGCTTAAAGCAGATTATGTGGCTACCTATGCTGATTACATCATTAAATATCTGGATGCTTATAAGGCCGAAGGAGTCAATATTTGGGCGTTAACTCCGGTTAACGAACCTCATGGTAATAGTGGGCAGTGGGAAAGCATGCATTTCACCCCAGAGAGTCAAAGTACCTTTATTAAAAGTCACTTAGGTCCAAAATTGAAATCTAGCGACCACCATGGGATAAAGTTATTTGTTTTCGACCAAAACAGAGACGCCCTTGAGCATTGGGCTAATGTGATTTTTGGTGATAAAGAGGCTGCTCAATTTGTTGATGGCGCCGCCGTACATTGGTATGAAAGCACCTTCAAAGTTAATGAAGATGTTTTTGATCGGGTTCACGAAAAATTCCCCAATTTTTCCATTATTCATACCGAAGGCACAATAGATGATTTAGGTAAGGATGCACCGGGGGGAATACTTGACCCTATTCTCTTTAAAGAGTCCAATTGGTTTAACAACGATGACTTTTGGTGGAATGCGAATGCAACTGACTGGGCTTACACAGCAACATGGGCTCCCAACCCAGAAGATCATCCGATTTATACCCCAGTTCATCGCTATGCAAGAAATATAATTGTCAGTTTAAACCATTGGGTTGAAGGTTGGATTGACTGGAATATTGTATTGGACAGCAATGGCGGTCCTAACCATGTCGGGAACTTTTGTGGTGCGCCCATTATGATTGATACCGATACTGGCGAAATTTATTACACGCCGATTTATCATATTTTGGCTCAATTTAGTAAAACAATACGCCCCGGTGATAAGGCCATTCAGGCGTTTAAACAATTAGAGGGCTTGGAAGAAGATGACTTACACGCCAGCGCCTCTATTAACAATGACAACCTGGTGAGTGTACAAATATTAAATACCACCAAACAAGCCATTACTTACTTTTTACAAATTGGTAGCCAACATGCTGAAATAGTCGTTGCAGCTAATGCCCTTCAAACCGTTAGAGTAAAAATTTAATCAAAGATAAAATTACGGACAAGAGTAGACTCATTAATGTAAGTCTACTGTTGTTCGTTATTAAATTTTTTCCAACCAATATCTGTTATGCGAGTATGATTAATGAGTAAACATCCTTTTGATACATTAACCCTAGAAGATGGTGCGCAACTTGTCTTTACCCCTTGTCCAGGAAGTAAAGGAGCCAACTTACCCGACTCAATTAAACAATTAAAGCAAGCAGGTACTTCGGTATTACTGACCTTAATGTTTGAAAATGAAATGTCAAAAAATCAGTTAACAAGATTACCTGATATTTGTCAGCAACATGAAATAAAATGGTTTCAGCTACCAATTGTTGATGATGAAGCGCCAGAAAAAACATTTGAAGTTAATTGGTTACGCCATCAAGCCGATATTTTAGCTGTATTAACTAATAAAGGAACTGTTGCTGTTCATTGTAAAGGCGGAACTGGCAGAACCGGGTTAGTTATTGCCTTGATTTTATTAAAATTAGGCTTGTCCAGTGAAAGCGTCATTAGTGAAGTACAAAAAATCAGACCAAAAGCACTCATAAATACAGCCCAATTAGCGTATTTTAAATCAATAGTCAGTACTCAGTGTAAATAGCGTTAATTTTTGCGGCGAACGCTATCAATACCCTAGACAATGGTGTCAATGTCATCATTGTCTAGGGTAGCGTTATTATCAATCATCATAAAGCAAGCAAAACTGTCTTGGGATATGGTCATTTTCAAAGCGTAATCATTGAGAAGGTACCCTTATGCACTCTTCATATCTGTGGTTAAATTACGTAACCAAAACTTACTTTTCATCCGCGAAACAAACATGAAGGCTTTACAAATCTCTTCTGAATAAGCGACAAATACTACCCAAAAAATAGGTAACGAAAAATAAAATGCCGCTAAAAACGTCAGCGGAATACCCAAAATCCACATGCCAGTGATATCAATTAACATGCAATACTTATTGTCACCCCCTGCACGTAATATCCCCATAGATAACGTCATATTAAACACTTTTAAACAGGTACCAAAAGCAATTAAAATATAGATATCATGGGCAATAGCCAACGTATCTGAAGATAATGATGCATAAGGTTTAAAAACAAACTCTTCAAATTGAATCATTAAGAGAGCAAGAAAAAATGTCACGATAGGCGCACTAATAGCGTAATTTTTGGCAATGGTCCAAGCATAGTCAAATTCATCACGACCGAGGCGTTGCCCCACCAGAATAGAACACGCAGAGGCAAAACCAAAAAAGAACGAGATCAGTAAACCTTCGACTGGCGCAAGTAAACTCATGACGGCAAGCTCTTGGGTACCTAGTTGACCGTAGATAAGTTGATAAACAAAGGTACCCAATGACCAGACACCAAAACTAATCATCATTGGCCAGACCAAAGCCAACAAATTAATCCATTCTGTACGCTTATTTAATAGAGAAAAGTTCAGTTGAAATGGGAAAACAATGTGCTTTATCTTAGCTAAACTGACAACAAGTAAAAATGCATGAATTAACCGAGCAATAACTGTTGCCCAAGCTGCACCTAAAACTCCCATCGCAGAAATACCAAAACCACCATTGATTAGCCAATAGTTTAAACCAATATTGATCAGTATGGCGATAATGCTTAGTAACATTGGAAACTTTACTTGGCCTGCACCACGCAAAGCGTTTTCAAAAATTAGAATCAGCGACACAAATAATAGACTTGGCATAGTGACCCATAGGTAACTCTCACCAGTATTAATGACCTCGGTGTCATTAGACGCTAGGTTGATAATATCGCCAGCAAAAAAATAGTTCAGCAAGACAATCGGAATTAAGGCAATAAAGGCAATGATTATTGTCATTAGAATAACTTGTCTGATGCGAGCTATTTTACCTGCGCCATAATACTGAGCGGATAGAATACCAACCCCAGTTGCAAGACCTGACAGAATAATTAGCACAACAAATTGTATTCGATTGGCGATACCAACAGAGGCAACGGCTCCATCACCTAGGTGAGCAACCATCATAATATCAGTCATGCCGAGCATAGTAACTAATATGCTTTGCAAGGAAATTGGCCAAGCTAATTTAAGATTTTCTTTTAATGATGAGGTGTTTTTTATAACCATGGCAAAATGCTGTAACAGTAAATTTTAATCTATGCATATTTTAAAACAAAAAAAAATTATAAACAGCGGCAGAAATATCATATATCATGTCTAAAACTATCATCAAACGATTGAATTATGTGGCAAGATATTCTCAACATCCATCAAGATTGCAAAGAAGATTTTTTCAATTTCGAAAGCCTCCCAGGTAATGCCAAGGAATTAATAGCCTTTGCAGGAATGTCATTTTTACAAACTCAATACCAAATAGGAAATACTGGTAAAGGTATAGACTTAAATGATAGATCACAAAGCAGAGTGAATGTTCATTACTTACTGGTAACCAAATCTGGCCAAGGAAAAATACGTTTTGGCGATAAAGAAATCGTCCTCAACGCCGGCAGCATAGTGTTGATACCTGCTGGCACCGCTTTCTTGTATGAACTCGATGGTGAGTACTGGGATATGTGTTGGTTATTGTTGCACGACTGCCAACAGTACCAGTTTATACATCAATTAAAGGCCAATGTTTTTAGTCACACTGATGCTAATAAAATTTATCAAACCATGGCGCTAATACGAGAGTTTAACTGCAATAGTAACGGCAGTGATCGTCGTTATCAGTCAGATATTCTTTTGCGCTTAGTTGAGATACTGCTGTATCAAATCGAACAAACATTAAATAAAAAGCATAAGCTTAATGATCAACAGCTAAAATTTCATGCTGTGATAGAGAATGCGACTAAACAATTACAGCGACCTTGGTCAGTTTCTTCTCTGGCCGCTAACATGCATATCTCAGAGCCTCAATTTTATAGGTTATGTAAGAAAGAAACGGGGATGACACCGATAAAATTATTAACTCGGTCACGATTAGACCATGCCTGCTATTTACTTCGTTATACCAATTATAATTTAGAACAAATCGCTTTTACTATTGGCTATGCTGATGCAGCTAGTTTTTCTCACCGTTTTAAACAGTATTATCAACTAAGTCCGGGCTATTGGAGAAACAAAGTTAATTCAGTAACTTCCATACTTTGAAAGCGCTCTCAAATACATGCTAGACTGCAACTATCAATCAAATCCACAAAACTTATATAATGTCTACAATTTACCAAGTCTCTGAACTCGCTGGTGTCTCTTTATCTTCGGTATCACGCGTGATGAATAATCACGAACATGTCAGTGTAAAAACTAAAGCTAAGGTTTTGGCTGCGATGGAAAAACTTGATTATCGGCCTAATTTTACCGCGCGATCATTAGCATCAAAGTGCTCTAATAGCGTTGGGGTTTTAGTTGCTGAACTTAGTGGACCATTTTACAGTGACATTTTATCTGGCGTAGAGAGTGAATTAAGTAGTGCAAATAAACATGCGGTGATCGTTTCTGGTGGCCATAATGAAAAGAATGAGCAAGAGTCTATCCAATTTTTAATTGATAGAAATTGTGACGCGTTAGTATTGTGTGCCGACTTTGTTTCTGATGACTACCTAATAAACTTAAGTAAAAAAGCGATTCAAGTTGTTATTATTAATCGTTACATTGCTGAAATTGCTGAAAATTGTATTTATATAGACAACAGTCTAGGTAGCTATCAAGCCACCCAATATTTGATCGAACAAGGCCACCAACATATTGCGTACATTTCAGGTCCATTATGGAAACCTGATGCAACTGATCGCCTTAATGGCTACAAAAATGCCCTTGTTGACAGCAATATAACATTTGATGAAAAATTATCTTACGAAGCGGACTACACCACCATTGGTGGTCGACAAGCGATGCTGAGCTTACTCGAAAATAAAGCAGTTTTTACCGCACTGGTTTGTGCAAATGATGAGATGGCTTCAGCCGCAATGAGAGTTGCCCGAGAAAAACATCTCAAGGTCCCAGAAGATTGTTCCATTATTGGTTTTGATAATATTTATTTCTCAGAATACTTATATCCCCAATTATCGACCATTGAAAATCCTATTAACAGAATGGCTAAAATGGCGGTTCAATGTGTACTAAAGAACACTTACAATCAAAAAGAGTTGGTTATTCAAAATTTATTTAAAACAGAACTGGTTTTACGTGAGTCAACGCAGCACTTCATGTGCTCTAAAGTATAATCATTTAATACTGTCTACTCGGCAGGATTCAACCCGAATAAAAAGGCTCAAATCTACTGATGAGAATTGAGCCTTTTTTAACTTATTAATAAAGCCTTATTGACAAGAAATCATCGCTTGTTTAATTGCATTCGGCTTTATAATTACATCGGTGAAGTCGATGTTTAATTGAGCAGCCGTTGACAAAGAAAACGGCGTATAAATTTCGCTAATATCAGCCCCATTATTTTCAAAACACTGTAAATCAATTGATAATGTATGCCATTGATTAATCGTTAATTTAGAGAGGACATTGGTAATATTTACGTTACCTGCACAATTTTCACCACACAATAATGATAAATAGATGGGTGATTTCTCAGTTATGCTTTGTTGCATAGGCAAGCGAACCGTTAATTCAAGTGTCGAGTTAGCCTCTAAATAAGCTGTAAAGTTAGTAGGATAACGGTTAGTGAACGCTATACGTCCTTCACCCTGACCGTTAAAAACAGCTCTTATAGAGTCTTCTTGTACTTCTTTATCAATAGTTCGAAGGTACACTATTTCATTCTCAAAAATACTACTTGTCATTTTATTGGTGCTGCGACCATCAGAAATCATCATTGCCCATGGCGCTTTAACAACACTTTCAAATAAAGTGAATGTTTGCAAACTTGCTTGAGTGATTGATTTATTAATCGCTAAATCATCTGCTAGTAAGTTCTTATCACCATATTGTAAGCCATAACCGTATGGCAATAATGGCTGATAATTTTCATCAAAGCGGTTTACTGTTGTCTGTGCTAAATTTGCAGGCCAAGAATAAGAAAGCTTCCCCTTAAAATCATAATTAATTGCACCATTGGCTTGAGTAAATAAAACATCGGCAACAGCGTCACCTTCAGAGCCTGGTAACCAAACAGCAACAAAAGCGTCAGAAGTATTAAGCTCAGCATTGACCCACATAGGTCGACCACTTATAAATAGCGAGACCACGGGAATGCCCTCAGCTTTAAGTTTGTTGAGTAAATCAAGATCGCGCTTAATACCCTGTTGGTATTCAATATGGTCAAGATCCCCTTGCCCTTCGGCATAAGGTTCTTCACCAAAAACAACAATAGCGACATCAGGTTTTACTTTGTACTGCCCTGCTACACTCAATTCAACCAAGCCACCCGCCATGTTTACATGTTGCTCAATACCTGTATATATTGAACTACCGCCAGGAAAGTCTTGATTGGTATTATTGGTGCCTTGCCAAGTAACTGACCAGCCCCCTGATTGCTTACTAATATTATCAGCACCATCCCCAGCGACTAATACATGAAGCTTTGGTGATAGAGGGAGAATATTTGCTTTGTTTTTAAGCAGTACTAAGGATTCCCTTACCGCTTGTTTAGCTAATGTACGATGAGCTTTAGCGCCAATTAATTGCGTTTGTCCTGACAGTAATCTATTTGCTGGACTGGGTTTATCAAAAATACCCGCTCGAAATTTAACACGCAAAATTCTACTGACCGCATCATCAATACGTGATTGAGCGATTTCGCCACTTCTTACCTGTGCGATAGTGTTTTCATATAACGGTTTCCATGCAGCCGTAGGCACCATAAAAATATCTAAGCCGGCATTAATCGATTGTGGGCAACTTGCCTTAGTACAACCTTTTACTTGGCCATGACCATTCCAGTCGCCAACAACAAAACCATCAAAGCCCATCCGATCCTTTAATACATCGGTAAGTAAGTACTTATTACCGTGAATTTTTTCCCCATGCCAGCTGTTAAAAGAGGCCATCACAGACTGTGCGCCAGCGTTTAACCCACCAACATAGCCCTGACCATGAAGATCGAATAACTCTTGTTCACTGTCTAGATTATCCCCTTGGTCGTCTCCACCTTGCGTACCACCGTCACCTAAGAAGTGTTTGATGGTACTAATGACACGGTTATCGCCAAGGAAATCTTTATCGATATGCCCTTGTAAGCCTTTAACGATCGCACTTGAGTATATTCGTACAATTTCAGGATCTTCTGAATAGCCTTCATAAGTTCTGCCCCAGCGATCATCTCTTACGACGGCAACTGTCGGTGCAAATACCCAATCAATACCCGTTGCCATGACTTCTTTAGCCGTTATCGCAGCAATTTTTTCAATTAATTCTGGGTTATTCGCTGCCCCTAAACCGATATTGTGTGGAAAAAGCGTCGCACCAATAACGTTGTTATGGCCATGTACCGCATCTGTACCCCAGATTGTTGGTATACTTGCGCCATCAATAGCGTCATCAATAGAGGCTTGATACATTGCTTCAGCAAGTTCAACCCAATCACTAGGTGTTGCATGCTTATCATTATTTGGAAAAGCACCACCACCATTTAAATATGAACCAAAACCATAGTTACGCATGTCGTCAACCGTTATATCTCTAATTTCAGGTTGGATCATTTGGGCAACTTTTTGTTCAAGGGTCATACTCGTTAGTAATGCCTTAATTTTACTTTCAATAACAGGATCTTGCTTAAGCGTGACATTGAGTTTCGGCCAAATTTCTAGTGAGTTATCGTCAGTAAACTGTTCAACTGATACGGTATCAGCTGCTAGATGGGCAACATGCTTATCGTCACTACACCCCAATAAAAATTGTGTTGCCACCAGGCTAGACAGTAATAAACGATTAAGTTTAATACTGCTAGCTTTACTCTTTATAAAATTAAAATTTTCCATCATGTTACTTCTGTATTTTATTTGCATGTCTTTAAGTTCTTACTTAATCAGTCAAGTGCTTAACTTTACTGCCCAAAAGGCCATAATAGGCAATAAATAAGTAGCATATAATCGGAAGGAAAAATGACGCTTGTATACCAATACTATCGGCTAATACGCCTTGAATAAGCGGAATAATCGCTCCACCGACAATCGCTAAACATAAGATAGCAGAGCCTTGACTGGTGTGTTGACCCAAACTATTAATCGCTAAACTAAAAATGGTGGGAAACATAATTGAATTACACAAACCTACCAATAAAATAGCCACCATAGCCAATGTACCGGTTGATAAAATAGCAACAAGGAGCAGAATAACCGCCAAAGCAGCATTGAAAGCTAAGGCCTTGCCCCCAGGAACTTTTTGCATAACTGCAGCACCAATAAAGCGGCCTACCATCGCGCCACCCCAATAATAGGCGATATATTTAGCCGCTTGAGACTCAGCTAGCCCTGCAATTTCAGGCTGCGCAAAAAAACTCACTAAAAAACTACCTATAGAGACTTCAGCCCCGACATAAACAAAGATACCCGCCGCACCTAATACCAGATGACGATATTGCCATGCACTGCCATTTACTGGCGATTTTTCACTCTCAGACTCATTGGTCACTGACATATTAGGTAACTTAAGCAAAGCAAAAATCGCTGCTAAAATTAATAGCATTGCCGCTAATAACACATAAGGCATCTGAACTGCGTCAGCTGAACCTTGCACCGAAATAGCGTCTGCGGCTTCGTTCAAAATAAGCATCGCACCAAAAAATGGCGCAATGGTTGTACCTAAAGAATTAAACGCTTGGGTCATCGTTAACCTTGAAGATGCCGTACTAGGCTTTCCTAGCATACTGACATAGGGGTTTGCTGAAACTTGCAATAAGGTGATACCGCTAGCGAGAATAAATAAGGCTAATAAAAATAGTGGATAGCTGTGCATACTCGCCGCTGGATAGAAACTCAAACAACCAACAGCTGCAACAACTAAACCAATGACAATACCTTTTTGATAGCCCAGTTTTTTAACAATTATCCCTGATGGGAGAGAAACGATAAAATAGGCACTAAAGAAACAAAACTGAATCAACATCGCTTGACTGTAAGATAAATCAAAAACCCCTTTCAAATGGGGGATCAAAATATCATTTAAACACGTTATAAAACCCCACATAAAAAAAAGTGTCGTGAGTGATGTCAAAGCAAAACGGTAATCACCGCTTTGATTGGCATTAATTGCTTGAGTAGTAGCACTTGATGTTGGTGAAGAAGCCATAAGTTCCCTGATATTCCAATTTCATTATGGTTAACCGACCATTATTCACTCAGTTTTTTGAGGAAATAATGGTTGATTAACTTTGTAATTATATAATAACCACCTTTGTTTTTAATGAAGAATAAAAGTGATTGACCTAAACAAAATAAAGCACTAATCTCAATGTAAGCGCTTTCATTCCTACTATTAAAAACTAACATTAACGATTTTTCAAGAATTTTATAGCTGCTTTTATATATATTTGTTACATGTCATATAATAATAAAAAATAACAAACAGGTAATATTCCATGATAGGCAAGCTCACATTACCCAATAACTCGGCAATGTTAAGTCAAGACTTTACCTATGGCGTGGCAACAGCTTCATTTCAAATTGAAGGGGGTATCGAAAGCCGACTCCCTTGTATTTGGGATACTTTTTGTAGCAAACCTAACACCATTATTGATAAATCAAATGGTAACCTTGCCTGTGACCATTTCAACCTTTGGCAACAAGATATAGAATTAATAGCGGCTTTAGGCGTTGATGCTTACCGATTATCAATATCATGGCCACGGGTCATACAGAAATCTGGAGAGCTTAATTCAGAAGGCGTCGCATTTTATCTCGCTATTTTAGAGAGCTTAAAAGCGAAAAAAATAAAAGCCTTTGTCACACTTTATCACTGGGATCTCCCCCAGCATTTAGAGGATAAAGGTGGTTGGTTAAACAGAGATACCGCTTATAAATTTAGTGAGTACACCGATAAAATTAGCCAAGCTTTTGGTGATCTCGTTTATTCTTATGCCACATTAAATGAACCCTTTTGTAGTGCATTTTTAGGATATGAAATCGGTATTCATGCACCTGGCATTATCGGTAAAGAGTTTGGTAAAAAAGCAGCACATCATTTATTGCTTGCCCATGGACTGGCGATGAAAGTGCTTGCTATAAACAGCCCAAACACCTTAAATGGTATTGTTCTTAACTTTACACCATGTTATCCGGCAACTTCGAGTAAAGCCGATAAACACGCTAGCGATTTTGCTGACGATTATTTTAATCAATGGTATATAAAGCCTATTTATCATGGTGAGTACCCCGCAATATTAAATCAATTACCGCTTGAGCATCATCCTGAAGTAAAAGAGGGCGATATGGAGATCATTTCACAACCCACTGACTTTTTAGGGGTGAATTTCTATAGCAGAGCTATCTATAAAAGCATTGAAAATGAAAGATTTGAGCAAGTTGAACCTCCAGAGCCAAAAACAGATATTGGCTGGGAAATCTATCCACAAGCGTTCAGTGAATTACTAGTAACATTAAATAATACTTACGACTTACCCCCTATTTATATTACTGAAAATGGTGCAGCAATGGCTGATAAAATTATTGACGGTAGTGTAAATGATCTCGATAGGGTAGATTATTACCAACAACATTTGAATTCAGTCAATAATGCCATTAAACAAGGCGTCAATGTACAAGGTTATTTTGCCTGGTCTTTGATGGACAATTTCGAGTGGGCAGAAGGCTATTCGAAACGTTTTGGTCTGGTTTATGTTGATTACAAAACTCAAAAAAGAATAATAAAAACAAGCGGCAATGCATATAAAGAGTTAATTTGTCGACGCTAATAATTATAAAAAAACACACAATTGATAAACATGGAGTCAGAACACTATGGTTAGTATGAGAGAAAAAATAGCCTACGGATTAGGTGATACCGCCAGTAATATTATTTTCCAAACGGTAATGATGTTTTTATTACTTTTTTATACTGACGTTATGGGCTTATCGCCTGCTGCCGTTGGCACGATGTTTTTATTAGTGCGTATTATTGATGCCATCACCGACCCTATCATGGGTAATATTGCCGATAATACAAAAACAAAATGGGGCCAGTTTCGTCCTTACTTATTATGGCTCGCATTGCCTTTCGCTATTATTAGTATTCTTGCTTTTACTACCCCTGATATATCGGGCGAAAATAAAATAATTTACGCTTTTGTCACTTATACCTTATTAATGATCGCCTACACAGCAATTAATATCCCTTATTGTGCATTAGGAGGGGTAATAACGGCTGATGCAAAAGAGCGCGTCACAGTGCAGTCCTATCGCTTTGTTTTTGGTATGTTAGGAGGGGTTATTGTTGCTGCGGCAACCATGCCTATGGTTGAATACTTTGGTAATGGTGATAATGCTAAAGGTTATCAGATGACCATGATAGCGATGAGTTCTCTGGGTTTAGTCTTATTTTTATTATGTTTTCTTGGTACGAAAGAAAGAGTGAGCCTACCAGAAAATCAATCAAGTTCTTTTAAAGAGAATTTACAATCCTTGTGGAAAAATGATCAATGGCGAATTTTATGTACTGCCTCATTGTTCTTGTTAACCGGACAAGTATTACGACTGACCTTAGCAGTGTATTATGTAAAATATTTCTTAGGCCGCGAAGACTTAATTACCTCATTTTTAACCTTAGGTGTTATTGCTAGTATGGTAGGTTGTGCCGTCGCTCAGCCATTAGCAAAACGAGTTTGCAAAATAAAAGCTTACATTGCCTTACAAGCAATTTCAGCCACTATCTGTTTATTTAGTTTTTTCATCGGTGAGGATCAAATTGTCTTAGCTTATGTTGCATTTATTGCTTGGAAATTCTTTTTAGATATGGCATCGCCACTGTTATGGGCAAAAATGGCAGATACCATAGATTACGGCCATAAAAAAACCGGTATTCGTATTACCGGTATGGTTTATTCAGGGGTCATCTTTTTTATTAAAATGGGTGTAGCCATCGGTGGTGCACTTGCCGGTTGGTTGTTAGCTTTTTATAACTACCAAGCTGATGTTGGACAAACGGAAGCCACTAAACAGGGAATATTATTATCTTTTACCGTATTACCCGCGTTAGGATCCTTCGTTGTCGCTTGGGTAATGAGAAAATACACCTTAACAGAGCAACAAATAGAGGATATTCAGGGCGAATTGAGTGGGTCAACCCGTTAAGGTGTCTAAAATTATTTATTAATTTTGTCACTAACGAGTTTGATCAGTCCAAAAGAAAGGCTAAAGGTCAATTTAGGAAATAAATGGCAACCATATACGAAGTATCTAAACTTGCTGGAGTATCACTGGCGACAGTATCACGGGTAACTAATAACAATACTCGCGTCAGTGATAAAACAAGAAAAAAAGTGGTTGATGCTATGGCTGAACTTGCTTATCGCCCCAACTCTATTGCCCAGTCACTTGCTTCAAACCGTTCTAATAGTATAGGCGTGATGGTATCAGAACTTAACGGCCCCTTTTTTGGCCAAATGATGGCAGGTATTGAAAAAGAACTGAGAGAAGCAGGCAAGCATGTCATTATCACAACGGGACAAAGCAAAGAAGACAAAGAAAAAGATGGCATTGAGTTTTTATTAAGTAGAAATTGCGATGCGTTAATTGTTCATATTGAAGCACTCAGTGATGAATACCTTAGAGGACTCAACGAAGGTGATACCCCTGTCTATTTTATGAGTCGAACCGTTGAAGGTCTTCAAAATAATTGCATCAATTTAAATAATGAATTAGGTGGATATTTGGCGACACAAACCCTGATAGAACAGGGTCATAAACAGGTGGCTTATATTGCTGGACCACAATTTAAACCTGACTCTAAAGATAGATTCCTTGGTCACAAACGCGCTCTTAAAGAAAGTAATATCGCGTTTGACCCTGACCTATATTTTGAAGGTGACTTTAAATGCGCTGGTGGACAAAATGGCATAAAGTCGTTACTAAATAAGCGCAAAATATTTTCTGCGCTAGTCTGTGCCAATGATGAAATGGCATCAGGTGCTATGACTTTCGCCCGAGAGCATGGCATTAAACTACCAGAAGAATTGTCTATTGTTGGTTTTGATAATATTATTTTTTCACAACATCTCTATCCTAAACTCACCACCGTAGATTACCCCGTATTTGAAATGGGCCAGATGGCGGCTAAGCTAGTATTAAAAAATGTCTATCATCAAAATAAACTACAGATAACGCATTTTTTCGAACCAACGCTAATTACTCGAGATTCAGTGTCTAGTCTTTATAAATAAGACTTACCTATTAAAAAAACATCATGAGTGTGTCCATAACATCGACAAGTAATGCCCCGTCAACACATGCGCTAATCATAACCTTGGTTAAGCGTTAATTAAGATTATGTTTTACCTCATTTTTTATATTTTTATAAAAAATTAAAAAGATAAAACCTGCCTTTTACAGGAGGTCGATAAGCTGTTACTGTATGGCTTGTTTAATAATTAATCGATTTTTTATAGGTGGGAATCAAATGCAGTCAAATATGTCTTTATTCATTAATTTTTTCAAACAGTTATTCTCGAGTAAAAGCGAAGAGAATACGCAGGAGGTCAAGCCTGCGACAATTAAACGTCCGTTACCTTCGACGCCGATCAATACAATCGCTGATGAGGGAGAAAATTTAAATACCATTACAGATGATCTAATGGTTGAAAAAGAGAAAAACAAAAAGAGCCAAACAAACAGTACAAAGAAGTCAGCCGTTAAATTAACGACCCAACCTGAAACTAAAAAACAAAGTAAGGAGCCAGCAAAAGCCAAACCAATAAAAAAAGCTAAGTCTGTTTCAAAAGCTCAAAGCAAAACGTCTACTAAAACCATACCCACAACGATCGTTTTAGATGATGCCAACAGTAGCCTAACAATCAAAAACAAACGTATTGTTGGTCACTGTAATAAAAGTCCAGCGTCATTTATTGTGACCCATATTGTTAAACATGATCAAGAAAAGTTAAGAATGAATTTAGCACTAACGGGTTGGCAAAATGTTGAGGGCTTAAGTTTTGTTACGTACGATATTGCCAATGATGCCATTATTTTTTCGAAGAAGTCTGATAATAAAATGGTGGCTCAACTGAACGACGTATTGCTAGCTTGGGCTAGAGAGCTCAATAAAAATTATTATCTTTAAATAACCATAGCGTTAGTATCATTACAGACACTTATAACGCTGAAATGATATTTCCTATAATTTAATTTTACACTCGATAATAATTTTTACAGACGTTTTGTACCACATCAGCCTGTCGTTAAGACAGGCTTTTTTTCAATTTCACAGAGACTCACTGAATAACTCAAAGTTAATGTCTGGCCATATTTTGTTTGCCATCTCATCAGCTAGCCCTTCCCTTAACTTTATAAGTTGTTTTTCAATATGATGTTGTCCTATTTGCTTGGCTTGAAACATAGGGCCACCTTTAAACTGAGGAAAACCATAACCGTGCAACCAAATAACATCGATATCTGAGCTTCTTTGCACTATACCTTCTTTCAACAAAGCAAAGCCTTCTGATATTAAGCCAAGTAGTGCCCGTTGAACAATTTGATCATCAGTAAAAGTCACCTGCTTGATGCCAAGCGCTTTTGCTTTTTCCTCAAGCAATAAGGCTACGGCGGGGCTGTATACTTTTATCCCCTGATCATCATAATCATAAAAACCTGCCTTAGTTTTGCAGCCTAAGCGGTTAGCTTCAACTAGGGTCGCTGCTGCTCTAAAATAGCCCTTGTCATAGTCAGGAAATGGTTGAGCGCTTCGAGCACTGTGGCCAATATCAATACCCGATAAGTCTTGCACCGCTAGTGGTCCCATTGCCATGCCCCAATTGGTCATCGCATTATCTAGTTGTTCAACCTTTGCGCCTTCTAATAACATCTGCTGAATCTCGCGCCCGTACCTTGTATACATACGATTACCGGCAAAACCAAAACAGACATTAACCAATACAGACACTTTTTTCAGTTGCTTAGCAACTCGCATTGCGCTGGCAATAACTTGCTCGCTAGTTTTATCCGCTTTGACCACTTCTAAAAGCTTCATAATATTGGCAGGGCTGAAAAAATGCATACCGACAAGTTGCGCTGGACGGTTAATTGATAAAGCCATAGCATTGATATCTAAATAAGAGGTATTAGTAGCAAATATAGTTTCTGGTTTACAAATTTCAGTTAATTTTTTAAACAGCTGTTTTTTAAGCTCGATGTCCTCAAAAATAGCTTCCAGCACTAAATCACAATTTTTTAAAGCTTGGTAATCAATACTGCCCGATAAGCTGGCAATACAGTCATCAGCCCTAGTTTGACTCATTCGGCCGCTTTTAACATTACTGGCAAAGTTGTTTTTGATACGAATTAAACCAGCCTCAAGTGCTTCTGATGACTGTTCGACTAATTGGACATTAAAATTAGCCGATAAAAAACAGGTAGCAATACCCGAGCCCATATTTCCACCACCAATAATACCAACATTATTAACAACTAATGGCTCAGCATTAAGGGTAACCTTAGCGGCTTTTTTTTCTGCACCAAAGGCATAAATTAAAGCCGCTGATTGCTCTGACTCTCGTAACATTAAAAACTGTTCACGTTCATAAGCCATACCATTTTTAATCGTCATAGCCTGTGTTTTATTCAAAACATCAAAAGCGACGATAGGTGCAACTTTTCCACGTGCTTTTTTTACAACCGCTATTTTCGCGGCTTGCCAATCAAAGTGTTCATCATTCATCACGATATCACTAACACGCGGAGGTATTAACTGGTTAGCCTTGATAAGTTGCTTGGCAAAACTTATAGCTTCATTGGCTAAATTGTCTTCAACAATCCTATCTATCAACTTGGTATCGGTAAAACTAGTGATAGTGATATGGCGACCAGAGGTGATCATCTCTACTGCTTTTTCTGGCCCAATAAGGTGCATTAACCTTTGTGTACCTCCGGCACCAGGAATTAACCCCAAATTAACTTCAGGCAAGCCCACTACAGCGTTGCTTAATGCAACGCGATAATGACAACTAAGCGCAACTTCAAAACCACCACCGAGTGTGGTACCAAATAATGAAGCAATTACCGGTTTTGTACAATCCGCGATACGGTTGACAACATCAGGAAGAAATGGCGCTGTTGCTGGCTTTCCAAATTCTTTAATATCGGCACCAGCGATAAACGTTTTGCCCTCGCAGCGAAGTATAATGACCTTCACCTTGTGATTAGCTTCTAAACTTTCAATGGCCTTAACTAATCCAGCTCTCACTTGCTGAGATAATGCATTAACGGGTCGATAATTAATGGTGATGATAGCAATTGCGTTATTTAACTGAGTCTTGAATTCAACAGTAACAACTGGGTTAATATTTTCTATTGTCATTGTTTTCTCTTTGATTTTTAAATTTTAATCTTTAGGTTATAAATTAACACGCTAGTCTTACTTAAAGCGCTGCCAGAAGGTATCTTGTTCTAACGGTAAGTTACCCAATGAATTTTGTAATTGCTGGCTAATATAATTGAGTGACGGTTGGGCTAATTCGTTATATAAGTTTCGAACCAATTGATGTGTTGCAAAACCTTGCCATTGTTCAGGTAACATTTGCTTGGGTAACTCATGATCTTTTAATAAAATACGGCGGTATTCATGAATCAATAACGTTCGCAGCAGAAAGCTTTGTTGATCATTAATATGACTTGAACCTTTTTGACCTTGCCCTTTTCCTTGTACTTCACTGATAACCGCTTGATAGCTTTTGAAAAGTTGCTGATATTGTTCTGCTAGTTTATTAATATGCCATCGCTTTTGTACTAACGTTTTCAAAACATTGGCTGATGCGTCATCAATGGTTTTACAACTAAATACCACCACAGCATCAGTTAACTGTAACTCTTTTAAGGTCTCTTCTAGTGAAGTTTGATCAATTGAAGGATGAGCAAAAACACCTGATGAAATACTGCTAAACCCTAACCAGTGTAATTGTCGACAAAAAGCTGCCATCGTTCGCTCTGGTACAAAAGATGGCAGCACAATTAACCAGTTGCCATGCCAATCATCTTTTTTTTCAGCATAAATACGTCGAGCAGCCTTTTCATAATGTAGCCTAGCGGAATCAGTAAAAGCATAAAAACTACGGCGACCCACTTTGTTAACTTTTAACCAGTCATCTTGTACTAAACGAAACACTGAGGTTCTGATCAAACGTTCTGAATAACCTAAGGGTTCTAATGCTTTAATTAATGAACCAATCCATAACCAACCACCATGTTGTGATAAAACATCACCATAGACAGTCACTATGTATGACTTACAACTAAAATTGCTGTCGGCACATCGGTTAGCAATAAAATGAGTTAACATACTTGATTGAGTTATTGGCTGCATAGATTATCCCTAAAAATCAAAATCAATAGCCACTTTTTCAGTGACTGGGTGTGCTTGGCAAGTCAAGATCATCCCCTCTGCTACCTCTTGTTCTGTTAAGGAATGATTAACATCCATTTCAACTTTTCCCGTGATCACTTTAGCTTTACAAGTCGCGCAAACGCCACCCTTACATGAAAAAGGTAAATCAGCACCGTGATCCATCGCTGCATCTAAGATATTGTCACCACCCACCGCTAAATTAATAAAGGTTTTCCTACCCGCAACCTTCACTGAGACTTGACTCATCGCTTGACCGTATTGTGCGACACGTTCCGCTTTTTTAGTCGCTATTTCAGTATGAGTTGAACCAGAAAAAAATAATTCATAATGTAAATTATCGTCACTAAATCCCCAAAAATTAAAAGCAGCAACAATTTCTAAAATCATGTCTTCTGGCCCACAAAGAAATATATCGCTAAAAGTTTTTATCTTAATCACCTGAGCTTGGTCTAGATCAATCAATTTTTGGGCACTAATTCGGCCATTAAATAACGGGGCTTCATGTTCTTCTTGAGTAAATAAATTGACCCATTCAAAACGGTCAATATGTTTGTTTTTAATGAAGGCGATCTTTTCTCTAAACATCATTAAAGGTGTCGATTTATTACCATAAATCAAGGTGACTTTCGCTTTAGGCTCTATCGCAAAAATTGAGCTGATATGTGATAAAATTGGCGTAATGCCACTACCTACAGCGATGAACAAATAATGATTGTTGTTGTCTTTTTGTAGTTCGGTATAAAAATGACCTTGGGGTGGCATGACATCTAATACCATGCCTACTTTGAGTTCATCATTGGCAAAGTTAGAAAAGAGTCCTTGGTCAATACGCTTAATAGCGACTTGCAGTGATTGCTCAGTGACTGATTGACAAATAGAATATGAGCGCCGAATATCTTCACCATCAATATCTACTTTTAAGGTAAGGTGCTGTCCTTGTTGGTAGCTAAACTTTTTTTTTAATTCGTTTGGTAAATTAAAACTAACGGCAACAGCATCTTTAGTTAATCGCTCGATAGCTGAAATAGTTAAGGGATAAAATTCAGTACTCATATTTTTCTCTTTTTATTACTTTTTTCTTGGGTTACTTAAGCTTTTATAAACACTAACGTCTCGAGTAAAATACTCAGAGGGGACTAGGCTAAACTATAATTTTTTAAAATAATCAAAAATTTCCAGACAATCATTACATCGATACATTGCTTTGCAAGCTGTCGAGCCAAACTCACTCAATAATTGACTGTCACTGCTATGACATACCGGACAATCAATACGATTATCTTGCCTTGGTGGCGCAATTTGCAGCGCTTTAAGTTGTTCCTTACCCGCAGGTGATATCATGTCAGTACTCCAAGCAGGCGCTAATACAACCTTGACCACCACTTTAGCGTAACCGGCATCATTAAGAGCTTTAATAGCGTCTTCACTCATCGCATCAACTGCAGGGCAACCACTATATGTTGGTGTGATGACAACAGTAATCAACTGATTTTTTTGATTACTGTTGTCATCGTTTTGGTTCTGGTGTGTAACGTTTTGTAAAACACCCAGGTCCCAAAGGGTTACACCGGGTAACTCAGGATCAAAAACGCTATCTAAAACTTGCCAAAGCGTCGCACAGTCTGAATTGTTTCTAAAATTTACTCGCTCTGCATAAACAGGGTGTAATGTTGGAATAACTTTAGCTAAAGACTCTGTATTTTTTATCATTATCTTATCCTAAACTCTCACCAATTCATCTTTGGGTAGCTACGCTGCAAATATTGCATTTCACATAACATCTGACCTAAATGTTCAGTATGAATACCATTTCTTCCACCTCGAATTTGAAGCTTACTGTCTTGGTAATCTATAGCAGATGCTGCCAATAGTTTTTGTACGTGAGCATCCCAAGGGGCTTGCAAAATCGACCGGTCAACGGCAACACCTGTTTTAACTAATTGCGCTTCCCAGTCGAGTACTTCAAATAGTTCACCCGTGAAGTCTTTTAATTCATCTAAAGCACGCAAGATGCGTTGACGACTTTCATCAGTCCCTTGTGATAATTGTGTGATCCAAAGCTCACTGCGTTTTAAATGATAGCGTGTTTCTTTGACCGCTTTTGCCGCCACAGCAGCAACAGTAAGATCTGTTGATGAGACTAATTTTTCTAAGTACATATTATAAAATACGTCTACTAAAAATTGTCGTACCATAGTAAAAGCAAAATCACCTTTAGGCAGTTCATGTATCAATAAATTAGTGTATTGGCGCTCATCTCTTAAATAAGCCAAATCATCTTCATTACGCCCTTTACCTTCGATTTCGGCCGCATATTGATAAAACATTCTTGCACGGCCAATGTAATCGAGGGCAACATTTGAAAGGGCAATATCTTCTTCTAAATAAGGAGCCTTTGAACACCACTGTGAAAGCCGATGACTTAACACTAGGGCGTCATCAGCCAAACCAAGGACAAAGCGGGATAATGGACTTTGCTGTTCAATAGCAAAGGGGTTTGCTGCTTTTGCTTTCATAGCGGCCTCCATTACATACTCCTAACGTTATCAGGCAGCACATAATGTGTGGCATGACGATAAGGTTTGTCGTCCATGGGATCAACAAAACTTTCAATATCACTTTCATCTGATGCAGTAATATTCGTTGACTCAACTACCCAAATACTGACACCTTCAGAGCGGCGTATATAACAATCTCTGGCATACATTATTGCCTGTTCTGGACTTTGAGCATGTAAGCTGCCCACATGTTTGTGATCTAAGCCGCGGTTTGAACGAATGAATACTTCATAAACAGCTAGTTTTTCTTGTTGCATGATCAGGCCCTTTTATTGTCTGTACTTAATTTAACGGCTTATTAACTGTTTTGCTTAAGTTGGTAAGCACTAACCGCTTCACGAACCCATTTACCATCTTGATCCGCCGCTTTGTGATGTTTAATTCGTTGATAGTTACAAGGACCAGAGCCGTTAACCACGGCTTTAAATTCTTGCCAGTTAATCTCACCACTATTAAAGTGACCACGCTCCTCATTCCACTTAATATCAGGATCGGGGATTTCTAATCCCAGTACTTCAATTTGTGGTATCGTTTGGTCAATAAATTTTTGCCGTAAGTCATCGTTTGACATCCGTTTAATTTTCCAAGCCATTGACTGACTGGAATGGGCAGACTCGGCATCGTGTGGACCAAACATCATTAAAGATGGCCACCAAAAACGATTCAGTGCATCCTGTGCCATTTGCTGTTGAATTATCGTCCCTTTTGCCATCTCAAACATGATTTCGTAGCCTTGGCGTTGATGAAAACTTTCTTCTTTACAAATTCTCACCATAGCCCGCGCATAAGGACCATAAGAAGTCCGCTGTAAAGTGATTTGGTTAACAATAGCAGCACCATCTACTAACCAACCAATAGCACCAATATCAGCCCAAGATAACGTTGGGTAATTGAATATTTGAGCGTATTTTGCTTCACCTGATTGCAAAGCTTTGATCATTTGTGCTCGACTAATACCTAAAGATTCAGTCGCGCTATAGAGATATAGGCCATGACCTGCTTCATCTTGCACTTTAGACAGTAATATCGCCTTACGGCGTAATGTGGGTGCACGAGTGATCCAATTACCTTCTGGCTGCATGCCAATAACTTCTGAATGAGCATGTTGCGACATTTGACGAATAACGTTTTTGCGGTACGCTTCCGGCATCCAGTCCTTGGGTTCTATTTTTTGTTCGTCAGTAATTTTCTGCTCAAATTTAGCTAGCTCCTGCTCTGGAGTTAAATTTTCATGGGTCTTTAAGGTTTGCATAAGCGCGGTTTCCCTAACAAATCTTGATAATAATTAACTTTAATTTATGATACTCATAAAATTAAAAATCATCAATATATGTATCGCAATAGCATTTACTGCAGGTGTAAATTTGTTGTTACAGAAAGTTAACGTTATTTATTATTGTTATAACCTTGTATGAATAAATTAGGGATATGGGTCATTATCAAACGATTTCTCTCCACTTTCGACACTAGTGACTTAAAGTTCGATTAACTGCACTGTTCTTACTACTAAATGTAATTATTGAGTAATGTAAAGCTAAACGTTTAGTGTAGGCTGGCAATTCATTGATATTTAGGGTGGCCATATTGAAAATAATGCAAAGGCATTAGTTATCGAGGTATTAACAGTTTTTAAGCAGAGGGGAATAGAAAGCTAATAAGTAAAAGTAACCTTTCAGTGTTATGAGAGTCAATTAAGCTAGCGTGCTTTAACCAATAAAATAACACTGAATTTAAGAAGTTTTTCCGGTAATAATTTGGCGCTAACAACATAGCTTATATTGTTATCAAGCAGTCTTTAACTGAGTACCCTTTTCTGGCGTTAGTTCAGTTAACCGATAACAATTTCTCTGCTCAAAATTAGCTTGGTTAATAGTCATTTTTTGACAAAACTTTTTAATAACATCAACATCAGCATCATTAATTTTTTGGTTGTTTTTTTGCATCATGCCATCAATGTAAGCACTGTTACCGTTTAAACTAATATTAGCTATTGCCGTGTAAGGATCACCATAATTATCAACCCGTAACGCTCGAACCATTTTTACTTCAAATATCCAATTATCTATCTGTATATTACGACTGATAGTTTCACTCATAGAAGACTCTCTTTTTTAATCACAAGGTAGTTTTAGTAAATCAATTTTAATCAATACACCAGTATAGTAAGTAACAAAAAATATGCGCTTATATTTTTTAATCCATTGAACGTCTCTATTGATATCAACTTTTTAAACTGATCAGTTAAATCATTCACTTTTAATTACTGAAGTTTAATCTTTGTTTAACTAAAGTTTTCAACCCTATTTAGTCTGATAATGTGACTCGTAAATTCCATTCTAATCCGTTCATATTTTTTGAATTTCCTAAATAGGTTTTAATCACATGATCTACTTTGACCAAAGAAAATAGTAAACAGCACATTGATAAATTAAGCATACGGATAGGAAAACAACCATTCATCATGACAATTTTTTATCATAAAACGGATATTAACTTTAAGTAAACTTGTCGTTGTCATTTACAAGATGAACACTGACAAGTTAGAGTGGTCATACCACGTGTTTAATTTAAAGATTTTGATGGCAATTATAGAACAAGTAAATTTTGGGCCAGTCTCAGGCCTCCGCGTAGGGCGTTTTAATAAAGGTATCAATACCAGTTTTATTGTTTATCAATACCAAGACGTTATTATTGATACCGGGCCGATAAACCAATGGCAATATGTAGAAGCCTTTACCAAGGGACATCAGATTAATCACGTGTTAATCACTCATCATCATGAAGATCATAGTGGTAATGCTTTTTATCTTAAAAATAACTGTCAACTCTCTGTGCACAGTAATGCTTTATGTCAAAATTTACTCAAGCATAATTTCGAAATCCCTTTAATTCAAAAAGTAATTTGGGGTACTGGCAAAGCAGTCGAAACCGAAGTGTTAACCGATATATTTACCTCAAAAAAAGGCCTAGAGTTAGCGATAATTTTAACGCCTGGCCATACGGAGGACATGAGTTGCTTTTATGATAAAAACAATGGTTTTCTTTTTACTGGTGATCTCTATATTGCCTCTAAAGTGCGTTACCTTCACAAAGATGAAAACTTAAACAAACAACTAGAAAGTTTAAATAAAGTAATTGCTTTAGACTTTGACACTGCATTTTGTCCTCATCGGGGTATTATGAAAAATGGCAAACAAGATATTATCAACAAACGAGATTTTATTATTGAATTATCATCGCGCGTTAAATCACTAGCTAATCAAGGTTTACCTGTAAAACAAATACAACGGCAACTGTTAGGGAAAGAAGATATACTCACTTTACTTTCAAGCTTTCATTTTACAAAAAAAGGCTTAATCGAAGCTTGCCTCAAGCTACCCAACTGATATTTAGGTAATGCAATCATTTAACAAGATGATAAATCGGGTATATCGAACTTATATGATTAATAATCCTGAGCCATTACAAAAAATCATTAGTATTCATAACAATATTAGCCTTGGTATTTAAGCTAAATGAACAATCATCGAATAACGTTCTCATTGATGATAATGACAACTGAATTTCACCTATAACAAGAAGAACCTTTTGATAGATACCACCCTGCTAGCCCTTTTTATTCCAACCTTTTTCTTAGTCAGTATCACTCCTGGTATGTGTATGACTTTAGCGATGACTTTAGGTATGTCAATTGGTGTTCGTAATACTTTATGGATGATGTGGGGCGAGTTACTGGGTGTAGCTTTAGTGGCAATTTTAGCGGTGATTGGTGTGTCATCAGTGATGCTAAAATTCCCTCAGTTTTTTAGTGTCTTAAAAATTATGGGTGCAGCTTATCTGTTTTATGTCGGTATTAATATGTGGCGTTCAAAAGGCAAGCTTGCTATTAGTGATGCCATACAAGTCATTAAAATCAATAAAAGACAACTCTTTAATCAAGGTTTAGTCACTGCTATTGCCAATCCAAAAGGATGGGCGTTTATGGTGTCTTTATTACCCCCTTTTATCAATCCCAGTATACCGCTAACAACACAGTTGGCTGTGCTAGTTGCTGTTATATTAGTCTCAGAATTCACATGTATGTTGCTATACGCTACTGGTGGGAAAACCTTGGGTCGATTATTAACCCAAGGTGATAATGTTCGACGACTAAATAAAGTCTCTGGCACATTAATGATCTTAGTTGCCCTTTGGTTGGCAGCTAGCTAACAGTGCTTAGTGTCACTTTTTTTTAACTCGTTTTAAAGCACAACGTAAACCGAGTAATATGAGTAACCCATAAATATTAATACTCCCGGCATAGTCATCATAAACTTCAACGATATATTCAACGTCATTATCAGCACTTTCAAGTGGTAATGCATAAAGGGAATTATTATCATCTGAACTATAGGTCGCAACTATCTCGTCAAAACCCACCTTGTATAAGTCAATTAACACATCATAACTATCACTGCTATACCCTTGATGAAGGGTGGTGATGACTTCATATTCATCGTCTTCACTCTCACCATAAACAACAAAATTATCGGTTGTGTGGTAATAAATCCAAGGGCCACCATTTTGACTCAAATATAACTCAGCATAAACTTGGGCGCTATTGGAGGAGGAGTAACTCAATAAATCAGCATCAAATACTACACTAAATGTTTGGTAATATTGATCACCATCATAATCATCTAATAAGTAACTAAAGGCATTATAAATACTAAAACTCTGTTGGTAATTAATCCGTCTCGATGCCCTCTTAGTTTTATTTGACGCTGTACTGAGTTTTTTCTTAGCCACTATATGCGCCTCACGGCTAATATTTAATCGCGTAACTAACCCGAGAGATTTATCTTTGGTTAAAACAATCTGTTTTTTTCGGTAATTACTGTCATTATTGCCTGCAGTTTTACTTAAACCAACAGATACTGTAACTAACTCATTAATCGAGTTAGCCTTTATTTCAATACTATTAGCCGTTACAGATATTAGTAGAGCGATAAAACCCACTAAAGTGAAAAGGTATCTTAGACGATGTCTCATTGAACTATTCGCTGACTTTTTAATTAATGGCATAAACGCTCTCTGACTTATTGAAGATACCACCATTAAAACCTAATAAAACTGAACAAAGGCTGAACAGTTTTTTAGTTGTCATAAATTAATGATAATAAGGTTCAGCTTAGGTTCAGCTTCATGGGTATATATTAACAATGGTTTATTTACCATTCACTTGGGTTTACACTGGAAAATGTTTTTTCTAATTGATTAAGGGTCTTAGTAAATGAAAACTGTTTTATTAACTTTTATCGCGCTCATTGCCTTCTTTGTGCCCAATGATATTACCCATGCATATGGCAGTAATGACTCGCAGGTGAAAAGAAATACTCAGAGTAAAAGTACCCTGAAAATTTATAGCTCTCGACAGGCTGCCAAATTAGTAAAACGCCGCTTTAATGGCAAAGTATTAAACGTAAAAAAACAAACCGTTAATGGTAATAGTGGCTATAAAGTAAAACTTATTAAAAAAAATGGCCATGTGGTTTCTGTATTGGTTGATGCTAAAAGTGGCCGAGTCATAGGGGGTAATTAATGCGATTATTACTTGTTGAAGATGATTTAGCCCTGCAAAATAATCTTAAAGAAAGCCTGATAAAATCGAATTATAGTGTCGATGTTGCTAATAATGGTCAAGATGGCTTATACCAAGGTGAAGAATATTGTTACGATGCTGCCATTATTGATGTTGGCCTACCAATTATTGATGGTATTAGTCTGATTAAATCGCTAAGAGCAAAAAATATTGATTACCCGATTCTCATATTAACGGCTAGAGACAGCTGGCAAGATAAAGTAGCTGGCCTTGACGCAGGTGCTGATGACTATCTAACAAAACCTTTTCAAAATGAAGAACTACTGGCTCGATTAAATGCATTAATTAGGCGTTCTGCCGGCCAAACAAAACCCATACTAACCAATGGTGTACTTTCAATTAACAGTAAGAGTTTTGAAGTGACTGTTGTCGATAAAGTCATCAGTCTAAGCAGTTCAGAATATAAAGTGTTAGCTTATTTAATGTTACATAAAGGTGATGTTATATCAAAGTCAGTATTAACCGAACATATCTATGACCAAGACTTCGATTTAGACTCAAATGTCATCGAAGTTTTCATTCGACGACTACGTAAAAAACTTGACCCCGATAATAAATTTGGCTTTATCGAAACCCATCGTGGGCTAGGCTATCAATTAAAAATAGTTAGCAAGAATGATTAAGACAACACTTCACAATTTATTAAACCATCCACAATATAACTCGCTAAAATTTCGTCTGATTATTAGCGCGTTATTAATGACATTTATCATTCTACCCATTATTGGTCTTACATTAAGTAAGGCATTTGAGCAACAAATTGTCACCTCTGTAAAAAAAGAATTAACCGCCTACAGTTACTCAATACTTGCGTTAGCAGAAGTTGAGGATGGCAAAATTTCTATGCCTGAACAGCTATTAGAAAATCAATTTAATGTGATTCAATCAGGTCTATATGCCATTATTTCTGAGCTTAATATCCAATCTAATGGAGAGTATCGTCAATTATGGCAATCAAATTCATTACTTAGTATGAGTTCACCAACGATTTCAATCTCACCTGAAGTCGGTAACCATAGTTTTTCATCGTTAACGATTGATGATAAACAACACTTTATTTTTAGTTTTTCAGTGAGCTTTAACAGTAATGAAAATAATGTTCCGTTAACAGTTCACATTATTAAAAATTATAATGACTTTAATGGGCTTGTTAATAACTTTGAACAACAACTTTGGACTTGGCTTTTAATATTAATGGTTCTACTCTTTTTAGTACAAGGCAGTTGGTTGGTTTGGACTTTAAAACCCCTTAGGGTACTCAAATCAGAAATGATGCAAATAGAACAAGGGAAGCTAACCGAGTTACAACAAAAATATCCGTTAGAATTAGCACAAGTCACTCAACAATTTAACTTGTTGTTACGCACCGAAAGGCAACAGAGAAAGCGTTACAGAAACGCTTTATCTGATCTTGCTCATAGCCTGAAAACACCTCTAGCAGTCATTCAGAGCCAACAAGAGTTAACTCGAGGTTCTAATGAACAATTACAATTAATCAATAATATTATTAATCACCAGTTAAAACGAGCACAAAGCGCTGGTGAGTCCGCTTGGCACACTGGCATCAACGTCAAAGTTGTCGTTGATAAATTAATCACCACCATGGCCAAAATATATTTTGACAAAGGCATTAAGTTTCACTGCACTATCGATAGTCAAGCGAACTTTAAAGGTGATAAAACTGATTTATTAGAAATGCTTGGGAATATCATCGACAACGCCTGTAAAGCATGCAACCAGCATATAGTCATTTCAGTAAATCAACTCGCTGAAAAGTTAACTATAAGTGTTGCTGATGATGGCGTTGGTATTAATACCGATCTCCAAATAAATATTTTGAACCGAGGTACACGAAGCGATACCTATCAAGAAGGTCACGGTATAGGACTAGCTATTGTTAGAGATCTAATTGAGAGCTACCAAGGGCAACTAATTATTGGTAACTCATCCACTTTAGCTGGCGCTGAATTCACGCTGATATTTAACAGTAAATGAAACGCTAAACGACTAAAAATGCTTTATAACTCTGTTGTAAATTTATAATGTAGAAATAAAAGTGGGAATCTCTATATCAATTAAGCCTCTAAGTTTACTCATTTAGGCATATTAACCAACATCATTCAGCTTCTGTTCAGTTAACAAACTTTATACTTTAAACATCCTATTACTTTCACTTATAGTCTTTGGAAAAATGATGAAAAAACTTATATTATTTATATTTTTAACTTTATTTATACTAAGAACACCGAGTAGCCAAGCTCAAAATAATGAGGCATCGCCATTCACTGAAGGTCAGTTAGCACAGTTATTAGCCCCTGTCGCTTTGTACCCCGATACACTTCTTACCCATATTTTAATTGCTGCCACTTATCCTATAGAAATTATTGAGGCTCATCGCTGGGTAATAAAACACCCTCAGCTATCTTCAACGCAGATATTTGATCAAGTATCAGATAAAGATTGGGACCCAAGTGTTAAAGCCCTCCTCCCCTTTCCTATGGTATTAAAAAAACTGAATGATGAGTTATCTTGGACCACTCAATTAGGTGACGCATTTCTTACAGATCAGGTCCAAGTCCTCTCAAGCATTCAGCAATTAAGAATAAAAGCTGAGCAGGCAGGTAATTTATCAACCATGGACAATATGGCGGTTAGCCATGAAGATAATAATATCATTATTGAGCCCTTAGAGCCTGAAATAGTCTATGTCCCTTATTATGACAGCCGAACAATTTATGGTAATTGGCACTGGGCGCATTATCAACCCGTTTATTGGTCACACCCTCAACGTTATGTTGGTCATCACCCTTATTATTGGCACTCTGGTGTCCATATTTCATTTAACTATTTCTTCAGTGCCTTTCATTGGCAAAACCGTCACTTAGTGGTTTTAAATCATCGTGATTCACACCGTTATTTACAAAAAAAACGTATTGTTAGTAGTCATGGGGCAAAACGTTGGCTTCATAAACCTCATCATCGCCGCGGGGTGGCTTATAGTAATAAACAGCTAAAAAAACACTATAAAAGTAATCGTGTGAATAAATCCCAGCGAAAAGTCATTCGCCAAAAGGATACACAGATAAAGGCGATACAAAATAAACAAAAAAACAAATCGCGTTATTCTTCTGCTTTAAATACCAAACACAGTAAAACCCTTAAACAGTTTCACAAATTGCCCAATAATAAAAAGGCAAAAGGTGTCAACAAAGATAAGGTGACCAATAAACATCAAAACCATCGCATAAATAACGCTAAGAGCCCGAAAAGACCTGTGATAAAAGATAAAATGAGAAGGTATGAGAATGACAGAAAAATGGATAAGGGATCGACTCGTCCCAAACTCAATAGGTCGTCAAGTCGTCATAAAATCAAAACAAATATGAGTAGAACAAAAATGCATAATTCAAGAACGAAAGCTAAAAATAATGATAATAAGTAATATTGACTACTTTTTAAGCTGATTAAACCGGAGTAGATTAGTGAAGTAGCGTAATAAGGCTAATACCTTCATTCTTTTAGTGCGCATCACAAAAATCAACATGAACAACTAAGTTATGTTTTGCATGCAAGACATCGTCACTATAATATCACTTAGTCCAAAACCAGATAAAAAAAGTAATTGGAGAAAAAAGTGAAGTATTATATTCAGTTCATACTGATGTGTATAATGTTGATTATAGCTTCTGTTGTTGATGCCAAATCGAAAGGTGCCTATCCAGCAAGTACGGCCGAGTTGACATTTAATTCATATAACAAGCGTATGTCCGGCTTTGTTTATATCGCCGAAGGTAAAGGTCCACATCCGACAGTTTTACTACTGCATGGTTATCCCGGGAATGAAAAAAATCTAGACGTAGCCCAAGTATTACGCCAAAAAGGTTGGAACGTGGCGTTTTTTCATTATCGAGGCGCTTGGGGCAGTGAAGGTGATTTTTCCTTTCGTCATGCGGAGCAAGATGTTCAAGTTGTTTTACAGTATTTAAGTCAGGATGGTCATGCTGAAAATTTACGGATCGACAAAGAATTAATTTCTACTGTTGGCCACAGTATGGGTGGACACATGGCAATTGCTGGCATACTTGATAATCAATTAGTTAAATGTTCGGTTGCTTGGGATGGTGCTAATTTAGGAGCTAACGGTGTTGGCTTTGTAAATGATCCTGATACGAAAATTCCGTGGCAAGCTTATGGTGATACCTTATTTATGCTCAATGGTTGGTCTGGTACAAAGGCAAAAGAAGAAACCCAAAAATACGCCAAAGAGTTAGACCTAATTAGACGTGCCAAACAAATTAATGGTCGAGCAGTGATGCTTGTTGGCGCAAATACTAGCGTAATACCTTATGAGTTACATATTGCGCCATTATTAGCCGCATTGAAGGAAACAAAAGACAGTAAAATTAGCTTCAAATTGATCGATGATGATCATAGTTTTAACTCAACAAGAGCCGAATTAATAGAAACAACGGTTAACTTTTTAAATAATAACTGTAACGCTAACGAATAAATATGCCCCTTATTTGTTGCGTTATACTTTCATGGATATCTCTAGGGTATGAATATTAAAAGTATTTTTTTGAGTGCTATGTGCACTCTTTATTTATCATCTTGCGCTTTTATTCCCGTTATCGCTGATAAGCAGCCTTATTATCAACAATGCGATATGATAACTAAAAAGTTAACGCTAGTGGCAACAGGAGTTGGGACACTAGAGAGCTGTGAAAATGGCGACTTACAAGAATGTATTATTGGTAGCGGTATTTTAGCCTCTGCTAGTTACATTGTTTCAGGAAGCCTAGTGTTGATGGGAAATACGCTACATTGGTCAGAATATAAGTTGAGTTGTTAAACACATAACTAGTGTTTAATTTAAAAAAGAAAATTTCAGCCCTAAGCCTTTAAGTCATTAATTAATAGCTCAGTATAAGGTGTTAATTTTTAAGATGGATTTGAAAGAGACTTCATTAGTTGATGAAATGGTAAGTTTAGATTTAATAAATAATATATGGCAGTCGTTTTATAAGTAATGGTAGCGCTGGACGGACTCGAACCGTCACTCCCGAAGAAACCAGATTTTGAATCTAGCGTGTCTACCAATTCCACCACAGCGCCATTACTTATTATTTCATTAAACTCTATAAAGCGTCGTTTAGTGAAAACTAATATTTTCGTATTAAACACTTTATTCTTTAATAACTTATTATTTGGTAATTAAAAATTTAAATTAATTAACATTCAGGTTTATTAAATGACAAGCTCTCTGAAGAGACGGGCATTATACAAAAAGCTAGCATATTGGCAAACGTTTTTTTCTATTTTGGCTGTTGGGTGTTCGATTAACAAACACTCATGGCAAAAAGCCTTAACTTAGCTGCTATTTATTGGCGACTAAAACTTATGGCTAGTTATATCAATCAACAAAATTGGTCTTGTTGATTACTATAACGTCTTACTCACCCTTTTTCATCCGCGCTAAAAAATATTAATATCAATCGTCTAGCTATACCCTGTTGAGTCAATTTGCTAGAATAACCCAAATTTCTTAATTGTATTCCTATGACTTCTTCTATTAACAATTTTCCTCGTGCAGGATTTATTCGTCGTTTTGGCTCTTGGGTTTATGATGTTTTACTGGCGTTTGCTGTTTATATGGTAGCTGGGGCTGTCGCTTTTTTACTCTTTAATATTTTGATTAAGTTTGGTGTGATTTCTATGGCTGGCTTTGAACATGCTATTGATTTAAAAAGATCCTCGCTACTTTATAGGATACTGGTTGATGGTTTTGGTATATTTTGGATAGCTTTTTTCTTTGTTTGGTTTTGGTCACGAAGTGGACAAACCCTAGGTATGAAGGCTTGGCGTTTAAGAGTACAGAATCAAGATGGTACGCGGATATCAAAAACTACTGCAATAGCACGGTTGTTACCGACATTATTTGGCTTAGGTAATTTTACGGTCTTGTTTGATCAAAAAAACAAACTGAGTTTGCAAGACAGAGTGACAAATACTGAGGTAGTGGTTTTATCTTTAGAAGAAAATAAAGGCCGGTTATAATAAATGGAGTCCGATAAAGTCTCCATGACACTTTTATTTATACTTTTGCATTAAGTTTTTTTCATTACATAGATTGAAATACTTACAAATATGACGCTAGGCATGAGTGCCCCTAACAAGGGAGGAAACTGGTAAACCAAACTCAACGAGCCTAGCACCTGATTACTAATATAAAATACTATTCCAGTAAAAACCCCCATCATAATTCTTGCACCCATTGATACTGAGCGCAACGGACCAAAAATAAATGATAAGGCAACCAATAGCATCACCCCAACAGAAATAGGTTGCATAACTTTACGCCAAAAAGCTAATAAGTAGCGGCTTTGATCTTGATTATTCGCACTTAAATAATCAAGATAATTTAATAAGCCGCGAATAGATAAAGACTCAGGTTTAACCATTACTACGCCAAGCTTTTCTGGCGTTAAACTTGACACAATATTTTTTTCAATAGACACTTCAGTGGTAATTTGGTTTTTTTCTATATAGGTTTCTTTAACATTTGTTAACTTCCATGAATTTTCTTGATAACGTGCTGACTCAGCAGATAACCAACTTTCTAGCTTTAATTGTTCATTAAAGCGATAGACTTGCACATTTTTCAATCTGCCTTGATCTTCGACTTCACCAATATGAAGAAAGTTATCACCGTCTTTTGCCCATACACCATTTTTAGCTGAAATTAGACTACCACCTGATATGGCTTGAGCTCTTACTTGTCTTGCTGCGACTTCTCCTGGTGGAGCTAACCATTCCCCCACCACCATGCTAATGAGGAAAAGAATAGCAGCAGTTTTCATCACTGATTTAATAATCTCGAACTTTGATATTCCAGCCGCCTGCATTACCACTAATTCACTATTACTGGCCAACATACCAATACCGATTAAACCCCCAATAAGCGTTGCCATCGGAAAAAACACTTCAACATCTCTTGGAACAGCATAAAGCACATAGAGTGCGGCATGAGACACCTCATAATTGCCCCGACCAACAGCTTTCATTTGTTCAACAAATTTAATAATTCCGCCAATACTGACAAAAACAACAAGAGTAACAAAAGTAGATGAAGCTAAAATTCGGCCAATGTAGCCATCAAGAATACGCATTATTTCGTTCCTTTTTTATGGCTAATTTTAACCCGATTTCTTTTTGGCATTTTTGCTTTAAATTTTAAGCCGCTACTGCGCCCTCTTATCAATAAAGTAGTCCCGATGATAAAAGCACCAATATGAATAGGCCACAAGCCAATAACACTTGGGAAAACGCCAGACTCCAATGCAGAACGCATCGATATCAGCAATAAAAAGTATCCTAAAAATAACATCAATGCAGGTAAAATTTTGCCAAACTTACCTTGTCTAGGGTTAACAACACTCAATGGAACAGCAATAAGAGTCAACATCAGACAAGCAATAGGAAAAGCGATACGCCACTCGATAGCGGCTTTATATTCAGGTGATTGTTCATTAAATAATTGTTCCGTAGGGATAGCGTTAAGCTTTCTTCTTCGCTGTTCAACTTTTTGGTCTTCAATTTGAATATAATATTTAGAAAATTCGACGGTTCTAAATTCGTCAGTCAAAGCATCACTTTGATAACGAATACCATTTTCTAATACTAATTTTTGTGAGCCTGAGTCTTCTTCAATAACCCTGCCTTTACTGGCATACACTAGACTTGAATTGATAACACTTTCAGTATTGGAGTTTTCATCTGGTAGTTGAGCAACAAATACTTTCTCAAGGGTATTATCATCTCTGTTTTTATCATGAATAAATACCACTGAATTTTCATTACCTGTCGTTTGAAAACGTCCTGCCACCAATGTACTTAAGCCAGAGTCCGCAGCCAGCTGGTCTTTAATTTGCACTTCATATTCTGCCGCCATTGGTGCTAGATATAAGGTAAATATTCCAGTGACAATCGCGGTTAACAAACTTAAAACAAGGGTAATGCGCACCACGTACCATTCACTGACACCACAAGCGTGTAATACTGTCATTTCATTATCAGCGTAAACTCGACCATAGCCAAGTAATACCCCTAAAAACAGGCTTAGAGGTAACAGCATACCGGCTAAGTCTGGAATATTAAGCGCAATAAAGGTCATAACCAATTGGCCAGGAATTCCTCCATCAGAAGCATCGTCAAGTACTCTAACAAATTTTTGACTGATGAAAATAGTCATCAACACTATAAAAACAGCGGCTTGGGTTTTAGCAACTTCTTTTAATAAATAACGGAAAATAATCAAGTGAGCCTCAAAGACATATTTTATTGATTCAGGGAAAGTCTTATATAATTGCTATTTTGACCCAGATCAGCCTTGTTTTCAATGTGATAGACAAACAAGTTTATAATAGCTATCGATTATAAGCTTAGGCGGCTAAATAATAGGATAAAAAACATTCAAAAACAGATGAAAACTTAGTTTTCCCTGACATTACACTCATTTTTAAGTAGACTGGTTGTTTTTGTAAGTCATATATTTATAAATCTTCCTAAAATTTCAATGTATGTAGCTATAATTATAGCTCTTAGCCTTTTAAACAGATTTATAAAATTGGCGATTAATAAACACTTTAACCTGGTTTATTTCGGATAATATAATGCACATTAGTGCTAAAGGAGATCTCATGGAGTTCAACGTAAAAAGTGGAAGCCCGGAAAAACAACGTAGTGCATGTATCGTTGTCGGTGTATTTGAACCTCGTCGTCTTTCAGGTGTTGCCGAACAGCTTGATGAAATAAGTGAAGGTTATATTAGTAATTTATTACGCCGTGGTGATTTAGAAGGTAAATCAGGCCAGATGTTATTATTACATCACGTGCCAAATATTTTAAGTGAACGTGTATTACTGGTTGGTTGTGGTAAAGAGCGTGAATTAGACGAACGACAGTACCGCCAAATTATTAGTAAAACGATTAACACCTTAAATGAAACAGGCTCGATGGAAGCTGTTTGTTTTTTATCAGAATTACATGTGAAAGGCAGAGACACTTATTGGAAAGTACGCCAAGCTATCGAGTCTACTAACGACTGCTTGTATAGTTTTAATAGTTTAAAAACACGTATTGAAGAGCCGCGTCGCCCACTTCGTAAAATAACCTTTAACGTGTCAACTCGTCGTGAATTAGCCATTGGCGAGCGAGCTATTACCCATGGTTTAGCCGTTTCTGAAGGTATTACCACCTGTAAAAATGTCGCTAATATGCCACCAAATATTTGTAATCCAGCATATTTAGCCGAACAAGCACAAATTCTTGAAAACGATTATGACAGTATCAGTACACATATTGTTGGTGAAAGTGAAATGGAAGAACTCGGTATGGGTTCGTACCTCGCTGTTGGCCGCGGTTCAATCAATGAGTCAATGATGAGCGTCATTAAGCACAATGGCGCGAATGATGACTCTGCGCCAATCGTTTTAGTGGGCAAAGGCGTTACTTTTGATAGCGGCGGTATTTCACTTAAACCTGGCGCAGGTATGGATGAAATGAAATATGATATGGGTGGTGCCGCGGGTGTACTAGGAACCATGCATGCAATTGCTGAGCTTAACCTACCCATTAATATTATCGGTGTGTTAGCCGGTTGTGAAAATATGCCGAGTAGTAACGCTTATCGCCCAGGTGATATTTTAACAACGATGTCCGGCCAGACAGTTGAGGTATTAAATACCGATGCTGAAGGTCGTTTAGTATTATGTGACGCATTAACTTACGTTGAGCGTTTTAATCCTGAGTTGGTTGTTGATATTGCTACCCTAACAGGCGCTTGCGTTGTTGCTTTAGGTGAACATGCTTCAGGGTTATTAAGTACCCACAATCCGTTAGCACATGAGTTGCTAAATGCATCAGATCAAAGTGGCGACCGTGCCTGGCGTTTACCTTTATGGGACGAATACCAAGAGCAACTTGAAAGTCCTTTTGCTGATTTTACTAATCTGGGTGGTAAGGGTGCAGGCACAATTACCGCCGCTTGTTTTTTAGCACGTTTTACTAAAAAATATCACTGGGCTCATCTAGATATTGCGGGTACCGCATGGCGAGGTGGTAAAGATAAAGGCTCTACTGGCCGTCCAGTCAGTATGTTAACGCAATTTTTATTAAACCGTTCAGGCCAAGAACAAGGCGAATAAGCAGATGAAGGCAAGAACTACTCAAGTGATGTTTTATCAACTTGCTGATGATGGTAGCGAAGTTAATTCACTATCTCATCATGCTTGCCTTCAAGCTGCGTATTTTTATCGTCAAAAACAGAAAGTATTTATCTATAGCAAAGACAAAGAGAAAGCTCATGACATTGATGAAATGCTCTGGGCTTTCGATGCCAATAGCTTTGTCCCTCACAATTTAATGGGTGAAGGTCCGAGTTACGGTGCTCCAGTAGAAATAAGCTGGCAACCGCCAACAGGACGGCGACCCGTACTGATTAATTTAACGGATACGGTACCAGACTTTGCGAGTCAATTTTCACAAATAATTGATTTTGTGCCGAGTGATGACACATTAAAACAATTGGCTAGAGAACGCTTTAAGGCATACCGTCAATTAGGCTTTACTGTAGGTAATCAAGTAGTACCTTAAGTAATTATCCTTATAAAAACGAAAGCCTAAATAACACATTTAACATAAAGAATATTACGGAAACTCTGATGGAAAAAACGTTTAACCCCACTGAAATCGAACAATCTCTCTATCAAACATGGGAAGACAAGGGCTATTTTAGTCCAACAGGCGAAGGTGAAGCTTATTGTATTGCTATACCACCCCCTAATGTCACCGGCAGTTTGCATATGGGTCATGCTTTTCAGCAAACCATTATGGACACCTTGATTCGATACCAAAGAATGCAAGGTAAAAACACCTTGTGGCAAACTGGCTGTGATCATGCGGGTATTGCGACTCAAATGGTGGTTGAACGTAAAATAGCCGCAGAAGAAGATAAAACTCGTCATGATTACGGACGTGAAGCTTTTGTTGATAAAGTTTGGCAGTGGAAAGAAGAGTCTGGCGACACAATTAGTAAACAAATGCGCCGTTTAGGCAATTCAATTGACTGGTCGCGTGAACGTTTTACTATGGACGATGGTATGTCTAAAGCGGTACAAGAAGTCTTTGTTCGTTTGTTTGAAGATGACTTGATTTACCGAGGCAAACGCCTAGTTAACTGGGATCCTAAATTCCACACCGCTATTTCAGACTTAGAAGTAGAGAATAAAGATAAAAAGGGCCATATGTGGCACCTGCGCTACCCATTAGCTGATGGCGCAACAACAACTGAAGGTCTTGATTATATTGTTGTAGCGACAACTCGTCCCGAAACAATGCTAGGTGATACCGGTATTGCGGTAAACCCAGATGACGAACGATATAAGCACCTAATTGGCAAAAATGTTCTTTTACCCTTAGTCAATCGCTTGATTCCAATTGTTGGTGATGATCATGCAGATATGGCAAAAGGGACCGGTTGTGTAAAAATAACCCCTGCCCATGACTTTAATGATAATGAAGTCGGTAAACGTCATAACTTACCACTGATTAATATTTTTGATAAAGACGCGGCTATTTTGGAGGCTGCTGAAGTTTATGATCATAAAGGTGAGAAATCTTTAGCTTACAGTACCGAATTACCGAGTGAATTTGCCGGGCTTGACCGATTTGTTGCCCGTAAAGCGATTGTGGCTCAGTTTGATAAATTAGGTTTATTAGTTGAAGTAAAAGATCATGACTTGGTTGCCCCTTATGGTGATCGATCAGGCGTTATCATCGAGCCACTTTTAACCGACCAGTGGTATGTCCGTGTTGAAAAGTTAGCAGGCCCCGCGGTTGACGCAGTGAAAGATGGCCAAATTGAATTTGTACCTAAACAATACGAAAACCTTTATTTTTCTTGGATGAATGATATTCAGGACTGGTGTATTTCACGCCAACTTTGGTGGGGACATCGTATTCCAGCATGGTATGACGAAAACGGAAAAGTTTATGTTGGCCGTACAGAAGCGGAAGTACGCGCAAACAATGATATTGCCGATGGTATGAGACTAAAACAAGACGACGATGTGCTTGATACTTGGTTCTCATCAGCTTTATGGACATTCTCAACATTAGGATGGCCTGAAAGAACTGAAGATCTTAAAACCTTCCATCCAACAGATGTACTCGTGACTGGCTTTGACATTATATTCTTCTGGGTTGCCCGCATGATCATGATGACCATGCATTTTAACAAAGATGAAAATGGTAAGGCTCAAGTTCCCTTTAAAAAAATCTATATGACCGGACTTATTCGCGATGAAAATGGCGATAAGATGAGTAAATCAAAAGGTAATGTTATTGATCCCCTCGATATGATTGATGGAATATCTTTAGATGATTTATTAAAAAAACGTACCGGTAATATGATGCAGCCTAAACTCGCTGCAAAAATTAATAAGCTAACAAAAAAAGAATTTCCTAATGGTATTGAGTCTCATGGTACTGACGCTCTGCGCTTTACACTAACCTCAGTTGCTACCACAGGTCGCGATATTAGCTGGGATATGAAACGCCTTGAAGGTTACCGTAATTTCACCAATAAATTATGGAACGCTAGTCGTTATGTGCTGATGAATACTGAAGAACATGACTGCGGTGCTAATGGCGGTGCTATGGAATTTTCACTCGCTGATCGCTGGATCTTAGGGCAGTTTCAACAAACTGTTCAGACCGTTCATGAGGCTTTTGATATTTTCCGTTTCGACTTAGCTTCACAAGCTTTGTATGAATTCACTTGGAATCAGTTTTGTGATTGGTACTTAGAATTAACCAAACCCGTATTTGCTCCTAGCGATACAGAACAAGGAAACGCAGCACAGCAACGTGCAACTCGTCATACCTTAGTCAATGTTTTAGAAGGTTTATTACGCTTAATGCACCCGATAATGCCTTACATTACTGAAACTATTTGGCAACGTGTGGTTCCCCTTACTAACTTTGTTAAGGAAAATGGGAGTAAGCATGGTGATAGTATCATGGTTCAAAGCTTCCCTAAATTTGACAAAGACCAGTATGATCAACAAGCCATTGATGACTTAGAATGGGTTAAACAATTTATTGTTGCCATTAGAAATATTCGTGGAGAAATGAATATCTCGCCAGCAACAATACTGCCGGTATTACTTAAAAACGTCAATGAAAACGATCAACGTCGTTTAGATGAAAATCAACAGTTTTTAAGTGCCCTAGCTAAGCTTGAGACTATCACTATTTTAAACAGTAATGATGAAGCACCGTTATCAGCATCAGCCTTCATTGGTGATTTAACAGTACTTATCCCCATGGCTGGCCTGATTGATAAAGATGCTGAAATAGCACGTTTAAATAAAGCCATGGATAAACTTAATCAAGATGCCGAACGAACTCGTGGAAAATTAAATAACGAAAGGTTTGTTAGTAAAGCACCTGCAGCGGTCATCGATAAAGAAAAAGCTAAACTCAAAGAAGCAGAGTCAGCCCTAGAAAAATTGATGGCTCAAAAAGCAGATATCGAAGCAATGTAAATATTTTGAAAACCAAGTAAAAATATAAGCCAACGTAATTGTTGGCTTTTTTATTTTAATGAGAATAAAAAGTAATGATCTAAATTGAACTTTTTAAAGAATCTTAAAAACAACTATGCTAGACTACGCTGGCGTTGAGTTTTTATGTTGCGGAAAAGTTTTTATACCGGCCTTTACAAGCGATTTATCACTGTGAATACCGTTATTGTTATTGGTTCCTTCCTCTACTTTATTCTTTAAAGATGTTGTTAGAGGGCATTTACTCCGTGAAAATGGTCAATAGTGACCGATATTTAATAATTTATGACTACGGGAAAATGTTAGTATGTCTGATACAGTAACTGGTAAAGTAAAATTTTTTAACGAAGCTAAAGGTTTCGGTTTCATCGAGCAAGAAAGTGGTCCTGACGTGTTTGTTCACTTCAGCGCTATCACTGGTGACGGTTTCCGTACACTAACTGACGGTCAAGCAGTATCTTTTACCGTTAAGCAAGGTCAAAAAGGCCCTGAAGCTGAGAACGTTGCTGCTCTTTAATAGCAACTAATCAGTTATATAAATGCGAAGAAGTAGTTTTACTATTCTTCGCTTTTTTTTATCTTTTTTTTGACTCTCTGTACGTAAAAATTATTACCTGAGTATTACCCCTTCATTACTTTATACTTTCTTTTTCTCGCTAAATCTATTACCCATATAAATCCTGATAATGATAAAGCTAGCATCAACATTGAAAAAAAGATAATTTGCCAGTTATTAAAATTCCCCAAAGAACCATAGTCCATAAAATGCAGCATAAAAAAGAAATCAGCAAAGCGTTTATCATCATTAACATGACTAATAGTTACCCCTGAGCCAGCGTCAACATAAATACTGGTATATAGGTCGTCATTAATATTAATCTGCCATACTTCGTTGTGCTCCTTGGGCAAGTCATCAATAGGTCGGATAAGTTTTTTCACTGAGACAACATCACCCCCCCCCTTATAACTTTTTAACGCAATAGCTTCGGCCATTGACTGATCGATTATGACCAACTTCCCTGAATAAGCATTGATTAAAGAATAGTCATTCGACAAATGACGATATAGCGCTTGGTCATGGTTCAACAGGTAATAAGGCTGTTCGAGCAAGGTCATCAATTTTATTGACTGTGTTTCTTTAGCCATTAACTCAAGCTTAGGCAATATTAAATCTTGAGGAACAGCCCGAAAATCAACACTCACTTGTTGTCGATTTTGATTACCACTTGATTTTTTACCATCCATTAAATTAAAAAACAAACCACTGCCAAGCCAGATCAATAATTGAATGGCGACGACTAAAGATACCCATTTATGGATTAAACGAATATTTTTCATTGTTTTCCCTGATGTTGACTCATCTTCTCAAAAGCACTTTTTTTACTTGTCGAAAAACTGCCTTTGATTACACGGTAATAAGTAAGGACTAAGCCGGAAATTACCGCTAAGAAAGAAACAAGAGCAACCCATAACAGTAAGCTATTAGCGGGATCCTCATCTTCATAGTCCATAACATGGAAACTAAACATCCAATCAAAGATTCGCCAAAACTGATGCCGTCTAGTAACAATTTCACCACTTTGTACCGAAATGTAGAGCGTAGAGCTGGCAAAGTCGTCAAAATTAATGCGCCAAACGGGTAAATGACGAGAACTTAATTCAAATGGGGCATCTTGCTTTAATAAAAGGATATCGCGTATTGCTGCCTCACCCTGATAATGATAGTTAGCTATCTGCATCGCCATAGTCTCATTAATATTAGGAAGTATTTTGCCATTTTGGGGGGCAAGCATCACTTTATAGGGCCCTTGCTCTGACTCAAGAGTAAACCGGTAAACACTGGTGCCAATAAAAGTACTTAATTCGATATTTGTGGCTGTAGGGTAATCAATCAACAAATCCCTGAATGAATAGTTGATTTTTTGGTGATCAATAACACTTTTATCTTCACTGATTACACTATCACCATGGATATAATCAATATCAAAAACCACCATGTAAAAACCTGATATTGACCAAATCAAAAATTGAATACTGAGAAGGAGCATTAACCACTTATGAATTTTACGGCTGGTTTTATGTAATGTCATCTGACTAATTATCACTTGCTAAACGACGAGTTTTATCACTCTTATAGCCAGCTGAACGCCACAGATAATAAAGTGTCGGCAAGACTAATAAAGTTAAGACCACAGCACTACCCATACCACCAACCATGGGAGCAGCAACCCTACTCATCACTTCTGAACCCGTTCCTGTGCCGTACAAAATAGGTAATAAGCCAATGATAATCGTTGCTGCCGTCATCATTACTGGGCGTACACGCAAACCTGCGCCCTGTAACACAGCTGTTCGGATATGTTCTTTAGTCGTGGTGATGTTTTTTTCTTGATGCTCGCTGAGCAACGCATGATAAGATTGATTGAGATAGACCAACATAATAACGCCAATTTCTACAGCAACGCCAGCGAGCGCAATAAAGCCGACTCCCGCGGCCACAGAAAAATAAAATCCCTCTAGATACATCAACCAAATACTTCCCACCATAGCCAGTGGTACGGTTCCCATAATCATGGTTACTTCAATGATATTTCTAAAATTAAGATAAAGTAAAATAATGATAATGGCTAAAGTAAATGGTACAACGTACATCAACTTTTCTTTAGCTCGTTCCATGTATTCATACTGACCTGCCCAACTGACAGAATACCCTGCAGGTAAAATAAGCTGCTCTGTGACTATAACCTGAGCATTATTAACATAGCTACCAATATCAACGCCTTCAATATCGATAAATGCCCAACCAATTAACCGAGCATTTTCACTTTTGATACCCGCAGGACCATCTTCAATCAAAACGTTGGCAACATCACCTAATGAAATACGTTGACCCTTGGAGGTTACAATTGGTAATAATGAGAGTTGTTCCGGTGAGCTTCGGTAATCTTGAGGATACCTCAAATTCACCGGATAGCGCTCTAAACCTTCCACCGTTTGTGTCACATTCATTCCACCAATAGCCACAGCAACCACTTGTTGAATTTCACTAATATTTAAACCATAGCGAGCCGCTTTTTCTCGTTGAATATCGACTTTGATATAACGACCACCCGCAACCCGCTCAGAATATACTGAGGTGGTACCGTCAACCTTAGTTAAAATAACTTCTAACTGCTGACCAATTTGTTGAATAACGTCTAACTCTGGTCCAGAAATTTTAATACCGACAGGTGTTTTAACACCCGTGGCTAACATATCAATGCGCGTTTTTATTGGCATCACCCAAGCGTTAGTTATACCGGGCAGTTTAACTAGCGTATCAAGCTCTTTTTTTAAACTTTCCTTGGTAACACCTTCACGCCATTGCGATTTGGGTTTAAATTGAATAAAGGTTTCAATCATAGTCATCGGGGCAGGATCGGTTGCCGTCTCAGCTCGACCAATTTTACCAAAGACTGTCTTCACCTCTGGGACGGTATAAATTAACTTATCAGTTTGTTGCAATAATTGTCTAGCTTGACCAATTGAAATGCCGGGATAGGTCGTTGGCATATACATTAAGTCGCCTTCATCAAGAGGTGGGATAAACTCACTACCCATTTTATCTAATGGCCAGATCCCGACAAAAAACAACAATAATGCCACTGCTAATGTACTCTTAGGAAAGTCTAAAACCACCTTGAGGGCAGGCATATAGAGTCGTGTTAATAATCGATTAACTGGATTTTTCTGTTCAGGGCGAACATTTCCACGGATAAAATAGCCCATTAATACCGGGACTAAAGTAATGGCTAATACCGCAGCAGCTGCCATAGCGTAAGTCTTAGTAAAAGCTAATGGCGAAAACATACGGCCTTCTTGCGCTGCGAGTGTAAATACCGGCAAAAAACTAACGGTGATAATCAACAAACTAAAAAATAATGCCGGGCCAACTTCTGTTGCCGAATCAATAACAACTTGCCAACGATTCTTGTCAGTTAATGGTCTTCGTTCCATGTGTTTATGCATGTTTTCAATCATGACTATTGCGCCATCAGTCATGGCACCAATAGCGATAGCAATACCCCCTAACGACATAATATTAGCATTTAACCCTTGCCAGTACATGATGGTAAAGGCCACGAGGATACCGACAGGTAAAGTAATTAGCGCAACTAAAGATGAGCGCACATGAAACAAAAAAACAATACAAACAAGAGCCACAACAATAAATTCTTCAATTAACTTGCCCGATAGATTATCAACCGCCCGCTCAATTAAATCTGAACGGTCGTAGACAGTGATAATTTCAACACCATCAGGTAAACCTTGTTTTAATTGCTCTAATTTAACTTTAACGCCATCAATCACTTGCTCGGCATTTTCGCCAAACCGCATAACGATTATACCGCCGACAGTTTCGCCTTCACCATTGAGCTCTGCAATACCGCGGCGCATTTGTGGGCCCGTACCAATATCAGCGACATCTTTGAGTAATAGCGGTGTGCCGTTTTCATTAGTCCCAAGGGGGATACTTTCTAAATCGGCGACACTTTTAATATAACCAGTCACTCGAACCATATATTCCGCTTCCGCCATTTCAATGACTGAAGCACCAATCTCTTGATTACCTTGTTTAATGGCTTTTTGTATTAAGGACAGTGGAATACCAAAAGCCCGTAATTTATCAGGATTTACCTTAACTTGATATTGTTTAACCATGCCGCCAAGGGTCGCCACTTCAGAGACACCTTTAACCGTTTGCAATTCATATTTCAAAAACCAGTCTTGTAAACTGCGTAATTGACTAATATCATGTTGCCCTGTTTTATCAACTAGCGCATATAAATAAACCCAGCCGACACCGGTTGCATCAGGTCCTAACTGAGGCTTAGCATTGTCAGGTAAACGAGGTATAACTTGGCTAAGATATTCCAGCACTCTGGAACGCGCCCAATAAAGATCGGTATCATCACTAAATATCACATAAACGTAAGAGTCACCAAAAAAAGAAAATCCACGGACTGTTTTAGCACCTGGTACTGATAACATTGCGGTAGTTAGAGGGTAAGTCACCTGATCTTCAACCACTTGAGGTGCTTGACCAGGATAGCTAGTTTTTATAATGACCTGGACATCAGACAAGTCAGGTAGTGCATCAACGGGGGTGTTTTTGACCGAATATAAACCTGCGGCCACTAAAATAAGCGTCGCTAGTAAGACAAAAAAACGATTGTAAACCGACCAGCGGATTATAGAAGCTATCATGATGCTATCCCTAGTGGTGACTGTGGTCTGTCATTACTGACATATCTTGAATTTTAGTGATAATGAACTCACCATCATGAATTTCAAAGGTAAATTCGACAACACTGCCTTGGCGTAAACTTGCTAAGTCATCTTGGCTTAATTTTTCATCAAAAATAAAATCTAACGTCGCCGCTTCTCTTTGCCATTTTTCGATAGGCCCTCTACTAATATTAACCATACCATGGTTAAGCATTATCGAATTTATTGTTCCGCTAACCGAGGCTGAACTAATTTCATTCACTTGACTCGGTACTCCCATATCCATGGTGTCTTTGATTGTAGCGGGACGTTCAAAGGACATTCGTTTAAAGTCTGACGATTTACTTGACTCTGAGTCTAATAAAAATTGTGCTGAGCTGACTATCTCATCACCGGCAGATAAACCCGACAGAATTTGCGCATGCGCACTATCAAAACTTCCAACCGTTACCGCAATTGACTTAAAGTAACCATCGCCTAATGCCAACACAACCCTATCTTGATGACCTGTTCGAATCAAAGCTTCTTTGGGGATTAACAAACTATTGTCATCAGTTCCTGTATGAATAATAACTTGAGCAAACATATTGGGCTTAAATTCCCCTAGCTCATTTTTAAAACGTAATCTTACTTTTACAGTACGAGTTTTAACCTCTAACGTTGGATAAATGAAATCAACCTGACCTTGCCACGTTTTTCCAGGTAAATAATCCAAAGTCATCGTAACAGGGGTATCTTTTTTAACTAACGAGGCTTGGCGCTCAAACACTTCAGCATTAACCCAAATTTCAGACAAATCAGCAATAGATAACAGCATAGTGCCTGGTTTTACAAAAAAACCTTCTCTAATATATAGGTTTTCGATTACACCATTTTGCGGTGCATAAAAAGTAATGTTTTGTTTAACTTTACCTGTTTTTTTTAAGGCCTCAATAGACTTCATAGGTAATTGCAAAGCAATTAAGCGGTTGGTAGCTGCTTGAATGAGCCGAGTGTTTTTTCTATCGATTGCCAATAATAACTCTTCTTGTGCATTAACCAATTCAGGTGAGTAAAGATCATAAATCGCTTGGCCTTTTATAACAGGGTTACCAACAGACTTGACATAAAGCTTATCAATCCAACCCTCAACCCTAGGATGAAGATGTACAAGTTTATCTTCATCATACGCCACATAACCCACAGTACTGATTTGTGTATTTAATGCTTGAAGTTTTACTCTAGTGGTCCTAACACCGATGTTATTAATAACAGCAGGTGAAATGCGAACAGTGCCAGGCCCTTCATCAATATCATTGAGCTGTTCATCTGGATAGACAGGGACTAGATCCATCCCCATAGGTGATTTACCAGGATTTTCTTGACGATAATCTGGATCCATTGGAGCAACCCAATACAGGGGTTTTTGCTCAGTACTTTTTTCTACTGCTCCGCGACTAGTGACACTTGGAGATAACTGGGTAAAAATCGCAATAGTAAGTAATGAGCCAATCGTTGCAGCAACGATTAAAGAGGTAAATGAACGTTTCATTTTGATACACCATTAATTCTGTTGTTGTGGTTAAATTTTTGAGCAGATGACAAGTCACCAATAAATAAATAATTTAATTCTAGAATAACTTTTTGTTGCTCAACTTCAATGCTCAGTTGATCAATTTCTGCATTAAGAACAGCAATTCTTGCATAGGCTACTTCTGAGAAATTGCCATCATCATTAGTGTAAGCCATCAGTGCAGCTTCAGCTTGATCATGTGTTTGTGGTAAAAGTTTGTTGCGATATAATTTTTTTCTTTTGTTTAACCTAGCTAAACGCCCTTTACCACCTGAATATACACCTAGCAAACGCCTGATTAATAATGTCTTTTCGGTTTTCAGTGCTTCAGTTTGAGCAATAGCTGACTTAACCTCTTGATCTTGTCTATTTTCAGTAAAAAGAGGTAAATCAAGTGTCAATCCAATAGACATAAAATTAGCTCTTGAATTACCAAGGGGATCGTCATTACGATATCCATAGCTGGCATTAACCCCCCATTCAGGTTTATATTTTTGCTGAGCTAAATCAATCCCTTGTTTGGTTGCGTCAATTCTCTGGTTAACTGACATCACTGCAGGGTGTTGTTCAAAATAGGTGACTAATTGTTTGGACTTATGCCACTGTATCGCATTTATTAGGGTAGGTTGAAGTAAATCAATATCAACTAATTTTTCACCTAAATTAATATTATGTAAGGTAATGGCTGACGATAAATCATTGGTATTATCATCCACTAAATAACTATTTAACCATTGGAATAATTGCCCTTCAAAATGATTTTTTTGCTGACCCAGTTTATCCAGTTGATCATCTAAACGAGTCAGCTCAAGTTGGGCTCTAACAATATCTTGCTGACGTGTTTTTCCCAAGGTTGATGAATAACTTGCTTGGCTAATATCGACGAGTTGCTCAAATAAAGACCGGTTTTTTTCTATCAAGGCTATGCTCTGTTGTACTCGATAAGCATCCAGCCATAAACCGCCAACAGTCACAGCTATTTTTGCTTCTCGGTCTTGACGTTGAAAAGGATAAGCTTGTGATTGTAACTTTAACTGCTGATTTTTTATTTTCAGCGTATCACCACGAGGAAAAACTTGGGTAAACCCTAGTTTAAATTGTGTCATTGCCTCTTGAGAAAAACCGAATCCATTAGTTGGTAAGTTAGCAATACCTAGTGAAATTTTTGGATCAGGTAAGGTGTTTACCGCGCGACTTAATGCAATCAATGAATTTTGTTTGTGCTGATTGCCTGTTAGCCAAGGGTCATATTGTTGTGCTTGTTTAATTGCTCGCTCAAAACTTAAAACTTCATTAGCTGCAGCAGAATTTACACTTACAGACAATATCATCCAAAGGAGCAATAAAAGTGTAAAGAACAGCCATGATTTACGAAAGTAGTGTTGTTTTTTAGTAGATGAAAAAACCATATTTCCCCCTATGGGAATAAAAAAGGTATTAATACTCAAAATTATAATCTTAATCATCAGTATATTTATTAATAAAGTTATTTAAGATGTTAAGCTTTATGCATACAAGGTTAAATTTTGGACGGACTCGTCCTGTATTTACTAAGCTATAGGGGGACGATATAGTGAAGTTAATGAATCATTGAGCATCAAAGTAGTATATTGCTCAATTCGTTGGGAGGAAATGACCCGGCCATCAATAAAAGCAGAGTTAGGTAATGTTGCTGAAAGTGATAAACCCATGGGGCAATTACAGTCTTGCTGGCAACAATCAGCAGCGACCATATTTTCACTGTTATGAGCATCAGAGGCCATTGGCGAAGAGTCCATTGAATGGCTCATCATCATTTTTTCTGACATATCCATACTTTTCATGTCATGACAAGGCACAGTCGTTGAAGCCACTGCTTGCCCTACAAAAGCCAACAAGACCAAAACAACCACTAATAATTTGTGTTTTATTAAGTTAACACTCACAAATGTTCAGCTCATATCAAAATGTATCAATTTATTTACCTATAATAAGATAGAATAAATTTCAAATCTATATCTAACGTAATAATATTAGACAATAAAATATTATACCGGATATTAAGGCATTATAAGTAAGACTAGAAAATCAGAGTTTTATCATTAATATTAACAGATTCATAATAGCGTCATCGCAATTATAGAGTTCAGAAAGATTTAACTACATAGGCGATAAGAGTAGTTTTATTCCGACAGTAAGTTATTTTGGGGTGATTAAACATCAATACATATGGCCAAACTAATAATGGCCATATGTTAATATTGTTAAATTTAATAGGGAAAGCTATTTAAGGAACAATAATATCAATCACAAGTGAAATAGGTTTAGTTGTATTGACATTGACAGCTGTTTTTTCTGCTTTAAAATCTCCACTTTTTATACCAACACCACCAGTTTTTGAAACAACAGCGTATATATTAACCTCGTCAACACTACTTAAGGTCGCTTGTGGACTCATCGCTCTCGCGTTGTTTAAGATAATAGTTGTTGGTAAGTCACTTGCCTTAATTTTAACTGCCGCAACCGGCATTCGAGTCCCATTAACAGGAACCGCATAAACAAATACGATTTTATCTTCACCTTCTCTTAGTTTTTCACTAATTTCATCACTCAATGAAACATTCAATACAAGTTGTGGACCTTGTTGAGATTCAACATCTTGCTTGGCTGATGGAGTTTCAGTTAAAGACAAACGATTTTTTGACTCAACAATAGCGTCTTTGAGCGCGGCAATATTAACCGTTTTTCTTCCCGAGTCGACCACTCGCTGCCAATAATTAATCGCTTGTTGATAGTTTTGGTTCATAAAATTATGCATACCTAACAAAATATTTGTTGAAGGGTCTACAGGGTCCAAGACTAAAGCACGGTCAATTAACCGTTGAACGTTAGCATCAAGTTTTTGACCATTACGGTAATAACTTGCTTGAGCCTTAGCACCAAGAATATCTGCCTTTTCACCTTCAATTTCAATAACACGGTCAAAGGCTTTTATTGCATTATCAAAGTCTCCTGCACCTACTAACACTTGACCCAATTCATACCAGGTATCGGCATCTTCTGGATTTTTTTCAATTTTATTTTGTAATGCTTGAATCTGAACTTTTAGTTGCTGTTCTTGATTTAGGGTTTGTTGAGCCTGTTGATTAGCGACAACGTCTTGGCTATTTATCTGATCATAACCGCCCGATTTCAGATAGAAGCCAAAACTAAAAACAAAGATAAATAAACTAATAACAACCGGCCAAAGTATTGATAATGGCTTAATCATTAAGGTTTTATTTTTTTGGAATTGTTGCTCTTCTTCACTATTTTGTTCAATATCTTGCAGTAAACTTTTTTCCAACTCGCTGAGTAAATATTGATAATTTTCTTCATCAACATTACCTTTTTGATAATCTTTTTCAATTTCAGCTTTATGCTCGTGATATAGACGAACATTAGTTTCATCACGCAAGTTTTCTACCGGTGCTAATTTTGTTTGATTAGAGCGTAAAAAGTGGCCCCAAACAACGACAAGAATGAGCAGTAAAAAAACGACTATAGTAATTATTAATTCAATCATATGGGGTCTTGTTCTTCTATTTAACTGAGTGATTTATATAAAATGGCTGACTAAATTTACCTATCTTTATCTTTTAACAGTGCTTTTAGTTTATCTTGTTGGTCCAAAGATAATTCTACCTCTTTGCGCGCAATCGGTTTTCTTCGCACAATAAACACGATAACTAAAACCCCGATTAAGATAAGCACAACGGGCGCAAACCATAGGATATACGTTAGACTATTAACCCGCGGACGATAAAGGACAAACTCGCCATAGCGTGCCACCATGTAATTCATGATTTCAATATCAGCTTTACCTTGATCTAATAATTCATAAACTTCGCGGCGTAAGTCTTGAGCAATAGGAGAGTTAGAACCAGATAAATTTTGGTTTTGACATTTAGGACAACGTAACTCTTTATTTAACTCATTAAAGCGTTTTTCAGTTACTGGGTCTTGAAAAGTATAAGTGTCAACATAGTTTGCAGAGGCATTCGTTAAAGTTATCACAAACAAAAACACAATACTGACAAGGGTTTTCAACAGTAAATTAATCATCGCTATTCTTCCCCTTGTTTTTGATTAGCTTGATACTCATTTTCAATCTTTTTAATAATAGGAAGAAAGTTATCTTGCCAAATACGTCCATCAATAGGGCCAACATACTTCATACGAATTATGCCTTTATCATCGATAACAAAGGTTTCTGGTGCGGCGGTAACACCCAAGTCCACACCTAAACGTCCTGACTCATCAAAAATAGAAAAGACATAGGGATCTTCATAATCTTTTAGCCACTGGTTGGCAGCAATACGTTCGTCTTTATAATTGAGACCATATAAAGCAACACGGCCACTTTTGGCAATATCAACAAGATAAGGGTGTTCATATTTACAATAAACACACCATGTCCCCCAAACATTAATAAGCACAACTTTACCTTTCAAATCATCTTCTGTAATAATTTGAGACTTATCGGTTAGCTTAGTTAAGCTAAAGGCAGGCATTGCTTTGCCAATAAGTGCTGATGGAATATTTTTAGGATCAAGTGATAAACCACGATAAAGTACTCCGCCTAATGCTAGTACTAGAATCAAGGGTAAAAAACGGATTAATGTATTCATTATGCTCTTACCTAACTTGCTAATGCATCAACAGCGGCTAGCTGCTCAGCTTTATTTTGTTTATTGGTTTTTTTACGGCGATAACGCTTGTCTAAAACAGCTAAACAACCACCTATTGACATAAAAATTGCCCCTAACCATATCCAACGAACAAAAGGTTTATAATGTACCCGAATCGCCCAAGCATCATCATCAAGGGGATCACCAAGGGCAACGTAAACATCTCTAAATAAACCAGGGTCAATCGCTGCTTCAGTCATCCCCATCGTTTGCACAAGATAAGTCCGACGTTCAGGTTGTAATAAACTGACAAACTCACCATTTTTATACAAAACTATCTGTCCTTGTTCAGCACTATAGTTAGGACCTTCTACATGCTTAGTGCCGTTAAACTCTAGCTGATAACTCGCTACCGCAACTTTATCACCTTTAAACATTTTAACATTCGTTTCAGTTTCATAAGCAGAAACTAATGTGACACCAACAATAGTGACAGCAATACCCGTGTGAGCCATCGTCATACCAAACTGACTCAAACTCAAGCGGCTAAATTGCCATTGACCATTCGGTAATTTAGCTTGGATAAGTAGTTCTTTAGCGACCACTACAAAGACCCAAAGTGCTAATGAAATCCCGATGGTCACCATGAGATTGAACTCGCCGTGATAAAGGAAAGGAAAGGCAATGCCAGCAAGCACACTCATTACAGAAGTCTTAGGAATTACTTTGCGGAGCTCACCCTTTTTAGCTTTCTTCCAACGGATCATTGGGCCAATGCCCATGACAATAAATAACAAACTCATTATTGGAACAAATACCGCATTAAAGTAGGGAGCACCAACCGAAATTTTACCAAATCCCATAGCATCAACTAATAGTGGGTAAAGTGTACCTAACAAGACGGTAGTTGCTGCTATCACTAACATAATATTACAAATTAGCAGAGCCGTTTCGCGAGAATACAGGGCAAAGCGACTAAAGGTTGCTACCGTATTTGCCCTAAAAGCATACAAGGTTAATGAACCACCAACCGTTATGGCTAATAAAACGAGAATAAACGAACCCCGTGTCGGATCGGCAGCAAATGAATGCACTGAAGTTAATACCCCAGAGCGCACAATAAAGGTACCTAACAAACTTAAACTAAAGACAAAAATTGATAACAATACCGTCCAGTTTTTAAAGGTGCCGCGCTTTTCAGTTACTGCTAACGAGTGAATCAGTGCGGTGCCGACCAGCCATGGCATAAAGGAGGCATTTTCTACTGGATCCCAAAACCACCAACCACCCCAACCAAGTTCGTAATAAGCCCACCAACTGCCTAATGCTATACCTGCAGTTAAAAATACCCAAGCGGCAACAACCCAAGGTCTAGCCCAACGTGCCCAGGCGGCATCTAGCTTGCCACACATTAATGCTGCAACAGCAAAAGCAAAAGCGACAGAAAATCCAACATACCCTAAATAAAGCATAGGAGGATGAATAATAAGACCAATATCTTGTAGTAGTGGATTTAAATCTCGTCCTTCCATAGGAATAGGAAATACCCGTTCAAAAGGATTTGAGGTAAATAAAGTGAAGGCCATAAAACCTAAAGCGACCATACCCATTACTGATAAAACACGGGCGATAAAGGCATCATCGATACCTTTGTTATAAATAGCGACCGCCATCGTCCAAACTGTCAGCGAAAAAACCCATAATAATAAGGATCCTTCATGCCCCCCCCAAACCGCGCTAATTTTAAAATAATAAGGCAGATGGCTGTTAGAATGGTTGGCAATGTATAGCACAGAAAAGTCGTCATTGACGAAGCTGTAAGCCAGTAGAATGATGCTAATAAAAGTAAAAGCGAACATTCCAAGGGTTAATGGTTTAGCGTAGGTAAATAATTTATGCTGCTTAGTAAAAACACCAATCATAGGGATAACACTTAAACAAAGAGCAAATGCCATTGCAACAATCAGTGCAAAGTGGCCAATTTCTGGTATCATTTTTGTCTCCAATCATTTTATTACACAGTAATAAAATGAAAGTTAGCTAATAGCGTGGTAAGTAGTATTCGTGGTATCACAAAACATAGCGATTCTAGCATCATAGTCAACGCATTTACATACTCAAAGCAGTGTTAAATTTGTTACAATTTGTACTCGCGATTACTCAAGGTTATATTATGATGTTGGACAAATTAATAGTAAGATCTAAATCAACGATTAACGAACAATTTTTAGCTATAATTTTTGCTAAAATATTGATTGATAAACCCCTAACTTGAAGTGAACCCTTTGTCTAAATCATCATCACTCATTAATGCAATAAATCTCACCTGTATTCGAGAAGAGCGCATTTTGTTTGAAAATTTAAGCCTGAGTATTTGTCCTGGTGATATTGTACAAATAGAAGGAGCTAATGGTAGCGGAAAAACCAGCTTACTTCGTATTTTAGCGGGTTTGTCGCAGCCCTACGAGGGCAATGTATACTTTCAAGATAAAGCGATTAGTCAAACCAGAGAGTTATTTTATCAAAACTTATTATTTTTAGGCCACCTCCCTGGTGTAAAAGATGAAATGAGTGCTCAAGAAAATCTTGAGTTTAACTTAGCTTTGCACGGTCTTGATAAAAAGTCGGCTGAAGCAACCCTCAATACCGTTGACTTATTAGGCTTTGAAGATGCCCTTGCTTCACAATTAAGTGCGGGGCAGCACCGACGTATAGCGTTGGCTAGGTTATGGCAAAGCCAAGCGCCTATTTGGATCTTGGATGAACCCTTTACGGCTATAGATAAACTGGGTGTGGCGAAGTTAGAACAGTTATTTTTACAACATGCTAATAATGGTGGTTGCGTTATTTTAACCACTCATCAAGATTTAACGTTTGATCATGACCGCATTAAAAAAATCACTTTAGCTTATCAATTTTATTAGAGAACATGATGAACAATACTCCTTCGCTTTCTTATAAAGCGGCATTTTTGTTAATTATCAAACGCGATTTAACCATCGCCTTTCGTCATCGTGATGATATCCTCAATCCATTATTGTTTTTTGTTATTGTCGTGACATTATTTCCCCTAGGTATAGGTGCAGAGTCGACCACCTTATCCCGTATTGCTCCTGGGATTATTTGGGTAGCTGCCTTACTTTCGACTTTATTATCATTAGATAGGTTGTTTAAATCAGATCACAATGATGGCTCTTTAGAGCAAATGCTTTTAAGTCCTCACCCTGTCTTCATTTTAGTGCTGGGTAAAATCATTGCTCACTGGTTATTAACCGGACTACCGCTTATTTTAGTGGCTCCTTTGTTAGCCGTTTTATTGCATTTAAATGAGAACAGTTATGGTGCGTTAATGTTGACTTTATTATTAGGTACTCCCGTTTTAAGTTTATTGGGGGCGATTGGCGTTGCTTTAACGGTCGGCATTAAGAAAGGTGGCGTCTTATTAAGTTTACTCATACTGCCTCTTTATATTCCTGTGTTAATATTTGCAACCAGTGCCATAGATACCGCAGCAATGAACTTACCTTACAGCGGACAACTTGCTATAATTGCTGCGCTTCTTTTCGGTTCTTTAACCTTAGCCCCCTTTGCTGTTAGCGCAGCATTAAAAGTGAGTACCAACTAATCATGTGGAAATGGCTACATCCTTATGCAAACCCAGAAGTCACTTATCACTTTACGGGTAAACTCATGCCTTGGCTTAGCGCCTTTGCAGCAATATTTTTATCTATTGGCTTAGTATGGGCGCTAATTTTTGCCCCCGCTGATTATCAACAAGGTGAAAGTTTTCGTATTTTCTACATACACGTACCTGCGGCTATGTTTTCGATGAGCATCTATTTTGCTATGGCTATCGCGGCTTTTTGCTCATTAGTTTGGCAATTAAAACTCTCTGATGCTGCTGCATCGGCAATGGCACCTGTTGGTGCCACCTTTACAGCAATAGCCTTAATTACTGGTGCTGCTTGGGGTAAGCCTATGTGGGGCACATGGTGGATTTGGGACGCAAGATTAACATCAGAATTGATATTACTTTTTTTATACTTCGGTGTTATGGCCCTTCATAATGCCTTTGAAGATAAAAATGTGGCAGGTAAAGCGGCTGCGATTTTGACACTAGTAGGTTCGATTAACTTACCAATTATTAAATATTCAGTTGAATGGTGGAATACCCTTCACCAAGGGGCGACGGTCAGTAAGCTTGGTAAACCTTCGATGACTGCTGATATGTTTTGGCCATTTTTGATATGTTTTTTAGGCTTTGCTTTTTTAATCAGTGTTGTTATTTGTATACGCTTTCGGACTGAAATATTATCAAGAAATTCAATGCGCCCTTGGGTTAAAGAATTATTATTGCCTCCAGTAACACCCGTAACGACAACTGTATCGGAGGATAAGTAATATGCAATTTGATAGTTTTAGCGCCTTTTTAGCGATGGGGGGGTATGGTTTTTATGTTTGGCTTTCCTATGGTATTAGCGCGCTGTTATTAATTATTTTAGTCATTGCCAGTAACAAGCAAAATAAAGCGGTTATTGATCGTATACTCGCTCGCCAAAAACGAGAAATAAAATTACGTAATGCTGCTTCACAGCAAATTCAGCAGCAAATTTCAGCTTCAGCTTCAGTTAATAATACCGAAGATGAAATCAAAAAAGAGAATGATTCTAACGAGGTATTATCATGAATCCACGTCGTAAAAAACGACTCACCATAATTGCCGCTATTTTTATCGGTTTAGGTTGTGTTGTTGGTTTAGTCCTTTATGCGTTAAGCCAAAATATTGATTTATTCTACGCACCAACTGAGATACACCAAGGTAAAAAAGACTCAGGTATAAAAGCCATTGAAGGACAAAGAATTCGGATTGGAGGTTTAGTCGTTCCGGGCAGTGTGCATCGTGATAATGAAAGTTTAAAAGTAAGCTTCAAACTTGCTGACATGAGAATGCCTATTGTTTTTGATGATAATGATTTAGTTGTTACCGTAAAATATGACGGTATCCTGCCAGACTTATTTCGTGAAGGTCAAGGAATAGTGGCTAATGGTAAGTTAGTAAAAGATGGTTCAATAAGTGGTTTTTTAATCGATGCCAGTGAAGTGTTAGCTAAACATGATGAAAACTATATGCCCAAAGAACTTGCTGACTCACTTAAAGAAAAAAAGAGTAATTATAGCCAATAAATACGAGGCATGATTATATCAGTAATCATGCTTTTTTTTGAAAAACTTGTTGACCTGAAATCCATGTTTCTTGTACTTCAATGTTATCATTGAGGACAACAAAATCTGCCACTGCGCCAACCCTAAGTAATGCTAAATCTTCATCATTATTACCGTTTACATAATTAGCTGGGTATTGACTTGCCATTCGGATAGCTTCCTCTAAAACGATATTTAACTTTTGATGACAATTGCGTACAGCCGAAGCCATATCTAAAACTGAACCTGCTAACTCACCAGTGGTTGAGGTAAGTTTACCCTCTGATAAATGAACTGTTCGATTAAAAAAGGCAAACTCTGTGTCATCAGTGCCTACCGGTGGCATCGCATCAGTAACTAAAAATATTCTCCCTGTCGGTTTGATTTTTATCGCTAACTGGCAAGTTGCAAAATCAACATGATGGCCATCAACAATTAAACCACAGCTTGTTTGATCGTTTAACAGCGCAGTACCGACGACACCCGGCTCTCGACCTTGTAAAGGTGACATTGCATTAAATAAATGCGTAAAGCCACTAGCTCCTGCACCTAAAGCTCTCTGGGCCGTTGCATGATCTGCATTGGTGTGACCTAAACAAACGTTAATACCCAAGGATACCATTCGAGCTATATCTTCCACTGAGACAGTTTCAGGCGCTAAGGTAACAATTATTTTACCCATATCTGTACGCTCAAGTACTTGCCATTCTTCATCGGTAATCGGACGAATAAATTCAGCACTGTGCGCACCTTTTTTTGCGAGAGAAAGATGTGGGCCTTCAAAATGAATACCTAAAAGACCAAGAACATTGTCTTTAAGCGCTTGAGCAACAGCATCTGCCGCCTGTACCATTACCTCCACTTTATCAGTTATTAATGTTGGCATCATAGCGGTGGTGCCAAACTGAATATGAGCGCTGATGATGGATTTAATATTATCTACCGACGGAGTATCATTAAATAATACTCCCCCCCCACCATTAACCTGTAAATCGATAAAACCAGGGACAAGTAAACCTTTTATATAATAATCAATTTGGCTAATGTCTTGATCAATAGCAAGGATTTTACCATTATCAATAGTCAATACTTGGCCATCACTATAATGCTTACCATCAAAAAATCGCTGGGCATGTAAACGAATTTGACTCATATTGCAGACTATCCTTATTCACTATTAACAACGGCTAAAATTTTTATATTGAGAGGGCTAATTGCTCTCTAGCAAATAGCACTGAACCGATTTCAGGAGGACTGAGCGGTTCAGATAGTTTACTGCGGACCTCTTCGCTTAACCAAGGTTTAAGTCTTGGTGTCAATCCGCCGATCATAGACATTCTTGGTACATTTCTACTTAATAAGGTTTTAGCCATATGATTAATATAACTTGCGCCTTCATCAACGATATTGTTAGCGACCTCATCACCTTGTTCTGCGGCATCAAATACTAAGTTTGCTAGCTGCGCATAAAAAGTAGCCGATTTCCCCGCAATAACTTCAACTAAAGCAAGATCATCTTTACAGTTAAGTACTTGTAACAACCGATGAGTCATTATTGTCGGAGCAAGGATACCGTCAATGGATAACAAAACGTGTTTAGCTGCTTGTAAGCCAAACCAAGCGCCACTGCCCTTATCGCCATGTGGGAAACCATGTGCACCAATGATAAATTGATGACCATCCACATAAGAGAAACCACACGAACCTGTGCCAGTGATCATCACAGCACCGTCGCCACCTTGGTGAGCACCTAAACAAGCGATAAATAAGTCAGTTGCTAAAAATAGTTGTTTAAATGGGTGTTGCCAGGCTGACATTTGCTCAAATAACACCGGTAAATTAACACCGGCAAGACCGACGCCGACAATAACGTCGTTAAGGGCAATACCTTTTAAGCCTGAATCTTCTATTGCTAATAAAGCCGAGGCGATAATCGAGCCAGTCGCTTGTTCAAAGCCGTGCAATGGATTACCCGGACCAGAAATACCCGTGCCTAAAATAATATTATCGTCTGATACAACCACAGCTTTACATTTACTACCACCGCCATCGATACCTAAAAAATATTGTTGCTTGTGCTTTAACATAACATACCCGTATTAATATTTTCCTAGTGTTAACTTTTATAAAAGGAAGTTTACCCCGTTTCACTGCTACATTATATTATATGACAGACGTATACTTAAGAGAGCAATGACTCATTACTTTTTTATAATAACGCATAAATTACGGTTAAAACATCCTGGTTATTAAAAGCTTAACAGCTGAAGTATTGCAAAAATTTGAGCGCTATCAACATTAGAAAATAATGAAAATTCACACTTTCCCCCGTTATTTTAACGCTGGGGTCGCTATTGTTGGACCCAAGGTTGAACCATCGATTCCAATATTGATAATACGTCATCAACTAAAACACATAAATATCGTTGATTAGAATGTCTATTAAGCTTTTTTGAGCTATCTCATAAGCGCCTGTCAATTCTATTGAGAGTCTATTAATGTATTTATCTTAATTGGCAAAAAAGTATTGAGGCGTTAATGATTTTGATCTTTAGCGAGTTGGGTTAGTTTGTTCCAACTCAAAAATTTTGGGCGAGTAAACAGCTAGGTACCTATAATTTTTTGACGAGTCGAGTAGTTAAATAACGACACTAAAAAATCACCATACAAACAAGTTATCACTAAAAAGTATTGTGATTACTCTTCAAAATATGTACCCCAACCGTCATAATCAACATGCGTTAATTTCGCTAGCTCAATCATCTTTTTTGTTTCATCAAAAATTATTTCGACATCAAGGGCTTGTTCAGTACTGATATCAAAAGCAAACACTTTTTCACCTGACTCAAGTTCAGCTTCTTCAGGCTCCTCAACTTCATAGCCCATTTTGAAAGCGGTTATCGCGGCTTGTTCTAGTAAGTTAAAATCACTACTGGCAAAATGATGTTCAATGGTATGGTGAACTTCTTCATCAGTACCATCTTCGACTAATTCGTTAATAAGGGCTTGAGTATGGTCTAACCAATGTTGTAATTGCTCTTCATTATTCATTTATACATTTTCCTGTTCTTTTGACTTATGGCTGTTAAGTGATGTTCCAGTTTCAATACTCAATTGTTCAATTTTATCAGACATTAAGGTATGTATATCATTGGCAACCGTTCTAACGTTATCTTTATTCTCAATAGAACAATAGACCGGTGGTAAAATTTCAATAATGACTCTACCGTTATCCCATCGATTCCATTTTATCGCACCATGCAAGTTACTTGAACAAACAGGTACAATAGGAACACCGGCTTCAGCAGCTGTTCTAAAGGCTCCAGTTTTAAAACGCAACAAACCTCGACCGTTGCTGCGAGTTCCTTCTGGAAACAACCAAACAGATAAATTTTTGTCTTTAATTTTTTTAACGGTCTGGGTTATTGTACCCATTGCTTTATTCGTATTGGCTCTATCAATTAGAATATTGCCTGTTAACCAATACATTTGGCCAAAAAATGGAATCCACTTTAAACTTTTTTTACCGACTGTCACCGTATTAGGTTGAACAGCGCTAGAAATAGTAAACATATCAAGACCACTTTGATGATTGGCGACATAAACTGCTGGGCCAATATTTGTAGCCGACTCAGCCAACCTAACTTCAACCTCTAAGCCTAATAATTTAGCCAACTTACTTAAAGTTCTTGAAGTAAAAAAAGCTCTATTGCGGCTCCATGGCTGTAATATGCTAAAAACACAAGCCAAAACGCATATAACAACAAGTGCTAAAGTAATGAAAATAATACGAATAAGTGCTAACAACGGAAAGTCCTAATAAAAACCTAGTCGGGAAGTATACCCTAAAGCGATAGAAAATTAACTATTGAGTTTATCTTTTAAAGTATAAGCATCACATTAACCCTCACTTAGGCTTAAGTGCACTCAATATTAAATTACATTAAAATCAATAAGTTCACTCTGTGCATTATTCTACTTATTGGCAATGCACAAAACTCCAATAATCATGCTCTTTATTTAAAAAAAAGCTCATCATCTTTGGGTAGTTTTGCCCAAAATGGTATCATTATTAATCAAAAACTGACTAACTACAAAATTCGTCTTACACGAATACGCCTATTACTCGTTAGTTTTTTTAAGTAAAAAGCCCCCAAAGCGCCTTCTTCTAAAATAACCTCATCACCTGAAGTTAACTTCAAATATACTGTATCTTTTTGTTGCCATTTTTGGCCATTATTAAGGGACACTTGCCACTGTCCTCGCAACATTTTTTTAGCTTGAATAATAGTGGCTGTTATTTCATTTGATATTTCAGCTTTATTTCCAGCAATTTTTTTCAAGTGATTTTTCGCAAATGAAGCTACCTTTTTGGATGGGTCACTTACCATCGGTGGTATTTCTTTTTTATCTACTTGATGTCGATGAGGCTCATTTGATGGTGTTATTATTAAGTTTTCAGTCAATGTCAGATTTTCAGCAAGTTGATCAAAACACCCTAAGCGCACTAAATTATCTTTTTGTTTTGTACAGTTTTCTAGTGCCTGACTTAGTCGTTGATCATCATATGCCAAAGCAGATGTCGTAAAGTATAATGAAATAATAACAGCACCAAGTAATTTAATATTGTTCATTTTTTTTCCTTTCGCTCTAATTTTATTTTTTTATCGAGTTGCTCTTCACTTAAAAAACCACCAGACTAACATTCATTATTATAATGAACCTTGATGGTATTACTATTGATATAAAAAATCGATCTACACACTCTTCTCAAACTTAGGCTAAAGAATACAATTATCCTCTAGCATCGAGGCTAAAATTTCATCTGGAATAGGTTGCAAGCGTTTATCTTTGTCTAAGCACACCATCTCTATATCACCAATAACCGCAGGTTTTTTAGCATTAGGGCGCCACACTTCTTGTCGCCACAAGGTTTTGTACTTACCGTCAAATTGATAAGAGGTACGAATGTCACATATTTCAGCAAACTCAACACCATCTTGAAAGATCATATTCGCTTTATAAACAGCAAAACCTAAGCCTTTTTCTGCCCACAGTTTAGCAAGACGTTCACTATCGATAACATGCTCACGAGCACGCTCAAAATATTTTAAAAAATTAGGATGATAAACCACACCCGAATGGTCGGTATCTTCATAATAAATCTGTACAGGGTGATGATAAATTTTACTCATGAGATGTCTACTTTTCTTACATTAATAATATTAATCACTTTAACAATGATGTTTTAAGGGCCTTCATACCTTGTTCAATACTAATAAGGGGTTGGTAACCTAGGTCTTTTTTTGCCGCCTCAATATTAAAATAATGACTGGTGGATAATTGACGAGCAAGAAAACGCGTCATCATCGGCTCTTCCTTTTTAGCTAAAATATAATAAAACCATTCTAACAAAGCCCCTAAGCCAAAGGCTAACGAAGCAGGAATTCGTTTTGTTACTGGTGGTAAATCAGCACAGGCTAAAATATTATTGAGCATACTAGCCATGGTAATGGGCTGGTCATTACTAATAAAATAACTTTTACCCGCACAATTTGTATTTATTTTAATGAGATTAACACCGGCTAAAATATGCGCATAAGCGGCATTGTCTATATAAATAGTATCAACAAGCTTATCTGTTGTACCCAGAAGTTTTAACCGGCCTACCTTTGCCCGTTCAATAACTCTTGGAACTAAATGCGGATCATCAGGGCCCCAAATTAAATGAGGCCTTAATGCGACTATTTTTAATTGTTCACTGTTGGCGCTAAGCATCATTTGCTCAGCAATAGCTTTTGACTCAGCATAGTAATTAAGGAATTTTTCCGCATAAGGCTGAGATTCATCAATACCTTCTTCATCAATACCTGCAAAGGTCACACTGGGCGTACTGGTATAAACCATATGTTTGATCAACAATTCTTTACAGGCTTCAATTATGTTGGCAGCGCCATCAACATTAGGCCGATAATAGTCACGCTTACTGCCCCACACGCCAGCCTTTGAGGCAACATGAAAAACAAAATCACAACCTTGCATAGCTGTTTTTAGCGAGTCAACGTCACAAATATCACCTTGCACCATAGTAACACCCATCTGCTCTAGATCAGGATAGCTGCCTCTGGCAAAGCCGGTAACCTTGATATTAACCGAACGCAACATATGACAAATAGCTTTCCCTAAAAAGCCCCCTGCCCCCGTGACAAATATATGGTCAACGTTAGTAGCCAAATCAGCTAAAGCTGTGGATAGGTGTGAATCTTTTAACATAGAAATCATATCTCACTCCTTTAGGTAAAGTTTAATGCCAACAGACATTAATCTGTTATTTTTCAATCTGTTTTTGTGCCCACAACGCTAATTTTTCTCTAAATATCTTAGCATTGTGACGAATATCAACAGGAAAGTCAGGGTGAATCAAAAAATCAATAATACTGCTACTTTGTTGATGAAGAGCACCAATCTCTTTAAGTTCATCAAATAAATGCTGTTGTGCCTCTTTACTATTTATTTTGACATCTTGGTTAAGTTCAACGCACAGTAGAGGGCTTGTAACACCTTGTACTTTTATGCCGACTAACGCACTTCGCTTCACCGCTTTGTGGGTATTAAAAATCCGTTCACAGGGAATTGAGAATAAAACATGTTCACTTGTTTCAACACGGTGGGCTTTTCGCCCGCACATCCATAACAACCCGTTATCATCAAGGTAACCTAAATCACCCATTCGGTGGCGATAGTCAATTCCAACGTCATGACTTTCCTCGCCAGTGAAGACGCTATTAAGCATTTTAGCTTGGGCGGTTGCATTTGGACGTTGATAATATGCTTGGCTCACCATATCGCCTTTAGCCACGATTTCGCCAATGGTATTAATCGGTAAAGCTAACTCATCATGCCAATGCGTTATATTTTCATCCGTGATAGCAATAATAGCAATATCAACACCTTTTATTGGTAAACCGACACAAATACCCCCACCATTAGCGGTTATCTCTGCAGTAGCTAATAATGCTCTACTACCAATTTTCGTTAGTGGCAGCGCCTCTGTTGCCCCATAAGAGTTGATGACCTCAACCTCTGTGTTGAGTATTTTACCGAAACATTTAATTGAAGATAATGTTGCTGGCGCACCTGCTGAAATCACTCTTTTTAAACTCGGAATTTTATACGGCTCACCATCAGCCAAACGGCTTATCTGGCTTAGTTTGTTAGCGGCTTGTCCAATGACTTCAAGCAGAGCAGGATTGGCAAATAAATTACTGCATTGATATTTTTTAATGGCCGCAAAGATAAAGTTAGGGTTAGCAGTGATTGGTTTACTGGCATCCATATCAGGAATAATGGATGCCATACCCAACGCTGGACCAAATAATGAAAATAGTGGGAAAGTGGCTAAATCGCGCTCACCAGCAACAATACCGTAATCATTTTTTAAAGCCCTGATTTGTGCTTCAAACATTTTATGACTATAAACGACACCTTTTGGAATACCTGTGCTGCCGCTGGTAAAAAGTATCGCCGCCATTTCATCCTCTGCCAACATAACCATTGGATATGGCTTATCGGCTTTATCGGCGACTTTCAGTAACTGTTTAAGGCCAACACCACCCAATAAACTAGCACCAAAAAAACGAGTACCACCGACGGTCAGTAAAAACTTGACACTATTTTTACCCCAAGAAAAAAACTTACGGGCGATATGAGCTTTCGGAATACCGATAAAAACATCAGGAGCAGACTCACTAAAACATTGCTTGAGGTTTTTTACTCCCATACCAGGATCAACTAAAATAGGGACAATACCCGCTTTGAATAGGGCAAACGTTAGAATAAAAAAATCAATACTTGGCGTGACCATAAGCACAGCTTTCATGCCACGTTTAATGCCGTAGTGATTAAGTGCAAAAGCAAGTTCATCACTTTGGGTATGTAAATCACTGAAATTAATTTCTTGATAGTTGAGGGTTGTAGCTAATGAAAAGGCTGGCCGCTGAGATTGTTGCACCGCAACGGCTAATAAGTTAGGAATATTAATAGCCGCTTGACGTAAATGGCGTGACAAGTTGGCCGTAGTGATACCGCCAGTTGTTACACCATCTTTTTTAGTCATTTGCAGAACCTATTATCGTCTTAGCTTCCAGGTCGTTAACAAAGTTTGTTACTAATGGCACCACTTCCTCACTAGCGTCTTCCAAAATATAATGACCACAGTCTTCAAAGGCATGTACCTGTGCTTGCGGGAATTTTTCTTGCCATACCGCCAAAAAGTGTTGATCAAAAACAAAATCTTTTAAGCCCCAACAAATCATCATAGGGAGTTTAGTAAACTGAGGTAAGCACTTCTCGATATCACTGACCAGTTGATAGTTTCTATCATGAGGTTTGAGGGGGATATCTTGAATAAAACGCAGCGTTGAAATACGATTTTTCCATGAGTTAAACGGGGCAACATAGGCTTGACGAATCTCTTTTGTCATTGCTTTGCGTTTAACACCAATAAACGAAGCAATGCTAGAAAACGCATTAAAACCTCGAACCAAAATAGTCCCCAACATGGTATTTCTGCCTATAGCTAATGGCAAAGGAAAAGATTTACCCTTAGGTAAGTGGAATGCGGCTGTATTTAAAATCACTAACTTTTTAATACGGTCAGGATAACGCGCAGCATAACCCATGCCGATCATGCCACCCCAGTCGTGAACCACTAGCGTTATATTTTTATCAACGGCTAAATGGTCTAGCAAGGCTTCAAGATCATCAATGCGTCTCGCTAAGGTATAGTCGTAATCTTCATCATCGGGTTTATCAGAAAAACCACAACCGATATGATCGGGCACAATACATTGATGACTAACACTAAGCGTTTTGATTAAGTTACGATAATAAAATGACCAGCTTGGGTTACCATGAACCATAACAACAGGTTCACCGCTACCTTCATTGACATAGTGATATTGTTGAGAATTTATCTCAAGAAAGTGACGTTTAAAAGGAAATAACGTCGCTAAGTTTTGATCCGACATTGTGCTGCCCTGTATTGAATAAAATGCATATGAGAAATGTGACTTAAGATAAATGGTAAGTAATAACTTACCATTTAAGTCCTAACATCATGCAATTTAGGCCGCTACCAATGCCTAAGAAACTTACGTTATCACCTGTTTTTAAAAATCCCTGATCATGTGCCATAGCAGCAGTAACCGGCAGAGATACTGTCCCCATATTACCGAGTAGTTGATAGGTGGGGTATTCTTTATACGTTGGGATACCCAGTGCTGTTAGTACTTGCTTTTGATTCGCCGCACCCACTTGGTGACAGATAACTTTATCAACTTGCTCGGTCATCCAATCACGTTGCTCTAAAAAATGCTCCCAAGTATCTTTTGCAAGCGACACGCCTTCTTTGAGCAGAGTAACTGCATCAGTGCGCATAAATTCACGAAACAATTGAGGCCCCACTTCTTTTAGACCCCACTGACATAAACCATTGTGCTCAGGAGCCGATAAATGACTCGCTCCTAATAGTTGATGATTACGGTCTGTTGTTAAGTCAAAGCTACCATCGGTCAATAAAATGGCTACCGCACCACTACCACCGGTTAATGTTGCCAGTGATTGAGCATAATTTTGCATACTAGGGTCTGCCAACATATCATCAATGGTCACATCAACGATATGACGAGCTGATTCACAAGAAACGACCAAGCCCGCTTTAATTTGACCTAACTCAATACGATTCGCAATATCTAAAATACCTGACAATGCGCCTAAACAAGCATTCGAGATATCATAAATGGCGGTCTCTTTTGATACCCCTAATTTTGCTGCAATACGACAAGCAGTAGCCGGTTCGTGTTGATCACGGCAAACGCCGGTATAAACCACAGCACCGAGATCACTGACAGAGATCCCCGTTTCTTTTATTGCTTTTTCAGCAGCAGCCAAGGCACCATCTGATAAAATGTGCTCTTTAGGCCACCAACGACGTTCAGTAATGCCAGTTAAAGCGGCAAGTTGACCCATAGGTATACGATATTTTTGATATAAAGGAGCTAATCGAGACTCTAACGCATTGCTAGTGATTACTTCAGGAGCTAATTCATACGCTAGGCTATTAATAAAAACGCGGGTATATTTCATGGATAGGGTTAACTTTCTCGTTTCAGGCTATCAAAATTCAGTTTACGTTACTGATAAATGACCTAATTTAAATGGCGAATGAGTGATTACCGCATCATTTGACCAAGAAAAGGCGGATCATTCAACATAAATGATACCTGAACGATAAAAAACAGCAAACAGGGTTTACGCTTACAGTGAAAGATTAAGTAAATAACAGGCTCAAAATAAAGTCTTTTGGATTTAAAAAACACCTCTTAATGATATTGTTTGATATTTTATATTAGTTTACTTAAAACAGTATTATTTATGATTATTTTTAAAGACGCGATGGAGACCATATTCGGTTTATTAATTAACTCGCCTATAATAACCGTCGCCTACTTGGCTTTATTATTTTTTTACCTTTTATAAACTATCTTTTATATCAATAAATACAATCTTCTATAAGTTTTTAAATGTTAGTCAGCACATATTTTTCTGCTAGCAGTTTATTGATATCAGTATTGAGTGCGTCTGCTATAGGACATGAAAATTCTTGAGTAGATCGTGTTTACTAGTCAATGTGGAGGTATCAAATTTTTCTTTATACGTGAACGGCTATATAAGCCATGTCTATATGGCTCGTTCTGACTATCTTTTAGTTCGCTGTTAGGTTGTTTTCTAATTAATAAAATACATTAAAAAAACTTCCCTCGGCTACTGTAAAACTAACGCTATATTTTTTTTAACACTCTAGCAGGATTACCACCTATCACCACATTGTCACCAAAACTTTTTGTAACAACCGCACCCGAGGCAACAACCACATTATGACCTAAGGTTACTCCTGGATTTATTGTTGCGTGGCCACCAATCCAGCAATTATCACCTATAGTTATCGCTTTACCGTACTCTAAACCACTCGCCCGCTCTACCGGGTCTATCGGGTGTGTCGCTGTATAAATACCTACCTGAGGTGCAATAAAACAGTTGTTACCAATACGTACCTCAGCGACATCTAAAATAACGCAATTGAAATTAATATAAAAATTTTCACCCACATGAATGTTGCAGCCATAGTCACAATTAAAGGTTGACTCGACATGAATTAGATCACCGGTCGACCCAAACAATGACTTTACTATTCTCATTCTTTGATCTTGCTGATGCGCACTTGTTTGGTTCAACTTTTCTGTTGCCAAACGAGCGTTAAAACGCAATTCAACAAGCTCTGAATCATTAGGATTATAATATTGCTCTGAAAGCATCTTTTCTTTTTCAGTCACTTGCTACGTACTCCCCAATTATAAATTACTGATAACCGCGACCCAAAGAGATTCGCTAAGCGGTGTTTATTTTATATATCTTGTTGTTCCATATTACCGAGTGACAAATAACCTTGATAAAACATCATAGACCTAATGCTGACAATTATTAAAACGTTTATTTCTTATCCCAAAACATCGATACCATGATCTTGGCTATCTCTTTAGGAGGTCGCCCTAATGATTGAATCATCCCTATTGGGATCGTCACACTATTAAGTTTTTTGCTCGTCCAGATATGTGCCTGAGGTTTGAACGTAAAGGACGATAGTCGGTTGGCTACAACAGCCGTAGCGCCATTAAGCGCAGCTATTTTTACATAGAGCGCTGTTTGACAAGATAGACAAGAATAGTGAGTTTTATCAAAGCCACTATCGCCCTTGATGACTGTCATATGGGTTTGTCCATCAACACTACACGCTTCGGGCTCAAAGAACGCCAATTCAGTATATGGCAGACCCGAAAAATGTCTACAGTCACTGCAATGGCAAACTAACTGTACTACCGGCTTTTCATTAATGTGTAATGCAAGTGCACCACACTCACAGTAGATAGATGTCTTTGTTGTTGTCATATTTCCCTCTCTGCCATCGACTATTCAAATGCCTAATGAAAAACTGTTACGTTATTATTGATTAATAAACTAAAACGAATGTGCCCATTCATATCATGCCTAATAGCTAAGTCTTTTATGTTGCTTGGGTATTGGGGACTTTGATAAATCAATTTATTGGTGATTTTATCTCTAATCTCAATATAATTACTTGTAGAGATAATTTTATTTCTACAAGTACTATCAGCAATGAAACACGTCTGAAGTTCTACGCCAAAAGAGTTTTCAGATTGATAGCCAGACAAACCCAAAGTAAGCGTTTCCTTTTCCCAGTTTAACCCATCAACAATGTCATACTTAGTAACATTAGAGCCCTATTCATTTAACTGATAATAATTGAAGATAACTTCAACTTGCTCATCATCATCGTATTGAATAAATTGAACGTTTTGATTTAGAGGGATATTTAAATTATTTCCCCAGTAATTAAAATCAGCATTGTTGAGTACTGTCGATAGTAGGTTATTTTCTAATTGATAAAATACATAAGTACTTTTATCTAAGAATATCTGAAAGGAGAAATGCTCTGGAGAACTCATTAAACTCCCGAAGTTAGCGTTAGTAAAATCGCCAGTGGCTTTATTGACAATATAAGCTATTTCATTCTCTTGAATAAGTAGGCTTTCTTTCGTTAGTGTTATGTCTGTGTAGAATGACGTATCAATGCTATTGCTCCACAGCATCACCCCATCGCTGTCATATCTTGCTATACCACCATCATAAACAGGGTAAGGCAGAGAAGCGTAATAAAATAATTCATCGTTAACGACTTCAGTCGTGAGAATATCACCGCCAGCCCAACCATCGTCTTTGCCAAAGTCTACCCAATGACTAGCGGCATTTAATCGAATAGCCGCATCGGTTTTATTGACCGTCACCGTATTGTCTTGATGATATTGAGCGATATTAACAAGACCTTCATAATCGTAATCAAAGGTCACCCCTGAATATTTTTCAACTAGATCATTGCCTTGAAGCGATATAGCTGATAATCCTTGAGTATTAGTGTGAGTGCCAAACGCAAGTAATTCATCAACGCCATCGCCGTTAAAATCTATTACCGCTAAAACACCATGGAAACCAAAGTTTGTATTGTAGTCTTCAAAATTAATATCATCAGGTATAGCTAAAGGTATTTTTGAAATGTTGCCATCACTATCAATATTTCCTAAAAACCACTTATCATTTTGTAATGATTGATATTCTGTAAAAATGACTTCTTGGTCAATATCATTATCAAAATTACCGACAAAAAATCGGCTTTCAATTACGGTTGGCAATGAGACTAACGAACCCTCGTCAAACTTATAAATATTATTTGACGATAACAATAAGCAGCGACTTCCAGTTTTAACTAGCTGAATATCTTCCCCCTCGTTTACCGTTTTAGTAATAAGATTTCCAGTCTTTAAAGAATAAATTTCATTTGAGGTTATTACATCATTAACACCATCTTGGTCTATGTCACAATAGCCAACATGTTCACCGTTAACGGCTTCTATAATCCTTTCTAATGCAAAGCTAGCGAGGTCATAACTATGAACTTGACGTACCTGACCATAATTTAAATAAGTTGATATAGTCATTTCTATCTCACCATCGCCATCAATATCATCAAAGGTAAAATAGCCAAATTTGTTGTTGGTCGATAATTGATTATTCATGGTCACCACCTGAGTGAGTTTCCCTGAATAACCATCTTCCAACCATAAATACCAATAGTGTTCACCATTGATAAAGTTTTCAGTCGCAAGAAAATGGTCAATGATGCCGTCCTTATCGACGTCATATGAAGCCGCATAGCTGTAACCATCAGCTAATGATGATTTTGCTAATTTCACATCAATAAGGTTATTGTCATTTAAAAAAGTATGGCTCGAAAATGTATTGAAAATGTCTATAGCGCCCAACAATTGTTCTTTACCTTGATGAGCAAAAACTTGTTTTGAGCTACTCCAATCTGTAGGTAATATATTTCTAATATCTTTGAATGCATTATTTTCTATAAAGGAAGGAGCGCTTGTTACTAGTAATACCGAAGACATAGTTGCTGTCTTATCGCTATTACTAAAGGCTATAGCAAAGTTAACATTTGTGGTGGTACCAAAGTCCATAATATGAGCGGGCCAATGGATCTTCCCATCAACATCTATAGACATACCAAAAGGGCCATAAACCATATTATATTCAAATGGACCGTCATATTCATCATTATTTAACGAAACTTGACCGCTAGCGACAGTATCGACTGACACTATATTTGTGTCCAAAATTATTGAAAAATCAGGGGCTGATTTTTAAATATTAATAAGGGTAGTTACACTATTTTCAAGCCCTTGAGCGTCAGTTACCGTTAACTGAACTGAATACTCACCAGGTAAATCAGCAGAAAAGTTAGGCGATGCATTATTTTCAATAGTCCAAGTAGCATTTACTGGGGCGCTTGTAATTGACCATTGGTAGTCAAGTAAATCAAGATCTGGGTCTGAAGACTCGGTGGCACTGAGCGCAATATCGCTCATCCGTTCACTTGAGGCTATTGATGCTGTTAGCGCCGCTCGAGGTGCTTCATTGACATCATCGAGAAAAGTTTGAGGAATGTTATTCAAGTCAATAATTAATGGGATACTCTCAGGGCCTATATTTATCTTAAGTTGTTTTCCTAATAATACTGATATGAATGCGGTATTTTCAGCGTTCACAGTCAACTCAAAACCCATTAGATTAGAACCATATAATTTAGTTGTATCAAGGGCTAATTTACCGTATTCAGTCGATAAAATTTCACCTGAGTAATCGATACCATATCTATCTCCCCATGTACTTACTTGAGCGATAAAATTATTGAAGTAAAACTGTTCATCCTCTTCATTGGTTAATAATATTTGATAGGTGGCTTTATGCTGAAAGTCAGAAACATTTGATTGTCTTACTTGAATATAACCATTTATATTGAGGGTTTCACCGCTTGCTCTATCAACCATTGTAAGATCAGGGATAATATTCATATCCATTAACTGGCTGTCGTAAACACGAGTGACATACAAGTTCAGTAAACCATTAGCGACAACACCACCTTGGACACACTGGTTATAAATGACTTCTAAATGGGTTAACGAAACCTCTTTAACTGAAGCACTTCCGCTTAAACAATTAATATCACTATCTTCATTGGATTCTTCTCCATCGTCCGGATGTATGAGAAAATACTCATAAACATCCGCAAAAGAAATGACATGCAACAAATCAAAACCAATGGTTAAATCTAATGCTAGCTTAGCCACTTGGTTAGAGCCAATAGGCTTTAACTCAGTCGTTCCAGTATAATTTGGTTTTGTTAAAGTGATTGAAATTAGATCTTTAGGGGCTGGCAAAGTATTACTATTATCTCCGCCACTGCCACCGCCACATGCTGTTAAAGCGCAAACGATAACAATAGCGATTGAGGGCGTAATTAAGCATTTAAACACAGAGAATCCTCTTATTGACAAGTATGAAAGTTGAGATGCCATTATTAACCGCCATAGTAACTTGTTGAAACAAAATAGTGTTACAACATTTATGCTTTTTTGATGATTTTCATGATCATAAAAAATAGGTAAGGAAATTTCTTTCGTTTAAATAGTTTGTTCTTGGCATGGTTTACCATTAAATATATTAACGATATAAAATAACCTTTAATGTCGATGGCTTCCTGTTGCCAACAAGCTAAGCGAAGCTTGTCAACGCTATAAATTGTCTGTTTTTATAAAAGGGACGTTTTAAATAGGACGGGCTATAAAGCAGTCATTATCATATGAAAAGTCTATAGAGAATTAACGAGTTATTAGACAATAAAAAAGCGGATTAAAATAGTTTCCTATCTCAAATCCGCCACATGTAATTTCACTTATCACACTTTTTTTAATTAACCTTAGCTGTTGAACTTAGCCGTTAGCTAACACACCTTAAATTAAGACTTCTACGCTATCGCCAGTTATACGTGTTTCATATGAACGTACCGATAATGCTTCATCATCTAAACAGGTGCCATTTTTCAAAATAAAACGTTGCTTTAATAAGGGGGAGGCGACGTAAATTTCGCCGCCCTTGTCACCAATTAAGCCCCGATACAATACATTAGCTTTCCCGAAAGGGTCAAAGTTATTAATGGCAAAAATTTTGTCATCACCCACTTGGAAAATAGCGACTTGTTCCTTATTTTCTAGCAAAGCACAAACACCCGAGTTTTTAACTAAATCGCTTTTCTGACAAATTTTTTGCCATTTATTTGCTATCGTCATTTTAATATTCCTTAGAGCCTTTATTATGCGGTCATATCGGCTGATTGAATGATCACACCATACTTTTTCTCATCACCTCGCGCTGGACGAATTTGCTCTCGTTCAGTAACAAATTCAATGTTGTCATCAATAGCATCAGAGTTAACAAACTGGCGAAAACGCTTTAATTGATGAGGGTCTTCAACCGTTGTTTTCCACTCACATTGGTAGGTACCAACCACATTTTCCATTTGTTTTTCTAACTCATCATTAATACCTAAATGGTCATCAATAACAATTTTTTGCATGTACTCTAAACCGCCCTCTAAGTTTTCTAACCATACCGATGTCCGTGTTAAACGGTCCGCCGTACGGACATAAAACATTAAATAACGATCAATATATTTCACCAGTGTTTCATCATCTAAGTCGGTAGCAAATAAGTCGCCATGCCTTGGCTTCATGCCACCATTACCACTGACAAATAAGTTCCAGCCATTTTCTGTGGCAATAATACCGATATCTTTACTTTGTGCTTCAGCACATTCACGTGTACAACCCGACACTGCAAATTTAATTTTATGAGGCGCACGTAAACCTTTGTAGCGGTTCTCTAAGGCAATCGCCATGCTCATACTGTCTTGCACACCAAAACGACACCAAGTGCTTCCAACGCAGGATTTAACTGTCCGTAATGACTTACCATAGGCATGACCTGTCTCCATACCCGCAGCAATTAATCGCTCCCAAATATCAGGAAGTTGCTCTACACGAGCACCAAATAAGTCTATACGCTGGCCACCCGTGACCTTGGTGTAAAGATTATATTTTTTAGCAACTTCACCAATAACAATCAGTTTATCAGGTGTTACTTCACCCCCTGGCATACGCGGGACCACTGAATAAGTACCATCTTTTTGCATGTTACCTAGGTAAGTATCGTTAGTATCTTGAAGCGGTAAATGATCGGCTTTTAAGACATAATCATTCCAAACAGAGGCCAGAATTGAACCCGCGGCAGGCTTGCAAATTTCACAACCTAAACCCTTACCATGCTTAACGATTAAGTCATCAAAGGTTTTAATTTTTTCTACTTTTACAATATGAAAAAGTTCGGTACGACTGTAAGCAAAATGCTCACAAATATCAGTGCTAACTTCAACACCACGTTTTGCTAATTCAGTGTCAGTAATTTTTTGAACTAAAGCCGTACAACCACCACAACCGGTTGTCGCTTTAGTACAAGACTTAACGCCAGCCATATCACATGCGCCACCATCAATAGCACCAAGGATGTCGCCTTTAGTAACATTTAAACATGAACAAATTGTCGCCGTATTAGGCAGAGCATCAACACCCAGCGTTGGTTTTTCACCTGAGCTTGGCAAAATCAAGCCCTCTGGGTTTTTAGGGAGTTCAATACCATTTAAGGCGAACTGTAGTAATGAATCATATTCACTGGTATCACCGACAAGTACCGCACCTAATAAAGTTTTTCCATCTTCGCTAACGACGATTTTTTTATAGATTTGATCGGGTTGATTAGAGTAAACATAGCTCTTACATCCTTGGCTACGAGCATGTGCATCGCCAATTGAACCCACATCAATACCCATTAGTTTTAATTTAGTGCTCATGTCAGCACCGGTAAACTTTTGCTCACCGCCAATAATATGGTCAGCCGTGACTTTAGCCATTTTGTAACCCGGCGCCACTAAACCAAAAATAAAGTTATTCCATAGCGCACATTCACCAATGGCGTATATGTTTTCATCAGAGGTTTTACAATGATTGTCAATAACAATACCGCCACGCTCACCAATGGCTAGGTCAAACTCTCTCGCTAAGTTGTCGTAAGGACGAATACCTGCTGAGAATAAAATCACATCGGTTTCTAAATGGCTACCATCAGCAAAAACCATACGATGGTTACAATTTTCGCCATCTATAATTTCGTTCGTTGCTTTTTGAGTATGGACTTGTACGCCAATACCTTCGATCATTGACCGCAATAAAGCGCCACCATCTTGGTCTAATTGTACCCCCATTAGCTGTGGAGCAAATTCTACAACGTGAGTTTCTAAACCCAACTCTTTTAACGCATTAGCGGCTTCGAGCCCTAATAAACCGCCACCCACAACAACCCCGACTTTACCCGAGTTTGCCGAAGCTTGAATTTTTTCAAGATCTTCAATAGTACGATAAACTAAACAATGGTCACGTTCTTTACCTGGAATAGGCGGTACAAATGGGTATGAACCTGTTGCCATAATAAGTTTGTCATAGGCATAGGTTTTACCCGCTTCAGTAGTAACAGCTCGACCCACCTTATCAATATGAATGACTTTAGCATCTGTAAAAAACTTAACACCAATCTCGTCATAATAAGCAGGTGTTGTCATGGCTAAATCGTCGGCAGTTTTACCGGCAAAGTATTCAGACAAATGCACTCGGTCGTATGCTAAGCGCTCCTCTGCTGATAACACAGTAATTTCATAATCTTTGTACTTAGCCATTTCATCAACAAAATGATGGCCAACCATACCGTTGCCAACGACTACGATTTTTTTTACTGGGGAATTGGTACTAATACTCATCGTTATTCTGTCCTACTTTAATATTCATGCCGCATTAACGGTTGTCAGTATTCAATGAGCAATGCAAACACCGTACCATTGAAACTAATCTATATTTTTCAATGATTTAAATTATATCCATTGTCATTACAGCGTACCAATGCACTAGAAAGTAGAATAATAAGCACAATCACAGTGCGATGTTGTTAGCGGGTAAACGTTATCAAACGCTTTTATCAATAACGTCTATCACCTCACCAAAACAGTGCGATCCGCGCTAAAAAATGCATGCAACCTTTGAAGTAAGGCAAACTAAAAATTTGATAATGCGCTGCTATAGCCGATAAACAGGGGTATTTATAATATTACGTAAAATGGCATATAACCTGCAATGTCTTGGCATAGTTCCGACTTATTCGCCTTTTATTAAAACTGTATGAATAAAAAAAGTGAAAGTATTAAGAGACCTGCCATGAATCATAATGCCGTGTTAAACGTTATCAAACCATCCTTAGTTATCGTTGGAAATGGAATGGCAACAGGTCGCTTGTTAGATGAGATAACTAAACGCAGCCCTAACAAATTTAATATTACTGTTATTGGTAAAGAACCTTATGGCAGTTATAACCGCATCATGCTCTCTGCTGTATTAGCTGGCGATACAACACTTGATGCTATTATGCAAAAGCCACCTCAATGGTATGCAAAAAACCATATTACATTGATGAGCGGTTCGACGGTAACCAAGATAAATAAAAACGCTTGCATCATTAAATTAGCTTCAGGCGAACAACTTCAATATAAACAGTTAATTCTTGCCACAGGTTCTCGCACAGCGAAAATACCGACTACAAATCAAAATATTTCAGGTGTGTTTAATTTTAGAGACATTGATGATACAAAAAAAATTCAAGCCTTTGCTAGCGCCAAGCCATTAAGTGAGCAAACGAACAAGGGTGTTAAACAAGCGATTGTCATTGGCGGTGGCTTGTTGGGTTTAGAAGCTGCCTATGGTTTAGCGCTAAGTGGGGTTGATGTCACTCTTATTCATCGTAATCAATGGTTAATGAATCGCCAATTGGATAAAATTTCAGGTGATATGTTACAAAGCATTATGGTGCAAAAAAACATTAAATTTGTATTAGGCCACGAAGTGGCAAACTTTGAAGATAACGGCGCAGCAGATAAAATGCTAACCGGGGCGCGATTAACAAACGGCCAAGTTATCCGTGCACAAATAGCCGTTATTGCCACCGGCATTACCCCTAATAAAGAATTAGCGCAAACAGCTAATCTCGACGTTAATCGCGCAATACTAGTTAATGATTATATGCAAACAAGTGATCCGGCCATCAGTGCATTAGGCGAATGTTGCGAGCATGAAAATGCCACCTTTGGTTTAGTAGACCCTATTTGGGCCCAGTGTATAACGCTAGCTGAACGTATCTGCCATAACAATAAGGTAGCATTTAAAAATGCCCCGGTGCCCACTAAATTAAAAGTATCAGGTGTCCAGCTCTTTTCAGCCGGTTTGGTTGAGTCGTCAGACAAGACAACCAGCTTTACCTTATTAGATAAAAAATCGCTTATCTACCGTAAAATCATTACTAAAAACGATAAAATCGTTGGGATTGTACTACTAGGTGATGTGAGTTCAGGTATGAGCTATTTTGAGATGATGCAGCAACAAATCAGCGTTAATCACATGATGCCAGCACTCTTAATTAGCGATGAATATTTTGTTGACGAACCGGTTTTGGTTAACAAAGAAGCTAACAATAACATCCCGCTTAACTTATTTACTGTTTGAGTATTTCATGACCACAGAAATTATTTTTACTGACAAACAACCGACTTCCACACATACAAAAAATACTACCTGCCCATATTGCGGTGTCGGTTGCGGTGTTGAAGCCACCATTGAGAATGATAAAATTGTTGATGTTAAAGGTATTGCCGATCATCCGGCTAATTTAGGGCGCTTGTGTGTTAAAGGTTCGTCCTTGCATGACACCCAAGGTGACCATCAGCGAATATTAACGCCCAGATTATATGGCCAAGAAACCTCATGGTCAGAGACAACCTCGGCAATAGCAAAGCACTTCACAGACACTATTGAAAAATATGGGCCTGACTCAGTCGCTTTTTATGTGTCGGGGCAGATACTTACTGAAGATTACTATATTGTTAATAAGTTAATGAAAGGCTTTATTGGCAGTGCCAACATTGATACAAACTCTCGATTATGTATGGCATCAGGCAGTGCCGCTCATAAAAGAGCCTATGGCGAAGATGCCATGCCCGGCTGTTATGAAGACTTTGACAGCGCTGAAGTTATTTTTATTATTGGTGCTAACCCCGCTTACGCCCATCCTATTATTCATCAACGCATTATTAAAGCGCGCGAAGATAATCCTGAGTTGAAACTTGTTGTTATCGACCCAAGAAAAACAGCAACAGCAAGAGACGCTGACTTACATTTACCATTAAAACCAGGCAGCGATGCTTATTTTTATAATGGCTTATTAATCTACCTCGCTAACAACAATAGACTTGATCACCACTTTATTACTCACCATAGCCAAGGTTTTGAGCAAGCATTAATGGCGGCTCAACAACAATTTAGCAGCTTGGCCGACGTCGCCACCGCTTGCGACTTACCCGAAGCTGACTTACTCGCGAGCTATCAATTATTTGCTAATAATGAAAAAGTTATCACTGTTTTTTCGCAAGGCATTAATCAGTCGTCAAGTGGCGTAGATAAAGGTAATGCCATTATTAACTGCCATTTAGCTACCGGTAAAATAAGTAAAGAAGGCATGGGGCCATTTTCAATTACCGGCCAACCTAACGCCATGGGGGGGCGTGAAGTGGGTGGTTTAGCTAATCAACTTGCTGCACACTTGTATTTTGAAGATGACAAAGAAATTGACCTGGTTAAACGCTTTTGGCAAGCACCCAAGATGGCAACACAACAAGGCTTAAAAGCGGTTGATATGTTTAATGCTGTTGACGAAGGAAAAATTAAAGCGATTTGGATTATAGCAACAAGCCCGGTCGTGAGTATGCCTAATGCCAATTTAATAAAACGTGCTTTAAAAAAATGCCCTATGGTTGTACTTAACGAATGTTATGAAGGTTCTGATACGATTAAATATGCCGACGTCATCTTACCTGCAACTACTTGGGGAGAAAAACACGGTTCAGTGACTAATAGTGACCGAACAATATCAATACAACGCGGTATGGTCACAGCACCTGGTGAAGCCAGAAATGACTGGGAAATAGTGTGTGAGGTTGCAAAAAAAATGGGCTTTAAAAACGCTTTTAATTACAAGCACTCAGTAGAAATATTTAGAGAACATGCGGCATTATCAGGTTTTGAAAACTCCCATCCAACTACCGTAAATAGAAGTGATAATGACATTTATCGTGTCTTTGATATTTCAGCTTTAGCACAGATTAGTAATGAAGCCTACGATAACTTTACGCCAACAAAATGGCCAATAAATATTAATAACCCATACGGCACTCAACGTTTATACAGTGATAATGTCTTTACCCATAAAAGTACAAAAGCTAATTTTATTGCAATAACACCACGACTGCCCTTTTATGCACCAACAGAACACCAAGTTATAATGAATACCGGCCGTATTCGTGACCAATGGCATACCATGACACGCACTGGTAGAGTAGCAAAATTGATGACTCATACTGATGAGCCTTATATTGATGTTAACCCAAAAGATGCAAAGCGCTTTAATTTAGCCGCTAACCAATTAGCCGTTTTAAGTAATTTAGATGCGCAGTATATTGGCCGAGTAAATATCACAACGGATCAGCGTATTGGCGAAATATTCGTTCCGATAAATTGGACTGATACTTTTTCAGCTTCGGCCGTTGTATCGGCATTAGTTCACCCTATTACTGACCAACTTTCAGGCCAACCTGAATTTAAACATAGCCCGGTCAAGATAAAAGCTTTGGCAACGCATTGGGCGGGTTATCTGTTATCAAACCAAGCGATAGAATGTACTCAACACTATTGGACTAAAATCAAATTAGCTCAAGGGTATAAATATATATTGGCTGATACCAACCCTTTACTAGCCGATGAGTCGATGATTAGTCATTTATTTCCACAAATTGATGACTGGCTAGTGCTCAAAGATGATAAAAAAAATACCTTGCGTATTGCTGGTTTTGTTAACAATACCCTTGACTGTTTTTTTGCAGCAAGCACTGATTTAACCACAACACTCAGTTCACATTATCTCGAACAACAATTGACTGAGGAACACTCATTGGCAAGACGTTTTACCTTGATGTCGGGTTTAAGTCATGATGGCCGTGGAGAGGTTGGCCCAATGATTTGCTCATGTTTTCAAGTAGGCGAAAAAACCATTAAAGAGGCCATCAATTCAGGTCAATGCCACTCTGTTGAATCATTAGGACAATTATTAAAGTGTGGAACTAACTGTGGTTCTTGTATACCTGAATTAAAAACCTTGTTAAACGCGGTTTAATGTAAATAAATTCAGTAAGTAGGACTTTAAGAGCGAAAGCGAGAACAAAAAACCATGTCGACGACTAAGGATAAAATGATCAAACAATAAACAGCGCTAAAAGTGCATTTATAAATCGGTTACCTCTCCTTTATTGATAGCGCCACATCATCTATAAAGTAAATATCAGTACCGTCATTAGTTACCCCAGCATTGAAAAATATCGCAATTTTTTGATGATCTTTATCCGCCTGTTCGGAAAAGTCAAAAGTATAATCCACCCATTCATCAAGCCTTGAAACATAGATAACTTGTTCAGTCTCAGCAGAGTTTCCTCCTTCCAATTTCACTTTTAAAAGCCCCTTAACAGGTGCCATTAATTGCAGACTAAATACATTATGACTCGACAAATCGATAGCCTGATTAAAGTCAATAATCAAGGCATCCCATTGGCCAGAAGGATTAGTATATTGGCCGACATATTCACTTGGGTTACCAACTGAGACCGTTGGATTTTCAACTAACGTAATACTAGAAAGTGACCTTAATTGCTGACAATCAAAATCATTAATTATTCCAGCTACAGCAACATTTTCAGCACATCGATTCATCGGGATGTCGGTTACCAAAGGCCCCGCGATGGTTAAATTAGTGCCTTCAACAGCGTCGGTTATTTTATTGTATTCTTGTTCAATCAATGCCATGAAAGGAAGGTATATGTTTTCTTCTTTCATAAAGTCTCGGATTTCATGATATACCCCGCCCATGAGGGCTAAATTAGTTAATACTTTGCCATCCCAAGTAAGTAAAGGGGCAATATCAAATGTACTGGTATGGTAAGACTCAGTGACACCATAATCTCCCAACATTTTATCGTATGCTAATACATTTCTAAACCAACGTAACCCAGTGTTATTTTGACTTATCTGGTCTGCGAGCAACATCGGGAAAGTAGCATACGGTGCGATATGACTGGTAACCACACCCGCTTCAGAGGCAACCGATTGAATGCCCAGCAATGAAATATAATCGAAGGCGGAATTGACTGAGGCAAAAAAACCACGAAACTGATTCCGATTAGAGAAATCAGCTCTGACTTTCTCTCCGTTTAAAAATAGCTCACGAGCCATAGGGTAATCAAAATAAGGTAAAACTAAAAACTTCCACTGCTCGTGGGAAGAAAATGCCCAACCTTCAACAACGGTTACTGCCTCGCCTGAGGTTTTATAATAGTTGCGAGTGTTGATGAACTTGTTTGCCCACATAGCTTGTTTTTCAGTGTTTGATAAGTCGGGGCTAAAAAGCGAGATAAACATAACCATCAACTCACCTTCAAAGGGATCAGTCAAACCATAGCTGTCTTTAATATAATTCAACTGCTCAGGTGGAAGCGAGTGATCTGAATGACCGTTTTGGTCGATGAATTGGCTAATACCTGAAACAACATTGCGTTGGGGATCAAAAAATATAGTCTTAGCATTGCCGGCCATGAGTTGAAAGCGTTGCTCGTAACGGCTAGCTAAGTCATTATAACCTAATTGATAGAGGGTTTTATAAACCAAAAATATCGACCAAGCCAGTTGACCATTATCTAAGGCGGGTAGCCGGTCTTCCCAACCTGATAGGGGATAAACCTTAACACCCTTGCCCCTATCTTCTGATATAAACCAGGGGAGAAAACCACCAAAGGCGGGGAACTCGAGGTTAAATTGCTCATAGGAAGTGATTTTTTGTTCAAGTATGGTAAGTGCTCTAGACCTTGCTGTTACCAAATCATCGGCAGCAATTAAAAGTAGGCTGCGTTCATTATTTAACAACGCTTTAGTTAATACATTGATGTGCAATGACTCCTTAGAGGCTGCACTAAAGCGGCTGGGGGAGCCTATCGGGTTTAAATTACTGCTGTTAAGTTTGACCCCATCATGGGTGAGTGCGGTAACTTCATTAACACCGACTCGCATTTGGACGAATTTGGACTCTTTAGATAAAATATCATTAATGTAACTTTTATCTTCAGCGATTTCAGCTTCTGACAGTTCACTCGAAATTGAGGTTACTCTGATGGTAAAGTCAACAGTATTTGACAGCCCTTGTTCATCAGTGGCCGTTATAGAAATGCTGGTATCACCCGCATTTGAAACCGATGGAATGCCAACAACAGTTGTTTCCAGAGAATTAAACCACAACCAGTTCGGTAACTTATCTTCTCCCGTTTCTGTGAGGCTAATCACTAGAGGACCTTCGTCACTGAAACGTCCGATGAGATCTCGTTGAAAAAAACTGGCCGCATCTACGGTTATATCGTCAAAGTTTATTTCTATCAACGGCGCTAAATTTACAGTAACCGCGGGGGGAATGGTTGTGTTTGTGCTGGGACTAACAGAGTCTGAACCACCACAGCCTACCAAGGTAAAATAAAGGGGTAGCCAGATAAAATTAAAGAGGACTTTTAACGAATATTGCATTTAAATAAAGTAGGCCTTAGTGTCATTACCAATAATATATAACGATTCCGTTTGCATTTCTCTTTAAAATTATCGATTAGCCAAAGCTACCTTACGAATGTACCCATTGGCAACTCGACACGCCATTACTCAAGTTTGAACTAAAAGCCGATGCCCATAACGTTCAACCGAACACGGAGTAGATACATATCTGAGGTAATGTAAAGAGTTGAGCCGTCATCACCAAACGTGCAGTTGGAGGTGAGTTGTGTGGTAATTAATGAACCAAGATGTTTGCCGTCAGGACTCAAGATCATCACCCCCTTACCTGGGCCCGCAACATATAGACGCCCTTGCTGATCGATCGCAAGACCGTCACCCCATGAATCAAAGAAGACCTTACCTTTGCCAAGCTCACCGCTTGCTTCAACTGGGTAGACCATAATAACCGGCTGGTTATCGTCAGAATTGGCGACATAAAGCAGTTGCTGGTCTGGCGAGAAAGCAATGCCATTGGGTCGAGACAAATTGTCAATAAGCAGCGTCACCGAACCGTCAGTCGCAAGCCGATAAACCCCTTGAACCGCTAGTTCCTTCGCCGGATCGTCTACTCCATGCTCCAAGCCATAGGGTGGGTCGGTAAAGTAAATATCGCCATTGGAGCGCATAGCCAGATCATTGGGTGAGTTGAAGCGTTTTCCGTCTAACTGTCCAGCAAGTGTTTCAAATTCAGCTTTTGGAGCATTTAAGGGGCTAATAAGACGAGCAATACGGCGGTCTCCATGTTGAGCCAGCAGTAAATGCCCTTCCCCGTTAAGCAAGAGACCGTTCGAGCCAGACTCGCCACCTCGCATTGTTCCCCTAGTATAACCGGCAGGCTTTAACCAAAGCGACGGGCCCGCATTTTCACTCCAGCGATAAATTGCATTATTTGGAATATCAGAATATAGGATCGACTGAAGGGCCGGCACCCACACAGGTCCCTCAGTCCATTGGTGTCCATCTGCCAGAATTTCGAATTTGGTCCCTTGAGGAACGATGTCATCAAGTCGTGGATCAAGCCGGATTATACTGCCAATCACAGGGAGTGATTGCAACGCTGAGTTCTGAGCAGTTTTCTCTGTTATACCACAGGAGAAAAGGCCAAACGTCAAAGTGAGAGTTACTAGCAGTTTAGCCATCTTTAAGACCTCAGTTTGTTAATGTGTTGCTTAATCGCTATCTTAGCAGCTATACCCATCTGACGTATTAACACATATCATCAAACGGATTGGTTTTAGGTAAATCAATTAAGTGCTCAAAGCCCGGCATATTAATACTATCAGCGGTCAGCTCTAACTGACTATCATCAATTAAACCCTCACCAAATTTATAGATAATATTAAATTGTCCTAAATCAGCACTTTCTTGATAATTTTTCTGCGCTATTTCAACATTAATGAGTTTTTCATTATAATCAGCCATTGCTTTTACACCATGACGTTTAGCTAACATAGACAAACTCACTGAGGGAGATAGAACGGTTGCAGTGGCATTGTTACCACCAAAACCTTTTGAGTTAATAAAGGCGATGTCCATAGCGTCACACTGCCAATGTTTAGTAGCAATATGTAAGTGTTCATCAAAAACATCAGCAGCCACTTCATCAATAGTCGTAATACCAGGCATAATATTATGAGCAAAGACACCTAATGCCATTGCCATTTGATCGCCACTTGCAGGCCCTATGGTATGACCAACAAATGCTTTGGGTGCAACAACCGGCCAAGCATCAATAGCGAAAGTTTCAGCGATACGATGATAAATATGTGACTCAGTCACCCGGTTTTGTGGTGTTGATGAACCATGAGCTAAAATAAAGCTCCGCTCTTTTAAGGCTTTGTCACCTAGAATATTTTTTGCTAAAGCCACTGACTTTGCCATGGTAATATAGTTACCAGGACCTGGTGCGGTAATTGACTTTTTAATACCGTCGGCATTAATAAAAACATCAGGCACGGAGCCTAATACTTTAGCGCCGAGTTCTAATACTAACTCATCATCCATAAGCACAATAAACTGTGCACCTTCACCAATGGTAAAACCACAATTATTACCAAAGGGGCGACTGGTACGGCGATGATCCGCCTTATCCATTCCATCTAACTTTTTAAGTCCTTCTTCATTAGCTAATGCGCCCATATTACCAAAACCTTCAACAATCTCAGGGGTAATTGGCGCCTCCGCACTGCCAACAATAGCGACACGAATTCTACCCGCTTGCATATCTTGCACTGCTGTTTTTAAGTTATATAAAAAAGTGGCGCAAGCACCAGAAGAAGTAAACGTTGTGCCAACGCTACCGGTGACATAAGCATTAATAAAATCTGTCGTCATGGTATTTAAACCCAGAGCTAAATTTTTGGTTGATACTCTATCGCCTTTTAAACGACTTCGCACCAAACCACCCAAACCTTCGCTTTGCATTTGACCGATAACAGAGGCTGAATAAGTGCCCACTTCATCAGGGCTGATTTTTGCCATAATCTCAGACCAAGCAAAACCCGTTGAATGAATAGCATCAGAGGCACCAAAAATTGTCGTTTGTAACCCGCGTGGTTGATAGCGACTGTTATAAAGTTTAGCGGGTTCAAATCCTGTTGGAAGCTGGCCTGCCGCTTTTATTGGATTATCACGATAAGCATTATGTTTAATCTCAATCTCACCAGGAATTTCAACTTTTACTCGACCCGATTCTAAGTCAGTAACTAGCCAAGTTCGTGGTAATGGAGAAGGTAACTCTTTGCGCTTGGTTTCAAAGGTGATGTTTTGCTCGCCATTAGTATCACTTGGCGATAAGGTCATTCTTTGATGCCAAGGCGTCGCATCAACATCAAAATGATTTTTTTCAATTTTACGAATTAATGTTCCCTCAAGAATTTGTTGGCCAAAAAGCGATTCAATATCTTGTTGAGCCACGGTGTTACCGTCTTGGTCCATTAACTGCCCCTCTTTAAAACTGACTAATTTCATTAAAGAAGCTAAACCTAAAAAGGTTTCTTGACGAGCTTCATTATTAAGACTGTCGATAACAATACGGCGAAAACCTTGATGAAAAGAAGTACGGCCTGAGGCATTAACGCCACCCATACCGACAATAAGAGGTAATGAAGTCATAAAAAACCTTTGAAGAATATTAAAGAATAAAAATAAAACGTATTAAAGGTATTTTAACGCATAAAAATAAAAATAAACGGTCATTTCAGCCAGAAAATATGCTATAAAGGACAGGTCTTTCGATTTAGTACAAGAACTCATGCCGATAAAAATAAAACAGCCAAAAATGGTAAAAGTGGCTCTGGTCCTTTACGATGAAATGTTAGCAACCAGTGTCAGTTTACCCGTTGAAATGCTACGTGCTGGTGAAGCATTAGCGCTCAAAAAAAACAAAAATAACCCTAAACTTTCTATTCAAATGGTCGCAGAAAACAATAATGCCGTTACCACCAGAGCTATTATTCAATTGCAACCTGATACCGCAGTAACGGATGCAAGATTACCCGACTTTGCCTTTATCCCAAGCCTATGGCGAAATCCTAGACCGATACTAAAAAAGCATCCTCAAATGATCGCTTGGTTAAATAAAATTTGGCAAGAAGGGGCAACGTTAATTGGCGGTGGAACTGGCGTTTGCTTTATGGCGGAGTCTGGTTTGTTAGACCACCACCCAGCAACAACACATTGGCATTACGAAAAACAATTTAAACGTAATTACCCATTAGTTGATCTCAAACCTGACTTTTTCATCACCCAGTCAGATCGCATTTATTGTGCTGCTAGTCTTAATGCTCTGGCCGATATCATAGTGCATTTAATTGAACAAATTTATGGCAAGGCAATTGCTCAACAAGTTCAAATGCATTTTTCACATGAGATACGTAAACCTTACAAGGAACAAAGATACCTCGAGGGTAGTGTCGACAGACACCCTGATGAACTCATCGCCCAAATTCAGTTTTGGATGAGTAATAACCTTAATTCAACCAATTCTTTAACCGATATTGCTGAACAATTTAATATCAGTTCACGTTCGTTAACCCGGCGGTTTAAAACCGCGACAGGTATCACTGCAACTAAGCACTGGCAGCAATTACGTATTGAAGCAGCTAAAGAACTATTATCTTCTAGCAATCTCTCTATTCAAGAAATTGCCTACCATGTTGGCTATCAAGATCATGGTCATCTAACTCGGTTGTTTAAAAAAGCCTTAAACTTAACGCCAAAAGATTACCGAGCGATGGTACGAAAAAAATTATTTAGTTAATTAAACCTGTCGACAGCCTACCTTTTTTTATTACTACTTATTGCTGCCTTTATCAATGCTGAACTACTCAGGTTAATTATTTATCTCATACTTAGCTGCTTTACCTTTTGCTGGTAATGAAGTTTTAATAAACTGACGTAAGTCCTCGTTGGCTTTTTTTAAATCTTCCGAACGCAAATACATCATATGACCGCTACGATAGCCCTTAAAACTTAATCTATCTTTCATTTTCCCACTAGGGTCAAGTTGCCAAAGAGTGTATTTCGCATCAAAGTAATTAGTTGCACCATCATAATAACCTGACTGAATAACCACATTTAAATAGGGGTTTTGAGCCATAGCTAAGCGTAAATTTTCACCTGTGTGATTATTTGTTCTATCCCAAGGATGAACATCGCCGAACATATTATATTTAATGTCCGTTTTATAGTTTAACTCGGTACGCATGTAGTCGTTAATGGCTGGCGTAAAGGAGTGCAGCCAAGAAGTGAGTTCGGCATTGTAATCAGGGGAACTTCCTGTGTCTTTCTCATCTATCCCTAAATATCTTGAGTCTAGTCGACCAATGGTTTGTCCCTTGTCACGCAATAACTCTTTCCAGAAAAAATTATTAGAAATATCTAAATTATTTTGTATGACCGCTTCAATACTAATACCTGCATAAGCCGAAACTTTTTTAGCTATCGCCTGCTTCTTATCTTGAGAAATAAAACCACCCAATGCCAAAGCAGGTAAATATTCATTCAAGGTAAATTGTTCAACTTCAGGTAATAACTGTTCTAGGTCTTTATTCTGTAAATTTTTATCTAGCATGCGGTGATGCCATGCTGCAGCAGAAAAATAGGGTAATCGGTTCGCTGACTTTATTGCTCCATCTCGTTTTAATCCTATATCAGTTGGTGAAACTAAAATAACACCATTAACATACATCCATTGACGAGCTTGCAGCTCTAACGCCAGTCCTGAAACACGGGTTGTACCGTAACTTTCACCAATTAAAAATTTTGGTGAGCGCCAACGTTCATTGCGACTGACAAAAGTATTGAGCCATTCAGCTAAATATTTAATATCAGCATTGACGCCAAAAAATGTTTTTGTCTGCTCTTCTTTACTGAGATAGTCACCTTTTTTGTTTTTAAGCATTCGTGAATAACCGGTGTTGACTGGATTAACAAAGACAATATCAGCAACATCTAATACCGAATAATCATTAGTTTTCACCCCATAAGGCTGCAGTGGATAACCTTCATCATTAACATTTAATACCTTGGGTCCCGTATAAGCAACGTGCATCCATACCGAGGCAGAGCCGGGGCCACCATTGAATGAAATTAACAAGGGACGATTAGCAGCATGGTCTTTAATATCACTGCGCTTATAATAAGTATAATGAAGCGTGGCTATAGCATCACCGTCATTATTCCAAACAGGCTGAGTACCGACTGTCGCGGTATATTCAATATCATTCCCCTTGATTGTTGTTGTATGTTCGGTAACAACCTTAGCATCAATATCAATCGATCGGCTGTAACTGGCCTTGGCTTCTTCATTCGCTAAGGCCAAACTTGGCGTGGCTTGTAACAGAAGATAAAAGGGTAAAACAAAAAATTTGGCTAGCTTCATTTAGAAGTCTCCATAGAGAAATATTGAGTAATTATTACGTATTCTGAGTTCAGCTAATTATTATTAGCTGAAGTTTTCTCTGATAAATCAATGTAATTAAAACAAAGAATTATTTAATCATAACAAATACAAAAGACAATGTTAGTCTTAACCTTTAATTAAGCTCAACGGATTATAGTCAAAGCTAGGAAACTAAAAAATGAGTAGCGCACTAAAAAACATTACCGTTATTGATTTAAGCCGAATTTTAGCAGGTCCTTGGGCATCACAATTATTGGCGGATATGGGGGCGGAAGTGATTAAGGTTGAGCAACCAATCAAAGGTGATGACACCCGTTTTTGGGGACCTCCCTTTATTAAACCGGCAACAACAGAGCAGCCACCACAAGCCGCTTATTTTCATTGCGCTAATCGAAATAAACAATCGATTGCAATAGATATTACTCAAAGCAAAGGTCAACAAATTATAAAAAACCTCGTTGCTAAAGCCGATGTATTTCTCGAGAACTTTAAAGTGGGTGGTTTAGCAAAGTACGGGCTAGATTATCAAAGTTTACAAAAAATCAACCCTCAATTGGTTTACTGCTCAATTACCGGTTTTGGTCAAACAGGCCCAAGCGCTCATAAGGCCGGTTATGATGCGATGATTCAAGGTGAAGGTGGCTTGATGAGCATTACCGGTGATCCCGAGGGGGCGCCAATGAAAGTAGGAGTGGCGGTTGTTGATGTAATGACAGGCTTATATAGTAGTAATGCAATTTTAGCGGCGTTAATGGCCCGACACCATACCCATCAAGGCCAACATATTGATATTGCTCTGCTCGATGTCCAATTGGCAATGTTAGCAAATCAAGGGATGAATTATTTAACGACTAAAGAAAATCCACAACGCAGAGGTAATGGTCATCCAACTATCGTACCTTATCAATGTTTTGCTAGCCAAGATGGTAATGTTATTCTAGCTGTTGGTAACGATAAACAGTTTCAACGTTTTTGCCAAGTCGCTAAGCTTGAAGAGTTGAGCAGTGATAAACGCTTTGATACTAATGAACAAAGAGTGATAAACAGAAGTAAGCTTATCCCTTTGCTTGCTGAAAAATTAGCACTATTTCCAAGCGCATGGTGGATCGAAACATTAGAGAAAGTGGCGGTTCCTTGTGGCTCGGTCAATACTGTCGAGCAAGCCATTAATCACCCCCAAATTCAACACCGTAATATGATTAAACAGCTACCAAACAGTGACGGACAAATGATTCATACGATTGCCTCTCCTATTCACTTTTCCCAAACACCGCTGCAATATCACCGAAGTGCACCAAACTTAGGCCAAGATAGTCAAAATATTTTATCTAAAACGTTAGGTTATAGTGAAAGTGAGATAAAACAGCTTTTTAAAGAAAGTATTGTCGGTTAATAATAGCTAATACCTTCCCTAGATAGTCATAGCTAGATGCCTTTAAGTAATCATTTTGTTACTTAACACTGCAAATAAGGCAGTAAAAAGAGGGAAGTTAGTGCCCTTTTCGACTTTTTTTTATCCAACTCTTGTTACTTCCCTCCCCCTGCGGCAAACTATAGCTATAAAAATTTACCCATTAATACTAGAGAACGCCATGAGCGAAAAATCAGCAGCTACCAGTCAAATTAGTCAAATGTTAACGATGCAAGATGCAATGAATTCACGAGTGAGTGAAACCTGGCGTACTAATGGTTACCAGTGGTATCGCGCCATTTGGGTAGAGTGTGCTGAAATGTTAGATCACCACGGTTGGAAGTGGTGGAAACATCAAGAAATTGACGTTGCCCAAGTTCAGCTAGAATTAGTGGACATTTTTCATTTTGGTTTATCACTACGATTAATGACAGGGGCAAGTGTCGAAACGATTAATGAAGAGTTAGTCAAAGAACTGACACAAAACACTCAAGAAACTGACTTTAAAGTTGCCTTAGAAAACTTGGCTTCTGCTGCGGTAAGTGAGAAGCGATTTGATGCCGTTGCCTTAGCTGATTGTATGAAGTTAATGAATATGGATTTAGACGAATTATTCCGACAGTATGTTGGCAAAAACACCTTGAACTTCTTTCGCCAAGACCATGGTTACAAAGAAGGGACTTATATTAAAATTTGGCATGGTGAAGAAGATAACGAAGTCTTAGCCATTTTAGTTAATCGTCTTGACGCTAGTGCAGCTGACTTTCAGCATCAACTTTATCAGGCCTTAGAAGCAAAATATCCAAAAGCATAGTGTTGAGTTGAGAGCGAATATGCTCAGATGTTATTTCGATTAGCTAACCGAGCTAATCGAAATATTAATTAAACTCATGTTATATCAATACCTATAGTATCTCTGGCACAAATTATGCAAATTCTTTTTTACTAAAGAATAGCGTCAAGAATTTGAATCACCGGAGATGTTCATGGAACTTATATTATTTGCCTTAATAAGCTTAATTGTTATTGTCACAGTCCTAGCGACTCGCTTAAGTGATAATAGCTTCCCTTTTCCCTTTGACAGTAAAAGTTCAATATTTACCCCCGCGGAAAAAAACTTTCAAAATCTTGTTGAGCAGGCCATGGGGCCAAAATACCGTATACTTAATCGGGTAAAACTAAGCGATGTCGTTACTATTCGTAATGGCGTATCCACTCGTGCTAGTCAGGTTGCCGCGACTAACGCCAATACCAAATACCTAGATTTTGTGATATGTGACCGCACTAACATGAAACTATTAGGGGCGATAGACTTAGTAGATACTCAAGGCAAAGGCTATAAAATAAAAAAAGATTGGTTTGTCAGTGGCGCACTTGAAGCGGCGGTTATTCCTCATATTCGAATAAAAGTAAAAGCTAACTACACTATTGATGAAATCAGAACTTGTATCAATAGTCGCCTACTAGGTAACAATACACCATTACCCAAAGTTAAAGGTAAAGTGATACCCGCACCTATGATAAAAGCCAGACCACGTAATGTTGGAGCAATAGCAACTAAGGCCACTAAAGAGCAAATAGCACCTCAAATGGCAAGACAAAACCCAGCGAGACAAGCCATTGCATTAACTAACTAACATTAATAATTAATTAATTAATTTAAAAAAATTGCCTGTTGTTATTCTTCTTTTTAATTCACTTATAAAAAGTCAATCAATTGTAGAGAATGTCACGAGATTTTTAAAACGTCTCAGGCTATAATTGCTCTCTTACCAGAAATACCGACCACAGGAAATACTATGAAAGCAGGCATAATTGGGGCAATGGAGCCAGAAGTAGCAATTTTAAAGGCTAAACTTGAGAACAGTAAAACTGTCAGTTATGCCGGTTATACTTTTTATCAAGGCCAATTAAATGGTAATGATGTGGTTATTGTCCAGTCGGGAATTGGTAAAGTAGCGGCTGCGTTAGCCACAGCCATGCTCATTGATAAATTCCAGCCTGATTATGTGGTTAACACGGGCTCTGCCGGTGGTTTTGAACAATCACTTAAAGTGGGTGATATTGTCATCAGTTCAGAAGTGAGGTATCACGATGTTGATGTCACCGCTTTTGGTTATGAAATAGGGCAACTCCCTGCAAATCCTGCCGCTTATATTCCACACCCTACTTTAGTTAAAGCAGCTAAAGATGGGATATCACAACTCAAAGATACTGATGGAAAGGGTATTCAAACCTTGATTGGCTTAATCACCACTGGTGATACGTTTATGACTAAAGATGACGATATTGCCAAAGCGCGTGCGAACTTTCCAACAATGGCAGCAGTAGAGATGGAGGGAGCAGCGATTGCTCATACCTGTTATCAATTTAACGTCCCCTTTGTCATTATTCGCTCAATGTCAGACATTGCCGGTAAAGAGTCGCCAACCTCATTTGAAGCCTATTTAGAAACAGCATCAGTAAATTCATCACAACTGGTTATGAACATGCTTGATGTTTTGCAGGGACAACCATTATTATCTTAAAATGATAACAACTACCGCAATAAACTTGCCAGCCATGAATGATTTTAGCAGTACAGTATTACTGCTTTTCGCTGTTATTTTAATAAAAAGTTTAATCATGCGAACGGTTAGCCATCAACCCTTTACTTTTTTTAACTTCTATTGCCAAAGACTCAGTCATAAAGTAAATAATGCAAAAAATCCAGTGAGACAGCAAGCCATTGCCGGTGCTACCGCTGTTGTCATCACATTGTTACCATTAATGATTATTTTATCGCTATTTGAGCTTTTTATTGAAGTAACTTGGCTCTGGCAAGCCTTTTTACTTTACCTTGCTATCGGTCCGTTTAACGTATCAGCAAGTAGTAAATCAGTTGCACAGGCGCTAGTCGCCAATCAAAATTATTTAGCAAAACAAACGCTACAGCCTTTGTTGTTGAGAGATACTGAGCAGTTATCAAAAATAGGCTTAAGTAAAAGCTGTATAGAAATGCAGTTACTCAAAACAATGCAGCAAAATTTTGTCGTTATTTTTCATTTTTTAGTCTTTGGGCCACTTATTGCTCTAGCTTACCGGCTATTACTTGAAATGCATTATAGTTGGAACGTTAAGCAAACTACTTTTAGTGCTTTTGGTAAACAAGTGAATATCTTGGTTAACCTCTTGCAATGGTTACCTGTACGTTTATTTACTTTAATGATGTTGTGCATTCATTCCAAACAAAATTTATTGTTATTTTGGCGATTAATTAATGGCAAGATTTTTCAATTAAATAATGATATTGCGCTTCATTGTTTAGCACTCAATTTACAAGTTAGACTCGGTGGTGTTGCTATGTATGGAGGGGTAAAATTACAAAAAGTCAGCTTTAATGATCAAGCAAGGCAGCCTGAACCAACTGATATTATTCATGCCAGTACTCAGTTAAAGTACACATTAATGATTTACAGTGCCATGTTAATCATTATTGCCACATTGGGCTTTTTAGTACAATGACCTATTAACTATCATAAACAATGCATCAGCCAACAAACTAAGAGCCGAGCTGTATTGAAAAGCATTGAAAAACGTTAAGCCTCAATTCCCCAGCCATCGCTGTATCCTGAGAACTTAATTACCATTTGTTCAAACGCAGTTTCTTCTTTAATTATATTGTCATAACTTGGTACCATCACAAGGGTACAATCGACATCCCAGACATTGGGCGTTTCATCGGCATGAAGGTTTACTTTTACCTCAGGCAAAGTTTTATTAATAAAGTCAGCCATTGCTTGTGCTTGTTCTTGCTGTTCGAATAAATGAAAAAACACCACATCATGTTGCTGTGTTAGATCAATACCCGCTTGGTGCATTTCAGACAATACCTGGCCTGTTTCGTCGTTAGGGAAGCTCATAAAACCTTATCTCTACTCATGTAATTACACCGCGTTATTTTTATTATTATAACTACTATTTAATTGAAAATACACAAGTGCGCTAATCAAAAAATTCATATTAATTCAACGTCTAAAGTTTCTTACCAAATATTTCCCCCTCGCATTAACTTTTGACCAAGCCAGGATTTAGCATACGGTTAACGTTAAGTTATGGGATGATAAATTTATTGTCGATAAAAGCGGTAGAGTGATATTTTTCTTTTGGTAGATCTATTGAATCATAGTCTTATAGCAGCCCTGCACTTTACTGCCTGATTCATACAATAGACGTTGCTTATTGTTGTTACAGCTTAAGGATACAAAGCTAACATCAAAGATATCGCTGACTTTATTTTATTATTCATCTGCCGAGAGTTGTCTTGGATATCAATATTAAGAGGGTAAACACTGCGCCAAACTGAACGCTGAGTTTGGACATCAATCAAATCAATAATTAAATTCCCTGCTGTTGAGTCCCAGTTTTTTGTCTCAGACTGCCAATTACTTGCTCTTAAGCAATAGGAGCAATAGAGAACACTTTTATTATATTGTGAAAGGCTTTTACGTTTTTTACTGATTAGATGATAACTGACAATGACATCGGCTTCGTCAAGGTTGCTGTATAAAAAACCTTGTTTTTCCATCGACTGCTCAATCGCTATTTCAATACTATTTCGGGTCACATAATCAATCGATTGCAGCACAACAAAGTCAGAGTTCCTGTTATGCATGCTGTAGCTTTTTACTTGGCTAAAATCAAAACGTGTTTGATAAACCGCCCCTGCTTGTTTGTTAGAAGAACAAGCCGAAAGAAGTATGAGTAATAAGCAAAAAGTTAACTGTTGCATTGAAGCCAAAGGATATTCAAAAGAGCTTTAGCGTAACAAATGGCAACAATCATAGCTAGAGCAAAAATAGATGAGCTAATGACTCACACACTCAATTTTGCGATACAATCAGAGACAACAATTGCGCCGGCAGAAGAAACGTTCATCGAGTTGCCCATACCAAACATCGGAATATGGATAAGAAGGTCTGCTAAAGCAACAATCTCATCGCTCACTCCCTTTTTTTCTGAGCCTAAAACAAACGCTATCGGCAAGGTATAATCAGCGATTAAATAACTCATTGAGGTTTGGCAAAGCTCAATAGCAGCTATTTGATAACCTTGATTTTTTAGCTGCGTAACGACCTCTACACTCGATTTTTTTTCTTTTACAGTGACCCATTTTTGAGTACCAATAGAGGTTTTTCTTAATTTTTTAGCGTTGATTGCTAACTCACCACATATCACAAGTTTTTCTAAAAAGAAGGCATCACATAACCGCACCATAGCGCCAATGTTATGGCTGCTTTCAATACCGTCTAAAATAAGCACGACTTTATTTTTTTCTCGTTTAACAAAGTCGTCTCGTGAGGGTTTTTGTTGCCTTAACTCTTCGGTACTGAGCTTACTCAATGGCTTTTGCCTATTTATTCATTGATAACTGAAATAATAAAATAAAGTGCTGAACTAAGTTTCATTGGCACTAAATTCCGATTAAACACCATGAGCGTAATCCAGATAATTACCGCAATCGTATTCTTACTTTATGGTCACTTTAGCAAATTTCCGTTTGCCCACTTGATAAATAGCTTGAGAACCACTAGAGATCATTAAAGACTTATCCATCACTTTTTCACCGTCAATCTTTACCGCACCCTGCTTGATCATCCGAAAGGCGTCCGATGTACTCACTACTAAACTCGCTTCTTTGAGTAAATTAGCAATCGCTATTTCACCACCCTCGGCAGTAATAGCTAACTCAGGCATATCATCAGGCATTGCACCTTTTTGAAAGCGATTAATAAATTCATCATGAGCACCCTGTGCCAAAGCTTCATCATGAAAACGCGTAATTAATTCTTTAGCTAAATCAATTTTAACATCACGAGGATTCATACCTTCCGCTATTTTAGTTTTATAGCCCTCGATTTCTTCAATCGGTTTAAAACTTAATAACTCGTAATAACGCCACATTAAGTCATCAGAAATAGACATGATTTTACCAAACATTTCTGTTGGGCTGTCAGTAATACCAATATAGTTATTTAAAGACTTAGACATCTTTTGAACACCGTCTAAGCCCTCAAGTAATGGCATCATCAATACGGTTTGAGGACGTTGCCCTTCTGACTTTTGCAGCTCGCGCCCCATTAATAAATTAAATTTTTGATCTGTGCCTCCTAGTTCAACATCAGCTTCTAATGCGACAGAATCCCAACCCTGCACTAATGGATACATAAACTCATGAATGGCAATTGACTGACCGCTAGCATAACGTTTTTTAAAGTCATCACGCTCCATCATACGAGCCACTGTTTGGCGTGAAGCCAGTTTTAACATACCCGCAGCACCTAACTTCTCCATCCAAGTAGAGTTAAAAGCAACGGTGGTTTTTGCTGGATCAAGAATTTTGAACACCTGATCTTTATAAGTTTCAGCGTTAGCTAACACATCTTCTTTAGTGAGTGCCTTACGGGTAACGTTTTTACCTGTTGGATCACCGATCATACCGGTGAAGTCACCAATCAAAAAAATAACTTCGTGACCGAGTTGTTGAAACTGACGTAGTTTGTTAATTAAAACGGTATGCCCTAAATGTAAATCCGGTGCGGTTGGATCAAAGCCAGCCTTAATCTTTAAAGGTTTACCTATTTTAAGCTTTTCTAATAACTCATCTTCTACTAAGATTTCTTCTGCACCACGTTTGATTTCAGCAAACGCTTGATTGACATCGGTCATTGACCTGACTCCACTTCTCAAATAACAATTGTATTTTCAATTAATGGCCGAATTCTACTGCACTTTAGCCCTGACTTAAAAGCTTAAAATTAAAACAAAGGGTATTTTTTGGCTAACTTTTGGTATAGTAAACGAAAGGCATCGTAATTCCGCACGGTAAAACTCGCAAAAAATAACCGGTAAATCATTGAAAAAATTAAAAAATATATACGTGCAATTACCCAAAAAGCACAAAATCATCATTAGCTCATTCAGTATTTTATTAATGCTGATCTTAATTTTTCCTTCAGAAAAAGCGACCGCTAGTCGCCAAAATGATCAAACCGACTATCAAATAGGTAAACGCTACCAACTTTCTTTATCGACAGAGGATTCAATTTCAACAAAATCAGCTACTGCTAGCACTGTTGAAAATTCTCAAATTAAAAAACAAAAAATCACAATCATTGAGCCAACTAACAAGGCTTGGCAAACAGCTAAAGTTCGCAGCGGAGATTCATTAGCAAAAATATTTAAGCGTTTTGGTTTTAATGCCAGTACAACCTACAACGTCATTAATGCTGAAGGTGAACATACCCAATTACTTAAAAAATTAAATGTTGGCGATCACATCCGTATTGCCAGTAACGATAAGCATCAACTGATTGGATTGGAATACCCGTTATCAAAAACTCAAACCTTACATGTTAATTTAACAAGAGAAGGTTATCGTTCATACAAAGAAACAAAAACAGTTGAAATTAGAGAAACTTTTGCTTTTGGTATAATCAAATCTAATTTTTGGAGTGCAGCAATTGAAGCCGGCCTTGAAGATAAACAGATCATCGAATTAGCCAATGTTTTTGGTTGGGATATTGATTTTGCGCTGGATATTCGCAAAGGTGATAGTTTTCATGTTATCTATGAAAATCGCTACATCGATAGTGAATATATTGGTCCAGGAAAAATATTAGCGGCAGAGTTTGTCAACCAAGATGATGAATTTCAAGCCATTAGATTTAGTGATGACATGTTTTACACCCCGGATGGTAGAAGCATGCGTAAAGCTTTTTTACGCGCACCGGTAAATTTTAGATACATTAGCTCAAACTTTAAACCTAAGCGCTTTCATCCAATTCAAAAACGTTGGAAAGCACATAGAGGAACTGACTACAGAGCGAAAAAAGGAACCCCTGTTGTTGCTGCAGGTGATGGTAAAGTGACGCATTCAACCTACAATCGATACAACGGTCATTATGTCTTTCTTCAGCATGGTAATGGCATAGTCACTAAATATTTACACTTTTCTAAACGTGCTGTTAAAAAAGGTCAGCGCGTTAAACAAGGACAAGTTATTGGTTATGTTGGGTCAACCGGTATGTCCCAAGCTTCACATTTACATTATGAGTTTTTATTAAATGGTGTTCATCGTAATCCCCGCACCGTTAAATTACCTGATGCAAAACCCATTAATAATAAGTTTAAAGTTGAGTTTTCTTTAATTTCAGCTCAACGTTTAAAAGATTTACTCGGTTCAAAGCAAGCGTCATTAGCTATGCAGTCTTCATCAATAAACCAACAAGTTGTTGCGACTCAAACTGCCGATGACTAAGCCTTCTTATTACATTGGCTTAATGTCTGGTACGAGTGCCGACGGAATAGATCTAGCGTTGGTCGACTTTTCTCAAAACCAAGCCAAATTAATTAATAAATATTATCAGCCCTATGATGATAGAACCCATCAAGCGATTACCTCACTTTATACTAGCGGTAGTAATGAGATAGACAGAGCCTTTGAACTTGATGTTCAACTTGCCCATCAATTTTCTGATGCTATTACTGAATTTCTCAAGCAATGTCATTTATTAACTAGTGATATTATTGCCATTGGTAATCATGGACAAACTATTCGCCATCGCCCAGAGTTGGCAAACAATAAAAGCAAATGCGCATTTACCTTACAAATAGGCTGTAATCAAACTTTAGCTACACTGACAAACATCAGAGTTGTTGGTCAGTTTCGTAAAAAGGATCTCGCCTTAGGAGGCCAAGGAGCACCTTTAGTACCGGCATTTCATCAAGCTTTATTCACCTTACTTGACGACGCTCATCAAAAAGACATTTTTGTTGTAAACATCGGTGGTATCGCCAATATCAGTTTTTTACCGTCAGTAACCAGTCATCAAGGTATTATTGGTTTCGATACTGGCCCAGGTAATGCGTTAATGGATGATTGGTATCAACAGCATCATCAAGATTGTCGTTATGATAAGAATGGTCATTGGGCCGCACAAGGGCATGTTAATCAAACCTTACTGACACAGTTATTAACCGATAACTATTTTCATCAACCCGCACCTAAAAGTACTGGCAGAGAAGCCTTTCACCTTCACTGGTTACAACAAAAATTAACTGGTTTTTATCTTGCGCCAGTTGATGTTCAAGCAACCTTGGCGATGTTAACGGCAAAAACAATTTGTGATGTGATACTAAACTACAGTCAAGCAGCTCGAATATACCTGTGTGGTGGTGGCATACTAAATAAGAATTTATGCTCTGTAATTAACCACTTACTTAAAGAAACAGGTCATGATTTTGAATTATTAACAACCGATGATGTCAATATTGATAGTGATGCACTTGAAGCCATGGCATTTGCTTGGTTTGCTTTCGCCTTTGACCATCAAATAGTCGGTAATATCCCTGCTGTTACCGGTGCTAGTAAAACCGCAATACTAGGCACTAATTATCTTCCTTAAGTGACCTTATTTTCAGGTGAAAACAAAATAATAGCTAACAAAATAATGCCCCCTTTATTAGATAGATATTAAACCACACACCATTACCGTACAAAAAATGAACTAATGTTATCTGTTATTATCTAATGTATTGTACCTTAGTAGCATAAATGTAAAGGAGGAGGTATGGAGTTTAATGACATACGTATCGGCATGAGTTGTGGTAGCAAAAAAGGGAGTGGTGTAGTCACTTGGATAGATGGTTCAACACGTGCTATTTATATGTCTGATACAAAAAATGAGAACAACTTCGAAGTTTATATAGAAGATATCATTGAAGATCCACAAGCTCATAATCGAGATGACACCTATTATTAGTTTATTAATCCACTTAGATATTCTGTCGATTTTTTAAAGCACCTTCACGGTGCTTTTTTATGGTTAACGCTAATCATGATTTAAGGTATTCATACGAAGTGGTGAGTTCATTTTCTAATAAAGTGACGTATTTAGTCTACTTCTATTATTGAACATATGGCTATATTAATCACCGTAAATTAACAAATTTTGTATACTATTGTTATTTATCCACCGCCCCGTAGCATTGAAAAAGGTGAGGTTAAATACTGAACAGTAATTTCACCCTTATAAGACTAAAGGGTAATGTCAGCATACATCAAATAACTGACGGTACCATTTAAATTCGCCACATTAAAAATTAAAAATCAATAACTTAGTCACTAAATAACACACATATTAACACTTATGTAACAATTTATTTACTTAGCACTACGAATCAAAAATGATACATGAACTTAACTATATTGAGAAAAGCATTTCTGATGACCTTTGGTATCTACATGCTGATTGGCATGCATTATTTCCAACAAAATCTTGGTGGTAGTGGCATTCACTTGCCTTTTAATGCTATCGGTTGGATATTTATTTCAATATTAATGGGTATCGGCTGGTGGCAAGCAAAATTGCAAGCTGAACTAGTTTATTCGCGCCTCAGCTTAATGTTCGTGATGGCTACGCTAGTGATGCTCATACCGCTATTATATGCCAACCCAATAGTTGTTGGTCTCAGCTATAGCCGATTACTTGGTTTAATCGGCGGTTTACTGTTTTTTATTGCTTTGCAACAATTGCAACTCAATCAACAACAACGACTGATGTTATTGTATCTAATATTAGGGGCAGTCTTTGTCGAAGCGACATTTAGTCTCGTGCAATACTATGGATTGCCCGTCAATAATACGTTTGGTTATGACAAAATCGCTAATCGCCCCCATGGTATTTTTCAACAACCCAATGTTGCCGCTTCATTTTAGCAACCGGTATTGCCCTTACTTTATACCTACTGACACAAACTAAGTTAAATGAAAATAACAAACGTTTATTTTGTTATATAACAACCTTCATAGCAGTTATTCCCCTCGTATTACTGCAATCTCGAACAGGTTACTTGTCATTATTGATTGCCCCGCTAATGCTACTCCCTTGGGTCTACTTGCAATTACGCGCATCAAAGCAATTACAAAGCCTATTTATCTGGTCAGCATGTTGTATTTTAGGTATTGCTATTGGAATTTATACATTAGAAAGTGCAGAAAAAGTCGCTCGCGACCTGGCTGCTCTAACAAACCCAGGTGCACGGGTACCGATCTATTTACACAGTTTAAATATGTGGTTAGAAAAACCATTTTTAGGTTGGGACTATGGCAGTTTACAAGTCGCTTATATAACTTCATATAGTGAAGCATTAAGCCAAGGATCAGTTTTACCTGATGGCTTAGTTGAAAATCTTGAACACCCACATAACGAATTGATTTACTGGGGCATTGAAGGTGGCCTTATAGCATTAGCTGGCATCGCCCTGTTAGTGATAGGTTTTTTACGCATTATAATCAAACAACCCCTATGGCAAGCGTTAGCCTTATTAGGGCTGTTATTCCCATTACTTTTACACAGCCAAACAGAATACCCGTTTTACCATTCAATTGTGCACTGGATAGTCTTTTTAACTTTGGTTTGGTATATCGATAGTTGTTATAGTGACACCAAAAGCATCAGACTCAAATACACGATTTTATTACAAACGTTTGCCTTGTTGATCCCCTTACTTACGACTTTGTTTATGTTAACTACGCTGCATTCAACTAAATTGCTATGGTTCTTTGAGCGTACTGGCCACCGTCACATCACTCTATTAACAAAAATCAGTAATCCAGTGGCCTGGAGTAACCGAATCGAGTGGGATGCCATGATGTATCGTTTAAACATAGCCCTAGAAAAAAATGATATTACCGAACTAAATAACTATATGACGTGGGCTGCTGAGACTAGTCAACGAACACCAAGAGCCAATATATATACTAATTGGGTAAGGGTATTAATCAAGTTAGGCCAAGATGAAGAGGCGAAGGTATTATTGCAACAGACATTACTACTCTACCCAACAAATAAATCATTACAAAATCTTTACGCAAGTCAGGCTGATAGAACTCAACCACAATAGACAAAAACCTCTATTAATTAAGGCTAAAACCAAAAGACACAGGTCATTATTCATAACTTGTGTCTTGCAGATATTACAACAACTCAAGGGCCGACCGCCAAAATTTAGATGTAAAAAACCCTGTAAAAACAGGGTTTTGGTATTCTTTATCTACATTATTACTTTATGTGTAGGCTAGAACGGGATATCGTCGTCAAAATCAATCGACGGTTCTTGAGGATTTACTTTAGCTTGTTGCTGAGGTGCTTGCTGCTGATAGCCACTTTGTTGTGCGGGTTGTTGATAACCAGAGGGCTGTTTAGGTGCTTGTTGTTGCTGAAAGCCACCTTGTTGTTGCGCAGGCTTATAAGCTTGTTGCTGCCCTTGCTGTTGTCCTTGATCAGCAGAGAAACCCCCTTGTTGTTGCTGCCCTTGCTGTTGAAAACCGCCTTGCCCTTGAGGTTTGCCATCAAGCATTTGCATTACACCATTATAGCCCTGAACAACAATTTCTGTCGTAAATTGATCTTGACCTTGTTGATTAGTCCACTTACGTGTTTGCAGAGCACCTTCTAAATAAACTTTTGAACCTTTTTTAAGGTATTCGCCAGCAACTTCAGCTAACTTACCAAACATCGCAACACGGTGCCATTCAGTTTTCTCTTTTTGCTCGCCAGTTTGCTTGTCTTTCCAAGTATCAGAAGTAGCCACTGCTAGGTTAGCGACAGCCCCACCATTTGGCATAAAACGAACTTCAGGGTCTTTGCCTAAATTACCTAAAATGATTACTTTGTTAACACCTGCCATGAAAAATTCCTATTCGTTTGCGGTTGGATTGCACTGACGTTATTGTTTAACTGACCAGATTTAACAATCAATAAAATTATTTTCTATGTAAGGATTCTATATCAATCGTCAAAAATAATCGCGCTCTATTTAGCCATTTTTACAATATAATTTAATTTTTTTTACATCCTTAATAGGAATGACTCAACATGATTTCTTTAATATTTTTAGGTATTTTCTTTGATGCTTGATCTTGATAACAAAAATGCACCATTACGGCAGTGCCTGATGCGCATTTTTCTTGATTTTGCCATAACTCTTGATAGACATCAAAAGATGAGCTACCAATTCGGCTGATATACGTTTTTATTTCAACCGGGTAACCATAAAAAAACTGCGCATGGTACTCAACTATTATTTTGGCTAGGATCAACCGCCAATCTTTAGTATTTAATTCCGGCATAAAAAGTTTAAAAACAGGATCTCGTGCTCCTTCAAACCAAATAGGAACCAGTGTATTGTTAATATGCCCTAAAGCATCTGTATCACTAAATCGAGGCGATATAAGTTCACTGAACATAGTTGGCAACTTTAAAATTTTAATCTAGATATTGTAGAACATTAAAACGGTCATTTATATCCTTACTAGCGAAAAATATAACTACTTTTATTTCCACATCAATAGATGAATAATTAATTAGCACTTTTTTAACTCTAACGGTCTTTTTATACAGCGACAAGATAACGACTTATCGCTATAGTTAGAGATAAGTTGTATTGGCCTGAGGCACTTACTTATTATTAACGCTGTAATTACCGCGAAGTTCGCTCTATTATTTTTGGTGGTTTTCTTGGCAGTGCCATTGGCAGATGCGGCAGAGAACTTTCAAAGCTGTTCAGGTAAAGAGTCCAATATTAACTTTAATCCCCAACCAATATTTGATGAAAGTGAGGAAGACACGACTTCTTTACACCGTTTGGCTAACGCCCTGCATACCACAACAAGAGAGTTCACCTTAAAAAATGAAGCGGCCTTTTTTTTGGTGCAATGTGAAAAGGGGCCGGCTGAACTTGCCGAATTAGAAAGGCATCTGCGCAGTAAAAAATATATTAAAGACGCCTCAGTCACTTCTATTAAAAATTTAACACATGGGCAAACTATTGAAATTAAAACCTGGGATACTTGGTCTTTAATGCCCTCTCTCAGTTTTGGCCGAAAAGGTGGTATCAACACTTACAGTTTTGGTATAAAAGATCGTAATTTATTGGGATTGGGTATAAATGCTGAAATAGAGTCTTACACTAATATTCAACGTTCAGGTTATAAGTTCATTAGCACTATTCCACTGTATCAAAAGATGAATACCGATCTCAGTTTAAAATTGGCCGACAACGATGACGGCGAACAACAGGCATTACGGATACATAAGTCGTTCGCTAGCTTTCATACAGAATATGCATTTAACATAGCGTTTAATGAAGAATCTCGAGTAGACACCCTTTATCGAAATGACAGTATACAGACATTTTTTTCCCACAAACTTAGTTTTAAAACGGTCAATTACGCCTGGCTTGTCGATAATAATGAGAAAAGTGTATTCAGGCTTAATTTGGGTGTTACTCAAGATCAACATTTATTTTATCCGCTTAACAATCATAATTTAGCCCAGTTTAGTGTCAATCAATTACCTAAAGATAGAGCGTTTATTTATCCATGGTTAGGAATTGAATACGTAGAAAAAAACTTTAAAAAGATGGCAAATATTCATCTAATTTCTCAAATCGAAGACTTTAACCACGGCTGGCAAATAACGTCTTCATTTGGCATTGGTGATGGTAAAAACCTCAACAGTGCATGGCTTTTATGGCAGGCAAATATCAAAAAGGGCTTTACCTTAAGCAATGATGGTTTATTGCTAATGGATTTATCAATGAGTGGTGATATTTATGATCAAGGACGCAATCGGATTCTCAGTAGTGTTGATATCGAATACTTTCATAAATTATCTGATCACTGGGGCTTTTATGTTAATAACGTTAATGTATTGAGTGATAACCAATACCAAGACCAACCTATTACTATGGGGGGGAATCTTGGCTTAAGGGGCTTTCCGCTAGAATACCAACATGGAAAACATAGTATAAAATTAACGTCTGAATTGAGGTTTTACCCACAAATTAATATTTTGAAAATTTTTGATGTCGCCGGTGCGATATTTTTTGATGCGGGTAAAGCTTTTGGTGATGTCATTGAAGAAAATATTGAAAAAGGTTGGTTAATTTCGTCCGGCATTGGCTTACGATTTTATTCACCACACACCGGGGGCAACAATAATATTATTCATTTCGATCTCGCCTTCCCACAATCTGAAAATCCTAACATTGATGGTGTCGAAATCAGGGTTCAAGCTAAAAAGTCTTTTTAATGAAGAAGCCTGCTTATAAAAAACGTTTAAGCAGGCGATCAATCTGTACCATACGTAATTTTTTCAATAAGTTTCGAGGTTTTTCTGGGTAACTACTCATTGGGTCAATTTCTTTATAATGACTGATTAGCTGAGTATTTTTCAATAAACCAGCCCACTCTAGATCAAACGTAGGCATTAACATGCCTTTGGGGTCGTCTAGCAATAGACCGTTTTCAAGATCAAGTGCCCAAGCCCTTGGATTTAGGTTACTGCCCGTAATAAAATGATATCTGCTGTCCGCTATCATACCTTTTAAGTGGAAACTATTATCGCCATCTTTCCATAATCTAATATTTAATAGCCCTTTATCAATATTACGCTTTTGCTTTTTCACATAACGTGTAAGTAACACCTCATAAAGGTAAGGCACAATACCAATAGTCGTAAAGGGTTTCTCTGGGGCAATATAAAAATCATTAGCCGTTTTATCACCAATAATAATGGTAACTTTTACCCCACGCTTTAAAGCTTTACTAATGTCTTTCGCTAGCGGTTTAGGCAAATTAAAATAAGGTGTTAATATCAATAACTCTGTTTGAGCTTGCTGCACAACCTGACGGATAGCTTGATTGAGTAAATTGCGATGGGCTCCACAACCAACGAAGGGGGTTATGGTAATATCATCTGCAGATGATAATTTATTAGCCGCTAACAAATTACGTTTAGCTAATAAATAATCAGCCTTTCTTACCAACATTTTAAGTTGATAAATTATATGTTTTAGCCTGGTTTTTTCTGGTAATTGCCCACCATTTAATCGGGGAGCTAAATCAGTATCTAAAAAGTTAGTGATAAGGTAATGACAAATAGAGTCGGCAAGTGCGCCAGACTTAATCTGGTAATACCGGTCTAAACGATAACGACCTTGTTGATTACAATAAATATTGTTAATGCTCGCACCGGTGTAAAATACTTGTTCATCAAAAACCATACCCTTTAAATGCAAAACGCCAAAAACCTCTTTAGATTTAACGGCAACGCCATAAATATCGATACTGACATCATATTCATTTTCAAATTCAAGGTAAATGGCTCGATTGCCTAGGCTATTTTTCTCACCAATCAAGCCACGTTGCGCTCGATGGAAGTCGACAAAAACTTTAATGTCGAGTGCCGGATAATTGATTTTAGCTTGATACAGCGCATGAAGGATCTCTTTTCCTGCTTCATCATCTTGTAAATACAAAGCGGTAATATAAATACGGCTGCGCGCGCTAGCAATAAGCAATAACAATTGTTGCTTATATTGATCAGGAGAACAAAAAACTTGAATATCATTGATGCTAACGAGGGTGCTTTTCACTTCTGTCGCCAAAATAAAGTATCTATAATTATTGTATTAATGGGCAGTATAACCCGTTTTAATTGATTTGGTATATAGCCATAACAAGGAATTTAACCGTTACAATGGGCTTAATTACTATAATTAAATATCATCCAACTCAGCATGTTTTCCTAAGTTTTCCTAGCTCATAAAACTATAGAGTCTCAATTAATACTAGAGCAGTTAAATTGATGATAAAACTAGGGGTATATTAAACAAAATCGGATAAACATTCCTGTGCAATAAAAGACTAAGGAGTTATCCCCTTAGCCTTTATATTGGTTTATCAATGATGATGGTTTTAGATACTTGCAGCTAATTCGGCCGCTTGACGAATAGCTAATTTTGCATCAAGCTCTAAAGCAGCATCAGCGCCACCAATGAGATGCGTTGTTACACCTGCATCGATAAGTTCTTGGTATAAGTCTCTGTTTGGTTGTTGTCCAGCACAAATAATAACGTTATCAACATCTAGCATTTGTTCTTTACCATCAACTTCAATTAATATGCCCTCATCTGTTATCGCCTTATAACTGACACCTTTAATCATTTTGACGCCATGTTTAGCTAAAGTGGCTCGGTGTATCCAACCTGTAGTTTTACCTAAACCTGCGCCTACTTTGGTCGTTTTACGTTGCAGTAAAGCAACTTCTCTAATAGGAGGATGTTTAATAAATTCTTTTGATAGTGCTGCATCATGTTGAAAAGTTTTATCAACTCCCCAATCTTTAAGCCACGCTTCTGCATCCACCGTTAAACTTTTTTCTTCACATAAAAAAGTAGCAACATCAAACCCAATACCACCTGCGCCGATAATAGCGACTTTTCTACCAATAACCTCTTTATCTCTGAGTACTTGTAAGTAGCTTTTTACAATAGGGTTATCAATACCCTTTATGGCTAAAGCCCTTGGCTTAATACCCGTTGCTAAAACAACTTCATCAAAACCTTGCAAGGCTAATTGTTCAGCACTTTGATCAACGTTTAACTCCACTGAAATATTTAATAGTTCAATTTGTTTGTTAAAATATCGCAGCGTTTCAAAAAACTCTTCTTTACCAGGTATTTGCTTGGCAAAGTTAAATTGGCCACCAATTTCACTCATTCGATCAAAAATTTTAACTTTGTGGCCACGTTGTGCGGCATAAACACTAAAGGCCAAACCGGCAGGGCCAGCCCCCACCACGGCAATCGATTTACTTTGACTCGTTTTCTCAAAAGTGAGTTCTGTTTCATAACAGGCCGCAGGGTTAACTAAACAAGACGCTCTTTTTTGTTGAAAGACATGATCCAAACAGGCTTGATTACAACCAATACAGGTATTAATTTCATCACTTTTATCTTCAGCGGCTTTATTAACAAAATTCTCATCTGCCAGAAATGGTCGCGCCATCGACACCATATCAGCATGGCCATTAGCCAATACTTCCTCAGCAACCTCTGGTGTATTAATACGGTTAGTGGTGATTAAAGGAATAGATAACTCACTTTTCATTTTTTCAGTCACCCAAGTAAACGCGGCTCTGGGTACCGAAGTAGAAATAGTAGGAATACGTGCTTCATGCCAACCAATACCGGTATTGATAAGTGTTGCGCCTGCCGCCTCAATGGCTTTGCCCATAGTGACAACGTCTTGCCAACTATTGCCCCCCTCAACTAGGTCGATCATAGATAAACGGAAAATAATAATGAATTTTTCACCCACTTTTTCACGTACCGCTTTTACAATTTCAACAGCTAAGCGCATTCTGTTTTCAATAGGGCCACCCCATTCATCGTTGCGTTTATTAACTTTGACACAACTAAATTGGTTAATGAGATAGCCTTCTGAACCCATAATTTCAACACCGTCATAACCCGCTTTAGCCGCTAGTTTTGATGAATGAGCAAAATCTTTAATGGTGTTTTTAATCTGTCTAATCGAAAGGGCTGATGGTGTAAATGGGTTTATGGGTGATTTAACTTTACTCGCTGAAACACTAAAAGGATGGTAAGAATAGCGCCCAGCGTGTAAAAGTTGCACACATATTTTAGTATCATATTTATGCACTGCATCAGTGATCACTTTATGCTTACTGACATGCCAAAATTTACTGAGTTCACACCCTAATGGCGATAATCGCCCTCTAGTATTGGGACTAATACCTCCTGTAACTATTAAGCCAACGCCCCCCTTAGCTCTTGCTTGATAAAATGCGGCAAGTTTTTCAAAACCATGCTTCTCTTCTTCAAGCCCGGTGTGCATTGAACCCATTAATGTCCGGTTAGCTAGAGTAGTAAAACCTAAATCTAGTGGTGCTAAAAGATGTGGGTAAGTAGGAGTATTTTGCATAGTTGTACCAATATAAGTGATGAGTAAAGAATATAGCTTCTATAATTTCAATAGAAGGTCTAACCAGTGAAGTTAAAATACGCTGACTCGAGAAAAATTACAAGCTATTTTGACAGTGACAAGATTGAAGTTATTATTCAGTAGTATTAATTATAAATGCTGTTTTAGTTTTGAGTGCTTTGTTTGTTTATTATTTTTATTCGCCGTAATGACGACGCATTATTAGGCTTGAGAAATAATGATTTCAAAACCATTATTTCTTTATCCTAAAGTAAGCTAATGGTTAGGTAATTGAAATATAGCCGTTACAGGCAGATGATCAGAAAGCTGATGACTCTCACCATGGATAACACTTGAAGTTTTCAACGTAATGCTCTCGTCATAAAAAATATAATCAATCGTTCTGTCAGGCCCTTCAACACCAGGGTCATTAGGATAATGTGTATACCAACTCTTCTTTTTCTCTCCTTGAATATCACTCATAGCAGGAACGCTGGCGTATCGATTGATTAACAGAGATATTTCAGACTCTGGGTTGTATAAACTTTGTTGAGAGGCGGCTAATGTTGAAAACTCTCCCGGCGGTAATAAATTAAAATCACCACCAATAATCCATGGTTTTTTTGCTGATGCTAACAGTTTATCAACCTCCGCTACTTGTTTGGTCATGGTATCCATGCCTTGTGAAAATGCGTCGAGATGAGTGTTCATCGCAATAAATCCCCCTCCCCCTTCAACAGGAAATTCTGTTACCAAAACCGCTCGTTTTAAGTTAAAGGCTTGGGTAACCGGGTCATTATCCATTAGGGAGAGTTGGTGGCGTTGGCCTGCATCTATTTTATATTTTGATAAGGTAACTAGTTTCATACCTACACTGCCCATAATTGAAGGGTGAGGAACAAAATCAGCTTTCCAATAAAATGCTTCGCTATAGCATGGATAGCTATTATTTAATTGCGCGAGCAATAATTGGGTTTGGTTAGCAAAGTCAGTCGCTTTGGCGCCATCGTGTAATTCTTGAAGCAGCAAAATATCAGGGTCTTCTGCTTTTATTAATGCGCTCATTGAGGTAAGTGTTTCTTTAATGGCCTTTGCACTAGGGCGAGTATCAGGACCGGCATCATTTTCTAGATCATAATAAAAAACATAATCTTTTCCAGCAAAATATTGCATGTTATAACTGAGTACTTTCAGTGATTGTCCTGCTAATAGCATAGGCGTTTCAGCAGGACACACCAAGTCAACTTGCTCAACCGGCTCTGGGTGAAAAGTAATACTATAAATGACAATAAATCCGAGTACTAAGAGTCCAGTAATTGCTAAAGTTAAAAATTTTAAGATACGGGTGATTAACGGCATAACATTCTCACTATTTTTAATAATGACCATAACATTAATAGGTTATAGTCTGCCATGTATTAATTTTAAGTGTTTTTTTATCATTAGGGACAATTTTTTTAGCCATTTTATACTTAAAATCATACCTCCTGATTCTGTTAGCCATTAGGTATTTTACTCGCTACTATCGATAATATTATATTCGTTCTCACTCATTATGAACTAACTTAATGTTATGGACATAACTTATGATAATATTGAGTGATGAATAAAGCACTTTTAATTACTCACATTCTGCAGCACCTAGAGCAAGAACTTGCCAACTGTAAATTAGCGGCAAACAATGCCCATCTAGCCGCAATAGATGACCAATCTGTTGCTGAAACCCAATATGATACTTTAGCGATTGAGTCAGCCTATTTAGCAGAAGGTCAGTCTCGACGAATTGCTGAGTTTGAGTCAGCCATAGACGACTTTCAAGAATTAGCTGTTCAATTAGTCATTACACAAAAGACGCCCCTAAAAACCGTGGTATTAGGCTCGGCAGTTCAATTGGCTGAAGATTACGCGCGTAATAACTGGTTTTTTATTGCGCCCGCAGCTGCTGGTTATCGGCTATCAATTGACGAAAAAAATTTCACCGTAATTACGCCCAAATCGCCGATGGGGCATGCGTTGTTAAATAAAGAAGTTGATAATGAAATTGGGGTTTTTCTTGGCAATAATAAACATGTTGATGATATTATTGCCATTTTTTAATAACTGAAGTAATAGCGAAGAATTTAAATAGGGTTCAACAAGCCTCTAATTTTTTGCAAATCTACCAGCTTTTCGTCTACCTTCATATAAGCAACAGCTTCTGAATGCATTAACGTTGCTTCTAAAACGCCAGGCATGCTAATTAACTGCTCGGCAATGTCATTTGCTTGTTCTTCAGTATTAATATTAGTCGCAATACTGTAACTTTTTGACTTTTTCAATGGTTTCATCGTCGCTGCGGCTAATACCCAGAACAAACTAAATAATGCCATCACAAAAAAAATACTCTTTTCACCAAAGTTACTCGCCAAAATCCCACCGATTAAGCCACCAGTAAAAGCACCTAAAAATTGACTACTTGAATAAATCCCCATCACGCTACCTTTTACACCAGCAGGGGCAATACGAGATAAAATCGATGGCATGGTTGCTTCTAAATAATTAAATGCAGTAAAAAACAAACCAACGGAGAGTACCAAAGACCAAAAACCACTGGGTAAAGCCCACATGAATAACAATGATAACGTTAATAGCGTAACAGCAAAAGTGAACATCATTTTTTCACGCTGCTTCTTAATAGCAATGATCATAAAAGGCACCATAATAAAAAATGATCCTAGTAGAACAGGCAAGTAGAGCTGCCAATGTTGCTCTAGTGCTAAGCCATTATCGACAAACTGCTTTGGTAAAGTAATAAAACAAGCAGTCAGTGCCATATGCAGAATAAAAACGCCCCAATTTAAGCGCGTTAATTGCGGATGTTTTATTAACTTGCTCAGTTGTGCGGGCAAAGCGACATTATCGCCACGCGGTGCTCTATGAACAGAGTTTGGTACCATAAACTGGATCATCACCATAGCCAAAATGGTCAAAACAGCGGTAAACCAAAACAGACCACTTAAACCGAAGGCTTCAGCAACAATAGGACCAACCACCATAGCGACAGTAAATGAGACACCAATAAACATCCCAATAGTTGCCATAACTTTGGGACGTTGTTCTTCCCGACTTAAATCGGCAGCCAAGGCCAACACGGCACTGGCAATGGCGCCCATACCTTGAATAGATCGACCAATCACCACACCATAAATAGTGTCAGACATGGCCGCAACAATACTGCCAAAACAAAAAATAACTAAGCCAATTAGAATTATTGGTTTTCGGCCATATTTATCAGACAAAATTCCCATGGGTATTTGTAATAAGGCTTGGGTTAAACCGTAGGCACCAATTGCTAAACCTAACCAAATAGGGCTATAACCACTGAGCTCTTCACCATAAATAGCGAAAACAGGCAAGATCATGAAAAGACCTAGCATACGTAAACCAAAAACAGTCGCTAATGAAAACGCTGCTCTTTTTTCAATGTTATTTAAACCTGTCATGCTCATATAAAACCGTTTTATATTGGTAATAAACTGTGTTTTCTACTTAAAATTCACTTGTAGTTAAAGCAAAGTAATTGAAAGTAGCCAAAATTTTCAAGCCAAGAAAAATCGTGGATATCTTAGCACAGTGCAGATAACTATTTCATTAATCCTAATCAAGATTAAGTAACTCAATATTTCATTATGTGAAAATAAACAATTAGGATGAATTATCAACAGTTTTTATGCGATAATACGCGGTCAAACTTTTGGTGAATAGTCTACATAAGCGATCAGTAATAATAATGAGAAAAATAGAAGTTAGAGGCGCGCGCACCCATAATCTTAAAAACATAGATATAGATATCCCTCGCGACAAATTAGTGGTCATTACCGGGCTTTCTGGTTCAGGTAAGTCATCACTCGCTTTTGACACTTTATATGCTGAAGGCCAAAGACGCTATGTTGAGTCTCTCTCTGCTTATGCGCGTCAGTTCTTATCGCTTATGGAAAAACCTGATGTCGATCATATTGAAGGTTTGTCACCGGCTATCTCGATAGAGCAAAAGTCAACGTCTCATAACCCACGTTCAACTGTGGGTACCATTACTGAAATATACGATTATTTACGCCTACTTTATGCCCGTGTAGGTGAACCTCGTTGCCCAACACATGAACAACCACTGGCTGCACAAACCGTTTCTCAAATGGTTGATAAGGTACTGTCATTAGAAGAAGGGACTAAGGTGATGTTATTGGCACCCGTCGTCCAAGACAGAAAAGGTGAACATGTAAAGTTACTGGATAACTTAGCCGCTCAAGGGTACATCCGCGCACGTATAGATGGTGATGTTTGTGATCTGTCCGATCCACCGACACTTGAATTACAAAAAAAACACACCATCGAAGTGGTTGTTGATCGTTTAAGAGTGCGTGAGGATATTCAATTACGCTTATCTGAATCTTTTGAAACCACCTTAGGGTTAACATCGGGTACAGCAACAGTTGCTTTTATGGATGAACCCGATCGTGAAGAATTATTATTTTCAGCCAATTTTGCTTGTTCACATTGTGGTTATAGTATGCAAGAGCTTGAACCAAGACTCTTCTCATTTAATAATCCTGCAGGGGCTTGTAAAACTTGTGATGGCTTAGGTATTCAACAGTTTTTTGATCCCACCCGTGTGATTACTAATGGCGAATTAAGTTTATCTGGCGGTGCAGTACGTGGCTGGGATAAACGTAACTTTTACTATTTTCAAATATTACAATCACTTGCTGAACACTTTAAATTTCCGTTAGATTTACCTTTTAATGAGCTTTCCGCCGAAGTACAAAAAATAGTGCTCTATGGAAGTGGCAAAAAAGAACTCGAATTTAAATACATGAATGATCGCGGTGATGTTGTTATTCGTCGTCACCCATTTGAGGGCATCATAAACAACATGGACAGACGTTTCAAAGAAACTGAGTCGAATGCTGTTCGTGATGAGCTATCAAAATACTTAAATTCTCAACATTGTCCTGACTGTAGTGGTAGTCGATTACGCCTTGAAGCTCGCAATGTTTTTATCAATGACACTGCATTACCCCATGTTGCAGAATTGGGTATTGCCGATGCATTAGCATTCTTTAGTAACTTACAGCTGACCGGGCAAAAAGGCCAAGTTGCCGAAAAAATTCTAAAAGAAATTAAAGACCGCTTAGGCTTTTTGGTGAATGTGGGCTTGAATTATCTTAATTTATCTCGTGGTGCAAATACCCTATCAGGGGGTGAAGCTCAGCGTATTCGTTTAGCCAGTCAAATTGGCGCAGGTTTAGTTGGCGTAATGTACGTACTCGATGAGCCCTCTATTGGTTTACATCAGCGTGATAATGAACGATTACTTAAAACCTTAATTCACCTACGTGACTTAGGTAATACCGTGATTGTTGTTGAGCATGATGAAGATGCTATTCGACAAGCAGACCACGTGATTGATATTGGCCCTGGTGCCGGTGTCCATGGTGGCGAAATTATTGCAGAAGGTACCATTGACGACATCCTAAATTGTGAGCACTCACTAACAGGAAAGTATCTTTCAGGTAAAGAGCGCATAGAAATACCTAAAAAACGTGTTCCCTTTGATAAAAACAATGTGGTTGAATTAAAAGGAGCCAGTGGTAATAATTTAAAAGATGTTGATTTAGTCATCCCAAATGGCTTGATGACTTGTGTCACCGGCGTTTCAGGTTCTGGCAAGTCAACGTTAATCAATGATACTTTGTATAAATTAGCGCATACCGAATTAAATGGTGCGACGACACAAGAGCCCGCGCCTTATAAAAGTATTACTGGGCTAGAATTACTCGATAAAGTCATCGATATTGATCAAAGTCCAATCGGTAGAACCCCCAGATCAAATCCAGCAACTTATACTGGAATATTTACCGCTATCCGCGATATTTTTGCTGCCACTCAAGAGTCACGTTCACGGGGTTATAAGCCTGGTCGCTTTAGCTTTAATGTTAAAGGTGGTCGTTGTGAAGCCTGTCAGGGTGATGGTTTAATTAAAGTTGAGATGCACTTTTTACCCGATGTTTATGTCCCTTGTGATGTTTGTAAAACCAAACGCTATAACCGAGAAACCTTAGAAGTAAAATATAAGGGTAAGAGTATTCATGAAGTTTTGGATATGACCATTGAAGATGCATTAGAGTTTTTCAAGCCTATCCCTGCGATTAACCGCAAGCTAAAAACTTTAATGGATGTAGGTTTAAGTTATATCAAGCTTGGGCAATCAGCTACCACACTATCTGGTGGTGAAGCTCAACGAGTAAAATTAGCGAAAGAACTCTCCAAACGTGATACCGGTAAAACGTTATATATTTTAGATGAGCCAACAACAGGTCTACATTTTCATGACATTAAACAATTATTGGAAGTCATCCACCGTCTTAGAGATCATGGTAATACCATCGTCGTTATTGAGCACAATTTGGATGTCGTAAAAACCGCAGATTGGGTGATAGACTTAGGTCCTGAAGGCGGTTCTGGCGGCGGTGAAATACTTGTTACCGGTACCCCTGAGCAAATAATTAGTCACAAAACATCGCATACCGCACGTTTTCTAAAAACTTTATTAACTTAATTAAGGAGGGCATTTCATGAAAAAAATAACGACTACCACCGTCATGACTTGCCACCTTTAAAGCCAGAAGTTATGGCAACAAATTACTGGCAAATAAAAAGATATGCTAGACTTGCTTAACAAATAAGGTGTCATTAAATAAATATGAACAATAATACATTACTTGACCAGGCAAAGTATGTGTGTCAAAAGCGCGGAGCAAGATTCACCCCCGCTCGAGAACAGGTATTTTTATTACTATGCCAGCATAAAGGTGCAATTGGTGCTTATGACTTACTTGATGAGTTAAAAGCGACTGATCCTTCGGCAAAACCTCCAACAATTTATCGTGCTTTAGATTTTTTATCTAAACAAGGCTTTGTCCATAAAATTGAATCCATTAACGCCTTTGTTATGTGTCATCACTTTAGTGAGTGTAACCACCCTGTACAACTTTTTATCTGTGATCAATGTGATAATGTCGAAGAAATTCAGTCAAATAATCTCGACTTAGCACTTCGCTCTATGGCTGACGCTAGCGGCTTCACTATTAGCCACCAAATTGTTGAAGCCCATGGCACTTGCAAAGCCTGTCAATAGAAGTGTTGCTCACATCATACATACTAAGCCTGCATTTGATAATAAATGATAAGCCACAAACATTTTTCTCAAGTTGAAATTGGTTTGGCCGTAATGATGTGATATTTCATGGTGTAGGTTACCTACACCATCAAAAAATTAGGGATGTATCAATTGAGTGTATTCTAATTGAGTAGGATAGATAACCGTAAACAAGACTTAACAAACAAGTTAATGATTAAGACGCCGAACTAATGACGTTGATTTTAACTCTAGGTGTTATCTTACAAAGCAGTTCGTAAGGAATAGTCGTTGCACATCGAGCAATCTCTTCAACAGGTAAATCCTTTCCCCATAGAATAACTAAGTCACCAACGCTGTCTTGTGCAGAGTAACTTAAATCTACCGTGATCATATCCATCGAGACTCTCCCAACAATAGGTACTCGCCTGCCATTAATTAACACCGGCGTACCATTTACTGCATGTCTGGGATAACCATCACCATAGCCAATAGCAACAACGCCGATAGTGGTATCATTCTGACACGTCCAAGCACTGCCATAGCCAACACTTTCACCGGCAGAAATAGCTCTCACTGCAATAAGGCTTGATTGTAAAGTCATCACGGGAGTGATGTTTACTAACGGATCACTCTTACTAGCTGTTTCCTTAGATATAAGCATAGGGGATATCCCATATAACATTAAGCCAGGCCTAACCCAGTCAAAATGAGAATCTGGCCACGCATAAAGTGCGGCCGAGTGAGCTAAACTTTTTTCTTCACTATGCTTGGATGTCAATTGTTGAAATAAGACTATTTGATCGGACGTTTTATCATTTTCAATATCATCAGCACAGGCCAAATGACTCATTAATATTAAAGGCTGCTGAACATTGTCACATTGAGATAATAAAGAATGAAAATGGTCAAACTGATCAGGGCTAATACCTAAACGATGCATTCCTGTATCAATTTTTAACCAAACCTTTAAGGGGCGAATTAGTTGGGCTTGGCAAATAGCGTCTAATTGCTCAAGACTATGTACTGTGGTTTGCAAGTTATTAGCAGCCAAAATGGCCAAATCTTCTTGCGAGAAAACCCCTTCTAATATCATGATAGGCTGGATAATACCCGCAGCGCGTAATGCTAGGGCTTCATCTATTCGAGCAACCCCAAAAGCGTCTGCTAGCGGAAGTGCTCGGGCAATAGTTTCAAGGCCATGGCCATAGGCATTAGCTTTTAAAATTGCTAACATCTTAGTATTAGGTGCTAGTTGTTTAATAATATTAAAATTATTAACTAAAGCTTGGCAATCAATAACAACATTAGCGGTTCTAAAAATCATGTCCTGATTATTCGTCTTGAAGCACGTTTGGACCCGAGTAATTGTCAAAGCGAGAATATTGACCCTGAAAGGTCAGCGGTATTCTCCCGATAGGACCATTACGCTGCTTGCCAATGATGATTTCAGACATTCCTTTCCATTCAGAATTATCGTTATAAACTTCATCACGGTAGATAAACAAAATAAGATCAGCATCTTGCTCTATTGCACCTGATTCACGAAGATCCGAGTTAATGGGCCTTTTATCCGCACGTTGTTCCAAACTACGGTTAAGCTGGGAAAGCGCTACCACTGGTACTTTTAATTCTTTTGCCAAGGCTTTTAGCGAGCGAGAAATTTCTGAAATTTCTAGGGTACGATTATCTGACAATGCCGGTACCCGCATTAGCTGTAAATAATCGATCATAATCATACTTAACCCGCCATGATCACGGGCGATACGTCGTGCCCTTGAACGCACATCTGTTGGCGTCAAGCCTGCCGCATCATCAATAAACATTTTACCATTTTCTAATAACAAGCCCATGGTAGAAGATAAACGTGCCCAATCTTCATCATCAAGTTGTCCGGTACGTATTTTAGTTTGATCAATACGACCTAAAGATGCCAACATTCTCATCATTAATTGATCTGAAGGCATTTCTAAACTAAAAACTAAAGCAGGTTTATCTTGAGTCATTGCCGCATTTTCAGCTAAGTTCATCGCAAAAGTAGTTTTCCCCATAGAGGGACGAGCAGCAACAATAATTAAATCTGAAGGCTGCATACCGGCAGTCATTTTATCAAGGTCAACAAAACCAGTTGATACCCCAGTAACACCACCTGTAGGTTCGTTACAGAGTCTTTCAATACGATCGACAGTTTTTTCTAATACTGATGAGATACTTTCAGGGCCTTCCGATTTATTGAGCCGTTGCTCAGCAATAGCAAATACTTTAGTTTCAGCAAAATCAAGTAATTCAGCACTGGAACGGCCTTGGGTATCGTAGCCAGCTTCTGCTATTTCGTTTGCTACCGAAATAAGTTCACGGGTAACCGCTCTTTCTCTAACAATTTCAGCATAAGCTGTAATATTGGCAGCACTCGGCGTATTTTTCATCATCTCTGCGAGATAAACAAAACCACCGGCATCGTCTAGTTTCTGATCATTCTCTAAACTTTCAGATAAAGTGATTAAATCAACTGGCTCGCCAAGTTCAATTAAAACAGCAATAGTTTCAAAAATAATACGATGTGAACGGCTATAAAAATCTTGAGCAACAACTTTTTCACTCACGCGGTCCCACGTTTCATTATCGAGCAACAACCCCCCTAAAACTGACTGTTCAGCTTCTAAGGAGTGAGGAGGTGTTTTTAAATCATCTATTTGTTTATCACGAATAAATTGTTTTTCTTTTGCAAACTTGGCTGGCTTACGGTCGGCCATCAATAACACCTTTAATCTAATAAAAAGTCACAAGGTAATAAAATAAAAGTAATACCCGTGGAGCTTAGTATTAAATTTTAACTACTTGTTTTTAGGTGAACAAGAATATCAGATTACTGAATGATTTCCATATATATAAATAGATATAAAGTACTAAGTCAAACGTTAGGTACTTTTAGAAAGGTAGCACTCTGGTGAAATCAACCCGCCATTATATGCTCTGCTTCCCATGTTTACTTTACTCGCTTTCATCAGGACTGATGAGGTACATTGTTTGTTTACATCTAGGCAGAGCGTCAACCTTTCTGTTGGTATCGCTGACGTTATTATAGGAGATAATGCATCAATATTTGTTCAAAACTACAATCCAAAGCAGATTTTAGCGCAATAAAAAAGCGCCCATAGGCGCTTTTTTATTGATAACTAAAGCGGAATTACTTCGCGCTAAGAGCACCAAAACGTTTGTTAAACTTATCAACACGACCACCGGTCTCAGCAGTTTTCTGCTTACCAGTGTAAAATGGGTGACATGATGAACATACGTCTAAATAAATATCTTTTTTCGCTGTAGAGCGAGTTTCAATAACGTTACCACAAGAACAAGTTGCCTTAAATTCGTTGTAGCTAGGGTGAATACCTTCTTTCATAAGAACCTCTGTATTTATATTAACCAGTTATCTCTATTCTAAAAGATAGACTAATTAATACGACGCATCGCCACTTGGTCAGTATTGTCATATTGATGACTATAATAAACTGCCAAATACCATACGAGTTAAATTAATGGGCGCAAATTATAAGCAATCGAACCCTTAACATCAATAGAGATAAGAAAATAAAAACATAATTTGTAACTTTTGTCGACATACGTTAAATGTTGCTTGGCACAAGAGCTATGAAGGGTCAAAATAAGATTTATATTAATATTGAAACTAATTGTTGTCTAAATGAGTATCGAAAAGCAGAACCAATATGTAGAAGTTGCTATTCCTGTACCTATGAGGCAATTATTTACTTACCAATTACCCACAAAGCTACAAACACCAGAGATAATGATTGGTGAAAGAGTCATTGTGCCATTTGGTACGCGACAAGTCATTGGTATTGTCACCAAGATTGAAGCTGTATGTGATGTGCCCGCCAACAAGCTCAAAGCTGTACTCTCGAGAATGGATAACGAATTTAATATTGACCTCTGCTTATTAAAGTTCTTAATGACTTGTGCCAAATATTATCATCACCCCATTGGCGATGTTCTTCAACAAGCATTACCGGTATTATTACGAAAAATTGAGCCACCCAAAATTGTCACGCCAACATTATGGTTGTGCACCGAAGATCTCAATGAACAACTGATGCTTGCTTTGGCTAAAAAAGCACCCAAACAATTTTCTCTATTGCAATTGATAAAGTCACATCAAGCCATCAGCTGGGTTGAACTGCGTACATTAGGTTATAGCAAAACTCAATTAACCGCCCTCAAAGATAAAGCACTGATATTTGAACAAGAACAAAAGAGAAAAGATTATGTGTGGCAACCACAAAATCTTAATGAAGAAAAAAAATTAACCTTGTCAGTAGAACAAGCGGTCATTGTGGCCTCTGTTAATCAACTTCAAAATACCTTTGCTTGTCATTTAATTGATGGCATCACGGGTAGTGGTAAAACGGAGGTTTACTTGCAAGCGATGGAGCAAGTACTAGCCGAAAATAAACAGGTATTAGTACTGGTACCCGAAATTGGCTTAACACCTCAAATGCTCATGCGCTTTGAACAACGCTTTAATCTCCCTATTTACCTGCACCACTCGGCATTAAATGACAGTGAGCGACTCAACACTTGGCTAGCTGCCCAGCAAAATAATGCCGCCATTATTATTGGCACTCGCTCAGCTGTTTTCTCTCCCTTGCATCGTTTAGGTATGATCATTGTTGATGAAGAGCATGATGGCTCGTTAAAGCAACAAGATAGTTTCCGTTACCATGCCCGAGACATCGCTATTTTACGAGCGAGACAGCTCAATATTCCCATATTACTTGGTAGTGCTACTCCGAGTTTAGAGTCATTACAAAACGCGCTCTCTGGTAAGTATCATTACCACCAATTATTAAAACGAGCAGGCCAAAGTAATATTGCCAAAATTGAGTTGATTGACCTTGCCCAGCAACAAATGGAACATGGTCTATCAGGTACATTAAAACATGAAATCAAACAAACCTTAGCTCGTGGTGAGCAAGTTTTATTATTTTTAAATCGCAGGGGTTATGCGCCTGCCATTAATTGCCAGGAGTGTCATTGGATTGCTGATTGCCAACGGTGTGATAAACCTTATACTTTACATCAAGGACAACAACTGCTTATTTGTCATCACTGCAGTAGTCAAAAACGTATTCCTCACCAGTGTCCAAGTTGTGGCAGTGTTCGTATTCAACCGATAGGTCAGGGTACAGAACAGCTACAAAACCGAATAGGTGAATTATTTGAAGGTTACTCTGTTGTGCGTATCGACAGAGATAGTACTCGCCGAAAAGGTGAATTAACCAAGCTTCTACAAGAAGTGGGTGACAAAAAACATCAGTTATTAGTTGGCACACAGATGTTAGCTAAAGGTCATCACTTTCCTGATGTGACTCTAGTCGCTGTATTAGATGTAGACGGTGCTCTATTTAGCTTTGATTTTCGCGCTGCTGAACAAATGGCACAATTATTAATTCAAGTCGCTGGCAGAGCGGGTAGAGAAAGTAAGCCCGGTAAAGTATTGGTACAAACTAACTATCCTGAGCACCCTTTGTTACAAGACTTAGTCCTCAATGGGTATCATCATTTTGCTCGCCATGCATTAATTGAGCGTAATCAAGCATTGTTACCCCCTTTTACTTATCAGGCACTTTTTAGAGCGGATGCTAATTATCCATCATACCCAGATAAATTTTTGCAAGCACTTTGCTCAACCCCAATTGAAGGTTGTGAATTTGCGGGTCCAGTACCTGCTGCTATGGAAAAAAAGGCAGGAAAATTTCGCTATCACCTAATTATCCAGGCAAAGTCACGAAAAAACCTTCATTTAGGTATTCATCAATTACTACAAAGAGCGTCGACCAATGAATGGCAAAGTAAGGTCCGCTGGTCTCTTGATATCGATCCCCAAGATTTAAATTGGTAGCCCTGCTGATATTAGTAACATACATTACACAAAGAGCTGTTATTTTGAGATGACTCGGTTAGAATGATGAAAATTTATTTTAGTTTCATTTTGTCGTATTTAAGAGTATTTATCATGGCTCATCAGGATTATGTTTCACGTCCTCGCTCATCAAAGAAAAAAAAGAATCCTTATACAAAAAAGCCAGGCAAGACGTCTAAAAATATAGGATTAAGCATTAAAGTTAAACTTATTGCGTTAATGACCCTCGCATTAATTATCGGTGCCGGCTATTTTTTATGGTCGATTAAAGATGTTCAACCTGCCGCTGACCAGATTAATACCAAACCAAAATCATCAACAAAAAATAGCGCTAATAGTACTACTTTACCTGAACTACCAAAGGTTAAATGGACTTATGTTGACCAACTAAAAACCAAAGAAGTCGAAGTTGGTGAATATGAAGTTAAAGATGGTGGCCCATATCAAATGCAATGTGGTTCATTCAGAACCAAAGCCCAAGCAGACACATTAAAGGCAACTATCGCCTTTACTGGTATTGAATCCGAAGTTAGGCAGGCAAAAGGTACTAGCGGCATTTGGTATAAAGTCATTTTAGGCCCTTATGATACCAAGCGAAATGCAGAAGAAGATAAACATAAACTTAGCCGAAATAAAATTAACTATTGTCAAATTTGGAGTTGGAGATAAAATCTCAGCTTCGCTCTTGAAATCATCTCATACGTACCCAATTTAATACTATATAAAGCGACATACCTATTTGTCGCTCAATCAATTGGGGTTAAATGTGACTACAATCGTATCTGTAAGACGTAATGGCAAAGTTGTCATTGGCGGTGACGGTCAAGTATCCCTTGGCAATACCGTAATGAAAGGCAACGCAAAAAAAGTTCGCCGTTTATATAATGGCAAAGTACTCGCTGGTTTTGCTGGCAGTACTGCCGATGCGTTTACATTATTTGAACGCTTCGAAAGTAAATTAGAGCAACATCAAGGTCATCTCACTAAAGCCGCTGTAGAGCTTGCTAAAGATTGGCGCAGTGACCGTGCATTAAGAAAGCTTGAAGCTTTGCTTGCTGTAGCTGATGAAACTGCCTCGTTGATCATTACCGGTAACGGTGACGTTGTCCAACCAGAAAATGATCTTATTGCCATTGGTAGCGGTGGTAACTTTGCCCAGTCAGCAGCAATCGCCCTATTAGAAAATACTGAGTTGTCTGCAAAAGACATTGTTGAAAAGTCATTAACAATTGCTGGCGATATTTGCGTATTTACCAATCAAAATCACATCATAGATGAGCTATAACAAGCTTCTCAATAGCTTTATTAGATAGGAAGTATTATATGTCGAGTATGACACCACGTGAAATTGTTCATGAGTTAGATAGTCACATTGTTGGTCAAGCAGATGCGAAACGTGCCGTTGCTATTGCGTTGAGAAACCGTTGGCGCAGAATGCAATTAAATGAAGACTTACGAGCTGAAGTAACCCCTAAAAATATTTTAATGATTGGACCAACAGGTGTTGGTAAAACAGAAATAGCGCGTCGATTAGCGAAACTCGCTAATGCCCCTTTTATTAAAGTCGAAGCAACAAAATTTACAGAAGTTGGTTATGTCGGTAAAGAAGTAGAAACCATTATTCGTGACTTAGCTGACGTTGCGATTAAAATAACTAAAGAACAAGAAATGGCTCGTGTAAAGCATCTTGCGGAAGAAGCTGCAGAGGAGCGTATTTTAGATATTTTGTTACCTAAACCCATTGAGGACTTTGGTAATACTGATACGGCTGACAATTCCAGTACCCGCCAAGTTTTTCGTAAAAAGTTACGTGAAGGCCAATTAAATGATAAGACAATTGAACTTGACTTAGCTGCGCCACAAATGGGAGTCGAAATCATGGCTCCACCAGGTATGGAGGACATGACCTCACAATTGCAAAGTATGTTTCAAAACATCTCAAGTGATAAAACAAAAAAAAGAAAATTGAAAATCAAAGACGCTTTTAAAATACTACAAGAAGAAGAAGCGGCTAAAATCGTTAATCAAGATGATATTAAAGAAAAAGCTATTTTTGCAGTAGAACAAAATGGCATTGTTTTTATTGATGAAATTGACAAAATTTGTAAACGTGGTGATTCTTCTGGTCCTGATGTATCCAGAGAAGGTGTACAAAGAGATTTACTGCCTTTAATTGAAGGTTCAACAGTAAGTACCAAATATGGCATGATTAAAACTGACCATATCTTGTTTATTGCCTCAGGTGCTTTTCAAATGGCCAAACCCTCTGACCTTATTCCTGAGTTACAAGGCAGACTTCCGATTAGAGTTGAACTACAAGCATTAACCACTAATGACTTTGTTCGCATTTTAACCGAACCCTTTGCGTCCTTGACCGAACAATATATTGCCTTATTGGCTACTGAAGGATTAAAGGTCGAGTTTACTGATGATGGTATTAAAGCGATAGCAACTGCTGCCTGGCAGGTAAATGAAAACACCGAAAATATTGGTGCGCGCCGTTTACATACCATGATGGAAAGGCTAATTGAAGAGATTTCCTTTAATGCCAATGACAGAGCTGGTGAAAGCATTATCATAGATAAGACATTTGTCGACGTAACACTAACTGAACTTGTAAAAAATGAAGACTTAAGTCGCTTTATTTTATAACGGGGCAAATAAATAAAAAATATGTTTCATATCGATCGATTTATTTTAAATAACAAAAAGGCAGAGCTTAGTATGAGTTTTGCAAAACGTAAAATAAACGATGGTGAAATAGTCAGTTTATCTTATGAGTTTATCCGAGTTATGTCACCAAAAGGGGGGAATACTAAACAGGGTAATACGCCAATTAGTCATAAGAAAAACGTAAAATTACAAACAATTGAGTCGGTAGCAAAACATGGTTACCGACTGATTTTTGACGATCAACACAGTGCCATTTATAGTGAGAATTACCTACGGGAAATTTGTCAGCACCACACAGAGTTATGGCAGCAATACCTTGAAAAACTTAAAACCACTGGTCATAGCCGAGAAGCTGTTATTGATATCACTCAGCTTTAGCTGACTAATTTATTTGACCTCACTTAACTTTTTTACCTGATATCATTAAAAAGCTGAGGGTCATAAGTATAAATCACTCTCAGATAAATAAGTATTGGGGCGTTTAAATCAATCAAACTCTTCCACCAACAAAGCTGAGCAAAAGTAAAGGTTATTGATTTGCTATAAAGCTGAGGTATAATCATATTTATTAAGTTCTTATAAATACCTAAGAGATAACGTATGGAATACAATACTTCTGATTTGTGTAATGTTTATGCAGACCTTATCGATGTTGTTGAGCCTATTTTCAGTAACTACGGTGGTCGACATTCTTTTGGTGGTGAAGTTGTCACGGTAAAGTGTTTTGAAAGTAACGGCCTCATCAGCCAAGTACTTGACTCTGATGGTACAGGAAAAGTATTAGTTATCGATGGTGGTGGCTCTACTCGCCGTGCACTAATTGATGGTGTTATTGCAGAGCAAGCTTATAAAAATAATTGGGAAGGCATTGTTTGTTTCGGCAGTGTTCGTGACGTCGATATTTTAGAAGAAATTGAAATAGGCATTCAAAGTCTTGTTGCTATTCCCGTTGGCGCTGATGATAACGAAAATGGTATGAGTGACCTAGCGATTAACTTTGGCGGTGTGACATTTTTACCTGATGATCACATTTACTCTGATAATACCGGCATTATATTGTCACCCGATGCATTGGATATTGAGTAAAAAACCACAGTACTATAAAAAAATCTTATAAAAATAATATTTTACCCTCTTGGCCAACGCTTGATAAGCACTTCCTGATGAAAAAAAATAACCCCGTAATTTAATGAAAAATTACGGGGTTATTGAATAATGTGCAAAGCACTTGCAAGCAAGTGCTTTAAAACATTACTTATGCTTGAGCGATAACAATAACTTTGATGCTAGTATCAACATCATGGTGTAAGTGAATTGCAATATCAAATTCACCTGTTTCGCGGATAGTACCTAATGGTAAACGTACTTCAGACTTAGCAACTTCAACGCCAGCTTCAGTAATCGCGTCAGCGATGTCACGTGTACCAATTGAACCGAATAATTTACCTTCGTCACCAGCTTTTGATGCGATAGTAATCTCACTCAATTCAACAACTTTAGCTGCACGAGCTTCAGCTACTTTCAATACTTCAGCTAAGTTTGTTTCAATATCAGCACGACGTGCTTCAAAATGTTCAACATTAGCATCTGATGCAAATACTGCTTTACCTTGTGGTAATAAGTAGTTACGAGCATAACCAGACTTTACTGATACCTTGTCACCAAGGCCGCCTAATTTGGCAATTTTATCTAGAAGAATTACTTCCATTTGAAACCCCTTATTAGCTTACTTATGTAAGTCAGTATATGGTAACAATGCCATGTAGCGAGCGCGTTTGATAGCACGACCTAATAGGCGTTGATATTTAGCAGCAGTACCAGTGATACGGCTAGGAACAATTTTACCACTTTCAGTGATATAGTTTTTCAGTGTAGCAATATCTTTATAATCGACAGAGGTAGCACCTTCCGCTGTGAAGCGGCAGAACTTACGACGTCTAAAAAAACGAGACATAGATTTCTCCAAGTAGGTGATTACTCAATAAGTAATCGCCTTAAGTAATTAATTCAATATCTTGAGCATGTAATACTAGTAACGAATTACCATTTCTAGTTTCATGACGATTAATAAAACCGGTCACTTTAATTTTACAGCCCGCAATTAAATCACGAGTTAAGTTTTGTGAAAGTTGGCCCGTTAACACTACTTGTATTCTGACAAATGCTTGTCGGTTCATTCCTGCTTCAACTTGTATGGACTTGTGATCCATAGAAAATTGACAATGAACAATACCTGCAGGGCTGGTTGAAATTTTAGGTGTTTTAACGACCTCTCCAACCAATACGAGACAATTCTCCAACACAGATGGCTTATTCTTCGCTTGCAGTTTCTTCAGAGCTTACTTCTTCAGCATTCGCTTCAGTTGCAGCTTCTTCAGTACTTGCTTGCTCAGGCGCAACATCTTTCTTCACTTCGCGGCGATCATCACGACGGTCATCTTTAGCAGCAGCCATTGGCGATGCTTCAGTTACCGCAGTTTTAGTGCGCATAATCATGTTACGAATAATTACTTCGTTATAACGGAAAGACGTTTCTAGTTCATCAATAACAGCCTGTGGCGCTTCAATGTTCATAAGAACATAGTGTGCTTTGTGCAATTTATTGATTGGGTATGCTAATTGGCGACGGCCCCAGTCTTCAAGACGGTGGATTGTGCCTTCAGCAGCGGTAACGATATCAGTATAACGCTGAATCATACCAGTTACTTGTTCACTCTGATCAGGGTGAACCATAAATACGATTTCGTAATGACGCATTACGAGCTCCTTACGGTTGTAGCCTCATATACTGGCTCAGCCCAACACCAGTTGAGACAAGGAACAAAAAATATGTTCAGGCTGAATTAAGGACGCATATTGTAGATAAACCAAACTATTAATGCAAGATAAAGATAAAGTCTGGCTTAATTAAACCTTAGTTGACGAAAACCTACTATTAACGTATCCAATCAGCGTGTCATTAATCAGCGTTATAACCAGACCCAATAGCATACTAAAGCCTAATCACCTTGGCATATGAATTAAAAATCAGCGAAAAGCACGACTTTATTACGGCCTCTTTTTTTTGCCTCATACATCGCCTTGTCAGCACATTCCATCAACATAGTTTGATTGTCTGCGTCCTGAAGATAAATTGCCACACCAATACTCGAAGAAATCTTGAGCACTACACCGTTGTGCATGACAAAAGGTTCTTGTAAAGTTGTTCGTATTTTATTGGCGACATCATCTGCATTATGATCAATATCAGGGAGCACGACAACAAACTCATCGCCTCCTAACCTGCCAACGGTATCTGTAGCGCGCAAACAATATTGAATACGAGTAGAGACTTCTATCAATAACCAATCACCGATATGATGGCCATAGATATCATTTACTTTTTTAAAACCATCTAAATCAATAAAGAGAATAGCCATCTTTTTTTTAGCACGTTCAGTAAAAGCAATAGCTTGCTTCAATCTATCATTGATTAAACGACGATTAGGAAGGCGAGTTAACTGATCATACGAGGCTTCCTTATCCAAACGCATTTGGATGTTTTTTTGCTCAGTAATATCATAATTAACACCGACCAGCCGAATTGCTTTGCCTGCGGTGTCAAAAGTGGTTTTTGACACCGCTTTAATATAATGAACTGAGTTATCTGGCCACAACACACGAAATTCCGGACAATACTCTCGCTCATTTCTAAGAGCTGCTTGTATTTCACCGTCAATATGTGCGCGGTCATCGATGTGTACTCTGGAAAGCCATGCTTCGTATAGATCGTCAAAATCTGCCGGTTCTAAACCATATAAGCGGTACATCACCGGATCCCAATTCAAAAGATTATTTTCGATATCCCAATCCCAAATCCCAATAATTCCAGCTGAAGCCCCTGCCTTTAATCGATCAACTAATACTTTCAAACTCAGGCTCGCCTGGCGTGCTTTGTTGCTACTGCTTGCAAAGTTAAGCATCACCAGCAGTATAAGTAGCGATAAAATCGTACCGGTAAAGCCAACTAATTGAGCTAGGTTGTTTTCAATAATACTTTCAAAAACAGCAGTACTTTGAAAGTTTACCGTCCAGTTTCGACCGGGGAATTCAAGAGTGGTAACCATAGAAAAAAGGGGGGTAAATGATTGGTTATCACTACTAGACAAATAATCAGGATTTATTTTAGGTTCGTAAAGTAGTACTTCTGCCTTTTGCGAATCTCCATCATATATTGAAAAATTCACGTGCCGTTCTTTATCACTCAGCAAAATACCTTTAATTAAATTATCAATACGAAAGGGGCTATATACATAGCCAATGAGTTCTTTTTGACGCTGAGCTACGCTTTCAATGGGTGCTCCACTTCGATACAAGGGCAGGTACATGAGAAAGCCATTTTGTAAATCATCGCCATTCTCCTGAACTAACTTAACCTTGGCAGAAAATGCGACATTACCGTTATCACGAGCGATATCCATCGCGATATGACGAGCTTTTTCTGAGTACATATCATAGCCAAAAGCGCGCTGATTTCTAGCGGTAAAAGGCTCAAGATAAAGAATACTACTGTATTTATCACGTTCCCCTGCTGGAAAGACCTTAAATTCATTAAAGCCTTCCAACTTGACCGTATTAACAAAGACCTCTTTTTCCTCTGGCTTTAACATAACGGCATAACCGATACCTTGAATGCCAGGCCAATGCTTGTCCACTGCAAAATTAGTGACGTAATCATGAAATTCTTGGCGGTTAACATGCTCACTGGCTTTAAATAATCCGATTCCCCCTCGCAGAACTTGCTGATACCCCTGCATACGTTGTTCGATGGCTTGAAGAGTTTGGGCGACCTCAAATTTAAATAAATCTTGCATATGACGTTGATTAGACTTGCTAGTGATCGAGTAAGCAATAAGGGTAAAAAAAAGACTGATTGAAAAAAGAAACCAAGAAGAATAAGGACTTTGAACAAATTTAGAAAAAGGGGTTGCCCTTTCTAACTCATCTGCCTTTGTTTCCCTGTCGTTAAATTTACTCACTGTTAAAGCTCCCTTTACATTTTAATCAAAATACATCCCATTAATTTCAACGGTCATTTCACTATCATTAAAAAATCTTGGGTGAGAAAATCCCAGTCCAGATAAGAATAGTTCAAGTTTGATTGTTAAGTATAAGTCGAATTGACGATTTTATTTTGCTGGAGGCCGAATAGACTGATAATACTAAAATTAAAGTTAGAGCCTAAGGTCAGTTGCTAAAGAGTTGCTCGGTGAATGGTGAGACAGTAGCTATTTTAAAGCCGATAATATTCGGCTTAGAGGAATGCGATACTTGCCTCAAGGTTTAACCTAGCAGTTAAAATATCGACCGGTATGTCATTCGACATATTAGTAAGACACACTATATATTCTCTGTTTTAACTCGATTTTCATTATTCCCCTAAAAGCAAAAAACCCCTACATTTTTAATATAGGGGCTTAATTTTTCATTAGAAAAAATTAGTCTCTGAAAGAGACTACCTTGAAATAGTAAAACCTGTTTGTTCAAGTGAAAATCGGTCTTCAGACAATCCACTTGAAGCAATTACTAAGCCTTTTTTATTAAATTCAAAGCGGGTGATAGAATACATTTCAAACGGCAGGTCAACCTCAGCATCAATATCGTTAACTGTGGTCCAAACATAGACAACGTTACCTTTACTAATCATCTCATTAACTTTAATTTTAGCCGTCCAAAAATCAGCTTTTGCCGCTTTCATATCGGCTAATAAGACGGCCTTGGTCATAGTATTATTAATAATACCTCTTGATACCTCTATATCTTGCATCTTACCTGCGCGCTTAATGGTCGCTTTGACAGGTTCGCCCGGCTTACCTCGGAAAGATAATTTGCCCATATTGGCCTTATTGACCTCTACCCCATTCACCACGATAAACTCATCATCCACCTTTAGGACTTTAGACGCTGGACTGCCTTCTATAGTTCGGCTTACAATCATTTTACCAGTATCGATGGGATCAAAGTTAAATCCAAAGCCTACGTAGCGTCCGCCACTGAATAAGCCATCGTCAGCCATATTCTTCTCGATATAAGCAATATGTTCTTTTTTACCGGCAACGGTAGCCTCAAGCCACCCTTTAACAATAACCTCATTGGGATTAACTTGTTCTTCATGATGCCCAGCCAGTGTTAGTTGGCTAAAAATCAAGGTTAGTGTAGCCATAATAATATTATTAAATTTCAAAATTTATTTCCTTATATGTATTTATTATTTAAATTAAAGATTACGTCTACTTGATGTTCAAATTAAAAAATAAACCGTAAAAATTATTTTTAAACATAATCAATAATAGTCATTTTTTGTTAAATAACTTTTATCAGACTATCACATACATACAATATATATACTCAATTAACATATTTACTATCTGAATATTAGATTAATTTTAATTGATTAGTTATTTGACCGCATTAACATTCGAAAAAAATCACCTTCATTTATTAAACCAAGGTCCCCAAAAAAACTACCGTACTTATGATTAATATCTGTTGATTTAATCAAGCTTGTCTCAGGTGTTAATGAACTTTGCAGAGGAGAAATTTGAACATGTTTGGTCTTAAAGTGACTGAAAATTATGTATATGAGAATCAAGTTTTCGGTACTTGCAGGCTCTTAACCAGAAAAATATATTGTGATATTTGTCGATATCTATCCTAAAAATATCGACTTTTCTATTGAGATTTCTATAATGTTCACTGCATTAATTTAAACGCTGACGAACCATTTCAAATAAACAAATACCGGTAGCAACTGACACATTTAAACTCGAAACATTACCAGCCATAGGCAGTTTAACTAGCTGATCACAGTTTTCACGAGTTAAACGACGCATACCTTTTCCTTCCGCCCCCATCACCAATGCTATTGGCCCTGATAGTTTGACGTCATAAAGGCAGGTATCGGTTTCCCCTGCCGTACCAATAATCCAAATACCTTGCTTTTGCAAAGCCTTCATTGTTCGTGACAGGTTAGTCACTTGCACTAAAGGAACATACTCGGCAGCGCCAACCGCTACCTTTCTTACCGTCCCGGTTAATCTGGCGGCATTATCTTTAGGAACGATAATCGCTTGAACACCCGCTGCATCTGCGTTACGTAAGCAAGCGCCCAAATTATGAGGGTCAGTTACGCCATCAAGAATTAAAAAGAAGGGTTGCTCGCCCTGGGCAGTTGTTTGAGCAATAATATCGTCTAAATCATTTTCATTAAAGGATTTACCTGCTTGAACTCGAGCAACGACACCTTGATGTTGTTCACCTTCACTCTTTTCATCTAACGCTTTTCGTTGAGCAACCTGCAAGGCAATACCGTGCTTTTTTGATAAGTTTATAATGGGTTGTAAACGATCATCATCGCGACCTTTTAGTAGCCACAACTCGATAAAGCGCTCTGGTGCACTTTGAATTAATGCCGTTACAGCATGAATTCCAAATACCATTTCATCATTTTTTGCCATGATTTTCTCTAGTGTTATATTTTTCGTTTATTTATCGCCGATTGTTTATCGGCGATCAGGTCTAACTCAATGGGGTGATGAGCTTAAGGGGTTTTATTCATTATCAGTTTTACGGGCATTTTTACCTGGCCGTTTTTTACGGACCTTTTTTTTAACGACTTTAGGCTTTTCTTCTACTGACTTTTTACTACTGGCTTTAGCGGGTTTTTTCTTCCGACTTGCTGGCGAGTTTTTAGCTGTTAAAGCACCTTTACTTGATGAAGGACTCTTATCTCCTGGTTTACCTTTTCTTCGTTTTTTAACTTTTAAAGGGTTACCATCTTGTCGTAATGCTTTTTCACCTGAGAGCGATAAATCTATTTTTTTATCATCAAGATTAACCGCGGCAACTTGAACCTCTATAACATCACCAACACGGAATTTCACGCCAGTATTCTCACCAGTTAGACACATACGAACATCATCATAATGATAAAAATCTCGACCTAATGAGGTAATATGAACTAAGCCCTCAATATGAAAATTGGCTAAGCGAACAAATAGACCAAAATTGGTTACTGTTGAAATAACCCCTTTAAAGGTATCGCCTACATGGTCTTGCATAAATTCACATTTAAGCCAATCGGCGACATCGCGAGTTGCTTCATCAGCTCGGCGCTCTGTAAGCGAACAATGTTCACCTAATTCAATCACAGCCTCTATTGGATAATCATAATGTCCGGCATTAGCTGTACCTAGTTTTTTAGCTGATGTTTTAAGTTCTTCTTGATACAAAATTTCTTTAATTACTCGGTGAACAACCAAATCAGGATAACGACGAATAGGTGAAGTAAAATGAGCATAAGAGTCAAGGGCTAAACCAAAGTGGCCTAAATTATTACTTTGATAAACCGCTTGTCGCATTGAGCGCAACAACATGGTTTGTATTAACTCCTTGTCAGGGCGTCCGGCAACTGCATCGAGAATATAACCGTAATCTGAAGGTTCTGGTTCACTTTGTTCTTTTTTGCCTTTCTTGTGAGTAAAAGGCAAGCTAATGCCTAACTCAGCAAGGTAAGTGATAAAGTTATTGTATTTATCTTCACTCGGTTTGTCATGAACACGAAATAATCCTGGCTTTTGATGCTTTTCAATAAACTTAGCGGTGGCTACATTGGCTAAAATCATACACTCTTCAATAATTTTATGAGCATCATTACGAATCAGTGGTTCAATAGTTTCAATTTTACGGTCTGCATTAAAAATAAAACGCGATTCTTCGGTTTCAAAAGCAATCGCGCCTCGGTTATTGCGAGCAGAAGATAACGCTAAATACATTTGATTAAGGTTATTTAAGTCAGGAACAAGGGATTGATATTGCTGAGATAAGGCTTCATCACCCGCTAAAATAGCCGCTACTTTTGTATAGGTAAAACGTGCTTGTGAACGCATTGTCGCCGCATAAAATTTTGAACCCGACAGTTTACCTGTTGCACTTACGGTCATTTCACAAACCATACAAAGTCGATCGACATCAGGGTTTAATGAACATAAGCCATTTGATAGCTTTTCCGGCAACATGGGGATCACTTGGCTAGGAAAATAGACTGAATTTCCTCGAGAGATCGCTTCGTCATCCAGCGCTGTGCCACCTCGAACATAATAACTGACATCAGCAATAGCTACCCATAAACGCCAACCTCCACTTTGTTTCGGCTGACAATAGACCGCATCATCAAAGTCTCGGGCATCTTCACCGTCAATGGTTACTAAGGGTAAGTGACGTAAGTCAACACGGTCTTGCTTAGCACTCTCTTCGACTTCATCAGATAAAGTGGCGACCTCGTTAAGTAATTCGGGGCTAAATTGATGGGGTAAGTCATGCTCTCGTAGTGCAATGTCTATCTCCATTCCGGGTGCCATATGGTCACCCAAAACTTCAATGATTTTTGCCACCGCGTTGGTTCGTTTTGTTGGCCGTTTAATGATTTCAACCACCACCATCTGACCATGACGAGCACCTAATCTTTGTTCAGGGTCAATCAATATCTCTTGCTTAATACGGGCATCATCTGGCATGACCAGAGAAATATGATGGTCAACGTAGTAGCGACCAACAATACCTGCTTTTCTTGGCTCAACCACCTCCAGAATTTTAATTTCTTTACGACCTTTTCTGTCGGTACGATCAACTAGTATCGCTTCAACAGTATCGCCATGAAATACACGCTGCATTTCATGAGAAGAAATATAATAGTCTTTACCTTTTTTAATGGTTGATGCCGGCTCACCGGTATTTTCAGGTACATCAGGCGCAAAAAAGCCAAAACCATCGCGGTGACCAATCACTTTTCCTGTTAATTTACTGTTCTGAGCTAAAATAGCGTACTGTTTAAACTTATTAAAAATAATTTGACCACTATTTTCCATGGCGCGCAGACGTCTTTTAACACCAATAAGCTGATATTCTTCACTGTAATCTAATATTTTACAGAAAGCATTATAGGTTAAAGGCATGTCAGACTTTTGCAGAATTTCTAACAAGTATTCGCGACTAGCGACAGGTTGTTCGTATTTTTGTGCTTCGCGATTAGCGTGGGGATCGTTTATGGTCAAAGGTATCTTCATTAAATTTTTTTATAGTATATCACTTGTTGGTTTATTCACCCAATGCAAGTAATAAAAAATGTAGTCACGTGAGGAAAGGTGTATTATTGACAGACGTAATTTATCTATTAAAGGATTAACTGATGAAAAAAAAACTACCGACATTACTGGCACTTTCCGCATTATTTTTAACAGATGCCAATGCAATGGTAAAGCTAGGTTTTGGTTTTGATCAAGGCCTGGGCTTGGCTGTACAATACGAAAATATTAATACCTTCTTAGGGAACGATGGCATGGCAGCCGATTATATTTTAAGAGAGAATGCTGTTGATGAAGGAATACCGTTTAACTGGACTATTGCTGGCGGTATATTTGTTGGTTGGCATAATGGTGCAGGTCTTCGTTTACCGCTAGGACTAAACATGGCATTTAATGCGAAATGGGATGCTTACCTTCAACTTAACCCCGCCTTAGACTTTGATTATGGTAAAAATAGTAATACGCACTTTATTATTGATACGGCTATTGGTGTTCGTTACCGTTTTTAATCATCATTCCTGCACTAGAAACTCGTAACCTTCTCGCCATTAAACCAGCCTCTTTATATTAATAAATAGGAGTATAGTTTATTTAAAATAACTCTGACCCCTTTTATTCTATAAAATATAGCATTCGAAATAAGCACTGTTGGATAGAACTGATCGCGGTAAGGTCAATATCGTATATGACTGTTAAACGGTTTACCGTCGTTGTTTTTCTAGTGATGCCGATATGTCAAAGTACTTATCTTTTTGAACGATTAAAGGAATCAATATGCCAGAAGGTCCTGAAATACGCATTGCCGCTGATAAAATAGCAAAGATCATTGAAGGCAAAGTAATCGAAGATATTGAAGTAGGTTTGCCTCGCCTTCTTGAACCTTCACAAAAACTTAAAGGAATTAAAGTTGAAAAGGTTGAAACCCGTGGCAAAGCCATGTTGATACATTTTGCTAATGGGTTCACAATTTACTCCCACAATCAGCTTTACGGTGTTTGGAAAACAGATAAGCGTGGTCATTTTCCCAAAACTAATCGTTCCCTGCGTTTGGCTTTACATACAAAACAAAAAAGTGCCTTGCTATACAGCGCATCCGATATCGCAGTATATGATCAAAGTGAACTGGTGCAACATCCATTTTTGAGTAAAATTGGGCCTGATATTTTGAACAGTGAACTACGCTGGGAAGTCGTTGCCGAGCGCTTGCAGCATAGCCGTTTCTGCAATAGAGGTTTAAGTGCACTGTATTTAGATCAGCACTTTATCGCCGGAATTGGCAATTACTTGCGTACTGAAATTTTATTTGCTGCTGGCGTCCACCCTGACTTTAAACCCAAACAACTTGACTCAAAAAAAATTGAGAGCCTTGCTAGGCAAACCTTAATTATTGGTAAGCGTGCCTACGATACAAAAGGGCACACCTTACTACCAACTTTGAGCGACAAACTGGCTAAAACAAAAGGCAGCTATGAAAGCGTCCGTTTTATGGCTTTTAACCGCGAAGGTTTGCCCTGTCGTCATTGCGTGCAGCCTATTGTAAAAGCGAAGCGCAATGGTAGACGAATATATTGGTGTGAAAGTTGTCAGCCCACGGTGTCACTTGGTATTAAAGTTTGAACCTGTATTCCACCCCAAGAGCGTGGATAATTAACTAGACACCCATCGTAATAAATCGCAAACTATTTTTTGACTGCTCGTTATCATGGGTGTCTTGTTAATTTCTTAATTTCTTGGATAAATAGTTGTTTTTATGTGTAGTAATTTAAAGAATTAGCTAAAAATTCTAAGCGTTATTAAACAGCAGTGTTAGACTGTGTATCAATGAAATCTGCCGGTCCTAGCATGTCATCCAATATCAACTCCGCTCCCAGCGAGACAAATAGCAAAGCAAATAGTAAAAAAAAGGTCGATATTAGTTTATTCGAGTTTGTGGCACTTATGGCAACAATGACGTCGTTGGTCGCTTTAAGTATAGATTCAGTTTTACCTGCACTATCTCAAATTGGTGCTTACCTAAAAGTGACAGACCCTAGTCAAACCCATCTAATTGTCTCATTATTCTTTGTTGGTATGGCTTTTGGTCAACTTTATTATGGGCCTTTATCTGACGACAGAGGCAGGCGTTATGTGATCATTTCTGGTTTGATCGTATTTGCTATCGGGTCACTAATTTGCATCAATGCTGAGTCGTTAGAAGTGATGCTAATTGGTCGCGTTATTCAAGCCTTCGGTGTCTCAGGGCCCAGGATTGCAACACTGGCAGTGATCCGTGATAAGTACGAAGGTGAAGCTATGGCCAGAGTCATGTCTTTCATTATGATGGTGTTCATATTAGTGCCGATGCTGGCACCTATTCTTGGGCAAACCATTTTATTTTGGTTTTCATGGCAGCATATTTTTTTATCATTTTTGGTTTATGGGGCATTGATTGGCTTATGGTTTTTTGCTCGTCAACCAGAAACTCTAGCCAAAGAGAAGCGCTTACCTTTTAGTTGGTCGCAATTGTGGATTTCAAGTAAGTTCATTCTTTCCCATAAGCTCGTAATGTTTTATACCCTTTCTTCTGGCACCATTTTTGGTGCATTTCTGGCTTATATCAGTTCTTCTCAAACCCTGTTTCAGGATATCTATAATACGGGTGAGCTGTTTCCTATGTACTTTGCTATGTTGGCATTATCTATCGGCCTAGCATCTTTTATTAATGGCAACTTAGTCATGCGTTTGGGTATGCGCAAGTTATGCAATTGGGCGATGCTGGGGTGGCTGATATTTTCTAGCGTACTAACGGCCTTATGTTTTGCTTATGATGGGGTTCCGCTTTTGTGGCAATTTGTTTCTGTATTATTTTGTGCGTTCTTTTGTATCGGTATTTTGTTTGGTAATGTAAAGGCTATGGCTATGCAGCCTTTAGGTGATATGGCAGGTCTAGGAGCCGCTATTATTGGGTCTTTGAGTAGTATCATTTCCGTACCTGCAGCTATTTTTGTAAGTAGTTTTATTGACGCTTCTATCACACCCGTGGCGCTAGGATTTTTGGGATTTGGTAGCGTGTCGTTTGTGTTCTATTGGAACGCGAATAAGCCTTAGTGTTACTTGTGCGTGTCTAAATTTATAATCTAATACTTTAACTAGACACCCATCGTAATAAACCCGAAAGCTATTTTTGGGGGGTGATCGCTATCATGGTTGTCTTGTTAATTTGTTTAAATTGACTCTGACCCCTTTTATTTGGATTATTTATCGCTGCATTGCCTCATACCTGGTTAGAAAAGGAGGCTTTAATACTCAGCAATAATTTTTATTCACTTCTCTATTGTATTGAGCATTCAAAAGCATAATATACGATATCAAGCCAACACTACTGAGATATTATGCTTTCTAGATTAGCGCTATTTTTTAAATCACTCGCCATAGATAGTCAACAAAATGAAGATGATCCACTTTCTTTAGAATTAGCCTGTGCTGTTTTATTATCTGAAGTGATGCGTGCTGACGGTGAGCTGTCTGATGAAGAACAAGGTAAATTAACCGAAATAATGAAAGAGACTTTTTGTTTATCCGACAATGAAGTCAATGAAATATTAGCTGCTGCGCTTAAACTTAGTGACAATGCCACTGACTTTTATCAATTTACCAGTAAGGTTAATCAACATTACAGCCTAGCCCAGCGGATGAAAATTGTCGCTTTGTTATGGAAAATTGCTTATGCCGATGGCGAACTCGCCAGTATAGAAGAACATATTATTCGTAAAATTGCCGACTTACTTCACTTGAATCATAGCGAGTATATTCAAGTTAAAATAGGCTCTACTCCCAGTTGGAGTTAGGTTATAATAGCTGACATACCCCCTCTTTTTATTTTTACGGCAACGATTATTATGGCAGATATTGGCAAATTTAATACCCTTGAAGTTATCGCAATTACTGACACAGGTGCGTATTTAAACGCCAGTGAACTCGGTGAGGTTTTATTGCCTAACCGTTTAATACCAGAAAACTGCAGCATTGGCGATCAACTCACCGTTTTTTTGTATGTTGATTCAGCTGACAGAGTTACTGCCACCACAAATACCCCACTTGGCCAGGTTGGTGAATTTGTATCCTTAAAAGTGGTGCAAACCAATAAAATAGGCGCCTTTTTAGACTGGGGTTTACCAAAAGACTTATTAGTACCTTTTAATCAGCAACATACCGCAATGGAAGAAGGTAAATATTACTTGGTGAGAATATTTCTTGACTTAACCACTGAACGATTGGTTGCTTCAAGTAAGTTAGATAAGTTTATTGACATTTGGCCCGCAGAATATAACAAGGGTGATAAAGTCGAGTTAATTATTGGTAACAAAACTGACTTAGGTTTTAAAGCCATTATTAATAATCAACACTGGGGGTTGTTATACGACAATGAAATTTTTCAACCCTTACGTATTGGTAAAAAAATTACTGGTTACATCAAACAAGTACGCGAAGATGAGCGAATTGATTTATCACTAACTCGTACCGGCGAGCGAAAAGTGACTGACTTTAGCGATAAGCTGCTCGCTGAAATTGAAGGTAACGAGGGTTTTATCCCACTGCATGATAAAAGTTCACCCGAGCTGATTAAACGTACCTTGGGTGTAAGTAAAAAAACGTTTAAATCAACCGCTGGTAATTTAATGAAAAAAGGCTTAATTACCATTGGTAAAGATGGGCTTCGGTTGGTGAAATAAGGCGTTTAATTAATAACGTAATAAATAGCTGCTTATTTAAAATCAGTCATTAAAAGCGGCTATGTAAATGTAATCCTATATTTTTTAACATCATCATTGAAAAATAACTATCCAATCAAAATATTTATCAAGTTTATGTCCACGTTTAGTATTTGAATGAAAAGTGGTAAAACCTAAGTTTTTATTAGGCATATGCAACATTGTCAGCCATGCTTGGTTTACTGGATTAAATCGTTTGGGTGCAATAAAAGAGCTTTTTGTTGATTTGGCTTTACTACGATATAGAAGCGTTATTATTATTTATATAACATGAGATGAGTTATTCCATGATCAATAGATAGGTTATTAAATATAACCTAGCTAATAGTTCCTTACACGTTGGCCCCACAACTCTTCATTTTAAACAGTAAGTAAAATCACGGTGTTTAACTAGACCAATTTAATACAAACTTTTTGCCTTCTTGTCTGCCAAGCCAGTAATCAATTTCAAGTGATTGAGTATTTGTTGACGTTAAACTTGCATTTAAACAGCACGGTGGTGCAATTTGAAAAACATTGACATCTGATGGCGATTTTTGCATAAATGACAAGCTATTATTATAGGTGTTAGGAAGGTTTAGTATTGCTTTTTGTAGTTTTGGATTCTTTTTATACAATAATAATCCAATTTTTATTTCAATACTGGATTTTTTTTCACGGTGACTTTCTTCTCTAGAACGAATCACGACAATGTCGGTAGAACCTTCGGTGTAAGCTTTTTTTACTGGAATGGGATCGCTGATACCACCATCAATAACACGTTCGCCCTCAACATATACTGGTTTTCGGTAAAGCAGTGGTACGCAGCAGGATCCTTTCAAGATGTTATTTATGTTTTCTATATTTGGAGAGTGATAATTAGGTCGCCCAGTGTTTACGTTAGTGCAAACAATGACAAAACTTTTTCCAGTATCTTCAAGGCGTTGTAATGCCGTTTTTTTGTCTAATGGGTTGGTTTTAAGACACTCATTACTAAGCCAATCCAAATCCAAATAATGTCCACCTCTTAAGTATTTCCAACCGTTAATAAATTGTCTAGAGGTGGCACAAGACATAACAACTTGATAGTTTCGTCGAAATTGTCCTGCCAAATGTGAAATTAAATTGAAGCTACCAGCCGACACACCAACATACAAATGGAAAGGGTCGAAGCCCACTTCATAGAAACTATCAAGAACTCCTGCAGCAAACATTCCTCGCATACCGCCACCTTCAACGATTAACGCTATCTTCCTTGGTTTTGGTTGAATTAAAGAAATCAATACCCCACAGTTTATGTTTTGTTGTTGTTGTTTTATAGTCCTGTATTCCATGCTAATTCCTTTTATTTTTAGTTTTTTACTCGACACAATACGATATAAATAACTAATAGCTTAGTGCCATAATCAAAAGAATTCATTGATGAATATCAGGGGAATATACTTTTCACCTCTTTATTGGTTAAATGATAAAAATTAACCGCTCTTAGTGGCTTGAGAGGTAGAATGAAATAGGAACAGAAAACGCTCACCATGCTTGAGCTTTACTATAAAAGACTTGATAGACCCCTTGGTAAAACTAACTAAGAGTTATAAGGTTATTTAAATGCTTTCGAAATCAACTATTTTTTATTTCAATAAAAAATAGTCACACGCCTAAAATATTAATGCGTGCTGCATCTTAAAACGCAAAAAAGCCGCTAATAATATATTAGCGGCTTTTCGGTATATGGCGGTGAGATAGGGATTTGAACCCTAGAAGGGCTACAAACCCTTGCTGGTTTTCAAGACCAGTGCATTCGACCACTCTGCCATCTCACCACAGCCGTTAAACAATTGCTTGCTTAAAGACGGGGCGAATTTTAAATAGTGTCTCATTACTTGTAAAGGTTTATTTTACCTTTTTACCAAAATTAACACATTATTAATTTTTGGTGTGAAAAGAAAAACTCTTTATGAGGTTTTAGTGCATGTTAATACTTTTTATCAAGCAAAAAAAAAAGCGCTCACCTGAAATCAAGTAAACGCATTATAAAAACATAAAACACTAAGGGAATAACATTGTACATATAGTAGGAGTCTTTAATGGTAGTAAAGTTCCCTGCCCCCATTAATTATTTTAATTATCGAGTGTTTTTACTGTTAACTACAACTCTAAACGCCTCATTCGGCGCTCTACGGCATTAACAAAACGCTGTGGTGAGTCTTTATCAAAGTTAAAGTACAGTGAGGGTTCAATTAACTCAGCTTCCATTAACGCAAAACCTGTTGCGGTACGAGCAAAGTCTAATCTAGCGTACAATAAAGAGCTATTAATAACGCTTAATACCTTTTCTGCATGTTGCTTAAGCGATAGCTCTGGGTCAATTTTCACAATTAAGCTACCAAACTCTTCTTGCACTCGATAGTCATTATTCTGTGGTGTTTTAAGGATAGCGTGGCTAAACTCATCATCAAAGTAGAATAACGAAAACTCACCTTCACTGATAATTGACTCAACAAAGGGCTGAACCATAAACTCTCTTTGCTTAAAGATCGTCAGTAATTCACTTTGTTTTTCCACCGCTTGTTCTAAGGTTAATCGGTAGGTATCAAAAGCGCCAGCACTAATACAGGGTTTAATCACAATCTCTTGACTGTTATCTTTGATATGATTATCAAAATTAGTTACACCGCTAAAAAATCTTGGGATATCCTGTGCCGTTATATCGTCAAACCAAAGTGTTGGCACAATTTCAATGCCTTGGGTGGCTAGCTCTCGCAAGTAATGCTTGTTGATATTCCATTTTATTATCGTTAAGGGGTTGTCTAAATGAGCACTGGAGTCGTCAATTTCTTTCAATACTTTTACAAATGCATCACAGTCGAGTTGGTAGTCCCATGGGGAACGAACCATCACTAGCTGGTAATCATTCCAATTGATGTTGTTAGCACGCCAAGAAATGGTATCGCATAACCACCCCGCTTGATTAAGGGGCTCTATCAACAAATGATCATAAACCTCATACGCTGAGCAATCGTCCATCGTTAATATTACGCATTTTTTCATTTTAATCATTGCTCTCTATATGCTTTATTAATTACCAAAAATTCGCTCTAACCATGAACGCTCTCGTGCTTTTATGCAATCATCAATTATTTGAATACCGGCAACCACCGCAGGGTATTCAATGGTCTCGCTACATTTTTTGGTTACTGCATGGCCGCTGTGTTTTTCAAAAAGCGTCAAGGCAATACCTGTTGGTATCACCGGGGCTTTGTTACTCACTTTTTGATTTTTCATAAAATCAGCAAATAAAACCAAAGCGCCACTACTACCCGTTAGCTTCGTTGGTTTATTATCATCACGCCCTACCCATGTAGTCACTAGGTGATGTTGATCATAACCAATAAACCAACTATCACGTAAGTCATTACTGGTGCCCGTTTTCCCCGCTAATTGTTTATTTGCGAGTCGCCAAGTTAATGAGCGAGCCGTACCCGTTTTAGTGACTTGGCGTAAGGCATAATCAAGTAAATAAGCACCATGGTTTGACAATCTTTGCTCAGTAGTTTTATTTATCGCCCATAAGACTTCACCTTGCCCTGACAGTACTTGAGTAATTGTATGCTGAGTTTTAAAATGCCCTTGTGCGGCAATAGGGAGATACAGTTGGTTAATTTCCAGTGGCGACATATCAATAGCGCCCAGTAGCATAGAGGGTCTAGTCACAACATCATGGGGATAGCCCAATAAATGCATGGCTTTGGCAATATTACCTAGTCCTAACGACATACCTAGATTAACAGTGGGGACATTTAAAGAGTGCACTAAACCATCAATTAATGGCACTTGTCCTTGATATTCGCCATTATAATTTTTTGGCTGCCACTTTTTACCAACATCACTTCTAAGAGTAATGGGGTTATCGGCTAATACGGTAGCAAAGTTATATTGCTCATAACGCTCTAATGCCGATAGATATATCGCGGGTTTAATTAATGAGCCGATTGGCCGCTTAGCATATAAAGCACGATTAAACCCGGCATAGCCTTGCTCTTTTCCACCAACTAACGCCCTAATTTCACCACTGTTAATATCGGTAACTATCATGGCGACTTCAAGCTCAGCTTGTTGATGTTTTTCTTCTAACAGGGATATTTGTTTCGCCGCGGTATTTTCTAATAATTGCTGAGAAAGATGAGAAAATCCGGTAAAAACCCGAATACCTGATTGCTGTTCAACATTTGATATTTGTTTTGCAAGCTCACTTTTCACTAACTGCAAATAAGCCGGATATTTATTTTTAGCTATACGACGAGAGGCCCTTACCGATAAAGGAGACTCGACCGCTTGCTCAAAATCAATACGCGATAAATAATGTTGTTCAAACATCAACCGCAAGACTAAGTTACGACGTTCTTTTGCACGCTTTGGATGACGCCAAGGGTCATAATAACTTGGACCCTTAACTTGACCGATGAGCAACGCCATTTGTTGAGAGTTGAGTTGGGCAATATTCTTACCAAAATAGAATTGACTGGCTAGGCCAAATCCATAAACACCATTGGCGTAATGCTGACCTAAATAAACTTCATTGATATAAGCTTCAAGGAGCTGATCTTTGCTGTAACGGTATTCTAAAATCAAGGCCATTAACGCCTCTTTGACTTTTCGAGTAACGGTTCGCTCTCGGTTTAAAAACATATTTTTAACCAGTTGCTGCGTTAATGTACTACCACCTTGCACAGTTCTGCCGGCGCGTATATTTTTAATTAACGCTCTTATTATACTTATGGGTGATACACCATGGTGAAAATAAAAGTTTCTGTCTTCGACTAATAATAAGGTATCCAAGAGTTTTTCTGGTACCCCTTCAAGAGCAACTAATACTCGATCTTCTTTACTATCAGGTAATATACGATCAATTAATATCGGTTCAATTTTCACTTGGCTGACAGGTATTTGTCCTGAAAACAGAGATATTATATTCCCGTCTTCAACTTCTATTGTTATTTTATTTGCAGGTTGTAAACCATAGCCAAAGTCAAAAGGGCGTCGATAAAAAATAGTTTTGTTAATCGACTGTTCAAATTGACCGATTTGATTAGCGTAAGTCACTTTTTGATAGCCAGATAAACCCAGAACTTTGCTCAAATCGCTCAGTTTGTATGACTGGCCAAGCGATAAGATTTGTATTTGTCCAAAAACCTGAACCGGTACTTGCCATCGCTGGCCTTCAAAGGTATGCCTTACTTTACTGTCAAGATAGATAACCGATAATATTAGAGAGAAGAGTAGTATCAGCAACAGTTTACTAACGGTTTTTAAGCACCACTTTAGACCCGCATTTTTCACCGGTAGATTTTTACTGTTGGCTTGCGCCTTTAGCGTTTTATTTTTTGCTGGTTTTTTATTATTAGGCATACAACTTGAGAGGAAATTAAAATTTGCGGTTAAATATTACCATGAATACGCTAACATGCTAATGCTTTACTTTCTCACCTAGTTTTGGCGACAAACTTATGGGGTTTTTATTGCTTTAAAACTGACCTTTTAGAGCTGACACTTTAAAAGAAAACACATGATTTCAGGTCTTTACAGGCTAATTGAGTGGATAATATTCAAAAGTTTGTCATTGGTTAAAAAGTAAAGAAACGAAATAAATACGTTAAACTCATCTTAAATTAAGTACTGTCCATCATTATCTGAGCCGCTATCTCATTCGCAAAAAAATCCTCGCTAAGTTATGGCCGGTTGCTATTTTAAGTGCAGAGTTCAAAACTTGGCTAAAATAGCATACTAAAAGATTAATGTAGGCTATAACCTCCACTCACTTCTATTCTATTACGACCATTCATTTTAGCTTGATACATCGACTTATCAGCATCGTTAATGAGTTGTTCAAAATCTTTGTGTTTATTACTTAACGTACATATGCCAATACTTAGGGTGACGTTAACAACTTCTTTATTTTTTATTATTATGAGAGGATTCTTAGCTAAAGAGCTTTGAATGCGGTTAGCAATTTCCACACCACCATTAATATCACAATTAGGTAAAATGATAACAAATTCTTCGCCACCAAAGCGCGCCAAAAAATTAATGTCTCGGATTTCTTTATTACAGATTTTACAAATATGCTTTAATAAGTCATCCCCCCCTTGATGACCAAATTGGTCATTGACCTGCTTAAAATAATCACAATCTAATAACATTACTGTTAACTTATTATGCGTTCTATGTTCGCGTGACAATTCTAAATTACCTCTTTGATAAAGCGCTCGACGATTAGCTACTTTGGTGAGAGGATCGGTATTAGATAATTGTTCTAAAATATGTGTTTTGTCTTCAACTGTTTTTTGCATTACTTCCAAGGATACCGTTGTCTTACTTAGTTTGTGATTCATTGCGTTGAACTCATGCACAATACTGTCAAATTCATTTGAGTGGTAAGACAATTTTATTTTTTGAAAATGCCCACTGTGATTTTTTTCAAAAGCGCTTTTTACTTCATTAAGAGATGTTCTAAATATTTGAGTCCATCGAAAAGCGCCATATAATAAAAAAAATATGCTAACGAGTAGTACAGATATAATAAAAAGCGCTTGTCGTTTGATTACCGTATAAATGTCTTGTTGAACTAAGGAAGAGAATTGCACTAAATCTGCTCGGATAACTTCTAATTGTGTTATTAACCTCATTTTAAAATGCGTTTTTATCGCCCGACTCGCATTTTTAAACTGGTCTTTAAGCATTTTATTAAATAACAGCTTTATATTTTTATTTTGACTATGAATACTGTTTTGAATGGTTTGCTGTTGCGGTGTTAAACTAGGAATTAACTTGAGTAAGTTGATTAGTTTTAGTTGTGATGATAGCCATTTATCTTGACTATAATCATCGGCATATATGCTATCACTGATAATAAGTTGTTTTAAAGTATTCGCATAGTTATTAACTTGATGGACATCACGATCACGACTCAAAGCAATATCGACTTGCTGCAATGACCAAACAAGACTACTAATAAGAATAAAAAATAACAGACAACAAGTGACAGTAAAAAAACAGATCCGTTGCGACAAACTTATTTTCATAAGCATAACTCCATTTATAGTGGTATGTTTACTGCTCCAGGATTAACTTGTAACATTGCTCTGCTGTCTACAAAATCATCAATATTGGACATTTTATTGTATTGAGTCATTTGCATTTCTATTGCCCATGTCGCTTGAGATTTGATATTTGATATTGAGTATTAATGACTGGTTTAATCCCAACTTAAAAATATAATCAGGCCAAACCCAATCGATAAATGAAGACGTTAACTTAAGCTCATCTCTCACTATTTTTTTTGATTTTTCTGGATACTGTGCAATATAGTTAATGGCGCTACTTAACCCCTGTAAAACACACGCTGCTTTTACTACCAATAAGTTATCGGAACGTTGAGAGATCAAATGAAAACCTAAACTATTAACATTCTTAGTATCAAGCATTGTTACCTGTTCATTAAGTAATGTTGCCGCCTTAAAAGCATGTGGCTCCCAAGGTACAATGGCGTCAACTTCATTATCAGTAAAAGCTTTAAGCAATTGATCTGGTTTATAATGATAAAGTTCAACATCTTCCACTGACAAACCATCCATGGCGAGTAAGGTACTTAAAAAATAATCACTGGCAGTACTTTTAGTTACACCGATTCTCTTGCCCTTAAGATCAAGGACTGATTCTATTTTAACCGACGTTCGGGTCATTATTTTGACATCATTATCAGATTGGACAAACATTGCATGAGTGACAAATGGTTTATTAGCTAAACTCTCATAAGCAATGATGGAGTCTGAACTTGTGCCAAAATCAGCCTCTGCGTTCATTACTTTAGCGAATGCACTTTGACCACCAATAACATCATTATATTCGACACTAACACAGGTATTGTCAAAGGCATTAATTGACTTAGCAACATAAAAGGGCGCAGATAAGGGCGATTGAGCAACAGCAATTGATACCGAATATTTTTCTAATGGCCAGATATGTTGGGCATTAGAATACAATAAAACAGTCGTAACAATAATAATGAGTATTATAAAAGTAGAGAGGGTAAATTTTATAGTCAATGTTGTTAGCTCGAGAGTTAATAATTTTATTAGTATAGACACAATTATTATTTTTGCTTTTTCATTAGCCATCAGCCATTAAAATTAAAGAGCAAAATTTAAGTCTATTTGCCCTGACCTACTAAAGATCACCCCAAGATATATCGCAAAAGTTCGTTAGTATTTTCTTTTAATTGATGCGCCTGGCTTTTCATCCAGTGGCTTTTCAGGCCAGCGATGTTTAAGGTACTTTCCACGCATCTCTTTGGCAACGTCGAAGTACGATGATAGCCAAAAATTAGCTAAATCACTGGTGGTTTGAATGGGTCTTCGCGCCGGCGAAAGCAACTCAAAGCGCAAAGGAACCCTACCTTGTGCGAATAAGGGTGATTGACGTTGGCCAAACATTTCTTGGAGAATAACAGATACCGTAGGCCCTTGATGCTGATCGTAACTAACTGGCACTGTTTTTTTACTGGGGGTTATATAATATTCTGGTGCCTGCTCAGCCAGAAACTGTTGTTCTTGCCAAGATAAATTGGCAATTAATAACTCATAAATATTTAATTTTTTGAGTTGCTTTATTGAGCTAACACTTGAGATGTACGGCAACAGCCAGCTATCTAAGTTAAGCATTAGGCTTGCCTCAGAAATAGTGGGAAAGGTCTCGACAACACCACCTAACCACTTGACTCGGGAGAGCCATAGCTCACATTTAGCAGACCAATTGAGGAATGTTAAACCCTCGCCAGCCAGAATGTCTTTAACACATAATGTAAAGGCTGTTGGAGGGATAACACTCAATATACTTTCTTCTATGACTAACGATTTATAGGTCAGCTTTTGTCTACCGATTACTTTCTCTTTTTTAGCGTCGAGTGAATAATGTGTGACTTCAACGAGCTCTTGCTTTAACACCTTTTTAATATCTTCAAGTGAAATGGCTGCACTAATAAATATGGCACCATCTTTATTTTTTCCATCACAATCACAGACAATAAGCCAAGGCTCTCCTTGGGAAGTATCAAAGCCTCTGAGTGTCACGCCTCGACCATTAGCAAGCAAATATCGATTATTGGCTTGCCCACGCCCTTGTGCTAGCCGGTCAGGGTAGGCTTTTAATAATAAGGGACCTACATATTTATGTAAGTCAGTTAAACTGACGGCATTCATTAAAGACGAGACACCCACCAAGTGGGCAAAAGATTGACCAAGGGTAATTGTCTGTTCTAATGCCGCCAAATTAATTTTATAATTGATTGTTAATGACTTTCTATTGCTTAAATAGTCATTAACAATTAAGACTCTTTCAGTAATATCTGAGCTGTCAGCATTAACGATAATATCTCGCTCTGATAATAAAGCCGCTAATATGCAGCTGACTTTCTTTTCAATCTCGGTATCACAGCTCAGCAGCATACTGGCAAGTCTTGGATCTAGCCCTAGCTTTAGAGCCTTTAGCCCTCGTGGGGTGATTGTCTTTTTTTGGTCTAACAAGCCTAATGATTGGTTGAGTTGACCAGCGACATCAAAATGATATTCAGGGGGGGCTGTTAACCAGTTAACCTCTTCAAAAGAGGTAATACCCCAGGCGGAGAGATCTAAGGTGAGACTAGCCAAATTTGAAGTCGTCATTTCTTCGGCTTGAAAGTCATTAAAGCCATGATGCTGGGCTTCGCTCCATAACCGAATACATTGGCCACTTTGTAACCTTCCGGCACGACCCGCTCGTTGAGTTGCTGACGCTTTCGAAATATATGAAGTTTCTAATCTAGACAAGCCACTTTTACTATCAAACCAGAGTTTTTTTTCTAACCCCGAGTCGATTACATTAGTAATACCTTCGATCGTTAAACTAGTTTCAGCAATATTGGTTGAAAATATCACTCGACGACGCTCGGTGTTTTTTTGACTGAGTACTAACTCTTGTTGTGCTAACGGTAATCCACCATAAAGCGGCAGTAAGTCGAGTGTGGAATGGTGCTGCTCTTTTGCCAATTTCATACAGCGTTTGATGTCTGCTTGCCCTGGAAGAAAAACTAATATATCGCCATTTACCGTATTATTTACTACCTGATTAAGCGCTTTAATGACTTGAATGGATAAATGTGATGATGGCCGACCTAAGTATTCAATTTCAACAGGATAGGTCCTACCGGGGCATTTCATTATTGCGGCATGGTTCAAATAAGCTGATATTTGTGTGGTATCTATTGTTGCTGACATGACCAGCAATTTTAAGTCTTCTCGGTAAGCCTCTTGTACTTCAAGCGATAACATTAAGGCGAGGTCAGCATGGATAGATCTTTCATGGAATTCATCAAAGATAATCAGTCCAACATCACTTAATTCTGGATCATGTTGTAATCGACGTGTGAGAACACCCTCAGTGACTATTTCAAGAACAGTTTGCTTTGATTTTTTACTTTCATTACGTATTTGATAACCAATACGATGGCCTACTTTTTCGCCCAATAAGCTGGCTAAATAAAAAGCTATCGACTTAACCGCAACTCTTCGCGGCTCTAACATGATTATTTTTTTGCCTTTGAGAAAATCTGCCTTTAACAGACTTAATGGCACCACTGTCGACTTACCCGCTCCGGGTTCAGCTTGGAGAACTAGGCTATTACCTTGGCCTAACTTAGCAAGTATTTCTGGAATGTATGCTTCAATGGGTAACAAGGGATGGTCACACTTATTGTTAGGCTGTAGGTTAATTACAGTATATCAGAGACCTTAATCACTAACTTACTCTTTGTTATCAATAGCTAAAGTTTTATCTACTCTGTACTATCAACGTCAAGAGTCGTATAAATAAGGCCAGCTTTTATAACCCGTGTAATACAGACAGCGCACAATATTAACCACAAATAATGTTGTGCGCTGTTAATTGTCGGTCTAAAAATCATTTACCCAGACAAAGTTTAGTATTACGCTTTATTGAGTAAGTTAGCGATTGTGGCAATACCTTGTCCCGTTGCCCCTGCACCGTACAAATTATTACCACTGCCGTTGTAAGCCGCCGCTAAGTCTATATGTAACCAACCTTTACCCTCGTTCGGGACAAACCGGGTTAAAAATCCAGCGGCATTACTTGCACCGCCAGCACCACCACCTTTTTGAGTGCTGCTGTTAGCTGTATCAGCAAAAGCTGATGAACACTTCTCTTGATGCCAAGACTCAAGCGGCAATTGCCAAACAGGTTCATTCACATCTGCCGCTGATTTTTTTACTTTATCGGCGATTGCTTGATCAAGGGCAAATAGTGCGCTGTACTCGCTACCCGTAGCCATAATTGCTGCCCCTGTTAACGTTGCCGCATCAATAGTTATCTCTGACTGAGTTTCTCCTGCAGCCATTAAACCATCAGCGAGTACTAAACGCCCTTCAGCGTCGGTATTGGCGATCTCGACCGTAACACCATTTTTATAGGTTAATATATCGCCGAGTTTAAACGCCTTACTGCTGATCATATTTTCGGCACAACACAAAAATAATTTCACTCTTTTGGTTAAACCTTGACGAATAGCCAGTGCCAGAGCACCAGTGACTACGGCAGCGCCCCCCATATCACACTTCATATCAAACATACCTGCGCTAGGCTTTATGCTGTAACCGCCACTATCAAAAGTAATACCTTTACCAACAAGACTGGCCAAAACAGGCGCATTAACGTCGCCGGTAGGGTTGTAATCAATGGTCACTAAACAAGGTGGATTACAACTGCCTTTACCGACATTATAAATACCTACCCAACCCGCTTTTTCCAACGCTTCACCCGCAACGATTTCTATACTGACATGTTCTGGCGCTTGACTTTTAATATAGTCAGTGGCCAATTTTGCTAATGTCTCAGGCACCAACCCACTCGGTGTTTGATTGGTTAAATCTCGACTCCAAGCAAAAACATCCAACTTGTTTTTTAAGTATGTCATCAACACTTGATCACCGGTAAATTCAACATTGGTTAATTTACCCACACAAGTAAAACCTAAGGCAAAAGCCCATTGTTGGTGTTCGTGCCAATTATCACCGGCTAATTGAGCTTGTTTCACTCCTAGCTTTTCTATTTGACGAGCGGCTTGTTGAATTTTTCTCAATAGTTGGTCATTATTATCAGCGGCTGTATTGGTAACAATATGAATGTCGTTACCAATTAACTGAACTAAGTTATTACTTTGCCAGTTAGCCATGGACGATTTGCCAATATCAGCATTTAAATAGATAGAAACGGAAGCTGTCATTATTTTTCCTTTAATTTAAAACAATCAATTTTATAATAGTGATATTATAAAACAAAAAATTAACTCTTTATGCAATTTACTCCCCCATTAAAAAAAGCCACCTTGATTAGACGTTATAAACGCTTTTTAGCTGATGTAATACTTGAAGATGGCACAGAAACAACGATACATGTTGCCAATACAGGCGCAATGACTGGCTGTGCTCAACCTGGTGATATTGTTTGGTATAGCGTATCGGCAAATGTTAAAAGAAAATATCCGTTAAGCTGGGAGTTAACTCAAACACAAGCTAACCATTTTATCTGCGTTAATACGATTAGAGCTAATCAGTTAGCTGAAGAAGCTATTAACAATACCATGCTTAATGAGTTAACGGCTTATAAAAGTCTGAAACGTGAAATTAAGTATGGCGATGAAAATAGTCGAATTGATATTTTACTGAGCCAAAGTGATAACAACCAAGCTGATGTTTATATTGAAGTCAAAAGCGTCACTTTACTTAAGGACCAGCAAGGTTTCTTTCCGGACGCTGTTACAACTAGAGGGCAAAAGCACTTACGCGAATTGATGGCTATTGCCAAAGAGGGTAAACGTGCCGTATTGTTATTCGCCGTTTTACACACAGGCATCACTTCAGTGACGGTTGCCAAAGATATCGATCCGACCTACGCAAAATTACTCATTGCCGCCATAAATTCAGGGGTGGAAGTTTTAGCTTATAAAGCAACAATAGATCAGTTTGGCATCAAACTACAAAACAAACTCACTTTTTTATAAAAAGTTAGTTTGTTTTCTTAAAGACTTATCCCTCTTTATTTTTATAAAAGACTAAACAATTGTGGCAGCTGTGGTATTTGATTATATTTTGTTCTAATATAATTATAGCAAGCAGTGTTTAAGATGGATCTCAACTACTGCATTAATAGATGTAATAGTTGAGATCGTATATGCAAGCTTCATCCTCAGTAAAAAAAGAACGTTTTTTTGAAAGAAGACATTGTACTTTAGAACAAGCCATACTCTGGGAACGTTTGTCTTTATCACAAAAATTTGCTGCCAGTAGTCTCTATAAGTTTGGTTATGAACTTGCCTTTATTAGAAATGAAAAAAATAACGCTAGTCTTGCTTTTTTATTATGTGGCGACAGTGTTGCCACAATTTCAGTAGAAGGTGATATCAATAGTAATCCTGACATCGTTATTAGGTAATCTCTTTTAATTACTGTTTAGATTAAATAGACTCAGACTAAAATATAACGAAGCGTTTAATAATGAGCCCATTCAAAAAACGCGTAAATAACTTCTAAATACTTACAATCGCCAAAAATCCAACTAACATATAATAAAAATCTTGCCTGAAATAAATAAAAAATATTGACTAACCCTAGGTAAACTTGCTAAAAATGCTTGCTCGCAGAATAATGTATAAATATTGAAGGTTTTCTGTGCGTTATATCGCAATAGATTCATTATTAATTTTTTTTTACTACCAAACCTTGATTTATTTGCACTGCGACACAATATACACCTGCTATAATAGGTCTATTTAATATTAGCAATTGCAACCCTTTGAGGTTTTTGCATATTACTCTTTAAAGATGCCTTTAAAGTAATAACGAATATAAAGCAAAACATTGTGGTTTATATAGGTAGCATTTAGGAGAGTCGGGATGCCAAAAGGTAAAAATAAAGCATTAGGTATTTTAGCGTTAGCTAACGTAGAACCTTATCAAGAGAAAACTGGCGAAGAATATATGAACCCTGCTCAAGAAGAGCATTTCAAAAAGATTCTAGACGCATGGCGTGTTCAACTTCGTGAAGAAGTTGACCGTACCGTAACGCACATGCAAGATGAAGCAGCAAATTTCCCTGATCCAGTCGACAGAGCGGCTCAAGAAGAAGAGTTCAGTTTAGAATTACGTACGCGTGATCGCGAACGTAAACTGATTAAAAAAATAGAAAAAACATTACAGTTAATAGAAGATGAAGATTTTGGTTTTTGTAAATCATGTGATATAGAAATTGGAATTCGCCGTTTAGAGGCTCGTCCAACCGCTGATCTTTGCATTGAGTGCAAAACATTAGCAGAAATTAAAGAACGTCAAATGGCCGGCTAATAAGCCTAAGCTATCATTTAACAATGACTCGCTCTCTTTTTTCAACGACAAATAATCGGCCACCTACTCAGTATCGTGGCCGTTTTGCTCCCTCCCCCTCCGGTTTACTTCATTTTGGTTCTTTAATAGCGGCTCTTGCCAGTTATCTTGATGCAAAAAAAAATAAAGGTCTTTGGTTAGTTCGTATTGAAGATATTGATCCCCCAAGAGAACAAAAAGGCGCTAGTGACAATATTCTTAAAACATTAGAGGCTTTTGGCTTACACTGGGATGAAAGTGTTTTGTATCAATCTCAACAAGCCAATCTTTACTACGATGTTTTAAACGACTTATCAAATCAAAGTCTTAGCTATTATTGCCGATGTACTCGCGCTGATATCAAAAAAACTGGTGGTATTTATCAAGGCCATTGCCGACCATTAGTTCATCAAAATAACAATACAGCCACTAGAGTCATCAATCATCATCCGGTTAGTTTTTATACCGATCTGGTACAAGGTTATGTTCACTGTAACTTGAAACTTGCCCAGGAGGACTTTACCTTAGTGAGAAAAGATGGCCTTTTTGCCTACCAACTAGCCGTAGTTGTCGATGATATTGCCCAAAATATTAGCCACGTTATTCGTGGTTGTGATTTACTTGAGCCTACAGCTAGGCAACTTAGTCTCTTTGCTATATTGAACACACACAAACCTAAATACGGTCATGTACCACTTGCCATTAACGAAAGTGGCTACAAGCTGAGCAAACAAAATAAAACGCCAGCAATTAATAATGATCAGCCACAACCGACACTGATTGCTGCACTTAAGTTTTTAGGGCAATCACCACCAACAGATTTGATAAATAACCCCGTGAACGAAATAATTAACTGGGCAATCATTAATTGGTCTCTTGATCGCGTGCCTAAACAACAAAAATCAATTCATCCTTCACCTTAATGCAAATAAATTAAGCAAACTGCAATTTATTGCCGATTTTTCATTCTCTTTTTACAGATGCTGTTATATCATTGCGCGTTCTTATCACGGCTTTAAATAACCAGTCTTAAGCTATTAATCAATTTTCTAAACATAAGGTCTGTAATTATCAAACGCGTTATTAATTTATGTAGAAGAGTATTAGGTAAAAAACCTAAGGTAAATGTAACACCTTCACCGCTTAAAGGCCCTGTTGTTCTAACGCGTGACCAACACCCCGTCTCAAGAAAAAAAATTAGCAGCAGTGCACTTAAAGTGCTTTATCGCCTTAATAGTGGTGGTTACCAAGCTTACTTAGTTGGCGGTGGCGTACGTGATATTATTCTTGGTCTTGAGCCAAAAGACTTTGATATTGCAACTAATGCCACCCCTGAACAAATTAAAGATTTATTTCGGAACTGTCGCTTAATTGGTCGCCGTTTTCGTTTAGCCCATATAGTTTTTGGTCGTGAAATTATTGAGGTGGCTACGTTCCGTGGCCATCATGAAAGTGCGCCTGAAAAAGATAAAAATTGTACTAAAACATCTAAGCAAAACCAAGATGGCATGTTACTTCGCGATAATATTTATGGCAGTATTGAAGAAGATGCAGAGCGCCGTGATTTCACCATTAATGCTTTGTATTACTCAGCAATTGATTTTAAAGTGCATGATTTTGCCAATGGTGTGCAAGATGTTAATGACAGAAAAATACGCTTAATTGGCGACCCAGAAACTCGTTACCGTGAAGACCCTGTTCGCATGTTAAGGGCCATACGTTTTGCCACTAAATTAGATATGGAGATTAGCAAAGAAACCGAAGCACCTATTCGAGCCTTAGCCTCCTTACTTGACAATATTCCCGCGGCAAGAATGTTTGAAGAGTTTTTAAAATTATTTATCTCTGGTAAAGGTGTCGCCAATCTTTCCATGCTTCGTGATTATAATTTATTCCAATATTTTTTCCCTGCTGCAGATCAATTAATCAATCAAGAGTCTCACGACTATGTTGATGACTTTATTTTACTCGCCATGAAAAATACTGATAACCGAATAAATACCAACCAAAGAGTAACACCTGCATTTTTAATTGCAGCAATGTTGTGGTACCCGATGCAGGTTCATATTCAACGCTTAAAATCTGAAACACAATTAACGCCACAAGATGCATTCTTTGGCGCGCTCAGTGAAATAATGTCAGAGCAACAGCGTAGTATTTCTATTCCTAAGCGCTTTCAAGCCATGATGAAAGATATTTGGATATTACAAGAAAAACTTGAACGTAGAGACGGTAAACGTGCTTTTTCTGCATTTGAACACCCTAAATTTAGAGCTGGATATGACTTCCTCTTAATTCGTGGTGAAATTGAAGGTGGAAATGTGCAAGTATTGGCAACATGGTGGACCGACTTTCAAGAAGCCTCTGAAGAAGCCCGTATACTCATGGCTAAAAGTGCACCAAGCAGTAAGCCTGGGCTTCGTAGAAGTCCGAGAAAACGTCGTAAACCTAAAACATCGACAGATACTATAAGTTAACGGGTTTTGCAAATGAACATGGTATATATTGGCTTGGGAAGTAACTTATCCGATCCCGCCAAACAACTCAAAAGTGCAGTGCAAGCAATCTCGAAGATTGAACACTGCCAAATTAAAAATATATCCTCACTATATTTTAGCCGCCCAATGGGGCCACAAGATCAACCTGACTACATGAATGCCGTGTTGTCTTTGACCACAAGCATTACATCGATTGAATTGCTCAATATTTTACAAACCATTGAAAATAAAGCCGGTCGGCTACGTAAAGATAACCGTTGGGGTGCTCGAATTCTTGATCTTGATATTTTACTTTTTGGTCAGCAATTAATCAACAATGAACGCCTTACTATTCCTCATTATGGCTTGAAAACTCGTGAATTTGTTTTGCTGCCATTACAAGAGATTTCGCCAAATTTAATCCTCCCAAGTGGTGACTCCCTTGATGAATTAATTCAAGGTTTAGATCAAAATGGACTGAAAATTTTTGATAATAGCTTACAGCTATAAACTAAACATTTGATTCTTCAATATTGCGATACGCTTCTTTATATGAGAAAGTACGCCCATTTAGCATTTACTCACATATTTTTCACCGCTAAACAAACTAAATATCAATCGATTAATCGAGATCACTATGGCTAAAATAACTACCTCAACTTTGTTAAATATGAAAAAACAAGGTGAAAAAATATCAACAATTACCGCCTATGATGCGAGTTTTGCAAAATTATTTGATCAAGCCGGTATTCATGCCATTTTAGTGGGTGACTCCTTAGGAATGGTATTACAAGGCCAAGATGATACCTTACCCGTTTCCATTAACGATATGGTTTACCACACTCAATGTGTTAAGCGTGGCGTTGAAAATACCCTCATCATTGGTGATATGCCTTTTATGAGCTATGCCAGTACTGACCAAGCACTTACTAACGCAGCAAAATTGATGCAAGCCGGTGCGAGTATGGTAAAAATGGAAGGCGGCGCTTGGTTAACCGATACCATCAAGTCTTTGGTCGAACGTGGTATTCCCGTTTGCGCCCATTTAGGATTAACACCACAATCGGTTAATGTATTTGGTGGTTTTAAAGTACAGGGCCGTGAAACTGCCCAAGCAAAAAAAATGATAAAAGATGCGCAAGCCTTGGAAGTAGCCGGTGCACAGTTATTAGTATTGGAATGTATACCTGCTGGTTTAGGTAAAGCGATTTCAGAGGCCGTTAACATACCCACTATTGGCATTGGTGCCGGTAAGGATACCGATGGACAAATATTAGTGATGCATGATGCTTTAGGCATTTCGTGTAGTTATATGCCAAAGTTTTCTCGGAATTTCATTAAAGAAACGGGTGATATTAAAAAGGCTATTGAACTTTATATTAATGAAGTTTCTAATGGTAACTTTCCCGGTGAAGACCATATATTTAAATAAAGCTATATCTAAAACTGCACCCTAGAGAAGAAAATGAACACTGTTGAAAACATAAAAGACTTAAGAGCTCAGGTAAAAGATTGGCGTATGCAAGGCCTAACTATAGCCTTTGTACCAACCATGGGTAATTTACATGATGGTCACCTTGCCTTAGTAAAAGCAGCCCATAGGTATGCCGATAAAGTTATTGTCAGTATTTTTATCAACCCCATGCAATTTGGCTTGAGTGAAGATATAGATAATTACCCTAAAACACTGGTGCAGGATAAAAACCGTCTGATGGGTGTTGCTACTGATCTGTTATTTATTCCTAGCTCTGACATTATTTATCCTAAAGGTTACACCGATAATACCTTTGTTGAAGTGCCTAATATTTCAGACCTATATTGTGGTAAAAGTCGACCAGGACATTTTCGTGGTGTAGCGACTGTGGTCTGTAAACTCTTTAATTTAGTTCAACCTGATGTTTCTTGCTTTGGCTCAAAAGATTATCAACAGTTACAAATCATACAAACAATGGTTGATGATTTATCGATGCCAGTTGAAATCATACCCGTAAAAATCATTCGAGAAAAGTCAGGCTTAGCGATGAGTTCACGTAACGGTTATCTCACACCAGAACAAAAAGACGCTGCTCCTATTATTTATAAAACACTGCAGTGGCTATCTGAGCAAGTTAAAACCAATAATGATTACCGCCAACTTTGCCAACAGGCAAGTGAAAAAATAAACCAAGTAGGGTTAACGACTGATTATATTAACTTTTGCCATGCTTACACTTTAGCGCCAGCAACAGTTAATGATACTGAGTTAGTCATTTTAGTTTCTGCATTTTGTGGAAAAGCTCGTTTAATTGATAACCTTCAAGTAAGTTTATAGTTAAGGTCAACTTCACTTTTAAATTTGCCAAGTGATATGTGTCAAGAGTGATATGCCCTTGACGATAAACCAACAGGAGTGATGAATTAATACCGGGTTACCTGGCTATAATTAACTGGAATAAGTTGCTGGCGATACCTGTAATTGCCAACATAGTTGGCCACTTGCTTGATATTTAGCTTCAAACGGCGTTAATGGCTGACCATTGCCAACTTGACTAATCTCTCCTTGAAGACCAGCAATATCAGCAGCAAATTGAAACTCTTCTAAATACAAACGCCAATTGCTCCTAAGTATGAGTTGCTCTCCAATAGTTATTAGCGATGGAAATACCGCACTACCATGCCAACGGCGTTGAACATGTTTTGATTTTGGCCAAGGATTAGGATAAAGAATATAATGTTTAGTCACTGGCCAATTAGCGACTTTAACTAAACGATAAAAATCATTAAGGTCTGCACGAATAAGGTGATAATTATCAGCATGGTAATGGCTAGAAGCATCAAACCCCTCGATGTTTCGCTCAATACGACTGGCTGACTTGTCCACACCCACAACCAAGGCATTGGGATTTTGTTTAGCCAATAACCGGGTACTCTGCCCAACACCACAGCAAGAGTCTAAGATAACTTTACCATCAGGGCACTTAAGCAAGAACGTTTGTACAATGGTATTAATCTCATCAAAGGCTTTTTCTGTGTGCTTTTGATAAGGCTTTTGAAAAGGGTGGGAAAAGTGTTTTTCAACAATATCACCAAGCTTTTCATGAATACCCATTTGATTAGTGACAATCACCTTTGAGTCACCGATACTTTTATTATGATCTTCATTCATTAGCTACGAAGTCCTATCCCTTTACTAATAAGGGTCATCGCAATGCTGTAAAGCACAACCACGAAGGTTAATAACACTAAGAAAGCGGCAGTTAAATTAACATCACTAATACCTAAGAAACCGTAACGAAACGCATTGACCATATAAACAATAGGATTGATCTGTGAGACGCCTTGCCAAAATTCAGGAAGTAAACTAATAGAATAAAAAACACCGCCTAAATAGGTTAAAGGCGTCAAAATAAAGGTTGGAATAATAGAGATATCATCAAAACTGTTAGCAAAAATGGCATTAATTAATCCCCCTAAAGCAAAAACAGCAGAAGTTAAACACACCGTAGCAATGATGACCCAAATATTGTGAATTTGCAGATCAACAAATAATAATGAAACCACAGTAACAATTAAACCCACTAACATACCGCGGATCATGCCACCACCAACATAACCGGCAACAATTACCCAGTTAGGGACAGGGGCAACCAACATTTCTTCAACATTACGTTGCCACTTTGCACTAAAAAAAGAAGAGGCAACATTAGAATATGAATTAGTAATAACACTCATCATGATTAAACCAGGGACAATAAATGACATATAATCAATGCCGCCCATGTCGCCGATACGAGAACCAATTAACGTGCCAAAAATAATAAAATATAAACTAATGGTAATTGCAGGGGGGACTAATGTTTGTACCCAAATACGCATAAAACGATGCACTTCTTTGTGTAAAATACTTTTTAAAGCGGTACGGTTAACGGCTGATTGCATATTAGTTTGCCCCTATTGTTTCGGCATGAGTAGACGCGTTAGTGCCCTTATTAACTAAACGAACAAACAGCTCCTCTAATCGGTTACTTTTATTGCGCATACTAAGTACCTCAATGCCTTGTTCAGTTAACTGGCCAAACACTTGATTAAGGCTTTGGCCCTTTTTAATATCGATTTCCAAAGTATGACTATCGATTTTTCGGACAACAAACTCCTTAAGTTCGGCATTGGGGCCATTAGCTTTAACGTCTAGCATGATGGTTTCTACATCTAATGTTGCCAATAACGCTTTCATATTGGTATTTTCGACAATAATACCATTATCAATAATGGCGATATTGCGGCAAAGCATTTCGGCTTCTTCTAAATAATGAGTCGTTAAGATAATCGTAATACCTTGCTTATTGAGCTCTCGCAAAAAATCCCACATTGAGCGGCGTAATTCAATATCAACACCCGCTGTCGGCTCATCTAGAATGAGTACTTGCGGATTGTGCATTAACGCTCGGGCGATCATTAAACGGCGTTTCATACCGCCCGATAACATTCTTGCGCTATCATTACGTTTATCCCATAACTCCAACTGTTTAAGCTGCTTTTCAGCTCGCTCTAAAGCAAGTTTTCGATTAACACCATAATAACCTGCTTGATTGATTAAAATAGTTAACAATGACTCAAACTGGTTAAAATTAAATTCTTGGGGCACTAACCCTAGATAGGTCTTTGCTTTCTCAAGTTCCTTATCAATATCATGACCAAAAACTTTGACCTGTCCTTGGGTTTTATTCACTAGGGAAGTGATGATACCAATGGCAGTCGATTTTCCAGCACCATTAGGGCCGAGCAAAGCGAAAAAGTCACCTTGCTCAACCTTTAAATTAATACCTTTTAAGGCATGAAAACCGCCTTTATAAACTTTTTCTAAATGGGAAATTTCCAGTGCATATTGCATAACAGAACCTCAAGCTAGGGGAGCTATATAAATAAGGGATAAGTAGCGAATTTTCAATGCGTAATCATAATCAGCAACAAAATAATTCTGACACCCAATGTGGGTAAAAAAACCTCAAACTTTATAAATTTGAGGTTTTTTATTTTAGCATCACACTAAAAAAGGACTAAAATGGCTAAAAAAAACCACTTCTAAATGAACTCTATCTATACTAGCATCTTCAGCGTTACTTAAGTTCATCCGTTTTTTGCAGTAAAATTTTACTGTGCTTTTGAGGCACGTGATACATATTCACCACTGCGAGTGTCGATTCTTACTTTTTCACCAATTTGAACAAACAAAGGCACACGAATAACCGCGCCAGTAGCCAATGTTGCTGGTTTACCACCGGTACCGGCAGTATCCCCTTTTAAACCAGGATCGGTTTCAGTCACATCAATTTCAACAAAATTAGGCGGCAATACGGCAATTGGCGTACCATTCCACAACGTAATGGTAGAAATATCACCTTCCACTAACCATTTCACATGATCGCTAACCGCTTTTTCATCAGCCCCTAGTTGCTCAAATGTCTCGTTATTCATAAAGTGCCAAAATTCACCATCGGCATATAAATAAGCTAGTTCTACGTCCATTACATCAGCGCCTTCAACAGACTCACCGGATTTAAATGTTTTCTCTAATACTTTACCAGAAACAAGCTTTCGGATTTTTACCCGACTGAATGCTTGCCCTTTTCCCGGTTTAACCAGTTCATTCTCAAGAATGTTACAAGGTTCGCCGTCAAGCATTATTTTAAGACCTGCTTTAAATTGATTTGTACTGAAAGTTGCCATAATAGTTTATTCTCTTACCTAACGTAGGTTCTTCTGCTAATTAGCTATCAATAAAAAATAAAAAATAGATAACACAGGGAGTTAAATTGAAATTAGAAATTCCGCAAATAATAACCCATATTGATGATGAAAGGCACATTAGTTGGCAAAAAGAATTGGCAAATGTCGTTACTGATCCCAAAAAACTATTAGAAATGTTAAACATTGAGCCAAAAAAGTATTTACTCCACTTTAAAGCACGTAAGCTATTTCCAGTGAGAGTACCTCGACCTTTCATTAAAAAAATACAACAAGGAGATTTTAACGACCCGCTATTAAAACAAGTCATGCCGTTATCTGATGAGTTTTTATTATCGCCAGGATTTGTCACTGACCCATTAGCAGAGCATGAAAGTAAAGTCGAAGGGTTATTACATAAGTACAAACACCGGGTGTTATTGATCGTCAAAGCCGGTTGTGCGATAAATTGTCGTTATTGTTTTCGACGTCATTTTCCTTACGCTGATAATAGTCCAAATAAGCTCCGTTGGCAGTATGCACTTGACTATATTCAAAAAAACAAAGAGATAACTGAAGTTATTTTCAGTGGTGGCGACCCTCTAATGGCCAGCGACGAACATTTAGCTTGGCTAATAAATAAAATTGAAAAAATATCTCATGTTAAGCGCTTAAGAATACATACACGTTTGCCGGTTGTTATTCCCAAGAGAGTCACCACTACCTTAGTCGAACTTCTTAAAAACACCCATTTAAAGGCAACGGTGGTATTACATATCAACCACGGCAATGAAATAAATAATGCCCTAGCTGAGGCAGTTGAGCCTTTAAGAGCGGCCCGGATCCCTTTGTTTAATCAAAGTGTTTTACTTAAAGGAATCAATGACAAAGCGGATATTTTAGCCGAACTCAGTGAAAAACTTTTTGATATTGGTATTCAACCCTATTACTTACATATGTTTGACCAAGTGCAAGGTGCCGCTCACTTTGATGTTAATGAGCAACAAGCCGTTAACATTGTAAAAGAGCTGATGACAATACTCCCTGGATTTTTAATGCCAAAATTAGTCCGTGAAATAGCAGGTGAAGCTAACAAAACCCCCATTAATTTGGCATAATATAACTTACTAGGCTTAACCGTGAATTCTGATGACAAAAAAAATTAACCAACAACTGATCGATAATATTTCAATTATTTTAAAAAAATCACTTAGTGCTGATGCAACTTTAGCTGATTTAAGAGAAGCTAAAAAAGCCGGTTTTGATAGTATCTTTAAAAAAGAGTCTGGCTTTAACTGCACTGCGAATACTTTTCAGCCGTATGTTGAAGAAGTTGCTGATGATTTATTGGAGTGGCAACAGAGCCAAACTCAAGAGATATTGATCGCTATAGTGAAAAAAATTGAGCAACTATTTACAGTATTAGCTAATTTTGAGCAAAGTATTGCCAATTGATGTTTGACCTATTCCTCGAGAGGAATATCAGTTCCTCTCAAGCCATATAATATTTACCCTGGCGGACGGTAGTTGTGACAATAATAAAGACAACTATTTATTGTCTAACATCGATTTAAACGTTTCAGCAAACCACTTATCCAACATTATTTTTTCGTACTTTAATGTATCATTACGATACTTTACCGATCTTTTCATCATAAAAATCATACTATTAAGCACTACGTCACCTTCTATTTCAATACTTTGATCGACGTTAATCAATTGATAAGAAAATTTCATACGAGGTGGATATGTTTCTTTAATAATACGAATTCTGTTGATACCCGCATGTAATGTACTACCTGCTAGGTCAATATTTGTTACCTTTATTTTTAATGTTTGTTGTTCAGGCAATTGAGTCGCCAATTTTGAAAAGTATTTTTCAAATTTATCAAATAATTGCTTTCTAAACTGCTTATGATTATTTTCACCCGCACGGATATCATTATATTTGGCTGGATTATTCCATCTAATGTCAATATCTGCAGCGGTAGCTGATGGTATTAACAAAAAAGTAAGTAATAATATAAAAATTTGATTCATAATTATCTCCATAGTGACTTTTATTTAGCTGCTCATTAAAACCCATATAAGAAAAGATTGCAGTGACAGTTTTTTTCTGTGGTAATAATGTCTTTTATATCGGCAACAAGCTCAGCAAATTTTTCTGTATCTGGAGTATAAACGTTAAAGCGCCAGCTTCAACCACTTTAATAAGCGTGCCTTCTGCCCTCTCATTTAAGCTATAAAATAGCTCCATGTGTTTTATTTGACTTCACCTTCAATCGCAATCGCTAACAAGTCATCTTTAATCGCCATTGAATTAACAGCGCCTAACAGCATATTTTTCGACCCCAGCACTGTATTTTTCCACTACACTTAACGGAAAAGTAAAAACATTGGAACTCAAAATTTCATCAGCTACAGGGTTACCTACTTTAGTTGTTAAAAGATTAACTAAGCTGATAACTTCTAATTGATTAGAGGCGCCATTAAAGACAGAAGCTGAAGGAGAATTTTATGAAACTATACAATTTCTACCACACTTCTACCGTAAATTCCTGTAGTAAAAAGACCAACCACTTCAACATTTAATACACGGGGTAAGCCCTTAGCGTCACTACCATCTGTACCAATAACACCTTGTTCTCCATTATCGCCGTCGATATTGTATCCGGTTAGCCCCATCGATAATGCAATAGTGAGTAGTCCTACTTTATACTGCTTATTTTTAACATTGTTTAGCCTTGCTCTAGTCTACGCGGATGAGAGTCTTTCTGACTTTACTCATTTTCTTTATAAAACTCATCCAAACAAAGGATGGAGCAACGTGGAAACTCTTAGGGCTCATAACCGGAAGGTCATAGGTTGAAAGCATTCATTGGATGTTGGCTATGAATTTTAGGGTAGATAAAGCGAGAATACGTAAGAAGTAAGTATGGCGGGGTAAAAATGGCAGGGCTAGACGATAAATATCGCTCAACCCTGTTAGAGTCTGGGATTAAAACGCGCTAGCCGTGGTTAATAGCGTTATAACGTTGGATACTTTATGAGTAAAGGGTAGGCGTTATTTGGCTTGCTTTGTGTTCTCTGGGTTTTATTTTTTAATTGAACAATGCCCGTCTAATGCTCTGTAATTTATTCGCTGGTTGTTCACAGTGGAAACTGCAAAAGTAAAATAATAAGCGTTCAACGGGCATTGAATAAGTTAACGCGTTTGGTAATAGGCTTGCTTTAAACGACTTGAATTTGCATAAATATATTCTCGACTTAAGCGATCGTTATTATAAAAATTACTATCAAGGTTATAAAACAGCTTTGCGCTGTCACCCGTACCTGGCGTTAGTTTATTTTGATCTTTTCCAACTAGCGTACTCACTGAATACTGCCATTTAGGCTTACCTCTTACTTGAAAGTATTTATTATTGTAATCTTTACGTGGTGTTAACGGTATTGAGAAGCCAATACCAACAAATTGATTGGCTTCTTGATTATCAATTTTTGTATTTTTATAGGTTAAGTTAAGTGACACATCACCAAACAGCCTCTTAACTTTAAACACCACACCTTTATCTTGTTGCCAATATTGCCCTATCTGTAATTCAGCAGAGGCATTGAGATCAGCATGGTAATATCGGTACTTACCAACAATAACATCTCGTTGTTTCAGCTCTTTTTCTGGCCAACAATCGATCAATAAAATATTACAACCTGCATAAGGTTTTATTGCGGCTATATTTTGGATTTCATACCTTGCTGTTACGAGTTTAACTTTATGGCTACCACCAAAACTTTGCCAACGAACTTCGTTCTCTAAATAGTTATACGTATCACGATATCGACCAAAAGAAGTCATGTTTTTTAACGAGTACGGTAATTGCAGGGTTTGATGAAAGCTATATTCTTGTAACCCTGTTTTTTGCTTTTTATCACCAAAAACCTCACCTTCTTCAAAGTTTTTGGTTTCCGTTAATTGTGTCATATGTTCTGCCGTTATTGCACCACCTGGCCATAACGGTAATTCAACATGGCTAACCCACGCTAAAGACGCATCAAAAACACCCAACTCAGTGCCTACTCTAGAAACAATTTCCGGCCAAAAAGTGAAACGAGGTTTTAGCCAAAAGTTATTGGTATTATCTCGTACAGCACTTGAATAGCGTCGTTGACTAGTAAACGTATCGGTGGATATCGCCACTTTTAAGGGTTGGTTATCGCTTAAAAAGCCCTCATATTTAGCTAAACTCCCTTTTACTACTAAAATAGGAATGTCGCGCTCTTTGATCACCAGTATAAAGTGTGAATAATTATAGTGGATATTCTTACTAAGGATACCCAATACAACGCCAAGTCCATCTATTTGGTTACGGTTATAAATGTGATTTTCTACTTCTACGTATACCGTATTAAGACTAGCCTCACCTACTTTAATGGATTCAAAGCCTTCATTAACCAATAACCTTTGTACTCGCAATCGTTCAGTCAAGCCCGAACGGTTGACTACATCAAACGCTTCAGTCTCTAATGAGTGCAGTTCGTGATCATCGCTTAATTGACGTTTATTTGCATGGCTCTGCGAGGAACTAGTTCCCGTAAAATCAAGAGGTATGGTTAAACCAATGCCATAATAAATATCATCGTTTAATTGCTCGTTTGTACTTGAAACTACTACGTCGGTGGATAACTGAATATCACTGTTAAACCAATAGCTAGGTGAGGATAAATGCATCCCTAATTGGGTGTCGGCTGCATCATATTCTGCTGAGAGTTTAATCCACTCATAAGTGTAATGGTCAACTGAATCTGGAGAGTATTTAAGCCACTTTTTTCAACTCATTTAATTTCTGATGGGGTGTCATATATTCAATACCAGAATGTCGTCTTTTATAATTATAAAATTGAATATAATTTTCAACTTCATTAATAACTGATTGATGATTTATAAAGCTAACTGTATTGAGGCGCTCTGTCTTTAAACTTCTAAAAAATCGTTCCATTACCGCATTATCCCAGCAGTTTCCTCGACGACTCATACTGGGTGTTATATTTAATTTCACTAATAAATTTCTAAACTCAAAGGCTGAATATTGAACACCCTGATCTGAATGGAACATTAACAGGTTCGTATTTGGCTGCTGACGTTTAATTGCATTCGTTAAGGCGTCTTTCGCTAATTTGGCATTAGGTGATTGTGACATGGCATAACCGACAATTTCCTTCGTTGATAGGTCGAGTACACAAGCCAAGTAACTCCAACCTTTATGCGTGGCAATATAGGTAATATCACTCACCCAATGAGTGTCGTGAGTTTGGGGATAAAACTCTCGCTTAAGCAGATTAGGAGCGTACTTATGCTCCTGACCTGAGTTTGGATAATAATGCTTTTTCTTTGGCCGTATAGCGACTATATTGGCTTTTGACATTAAACTCGCTGTTTTATGCAGTCCTATCTCATGCCCCCTGCCATTGAGTTCTGCCTGGATCCGACGTTTACCATAACTATTGCGAGACTCACTGGAAATAGCTTTGATCAGGGTGATGAAGTTTATATCAACTAAGTTTGGCAGTACCGGCTTATAGTAATAACTACTCATACTTACGTTAAATACGCTGCATAATTCGGTCACACTATATTTTATAACTTCTTTCTTCATGTCTTTTATTAATTCAAGTTTTGATTGTCGCGTATGAAAAAAGCTGTGGCCTTTTTTAATATGTCGTTATCCCTTTGTGCTCGTTTTAATTGTTTTTCAAGGGATTGGATACGTTGCTGATCAGGAGTTAATGCTGTTGTACCTTCAGGTGTATGACCTGATAATTCCAATTTATATTGTTTCTTCCATCGATCAACTGCTGAAGAGCAAGCGCCTGACATCGCTTGAATTTGTTTGTAGGTGTAGTTTTCTTCAACCATTAATTTTGCATATTCAAGTTTCTGCGCAGGACTGATTGTTATTTTTTGCTTTCTAGTCATTTTGATACCTTTGGTTTTGCTTAGTTTAAGCTATAAACCTCTACAGTTTCATTAGACCATTAAACACCAGGCCAAAGTGATCTGTTCTAACAGGCTCGACGTATAAGAAAGTAAAATTAAAAAAAGAAATTATGCTTTTACTCAGTAGATTTATAATTTATAAGTCTTGTTTTGGCCTGCTTGGCCCTGACCGCTTGCGGCGGTGTTGATACGAAAACACCAGAACCGGTCTCACTAGCCGATTTGCCAGCGCCGACCATACTCGACGTTGCAATCGAGGCCGGAGACTTCACGACGCTCATAGCCGCGATCGATGCAGCAGGTCTGACCAGCACAATCGGCGAAGCATCCGCAACGCTCACCGTTTTCGCGCCTACCGATGCAGCCTTTGCGCTACTGGGTGAGGCGGCAATCAATGAGCTTTTAGCTGATCCGGATGCTTTGTCCGACATCCTGCTTTATCACGTCGTTAGTGGTACCGCGCTCGATTCTGCCGCCGCCACTGACGCTGTAGGAACTACCATTGAAATGGCAAATGGCGATCGGGTTGGCGTATCAGCCAAGAACGAATCCTTGTTTCTGAACCTTTCCAAGGTCACCGCCACCGACATTCAAGCCGACAATGGCGTGATCCATGTGATCGATGCCGTTCTGATGCCGCCAGCAGATGCAACGCCCAGCCAAAGCAACATCGTCAACATTGCTGCAGCCGACGAGCGCTTCACAACGCTGGTAGCCGCGCTCGGTGCAACCGGTCTTGATACCGTCCTCGCCAGCGAGACCGAAACCTTTACGGTATTCGCGCCGACCGACGCTGCTTTCGAAGCGATGGGCTCGGCAAACGTGACGGCACTTCTGGGTGACCTCGATAATTTAACCGAAATTCTCCAGCAGCACGTCATCATAGACGCGGCTATCGATGCTGTAACAGCCTACTCGCTCAGTGGCAACGCTGCGACCACAGTTGGCGGCGCTGAAGTGTCGATTTCAATTTCTAGTAAGCGCGAACTACGCGTTGGCGGCGCGAAAGTCATCATCGCTGAGATACACGCATCCAATGGCGTCATCCACGTCATCGATACGGTCATAGTTGGAGAAGCGGGGCTACCAACACCGACCCTTAATATTGTTGAAGTCGCAACCGCTGCGGGTGGCTTCGAGATACTGCTCGCCCTCCTTTCCGAAGCGGACCTAGATGGCGCGTTAACAGACGCGGATAAAAGCTTCACCGTATTTGCGCCCACTGATGCAGCTTTCCAAAAATTGGGTGCATTCCCAGTAGCCTTCCTGCTGGGGAATCCTGCAATACTCGCAGATATCCTGCTCTACCACGTCTACGCTGATTCAGTCGTACTTGCGGATGGGGCAATCTCGGTGGCAGCATCCGATCAGTCCATTCTCGAAATGGCCAATGCAACCGCCGAAAAATTGGGTGGCCGAACGGCCCTTTCCCTAAGCGATACTGGTCTTACTGTAAACTTGGCGTCAGTCACGAGCGCCAACGTTATGGCGTCAAATGGCGTCATTCATGTTATCGATAACGTCATGCTGCCACCGCCTTCGAAGGACGATGTAACAACGAATATTGTTGACACTGCCGTCGCTGCAGGAACCTTTACGTTTTTTGTGACAGCCCTTGAAATGACCGGCCTCGTTGATGCCCTGAGCGATCCCGATAGCAACTTCACTGTGTTCGCGCCAACGAACGCCGCCTTCCACCTCCTTGGTGACGATGCGCTGAACGCCCTGCTGGCAGATACCGAAGCCTTGACAACGCTGCTGACAACCCACGTCATCTCGGGCTCAGCAGTTGACGCTGTGACTGCCTACTCCTTGAATGGGACTATGCTTGAAACCCTATCTGGAAAAACAGTCGACGTAGCTATTGGCGATGGCAGCTTACTCATTCAAGGCGCCAAGGTGATCTCCAGCGACATCTACACGACCAACGGCATTATTCATGTCATTGATCGCGTTATTACAAACCCTGTGAGCGAGTAGGTTTAGCCCACACGCGGCGTAGGCTTGTCGATGACTACCTGCGTAACCTGTGGATTGAGGATGCACCGTGCATCCTCAATCACTCTTAGTTTTTCTAAACACCTGCTTTGATTTTGTCCTTGTGCACGCGTGGTCTATCCCCAGACCCACTGCCTTCCGCCTCAAGGGCCCAGCCTGATTAGCTGTCTGACAGTTTACGTTCGTGAAAAAACTATAGCGCGGCACATGGAAAGTACCTACCTCAATTTCCCTGAGGATGACGAAGATAATCTTTTACAGTTACAAGGTGGTTCGGTGAGTTACCGTATTGCCATGGGGCCGCAACAAGGACAAAAGATATTTACATTACAAACCCTGCCTGCCCGTGACAATAACGAGTATGGGCAACTAGCCAATGTATCGGGTTTTTCTTTACATGCAGGGGTGTTTGCTAATGCTCACGAGGCAGACAAACTAGAACGCCTTTGCCGCTACATTAGTCGCCCCGCAATAAGCGAGAAGCGCTTAAACATGACAAAAAACGGACAAGTTAGATATGAGCTAAAAAACCCTTATCGGGATGGCACTACCGGTGACCAGCGCTGACAAGTCTTTTTCTCTCCCATTGATTTCATCGGCAAACTCGCCGCGCTGGCACCACCCCCGAGACTGAATCTCACTCGATTTTACGGCGTTTTTTTGTGCGGGGCGGCCCACCGCCTAACAGTAACCTTAGGGCGGTAGTAACCGCGTCACAAAGAGGAAAGAACAGTCCCAAGTTACTCTCAAAAAAAATGAACGAGTCCGTCAAGCCCTACCAGGCAAAAAGTATGAGTTGGACGCAACGACCGTTAACCGGCCAGTCAAACGGGTATTTAACATTGACATCACTGAATGTGAAAGATGTGAAAAACACAATCTGAGATTTGTCGCCTGTATCACCGCGCCCATGGTTATCCAAAAATTGTTGCCCAAGTACAGCTCACACTTAGATAAACAGGCGTCACCTTCACTCATACCACAGCCGCACCACTTAATACCGCAGCAGCATGGGCCACCGATGGCCGGCCCAGCACAACAAACTTTCAACTGGAGTGCATAGCGTAGCCATACAGTTAAGCCTCGTCTTTTTCAGTACATAAACACGCTCAAAAGAGTGGTGGCTAGGCTGTGCCTTTAAGACCGATTTTGCGGCAAAGCTAGCCTGAAGTGGCATAGTTAATTTGGCCACCTACTTAGAGATGTTATTATGCATCTCATCAAACGTTAGGTGATACAAATGACAAAGAAAAAACGTCCAAATTTCAGTCCTGAATTTCGATTAGAAACAGCACAATTAGTTGTTGATGATGGTTATACCCACGAAGATGCAGCGAAGGCCATGGGTGCTGGTTATTCCACCGTTAGCAAATGGGTTAAACAGTTAAAAGAAGAGCGAAAAGGTAAACAACCTAAAGCTACTCCTATGACCGCTGATCAATTAAAAATACGTGAACTTGAAAAAAAGATTGAACGCATTGAATTAGAAAAGGATATCTTAAAAAAGGCTACTGCTCTGTTGATGTCAGACTCCCTGAACAATTCTTATTAATTGAGAAACTCAATCAGAGCAACAAAATAAAATATCCAATCACTACGTTATGCGATGTATTTAAAGTACATCGCAGCAGTTATAA
>Ga0209279_10000012_pt1 | contig 170633 bp, 160 predicted proteins | sample CoawatmetaG00DNA_3_FD_187508 | JGI IMG/M metagenome (GOLD analysis project Ga0209279, IMG submission 187508) | Marine microbial communities from the West Antarctic Peninsula - Coastal water metaG006-DNA (SPAdes) (version 2) | ecosystem: Environmental > Aquatic > Marine > Coastal ...
GTTGAAGAAACGGTTGAAGAAACTATTGAAGTCGTAGTAGTAGAAGAAGGAGCGATCGTTCCAGATGCAGTGCCAGAAATTTTGATAGAAACAGCGGAGGCTTTGGAAACGGAAGTAGTAGTTGCTGCCGATACAGTGCCGGAAGTTGTGGAAGAAACAGCAGAGGTTATAGCTCCCGAAACAGCGGTTGATTTAGCTTCCGTTGAGGAAACTTCGGAAGTAGTGGAAGTAGCAGTGATTCCAGTGGTTAAAGAAGTGAAAGAAAAAGAAGTAATTTCTGAAGTAACTTATATTGCATTATCCCTAGAGGACCTGGTTACAGAGCTTCAAAACACATTATCTAACAATCCAGTAAATAAAATAAAAGAGCAAGTAGACGGCATTAAGAATGCCTTCAACACAAAGTTTGGAGCCCTACTTGCGGAAAAGAAAAGTGCTTTTTTAGAAGCGGGTGGAAATGCTATTGATTTTCAATTTTCCACTCCAGAAAAAGGCGCATATAATACCTTGCTTTCGGAGTATAAGAAGAAAAGAGATGGGCATTACAACTCGATAGAGAAGCAAATGAATGATAACCTTGATACAAGAATGCAGGTTATTGAAAGTTTGAAAGATCTTATTGACAATGGAAATGCAAATACCATGTACAAGGACTTTAGAGTCCTACAAGATACTTGGCGTTCTATTGGTGCAGTCTCTAAAACGCGTTATAATGATACTTGGAAAACATACCATCATCACGTAGAGCGTTTTTATGATTTACTCCATTTAAGCAATGATTTTAGAGATTTAGATTTTAAAAATAATTTAGAGGAAAAATTAAAAATTATTTTAAGAGCTGAGGAGTTAGCAGCAGCAGCAGATGTAAATGATGCCTTTAAAGAATTACAAGATTTACATAAAATTTGGAAAGAAGATATTGGACCTGTAGCCAAAGAGGTACGGGAAGATGTATGGCAGAAATTTAGTGCTGTAACAAAGAAAATTCACGACAGGCGTCACGAGCATTTTCGAGATATGAAATCCAAGTATCAGGAGATCATTAACGAAAAGTTAGCCATAGTTGCGCGCTTGGATGCATATGATACTTCTAAAAATAAGACACACAAAGAGTGGAGAAGTAGTATCGATGATGTAGAAAAGTTAAGACAAGAATATTTTAATGCAGGGAAACTTCCTTACGCCAAAAGTGAAGAGGTGTGGCTAAAATTTAAAGCTGCAACAAAGAAATTTAACAGTGCTAAAAATCATTTTTATAAAGATGAGAAAAGCGAGCAACAGGAAAATTTAAAGAAGAAATTAGCACTTATTGAAATTGCAGAATCTTTAAAGGAAAGTGAAGACTGGAACATGGCAACAGAAGCGATGAAAAAAATTCAATCTGATTGGAAGCATATTGGACACGTGCCAAGAAAATTTTCGGATGATATTTGGACCAAGTTTAAAGCTGCATGCAACGCTTATTTTGATCGTTACCATGAACAAAAAAATGCAATTAGTAAAGAACAGCAAGAAGTTGTAGATGCTAAAAAGGCATTTCTAGAAACTATTAAAGAAGAAAAAACACATACAAAGGAAACTGTTTTAGAAGCGATAAGTACCTGGAAAGAACTAGGGCCCTTGCCAAGAGACGTCAGACATTTAGAGGGTAAGTTTAATAAACAAATTGATCGGTTATTAGAAGGTTTATCTTTAGATAAAAAAGAAGTTTCTATGTTGAAATTTGTAAATGTTGTGGACGGTTTACTAGCAACGGAAGATTTTAGAAGGTTAGATTCAGAGCAGTTATTTGTAAGAAAGAAGATGGATGAAGTTGTCAAAGAAATGCAACAATTAGAAAACAACTTAGGGTTCTTTTCAAATGCAAAAGATGACAATCCATTAGTGCTGAATGTGAAGAATCGGGTAGAAGAGTTTAAAGAAGATCTTGAGATCTGGAAAGAGAAGTTAAGGTACTTAAGAAAACTAGACTACTAGGAACTGAAAGAATATGAAATAAAAAAATCGAAGCAATGCTTCGATTTTTTTTTGTTTAAATTGATGGTGGGATTATGAAAATAACTTGTCCATTTTCATTTTCTCTTCTTCAGCGAGTGTTGCATCCACTAAGATACGTCCACTGTGCTCATCTATAATTATTTTTTTTCTATTTGCTATCTCTAATTGTACCTGAGGTGGAATGGTAAAATAAGATCCTCCTGATGCGCCTCTTTCAATAGCAACAACGGCCAAACCATTTTTTACTTTGGTTCTAATTCTTGTATAAGCAGCATATAAATGAGTGTCTAAGGATTTGGCAAATTCTTCAGATTTTTCTCCTAAGATTTTTTCCTCTTTTTCAGTTTCTTTTAAAATAGCATCCAATTCCGCTTTTTTATGACCCAAATGTTGGTCTTGCTTCGCTAGTTTTTCTTTTGTGCTCTCAATCACTTCATTTTTTTGAGCGATTTTTGCTTTGTATTCACTTATCCTTTTCTCTGCTAACTGAATTTCCAAGTCTTGAAACTCAACTTCTTTCGATAAGGAATCAAATTCTCTGTTATTTCTAACATTCTTTTGCTGTTCATCGTATTTTTTCATCAAAACGTTAGAATCCTCTATCGCTTGTTTCTTATTGTTGATCTCTGTCTCTAAGTTAGAGGCGTCTTCAACTAAATTAGAAATACGGGTATTTAATCCGGCAACTTCATCTTCTAAATCTTCCACTTCTAAAGGCAATTCACCCCTAACGTTTCTAATTTCATCAATTCTAGAGTCTATTAATTGTAGGTCGTACAATGCTCTTAATTTTTGCTCAACTGAAATTTCTTTCTTCTTTGCCATGTTTATATGTAATAAATTGGATTCGTACTTTTTTCTGATAAAACGACTGCAAAATTACTGATTTTTTTCTTAAGATAGTCAACCAAAAGGGTTTTTGTAAACTGTTCGCTCTCATAATGACCAATATCTGCTAATAAAATATTTTTTTCAGCCTTAAAAAACTCATGATATTTAAAATCGGCACTCACATATGCATCTGCTCCAGCTCTTTTTGCATCGGCAATCGCAAAGCTTCCAGCGCCTCCTAAGACGGCTACCTTTTTTATTTTTTTATGGAGAATTTCGGAGTGACGAACACAGTCCGTTTGCATCGTTTTTTTTAAGAATAGCAAGAATTCTTTTGCATCCATCTCTTTCGGAAGTTCTCCCACCATGCCCATACCAATATCTTGGTGCACATTTTCTGTAGTCATGATGTCATATGCAACCTCTTCGTAAGGGTGGTGTTTCTTGAGGGCATTTAAAATACTAGTTTCATTTTTACTTTCAAGGACGACACTAATTTGAGTTTCACTTTCCGTATGTGTTTTCCCTTTTTCACCAATCACAGGATTTGAACTTTCATTGCCTCGAAAGGTTCCCGTACCTTCTGCACTAAAGGAGCATTCGTCATAGTTGCCAATATTTCCAGCTCCAGCAGCAAACAAAGCAGCTCTGAGTGCTGCTGCGTTTTGCATCGGTACAAAGGTGGTCAGTTTTTTGATAATGCCTTTTTTGGGAATTAGAATTTGTGTATTTTCTAAACCTAAAACTTCACACATCTTTGCAGAAACTCCATTTTTAGAGTTGTCTAAAGCGGTATGGGTTGCGTAAATTGCGATGTTATTTTGAATTGCTTTTAAAACGACTCTTTCTACATACGAGCGACCAGTAATTTTCTTTAACCCACTAAAAATAATCGGATGAAAGCTAATTATTAAGTTGCATTTTTTTGCAATGGCTTCGTTTACAGTTTCCTCTAAAGTATCTAGTGTTACTAAAACACCAGTAACTATTGTCTCAGGATTTCCCACTAACAAACCAACATTGTCAAAATCTTCGGCATAGTGCAAAGGAGCCAATTCTTCTAAATAGTTTGTAACCTCTGTTATATTCATTTGGTTTTTTTCTAAAATCAAAGTTAACAATTTTAATGTATTTTTACCACAATGAAAGTACTTAGATTTTTACTCTTTCCGTTTGCAATTTTGTACGATTTTGTTACTAGAATCCGCAACCTGTTTTTCGATATCGGATTTTTCAAAAGCACTGCATTTGAAACCCCAATAGTAATCGTTGGAAATTTGAGTTTGGGAGGGACGGGTAAAACACCTCAAATAGAGTATTTAGTGCGAATGCTGCAAGAGAGTTTTAAGGTTTCTATACTTAGTAGAGGTTATAAAAGAAGTAGCAAAGGTTTTATTTTAGTAAATGAAACGCATACTGCGCAGACTGTTGGAGATGAGCCTTTACAATATTATAGGAAGTTTAAAAACATTCATGTCGCAGTTGATGCGAATAGGGTAGCGGGTATTTCAAAATTGATCAGCGCTATAAAACCAGAGGTTATTTTATTAGACGATGCATTTCAGCATAGAAAGGTGCAGGGAAGTTGCACTATTTTATTGACCAAATGGGATGCTTTATTTGTAGCGGATTACGTGGTTCCAACCGGAAACCTTAGAGAAGGTAAATACGGTGCTAAAAGAGCAGATATAATTTTGGTCACAAAATGTCCAGAAGACCTTTCTATACAGCAACAAGCAGTTGTCAAACAAAAATTAACTAGGTTTCAAAAAAAGATATTTTTTACAAGTATTTCATATGCCAAAACAATTTTAGGTGCACAAAAGATACAAACGGCTGTATTGAAGGATTTTAATGTATTGTTAATTACTGGAATTGCAAACCCTACACCACTTTCAGATTACTTATCGGGATTAGGGGTGCGCTTCCATCATTTGAAATTTGGGGATCACCACGCTTTTTCTGAAAAAGACATCCATTCCATTCAAACAAAATTCAACGCGATGGAGGCCCCTAAAATGATGCTTACCACGGAAAAAGATTATGTGCGTCTTGTGGATATTTTGACCGCCGTTTCCTATTTACCGATTGAAACTTTCTTTTTAAATAATGAAGAGCAAGCTTTTAAAGCAATCATCGCAAAATCTTTAAAATAAGCGTCCTGATTCACGAGACAAAGCCTTTTTAGACCTTTAGAGAGCCAGCATTTTTGAACAGTATTTCGTCGGCTGTTGCACAGTTTTTTAGCTATGACTTGCTTTAATAAATTAGAATTGACTGTAGTATAGGGTTTTTATAATTCCGTCTGAAAGGCCGATTTTTGGGACGTATATTTTTCTTGCACCACTCCATTTCATGGCCGATAGGTAAATTTTTGTTGCGGGAATAATAACATCCGCTCGATCTGGGTTTAAGCTTAATTCAGAAATTCTATCCTCATAGCTCATGTTCTTTAGGAATTGATATTGTGCATTTAAATAGATAAATGAGATTGGTTTCCCTTCTGTTCTCCCCGACATTTTAAAAAGCTTGTTGATATTTCCCCCAGATCCGATTAAAGAAACATTCTTTAGGTCTTTGGTGTGTTTTTTAATCCACTTTTCTACATTATAAAATATTTCTTTGTTTACAGATTTTTTATTATTTAAAAGTCGCACCGTACCCATTTCAAAAGATTTTGAACTGATGGTTTTACCTTTAGAAAAGAGTGTAAATTCTGTGCTACCTCCACCCACATCTACATATAGATATGTGTTGTCTCCTTCAATTAGTTCATTTAAATTTGTTGAGGATATGATTTCGGCCTCTTCTTTACCTCCTATAATATCGATTTTTATGCCCGTTTTGGAGCTTATTTTTGCAGTAACCTCATGACCGTTAGAGGCCTCTCGCATTGCAGAAGTAGCACATGCTTTATACTTTTCAACATTATGAACATTCATTAACAATTTAAATGCTTTCATTGCATGAATCATTCTATCAATATTCGCATCGCTAATGACACCGTCATTCACAAAGACATCAGCGCCTAGTCGAATAGGAACGCGTACAAGGGAAGATTTTTTAAATTGAGGTGCTCTGTCTTCGGAAATAATAACGTTCGAAATCAGTAACCTAATGGCATTAGATCCGATATCAATAGCTGCTAATTTTTTTATTTCTAACAAAATATATTAGGTATGATTTTTAGGAAACTCTACTAAAATAGTTTTTCCTTTTTTTATGTTTTTCCAATGTTTTTCTTGAAATTCTATTGCAATTATTCCACAGGTGGGCACATGCGCTAGTGGTTTGCTTCCAAACTCATTTACAAATGTATTAATCCCATGATCATGACTAAAAATAATAGCAGAATTAAAGCCATCATCTAAGGCATGAACGGTTTTTACAAGGTACCCATCACTAAAACTGTACAATTGTCTTTTTATTTGAAGATTTGCATGCGGAAAATTAAATTTTCCACAAAAAATAACAGCAGTATGCAAAGCTCTGTTTGCACTGCTTGTAACAAAAACATCCGGTTTGTCAATCTTTTTAGACAAAAACGTAGACATTAAATGAGCATCTTTAATTCCACGCTTTTTTAAAGGTCTGTCAATATCTTCAATTCCGGTATATTCCCAAGAAGATTTTGCGTGTCTAACGATGTAGAGTGTTTTCATTTAATTTTTAGTTCTGTGAGGTAAATATAAAAATTTAAGGTGCTAATCTTTCAATTTTCCAAGAAAAATCTTTCTGTAAACGATATCTAATTCTATCGTGCAGTCTGTTTGGTCGTCCTTGCCAAAATTCAATAGAAACAGGTTTTACCAAATAGCCTCCCCAATGTTTTGGTCGTTGGATTTTTTTTTCCTTAAATTTCATCTCAAAGGAGGTTAAGCTTTCCTCTAGTTCGGCTCTAGAGCTTACTACGGTGCTTTGATTTGAGGCCCAAGCACCCAGTTTACTTCCGTCTGGTCTTGATTCAAAGTAAGCATCTGATTCCTGCGCTGCTTGTTTTACGGCGTTTCCTTTGATGATAATTTGTTGTTCTAAACCAGGCCAAAAGAAAGAAAGACAAACTTGGTTATTTTCTTCCAGTGCTTTTCCTTTTTCTGAGGTATAATTGCTGTAGAATACAAACCCCTCTGAAGTAAATTTCTTCAACAAAACAATTCTGTTTTTTGGAAAGCCATCAGCGCCAATCGTAGAAATATTCATTGCATTTGTTTCCTCAATAGTATCGGATTCGTCTGCATTTGCAAACCATGTTTGAAATAACTCCATTGGGCTTTCTGGACAATGTTGCTCTAAGAGTTCTTGCTTTTCGTAAGATTTACGATAATTGGATAAGTCTTTTGACATTTCAGTAATTTTGTTACAGTAAAAATACTGAATATTTTAAGAGTACAGACACAGATAAACATAGTTTTTAGTCAATTTTATTAAGATAATTGGAAAGATAAACACCCGTGCTTGCACAGGCCTGTATCAAATACCCACCTGTGGGTGCGTCCCAATTTAACATCTCTCCAATACAAAACTGATTCGGTATTGTATGCAATTGAAAGTTGGAGTCCACGGATGTTAAAGAAATACCTCCAGCGGTAGAGATAGCTTCATCTAAAAGTCCCAATTCATAAACCTCTAAAGGAAATTTTTTGATGCTTTCTGAAAGCAAAAGAGCATTTAGATAATGGTCTTTTGGAAGCTTTATTTTCAATAAGTCGATTTGAAGGGGTGTTAATTTGAGCTCTTTTTTTAAAATCTGTGTGGTGTTTTTAAAGTTTGAATTCACAATTTTAGAACTAATGGTTTCTAAAGATAAAGTGGGCTTAAAGTCAATATAGATTACTGCTTTTTTTTGAGACTTTAGCTGTGTTCTAATTTGAGGACTTAAACTGTAAATGGCATTTCCTTCCAAACCCATTTTGGTGATTACAGCTTCTCCTTTTTGTCTTTTTCCCAAACAGGAAACAGCAATGTTTTTTAAAGGTTTTCCTTCATGTTTTGAAAGAAAATCTCGATCCCACGAAATTTTAAAAGTACAGTTGGATGCTTCAAAGGGGAGTGTTTTAACTCCTTTTTGCTCAAATTTCTCTAACCAAAGACCATTAGAACCCGTAATTTTCCAACTTCCACCTCCCAAAGAAAAAACGCTATAATCGGAGATAATGCTCTTGTCATTTATAAGAAGGTTATTTTCAGCATCCCAACCTGAAAAGGTATGTTCATATTTGAAAAGGATTCCTTTCTCTTTTAAGTGGTCTAAAATTGTTTTTAAAACCGTAATGGGTTTAATTCCTTCTTTGGGATATACTCTTTTGCTCGTCCCTATATATGTGGGGATATTGCGTGCATGCAACCAATTTATAAAAGCATCATTTGTAAAATGCAGTAAGGCTTCTTTTAAAAAGTCATTTGGTGTGTAACGCTCAATTAATTCTGAAACAGCTTCTGAATGTGTAAGATTAAAACCGCCTTTTCCAGCAACCAAAAACTTCCTACCTGAGGTTTTATTTTTTTCATAAATAGTGACCTCATACTTTTCAGTATTTAAAAAGGCAGCCAAAAGAAAAGAGGAGGTTCCGCCCCCAATAATGGAAATTGTTTTCTTCATCTGATCTTATTGTTTTCAATAATGGGTTTAAAAGAGATCAATTTCATAAATTTAGTAAAAAATGAGTTTTTATCTTTTTAAAGAGTGTTACGGTATATAAAGACAGCAGTTAAAAGTAGCAATGCCTTTTTTAGAATACTGTAAGAATAGCAGCAATATCCTTCTCTTTTAGAAAATATTGACAATATCGGAAAATTAGTTAGTTATCGTCTGCTAATAAATTAAATTAATTTAGCTTTACCCCACCCAAAAAAACGTAAAAATGACTACAACTAAAATTTTTGATACACTGTGGGCTGAGTATTCGGAAAGAACGCCGTCAGCGCAGAAAATAAATGAATTTTTTACCAGTAAAGGAAACCAAATATTTAACGATCACGTTGCCTTTAGAACATTTGACGATCCGCGTGTAAACATTGAAGTGTTGGCAAAACCTTTTATTGCAGCGGGTTATGTGGAAAATGGAGAGTATACCTTTGAAGCAAAAAAATTATATGCAAAACACTATGAGCATGCGACCGATAAAAATCTACCAAGGGTATTTATCAGTCAGTTAAAAGTGGCTGAGTTTTCTACGGCATTGCAAGAAGAGGTAAAAAAAATGATTTCAGCAATTCCTAAAGAGGCACTTAATTCTAATGATTTAGTGTTTAAAGGAAGATTGTGGGAGCAGCCTAGTTTTGAGGTGTATGAACGTTTGCAAGCAGAGACAGAGTATGCCGCTTGGTTATATGTTAATGGGTTCTGCTCAAACCACTTTACGGTAGATGTAAATAAATTAGAGACGTTTAAATCTTTACAAGAGGTAAATAATTTTCTGAAAGAAAAAGGTTTTAAAATGAATACTTCTGGAGGAGAAATTAAAGGTTCTCCTGAACAGTTTTTAGAACAATCCAGTGTTCTGGCAGACAGGATTCCAGTGCATTTTCAGGAAGTAACGAAAGAAATAACATCTTGTTACTATGAGTTTGCTTTTCGGCACCCAATGCAGAATGGAGAATTGTATTCTGGTTTTGTAACAGGTTCGGCAGACAAAATCTTCGAAAGCACAGATATGAAGCCAAAAGGAACTGCTGAATAACAAGTTTTTTTAATGTTTAAGAATAGAATAAAGAGGATGTGGCACTTTTAGTGACTACCTCCTCTTTTTATTTGCGTTGTATTGGTTTCTTGTTTTTTAAATAAATATAGGCCTGCAAAAGTAATGAGTCCATTTAGGATTAAAAGTGAAAATCCAAAATCAAAACCAAAGGAAGCCAAGGCAATATTATTTGCTCCATAGCTTAAGATTGGAGAAGCCAAACAAATAAAAGGCACCATTGTATCTTTTACTTTTATTTTGGTAAACAAGCCAAAAGCATAGAGACCTAATAGGGGTCCGTAGGTATAATTGGCAAACGTAAATATTTTAGCAATGACGCTTTCGTCGCTAATAAAGTATTTGAAGATTAGGATTGTTGCAATTAAAATACAAGAAAAAAGGATGTGGGTTTTCTTTCTGATATGTTCTTGTGTTTTTGGGTCTTTCTTTTTATCAATTTCTAATATGTCGATACTAAAACTGGTTGTTAAAGAGGTGAGTGCAGAGTCTGCACTGGAATAGGCAGCTGCAATTAAACCTAATAAAAAGAAAATTGCTGTGGCCAAGCCCAATGTTCCTTTGGTTGCAATTATTGGAAATAACTGATCTTTGTGCGCGTCAATTCCGTTTTGCTGGGCGTAATCTGTTAGTAAAACTCCTAAAGCTAAAAAGAAAAAGTTAACAATGACTAGGACAATCGTAAACCAAAACATATTTTTTTGTGCGTCCTTTAGGTTTCTACAGGTTAGGTTCTTCTGCATCATATCTTGATCTAAACCTGTCATCACAATCGCAATAAAAGCACCTGCAAGAAAACGTTTCCAAAAATAATTTCCAGCACTCGGATCGTCAAAAAAGAAGGTTTTGGAGAGTTCACTGTCCGCAACATAGGTAAAGATGTTCGAAATTTCCATTTCATCAGAAATGGTATATATACAAACACCTACAGCGACCAACATAAAGAGAGTTTGCAGAGTATCTGTCCAAACGATTGTTTTAATACCTCCCTTAAATGTATACAACCATATCAGTAATATCGTGATGGTTACCGTCACCCAAAAAGGAACTCCGTAACTATCAAATAAAATAATTTGTAGCACATTTGCCACTAAGAATAGTCGGAAAGCAGCTCCGATGGTGCGAGACAATAAGAAGAAACTTGCTCCAGTTTTATAGGCGTTTTTCCCATACCGATCTTCTAAGTAGGTGTAAATTGATGTTAAATTTAACCGGTAATACAGTGGCAGTAATACCAGCCCAATAACTGCATATCCCACAACGTAACCTAAGACCATTTGAAAGTAGCTCATGCTTTGGCCTTCTACCCATCCGGGAACGGAAATAAAGGTAACGCCAGAGAGCGAGGCGCCAATCATCCCAAAAGCAACTAAATACCATGGGGAGGAGTTATTGGCTTTAAAAAATGTTTTGTTGTCTGCAGCTTTTCCTGTGATGAAAGAAATACAAAGCAATACAGCGAAATAAGCAACAATTAAGAGGATGATATATTCGGGTTTCATTAAAATTGTAATTGGTGTCACGAATATATGTTTTTTAGAAGTCTTTTTCTTTTTTCTTGATTCTTTTCTCTTTAATAAGTTAAATTTGTAGTTATGGATTTTTCATCAAAAATTTTAGAAAATGCTGTGAATGAAGTTTCTCGTTTGCCAGGAATCGGAAAACGGACGGCCTTGCGCTTGGTGTTGCATTTATTAAAGCAGCCTTCGGAACACACAAAATATTTATCGGAAGCTTTACTGCATGTAAGAAATGATGTAAAAACATGTGAAAAGTGTCATAATATTTCAGATACTTTAGTGTGTGATATCTGTCAAAACCCAAGAAGAAACTCTGAGGTTGTTTGTGTAGTGGAGGACATTAGGGATGTGATGGCCATAGAGAGCACTTCTCAGTTTAAAGGACTGTATCATGTATTAGGAGGTAAAATATCACCTATTGAAGGCATTGGGCCTCAGAACCTGCAGATAGAATCTTTAGTTCGTAAGATTGAGAGTGGCGAGGTAAAAGAGCTCATATTTGCCCTCAGTTCAACCATGGAAGGGGATACTACTAATTTTTATATTTTTAAACAAATAGAGAAATTCGATATTATAACTTCTACGATTGCGCGTGGAATTTCTGTTGGTGACGAGTTGGAGTATGCAGACGAAGTTACCTTGGGAAGATCTATTGTGAATAGAATTCCTTTCGAGCAGAGTATACGAAGTTAACTCCTTCTGTAATCAACTTCTTATGCATGCTTGTCTTTATATTTTTTTAAAAGTTGCCATAATATCGAAAGGGTTTTCAACGAATGCTTCTGACGTTCTGATAAAAAGCATCATGTTATTTTAGGAAAAGTCGACCGTAATTTTACTTTCAGGGTCATTATCAATGCGGTTTACCAAATTTCCTAAACTTCACCATGTAAAGGCAGCAATAACACTCAAACAAGCCACTTCTTCGTTATAATACTATAGGTCTGCAGAACTACCACCTGCAAAGAAGTCGATAAGCGTGATTCTTTCACATACAGTTATTGGTTCAATACCATTTGTTGTAATGGACTCGAATTGCCATTTTCCAATGATTGGGTCTATTAGGGAAACGTCATTGCTCGTTTCTCGAGAAGTAAAACGGATGCTCAAAATAAATAATAAAAGTACTTTTTAGTTGTTGTAAGAAATGACAAAAGAGCGGGCGATTGAGTGGTATGGATATCGGTTTCTTTAAAATTCGCTGAAGTGAATTTCACGGCATGTTTACCCAGTACTTGGAATTAAGTCTTAGTGGTATTTATAGTTGAAAGTTGCAGTTCAGTGTTACTATTCAGAAGGATCTTCATCATTTTCTAAAACTTCTTTCTCTGCTTTTTCCCAACTATTTTTAGCGCGTATTCGTTTGTAAAGTTTAATTCCCAGCATCATTAAGATTCCAAAAAGAAGAATCCCGACAACCCCCCAAATCCAATTAATAGCACTTTTGAGTGTTACTAAAAATACGATTGCAAAGAGAATTATTGTGGAAATTTCGTTAAAAATACGGAGTTGAAAAGCCGAGTACTTGACAAGGTCTTGTTGTAGTTGTTTATAAATATACTGACAAAATCCATGGTAAAAATACAGTGCCAAAACAAAAGCAAGCTTTACTAACATCCAAGGTTCTTCTAAGTAATATGGGTTTTGATAGAGCATCCAAAAGCCAAAAACACTCACTAAAATTGCAGAGGGCCAGGTAATTATGTACCACAGACGTTTGCTCATTAATTTAAACTGTGTTTGTAAAATTGATTTTGCAGGTTCTAATTTTGTTTCGGCTTCAGTTTGATAAATAAACAAGCGCGGAATATAAAATAACCCAGCAAACCAAGTAACCACAAAAATAATGTGTAAAGCTTTAACGTATAAGAAATCCATAACAGTTTAGTAATCAATTATTAATTGAAAGGTTATCTACTTATAAAGATAACTATTTTTTATTTTTCCAGTCATTAAGCCAAGAAACCATTACGGCTACCCAATCATCATTATCATTCATACAAGGAATGTGTTTGTAATCGGTACCTCCAGCTGCTAGGAAATCTTCTTTACCTTCCATGGCAATTTCTTCTAGGGTTTCTAAACAATCAGAAACAAAAGCGGGGGTAATTACGGCTACTTTTTTCTTGCCCATTTCCGGGAATTTCTCCAATTCAAAATCAGTATATGGTTTCAACCAAGGGTCTTTTAACAAACGAGACTGGAATGCATTACTATGGTTTGATTCATCGAAACCTAAGTGTTTTGCAATTCCCTTGGTGGTCTCAAAACATTGGTGTCTGTAGCATGTATAGTGCGCAACAGAATTTCGTTCACAACAAGAACGATCTAGTTTACAATGACTTTTTGTAGGGTCAGATTTGCGAATATGGCGCTCTGGAATTCCGTGGTAGGAAAATAAAACATGGTCATAATCAAAGTCTTCTAGATTCTTTGCAATATTATCGCTCATCGCTTTAATATAATCTGGTTTGTTATAAAATGGAGGCAGGGTGTCAAGCTTTACTTCAGGATATTTTGCCGCTAAAATTTCTTCTGCCTGCACAACAACGGTCTCGTAAGAAGACATGGCATAATGAGGATATAGCGGGACCAACATAATTTCGGTAACCCCCTTGTCTGTTAATTCTTTGATCCCTTTTTCCATAGACATTGTTCCGTAGCGCATCGCAAGCGTTACAGGAATGTCCATTTTATTTCTTACTTTTTTTGCAAATCTTTCAGAAATTACTACTAATGGTGAACCTTCTTTCCACCAAATTTTCTTGTAGGCTTTTGCAGATTTTTTTGGTCGAATTTTTAAAATAATTCCTTTAATCAATATCCATCGTTTCCAGAATGGAATATCAATTACCCGCTCATCCATTAAAAATTCACCTAAATACCTTTTTACATCTTTTGTCTCCGTAGAATCTGGAGATCCTAAATTGTTTAATAATATTCCTTTCATTATCTCTCGTTCTTATTATTTTAATTGATTTGTTAGGGCATACAAAGTAATTGCCAAGCTATGTATTACATTCATAGAGGAGTTTTTTCCAAACATTGGGATAGCGATGGTCTCATCTGCACTATTTATATTTTCAATCCCGTTTCTTTCGCTCCCCAAAAGCAATACAATCTTCTGATTTTTTTCTATATAAAAATCTTGAAGAGCTATGCTTTTATCAGTGATTTCTATGCCTATAATTTTATTTTTTTCTGCTCTAAGTTGTTTTATCAGTTCTTTGAAATTGGAATAGGTTGCGTGTTCCACTTGGTCGACCGTATTTCTCGCTGTTTTTTTTACAATTCTATTTTCTGTTGTAGGGGAGTTTTCATGAAAATAGACTTTAGAAACACCAAAACTTTCTGAAATGCGGAAACACATGCCAATATTTTCTGGAGTTCTAATCGCATCACAAACAATGGTTATTGGAAATTGTTTTTGATCGTTTTTGATGTCGTTATGTGCTAATTGTTCCAAAGTCTTCTTTCTTATAATAGGGTACTATTTATTGAGGCTTACTACATATTTTTTTGGAGTTGTTCCAAATTTCTTCTTAAATGCGGCAATAAAATGGCTGGCCGTGCTGTATCCAACTTGCAATCCAACCTCATTTACATTGTATTGATTGCTTTCTAATAGTTTGCGCGCTTGTTCCATTTTATAATCGAAGAGAAAGCTATACACGGTGTCCCCATAAATTTGTTTAAAACCTTCTTTTAATTTCTTTAAGCTCAAACCAATTTCAGTTGCTAGTTCTTGTAAGCTCGGTGGCTCTGACATTCTTGAAATTATAATGTCCTTCGCTTTTCTAATTTTTAATACATTTTGCTCATCTACTAAAAAAGGACAGTACTCACTATCTGTGTTTTCTTCTTTTTGAAAATGCAGACTTAAAAGCTCGTAAATTTTTCCTTTTACGTACAGCTCTCTAATAGAGCTATTGATGTTAGAATTTATGATTTGATGCAATACAATAGATACTGTGGGTTTTATTTCTGTGTCATCGTAAAATTTCCGATTGCTATTTTCATCACTTAAAAAAGGAATATAACCAGATTCTTTAGAGAATAAAGAGTGAAATTTTTCAATTGAGATCAATAAAGAGACCAGCGTGGTTTTCGGTTGAATTTCTAAATTGATCGGCAGTGTTCTTTGAGGATTGTATAATAAAATAGACCTGTTGTCCAAAACATCAAAAGAATAATCACCGGTATTGAAGAGAAACTTAGAGTTTCCACGCAGGCAAAAATGCATCTGTAAAAAAGTACTATCAATCGCTCTTTCAAAACTTTGTACAATATTGCTTTCATTCTGAAAATGAAGCACATAAAAGCCTTTTTCCAAAGTAATTTCGTCTAAGGTACTTTCTCCGACATTTTTAAACATAAGTATCTTAATTTTTGAACTTGTTTCTATTTAGAATCATTCTACATAAAAGCGATCTAAAGCCCTACGCACAATACAAAAATAAGGGTTTTCAAGTCTTTTATCAAAAAAAAATAAGGAAAAAACACAGAACGTTATTAAAAGTTCCTCAAGCGACATTTTTATCTTCTTTAAGTTTTTACTTTTGCAGTATCGTTGAAAGATTTATGAAGCAAATAGGACAAGAACATTTTTACAATATTGGCGTAAGTTACAAAAAAGCAGATGCAGAAATGCGTGGAAAATTTTCTGTATCCAAGAAAAATCAAACGGCACTTCTCAGTGCTGCTAAAGAAAAAGGAGTCACTTCTATTTTTATAATTTCTACTTGCAACAGAACCGAAATCTTTGGTTTTGCATCTAGACCTTGTTTGTTAATAGAGTTGTTATGTGCGTTTTCTGAGGGCAACGCAGCTGAATTCAATACGATTTGTAATATTCACAAGGACCAAGACGCAATAAGTCATTTATTTAGGATTGGTACCGGTTTAGAAAGTCAGATTTTAGGAGATTACGAAATTGTAGGGCAGCTCAGACATTCCTTAAAATTATCAAAAAAGCTAAAGACAACAAATGCGTATATTGAGCGCTTAGTGAACAGTGTTTTACAGGCAAGTAAACGCGTGAAAAACGAAACGAAACTGAGTTCGGGGACCACATCAGTTTCCTATGCAGCCGTGCAATATATTATTGAAAATTTACCAGACTATAATTCTAAAAATATTTTAGTTTTTGGTTTGGGGAAAATGGGAAAACATACGTGTAAGAATTTAGCAGAATACACACGGAACAAACAAGTTTGTTTGGTCAATAGAACAGAAGAAAAGGCGATTCAATTTGTAAAAGAGCATGCTTCCATTCGCAAGTCAACAATAGAGAACTTAAATTCGGAAGTTGCAAACGCAGATGTGTTGATCGTTTCGACAGGTGCAGACAAACCAACAATTACAAAAGCGCATCTTTCACAGCAAAAGAAAATCTTAATTTTAGACCTTTCGATGCCAGAGAATGTGGCAAAAGAAGTAACAGATTATGCAGGTGTGTCGCTAGTGAATGTAGATGAACTTTCTAAGATTACGGATAAAACGTTAGCAGTTCGAGAACAAGAAATTCCTTTTGCAGAGGCGATTATCGAAACGCACAAAACAGAGTTTAATGAATGGTTAAATATTCGAAGGTTTACACCTGCTATTGCTGCTTTAAAAGAGTCTTTAGAGAGTATTAAAAAGGATGAAATTAATTTTCAAAAAAAGAAAATTATAAACTTTGATGAGAGTCAAGCAGAGATATTAACAACACGATTCATTCAAAAAATTACCACACAGTTTGTGAAGCATTTAAAAGATGAAGAAACTTCCGTATCAGAAAGTATAGAGGTTATTCAGAAAGTGTTTCAATCATAATTATAATTCCATGCAAAAAATAATAAGAATAGGTACTCGTGATAGCCAATTGGCGCTTTGGCAGGCAGATAAGGTACGCAAAGAATTAGCAGAATTAGGTTATGAATCGGTGTTGGTTCCCATAAAATCTACCGGAGATATCAATCTTGATACGCCGCTGTATGAAATGGGTATTACAGGAATTTTTACGAAGAACTTAGACCTTGCACTGCTGGAAGGAAAAATTGATATAGCTGTGCATTCTTTAAAAGATGTACCAACGGCTTTGCCGGAAGGAATTGTGCAGGCTGCTGTTTTGAAGCGAGGGAATTACAATGATATCTTAGTTTTAAAAGGTACTGAGGAATTCTTCGGTGAGAAGCAAGGGTTGATCGCTACAGGTAGTTTGCGAAGAAAAGCAATGTGGCTAAATAGGTACCCAACACATAAAGTAGCACCATTAAGAGGGAACGTACAAACTCGTTTAGAGAAATTAGAGACTAGTGAAACCTGGAACGGTGCAGTTTTTGCTGCAGCAGGATTAGAAAGACTTGGAATTAGCCCTGAAGATACTGTAGACCTGCCATGGATGATTCCAGCGCCGGCGCAAGGAGCAATCATGATTGCCGCTTTAGAAAAAGATGATTTTTCTTTGGATGCTTGTGAGCAAATAAATCACCATGAAACAAAAGTTTGTGTTGAGGTAGAGCGGGAATTTTTGCGTTTATTAGAAGGTGGGTGTACTGCTCCAATTGGTGCATTGGCTTATGTGGATGCAAGAACTGATGAAGTGAATTTTAAAGCTGTTTTATTAAAAAAAGATGGTTCTAAAAAAATTAGAGTTGCCAAAACTGCAAAACTAGGAAGCCACAAGTTTCTGGCAAAAGATTGCGCAGATTACGTGATCAATAGAGGTGGTAAAGAAATGATGGCAGCAGATAAGGCTGCTGAAAATAACACAAGAGTGGCTGCTGTATATTCCACGAAAAAATTATCAGAACTTCAGAAAGAGACGCTATCTTCTGCAATTGGCATCGAGGACAGTGATTTCATAAAAATGCGTTTTAATAGAATTCCTTCAAAAGTAATGAAGCACGTTCACGAAAATGTAGTGATCACAAGTCAGAATGGCGCAGAAGCAATCTTAAACTCTTTTACAAAAGAAGAAATTAAGTTTAAGAATATTTTCTGTGTGGGTAGAAGAACGAAAAAATTAATTGAAAGCAGAATTGGAAAAGTTACGTTTGCAGCTAAGAATGCATTGGCCTTAGCAGAGTACATTTCAAAAGAAACTGCTATTAAGCAGGTTTCTTATTTTTGCAGTGACGTAAGACTGGATGTCTTACCTACATATTTGCAAGCGCATGAAATTTCTGTTCATGAAGTAGAAGTTTACAAAACAATGTTAAATCCAATTAAAATTGCCGCTGCAGTTTCTGGAGTTTTGTTTTATAGTCCTTCAGGAATCGAAAGTTATTTGCAAGAAAATTCAACAGACAAAGTTGCTTTTTGTATTGGAGAAACTACTGCTATGGCAGCAAGGAAACATTTCGATAAAGTTGAAGTTGCAAGCATGCCGGATGTAGCGCGTGTTTTAGAATTGGTAAATACATACTATTCAAAATAGAGAATGTCATTGCGAGTAAAAATGACGGAGCAATCTAAGGTATAAGAAGCAGATTACTTCTACATCGTTCGTAATGAAACAAATAAATAATGTTTATGTTTCGTACAAGAAGGCTAAGGAAGTCAGAAGGAATTAGAAGATTAGTAAAAGAGACGCGACTTTCTGTTGACGACTTTGTATATCCACTTTTTATAGAAGAAGGCGAAAATATTGAAACAGAAATTGTTTCGATGCCAGGAATAAAGCGTTTTTCTTTGGATCGAATTTCTAAAGAATTAGACGAGGTTGTTGCTTTAAAGATTCCTGCAGTTTTACTTTTCGGAATTCCTTCAGAAAAAGATGATGAAGGAACAGAAACTTGGAATGATCTCGGAATCATGCAAAAGGCAATTCGTTTTATCAAGAAAAACTACCCAACCTTATACGTAATTACAGATGTTTGCTTTTGCGAATACACTTCTCATGGACATTGTGGAATTATTCATGACAATGATGTTGATAATGATGCTACTTTAGTAAATATTGCAAAACAAGTAATTTCTCATGCAAAAGCAGGCGCAGATATGGTTGCACCTTCAGGAATGATGGATGGAACGATCGCAATGGTGCGCGAATCTTTAGACAATACGGGATTTGTAAACTTGCCAATCATGGCATATGCTGTAAAATATGCATCTGCATTTTACGGTCCTTTTAGAGAAGCTGCCGGTTCATCTCCGAGTTTTGGAGATAGAAAAACCTATCAAATGGATTCTTCAAATAGAGATGAAGCACTGCGAGAAGCAACTTTTGACGATCAGGAAGGGGCAGACATCTTAATGGTAAAGCCAGCACTGTCTTATTTAGATATTATCAGAGATTTAAAGAATAATTTTGACAGACCGATCGCATGCTATAATGTAAGTGGAGAATATGCCATGGTAAAAGCAGCAGCAGAGAAAGGTTGGATCGATGGTGAAAAGGTAATGATGGAAAGTCTTCTTTCTATGAAAAGGGCAGGAGCAGATATAATTATCACATATTTTGCGAAGGAAGCAGCAAAGGTATTGTTAAAAAAATAGTTTTTTGGACGTAGTTTATAGCTGCGTGCTGAAAGCTAAAAGTCAAAAGCGAACCAAATGAAATTTAAGAAATCAGAAGAATTATATAACAAAGGATTGGTGCATCTTGTGGGAGCTGTAAATTCTCCAGTAAGAGCATTTACATCTGTTGGAGGAAACCCATTGTTTATTAAAAAAGGCAATGGAAGTAAAATCACAGATGTTGATGGAAATGAGTACATCGATTTAGTACTTTCTTACGGTCCAATGATTTTAGGACACCGGCATCGGAAAGTGCGCAGTGGTGTTGCCAAAGCACTTAAAAGTGGATACTCTTTTGGAGCATCTACAGAAAACGAAATTATATTAGCAAAAATAGTTTGTGATGCTTTTCCAGGAATGGACAAAGTTCGTTTTGTAAACTCAGGAACAGAGGCTGTGATTAGTGGAGTTCGTTTGGCGAGGGCATATACAGGAAAAGATAAAATTATAAAATTTGCAGGTTGTTATCACGGACACCAAGATTCGTTATTAGTTGCGGCAGGTTCTGGTTTGGCAACTTTAAGTTTACCGGGTTCTAAAGGAGTTCCTGAAGGCGCAGTAAAAAACACTTTAATAGCTACATACAATGATTTAGAAAGTGTAAAAAAACACTTCGAAGAACATGATGATATTGCCGGTGTAATTATTGAGCCTATTTGTGGTAATATGGGCGTTGTGATTCCGCAGGATAATTTTTTAGTAGCATTAAAAGAATATTTACAAACCAAGGGTGCCTTATTAATTGCGGATGAAGTAATGACCGGTTTCCGCTCTAAATTTGGTGGAGCTCAAGAATTGCTCGGAGTTGAAGCTGATATTACCTGTTTAGGAAAAGTTATTGGAGGAGGATTTCCTGTGGGAGCTTACGGAGCTAGAAATGAAATTATGCAAGAAGTAGCGCCTTTAGGAGGTATGTATCAAGCGGGAACTTTGAGTGGAAACCCAATTGCCATGGCGGGAGGAATTTCTACCTTAACAGAATTAAAAAGACAGCACCCATATGCTCAATTTAACAAGACTGCTTTAACACTAGAAAACATTCTTTTAGATACAGCAAAAAAATACGAGGTAGCTTTAGTAGTGAATCGTTTTGGTTCTATGATGAATCCTTTTTTTACCAAAGGAAAAGTCACCAATTTTAAGGAAGCCCAAACTTCGGATACTAAAAAGTTTGCTATTTTCTTCTGGGAGATGATCAAAAATGGGGTGTTTTTGCCGCCAAGTCAATTTGAAGCTTGGTTTTTGTCATCGGCAATTTCAAAGAGAGATATTAAAAAAATAGCAATAGCAGTAGACAAAGCGATGTTGGCTGTGTCCAAAATGTAAATTATGAAAACTATTATAATCTTTATTTTTAGTATAGCTTTGTTGGGGTGCCCTAAAAATGTGGAGGGTAGTTTCACGAATATATCCAAAGGGAATTTATTTGGAAATGGATCAGAAGGGTTTATAAAAGAAAATATTGTCATTTCTTCTAAAAGTGAATGGCTGTTGTTTCTTACAAAAGTTGACGCGACTAATAAGGTTTCAAAAAAATTTAAAAAAAGTATTAATTTTTCAAAGGAAACCATCGTTGTTGCTGTGGATAAAGTTAGAAATACTGGAGGGTTTTCAATTGAAATTATTGAGGTGCTTATTGAGAAAAATAGATTACTAATTAAAGTAAAGTCAACTGCACCGAAAACTTTTGACATGGTTACAATGGCGGTAATGCAGCCCTACCATATTATAAAAATAAAGAACACAAACAAGAAAATAAAATTCTTGGAGCAATAGGAAAAATGATAAAAAACGATTTATTTTTAAGAGCATTGAAAGGAGAAACGGTAGACAGACCTCCTGTTTGGATGATGCGTCAAGCGGGGAGATATTTGCCAGAGTTTCAGGTAATCAAAAAGAAATACGATTTCTTTACGCGTTGCCAAACTCCTGAGTTAGCTTCAGAAATTACGGTACAACCAATTCGAAGGTACGGAATGGATGCCGCTATTCTATTTTCAGATATTTTAGTAATTCCACAAGCTATGAATATTGAAGTAGAAATGAAACCAGACTTCGGGCCCTACTTACCAAACCCAATTCGCACTCAGAAAGATTTAGATCGTGTAATTGTGCCGGATGTCCAAGACTCTTTAGGCTATGTTATGGAAGCGATTAAAGCGACAAAAGAAAAATTAAATGATGACATTCCGTTAATAGGTTTTGCAGGTTCACCTTGGACTATTTTATGTTACTGTGTGCAGGGGCAAGGCTCTAAAAACTTTGACAAAGCAAAGGAATTGTGCTTTACAAACCCGGTGATTGCACACTCTTTATTACAGAAAATTACGGATACCACGATTGCGTATTTAAAAGCAAAAGTTGCTGCGGGTGTAAACGCCGTTCAAATTTTTGACTCTTGGGGAGGAATGTTATCTCCAGTTGATTATCAAGAGTTTTCATGGCAATATATGCAGCAAATTATAGATGCTTTAAAAGATGAAACACCGGTCATTGCATTTGGAAAAGGCTGTTGGTTTGCTTTGAATGATATGGCGAAATCAGGTGCATCTGCACTTGGGGTAGATTGGACCTGTTCTGCGCGAAATGCCCGTTATTTATCAGGAGGTAAAATTACCCTGCAAGGTAATTTTGATCCGTCAAGATTGTTGTCTCCGCCAGCAGAAATTAAAAAAATGGTACATCAAATGATTAATGATTTCGGGAAAGATCGCTATATTGTAAATCTTGGTCACGGAATTTTACCAAATATTCCTGTAGAAAATGCAAAGGCATTTGTGGATGCAGTAAAAGAGTATCAGAGTCCTGCATAGTGCTGCTTAATGTAAGGAAAATTGCAGGTTCGCCTGGGTGTATTTCTCTTTGGGAAGGATAAAGGATAGTTTTTATGATTCAAAACATACTTTTAGGGATCCGTGCGTATGGAAGTGTACTTCCATTAATTTCTAAATTAAAGCTTTGGAAGTATTTTGTGGTTCCGATATTGATTAGCGGGTTAACGGCGACTATAATTGGGTTTTCGGCATATGCGCTTTCAGATAGTATTGGGCAATATTTGGCACAAATATGGCTTTGGGATTGGGGCAAAGAGGTGGTTTTAGCAATCACGTCTGTTGTTGGAGGAATGTTCGTTTTATGGATTGGTTTCGTCTTATATAAGTATATAGTTTTAGCTTTATCTGCGCCATTTATGGGTGCTGTTTCAGAAAAAATAGAAATTCATATCAACGGGAATAGCACAGGGAAGTATCAGGAGACTAGTTTTCAATCTCAACTTTGGAGAGGTGTTAGGTTGAATAGTAGGAATTTGTTGAAAGAAACCTTGTATACAGTTCCTGTTTTATTATTAAGTTTTATACCAGTGATAAATATATTTTCAACGCTGCTGTTGTTTTTGATGCAAGGGTATTATGCTGGATTTGGAAACATAGATTATACACTAGAACGGCACTTAGAGTACAAGGAAAGTATTAATTTTGTTCGAAAACACAAAGGAATTGCTGTTGGAAACGGAATCGTTTTTATGTTGTGTTTGCTAATTCCCGTGGTGGGGGTTATTATAGTTTTACCATTGTCTGTAACGGCCGCATCGGTAAGAGCAGTGGAGTTATTAAATACGGAAAATGAAAGATCAGTTTTATAAGTACATAGAAAATTTGCAAGATCAAATTACTTCTAAATTAGAGGAAGTTGATGGGACTGCCAAATTTGAGGAAGATATTTGGGAGAGAGAAGAAGGGGGAGGAGGAAGAACACGGGTCATTGAAAATGGCGCAATTTTTGAAAAAGGAGGTGTGAATATTTCTGCAGTTCATGGAGAATTACCGGAAGTATTAAGAACTCAATTTAAAGTGAAGGAAGGAAATTTTTTTGCTTGTGGATTGAGTCTTGTAATGCATCCAGTAAATCCTTTTGTTCCTACTGTTCACGCAAATTGGCGCTATTTTGAAATGTATGATGCAGCAGGAAATATCGTAACACAATGGTTTGGTGGTGGGCAGGATTTAACTCCATACTATCTTTTTGAGGAAGATGCAACGCATTTTCACACGGTTTGTAAAACTGCTTGCGACAAACATCATTTAGCATTTTATCCAAACTTTAAAAAAACATGCGACACGTATTTCTGGAATGTTCACAGAAAGGAAGCCAGAGGAGTTGGGGGATTGTTTTTTGATTATCTAAAAGAAACGGATGATTTTTCAATTAAAGACCGATATAATTTTGTTACTGAAATTGGCAATAGTTTCTTAGAAAGTTATGTTCCTATTGTTGAAGGTAGAAAGGAAAAAAAATTCACAAAAATGCACAAAGATTGGCAGGAAGTGAGGAGAGGAAGGTATGTAGAATTTAATTTAGTGCATGATAGAGGAACGCTTTTCGGTTTGCGAACCAATGGAAGAATAGAGAGTATTTTGATGAGTTTGCCGCCAATTGTGCAATGGAAATATAACCACCATCCAGAAAACAACTCTGAAGAAGCAAAACTTTTAGATGTTTTATTAAATCCGAGAGAATGGATTTAGTAAATAAATTATCATATTAATAGCAAAGTGACTATAATTTAGTTTTTTTAATAAATTTTATTTATTTTAAAGCTTATAATTACGGATAATACAAAAAACAAAGAGTCCTTAGGTTATTTTTAATATTAAAAAGTAGTTTGCAGTCATCGTTTTTTAGTACTTTTGCAATCTGGAAAAAAGAGATAAAATGGCAAGATTTGAATTAAAGTTACCAAAAATGGGAGAAAGTGTTGCGGAAGCAACCATAACTTCTTGGCTAAAAGAAGTTGGAGATACCATTGAATTAGATGAGGCTGTTGTAGAAATCGCTACGGATAAAGTAGATTCTGAGGTGCCCTCTGAGGTAGCCGGAACGCTGCTTGAAATTTTATACCATAAAGACGATATTGTAGCTGTTGGAGAAACCATTGCAATCATTGAAATAGTAGGTGAAGGGGAAGACGAAGAAAGTGAAGTTACTGAGACTGCAAGTGCTGAGGAGAATGGGCAAGTAGCTGAAGTAGAAAAAACAATTGAAAAGGGAATTGAAGTGGTTGCTGGACCCATTTCTAAAACTTCAGACTCGGGTAAATTTTACTCGCCTTTGGTCAGAAATATTGCACAAACAGAGGGCATTGCTATTGAAGAGTTAGAAACTATATCCGGTTCGGGTAAAGATGGCAGAGTAACTAAAGAAGATATTTTAGCATACATAAATGACGGGAAGCCTGCTCCAAAAGCAGTTGTTGTGCCAGACGTTAAGAAAAATAAAACAGCACCAGTGTTGAAGGAAGTGCAAAAAGCAGCGCCTGTTTCCGTAAATGGAGAGGATGAGGTATTGGAGATGAGTAGAATGGGTAAGTTAGTCTCCAAACATATGGTAAGCTCTCTTCAAACGGCAGCACATGTGCAGTCTTTTATAGAGATTGATGTCACCAACATTGTAAAATGGAGAACAAAGGTCAAGGACGCTTTCTTAGCAAGAGAAGGGGAAAAGTTAACTTTTACACCAATTTTGATGCACGCAGTTGCGGCTACTATAAGAAAGTATCCAATGATTAATATCGCCATGGACGGTGAACACATCATTAAAAAGAAAAACATTAATTTAGGGATGGCAGCAGCCTTGTCCGATGGAAATCTAATTGTTCCTGTAATTAAAAATGCAGATCAATTAAATTTAGTGGGAATGACGAAAGCAGTAAATGATTTGGCAACAAGGGCAAGAAACAATGCACTGAAGCCAGATGATATCCAAGGAGGAACCTACACTGTAACAAATATTGGTAGCTTTGGCTCTATAATGGGTACTCCAATCATCAATCAACCGCAAGTTGCTATTTTAGCGCTGGGTGCTATCAGAAAAGTACCCGCAGTGATCGAAACACCAGAAGGAGATTTTATAGGAATTCGACAGAAAATGTTTGTGTCCCATTCTTATGATCATAGGGTCGTAAACGGTGCTTTGGGAGGAATGTTTATCAAAACTTTAAAAGAGATTTTAGAGGCTTGGGATTTGAATCAAGATTTCTAGTACAGAAGAATATCTATATAATAAACAAAACGTTCGAAGCTTTCGAGCGTTTTTTTTGTGCTCTGAATATGGTGCAACTGTCTCCGATTTTTTTGAAAGAACAAAGTGCTATAATATTTATTTATATTAGTTATTAGAACTATTTTAGTGTTTTAGAAATCAATATTAATTAAAATTTAAAAGATGAAAAAATTGTTATTTTTATTTGTGTTTTCGACCACATTTATGGCTGTTGCTCAAGAAAGTGTTTTATTAAGACTTAATTATGAGGTAGGAGATGTATTACTAGTAGAACAAAATGTTTCTCAAAATATGGGTGCTCAAGGAGGCATGGATATGAAGATTCGAATGGACATGACTATTACAGGTAAAGTGGATGAGGTATTTAGCACTGAGTCCAAAATAAAGGCTGTAAATATGAATATGTTGCAAGGGGGCATGGTTATGAGCTTTGATTCTTCGAAAGATCCAGCTGATTTAGATGAAATGGGTAAAATGATGAAACAACAGCTTGATCCAATGATGTTAGCTACTATTTTTTCTAAAATGTCTGCAGAAGGAGAGGTTTTAGAAACAAAAGTTGAACCTGAATCTCCGGCAATGGATCAATTTACAAACCAAGCGAAAGGGATTAAATATCCGAAAGAAAAGGTTGCTGTGGGCTCTTCTTGGGAAGACGCTACGAATCAGCAGGGAATGGAAGTGAAAACTATTTATACGGTTTCTAAAATTGAAAATGGAAAGGTATACATCGATGTAACCGGAACTGTTTCGGGTATTGGCGAAGGCGACGTCACAGGTGACTTAATCGTGGATATCGAAATGGGTATTCAGGAAAAGGCCAGCATAGAAATGTCCTTAAAAACAAACGGAATGGAGATGAACATCGTTACAAAGAGCGTAACTACGAAGATATAGTGTACCGTATTTTACTGATTATAATTAAAATGCCTTGATAAATTGTCAAGGCATTTTTTATGAGATAATAAGAACCAAATATTGATTTTTATTTTTTTCGATACAACCACCAATTCATATCTCTTGTCAATTTATATCCAAGTTTTTCATAAAGAGGAATTGCAGGATTTCCCTTATTTGTGTGTAAAATAGGTAGTTTTTTTTCTTTTAAAATCTCTTTAGTTGTATGTGCAATCAACTGCCGTGCATATCCATTTCTAGTATGATCTGGGTGCGTTACAACACCACTTATCTCTACGAAATCATCAGTTTGCATTCGTTGCCCCGTAATAGAAACTAATGTATCGTCTTTGTAAATACCAAAATACGTACCCATCTCAAAACCCCTTTTCCGGTAAAAACCTGGCATCACCAGCCATATTAAAGCATGCACCTCATCCATGTGTTCTGCTGTTAATAAAACAATATCTTCTGTTATTTTAAAGTCGACAAATTCCTCTAAAATCATTTGGCAACCTTCAATTTTTTTTTCCAGAAGTACGTAATTAGTGTCTATAATTGGTGTTTCATTTTCTGATACTAAAAAAAATTTGTCTGCTATTTTAGCATACGCATTTAAAGCTTTTGCTGTTTTACTCGGATCAAAAAATGAGCCGAAAATACAAATATCTGGATGATAAAATTGAACTCCATCATAAGCGATAAGAAACTTATGATGCGTTTCATTTAAGGAATACCAAACAGGATTTTTTAGTTTTTCTTCTAAGGTTTTCATGAAATAGAATAGATAAAAAAAAGCCCGCATAGTGCGAGCTTTTTATAAATTACAGTTTTATAAAACTTAAGCTAGCATTGTAACTGGGTTTTCTATAAACGTTTTTAAAGTTTGTAAAAATTGAGCACCCACAGCACCGTCAACAGTTCTGTGATCACATGTTAAGGTTAATTTCATTGTATTTCCAACAACAATTTGTCCGTTTTTAACAACGGGTTTTTCAACAATTGCGCCAACAGATAAAATAGCGGAGTTTGGCTGATTGATGATAGAAGTAAAGTTTTCGATACCAAACATTCCTAAGTTAGAAACGGTAAAGGTACTGCCTTGCATTTCTGCAGGACTAATTTTCTTCTTTCTTGCCTTACCAGCTAAATCTCTTACCGTAGCACCAATTTGAGTCAAACTCATTTGATTGGTGTGTTTTACTACAGGTACAAGCAAACCGTCATCAACAGCAACGGCAACACCAACGTGAATATGGCTATGGTAAATTGTGTTGTTATCTGTCCAAGAAGTATTTACTTGTGGATGCTTCTGCAAGGCCATTGCACACGCTTTTACAACCATATCATTAAAAGACACCTTTGTCTCTGGTATTGCATTTATTGTTTTTCTAGAAGCCATTGCACTGTCCATATCAACTTCAATATTTAAACTGAAATCTGGAGCAGAGAATTTAGAAGTACCCAAAGATTTTGCAATTGCTTTCCGCATTTGCGAATTTTTAATTTCTTCAGACTTTTCTTCACCAGTAGCAACAAATGTCATTACAGGAGCAGTAGCAACTGGTTCACTACTGGTAACTTCTTTTACAGGAGCAGCAACAGGGGTATAGTTTTCTACATCTTTTTTAGTAATTCTTCCGTTTTCACCGGAACCTGCAATATCTGCTATATTTATCCCTTTATCTGCAGCAATTTTCTTTGCTAGTGGAGATGCAAAAATACGTCCACTAGAATTATTGGCAGTGGTATTAGAAGCAGTTGCTTCTTTAACCTTCGTTTTATCTTCTTGCTTTTCTGTTTTCGTTTCGGTTGGTTTGCTCTCAGGTGCAGCAGTATCAGTTGACGCACCAGCATTGGCAACAATTGCTGAAACATCTGTTCCGGCTGGACCAATAATTGTTAATAAGCTGTCTACGGGAGCAGTTTCTCCTTCTTGGACACCAATGTATAAGATGGTTCCTTCATAGAAACATTCAAACTCCATTGTTGCTTTGTCTGTTTCAATTTCAGCAAGTATATCACCTTCACCAACAACGTCACCCACTTTTTTCAACCATGCAGCTACAGTACCATCTGTCATCGTATCGCTCAAACGAGGCATTGTAATTACTTCAACTCCTTCGGGAACTGTAACTGAGGTATCTGAAGCATCTGAATCAGACGTTTTTTCTTCTTTAACTTCCTCAAGAACTTCCGTTTTTGTATCGGTATTGTTGCTATTTATAATTGCAGAAATGTCTTCGCCCTCTTCGCCTATGATTGCGAGTAAAACGTCCACTGGAGAACTTCCTCCTTCGGGGATACCAATATGTAATAAGGTTCCTTCGTAGAAAGATTCGAATTCCATTGTAGCTTTGTCGGTTTCAATTTCAGCTAAAATATCACCTTCTTCAATTTTATCTCCAACATTTTTTAACCATTTTGCCACAACACCTTCTTCCATGGTGTCGCTTAATCTCGGCATGTTTATAACTGTAGCCATATTTTAACTTATAAAGGGATAATCTTCTTGTTCATATACCATATCATACATTTGCTGCGGCTCTGGGTATGGAGAATCTTCTGCAAATTGCTCACATTCTTTTACCCTTGCTTTTACATCTTTTTCGATGCTTGCAATTTCTGCTGCAGTAGCGTACTCTTTCTCCTTGATAACATCTAATATCTGTGTTATCGGATCAATTTTCTTGTATTCTTCTACTTCGTCTTTTGTTCTATATTGTTGTGCATCGGACATCGAATGGCCTCTGTAACGGTAGGTTTTCATTTCTAAGAATGTAGGTCCATCTCCGCGTCTTGCTCTCTGTATCGCTTCGTCAATCGCTTCTGCTACTTTAATAGGATTCATGGCATCCACGGGTCCACAAGGCATTTCGTACCCCAATCCAAGTTTCCAAATATCTGTATGATTTGCAGTTCTTCCTACAGAAGTTCCCATCGCATAACCATTATTTTCAACAATAAATACTACTGGTAGTTTCCACAACATCGCCATATTGAATGCTTCGTGAAGAGAGCCTTGTCTTGCAGCTCCATCACCAAAACAGGTAAGGGTAACTGCATCACTTCCTTTGTACTTGTCACCAAAAGCAATTCCTGCCCCTAAAGGTATCTGTCCACCAACAATTCCATGTCCACCATAAAAACCAAATTCTTTAGAAAATATGTGCATAGAACCTCCCATTCCTTTTGAGGTTCCTGTAACCTTTCCAAATAATTCTGCCATTACTTTTTTAGGATCTTCACCCATACCAATCGGTTGTACATGGTTTCTGTATGCAGTAATCATCTTATCTTTCGACAAGTCCATGGCATGCAATGCTCCTGCTAAAATTGCTTCTTGACCATTGTACAAATGCAAGAAACCTCTTACTTTTTGTTGGATATAAACGGCAGCTAACTTGTCTTCGAATTTTCGCCAAAAAAGCATGTCTTTATACCAGTCTAAATACGTCTGTTTGGTAATTTTTTTCATTCTCTATCTTCGTGTTTTCGGTATTGAATATGTATGCAATACGAATACAAAAATAACTGTTTTAAATAGAATAAAAAAAAATCATTTTATGAATTTAACGCGAACGTTTTCGTAAGCTATTTACTTGTCTTTAGCGATGACTAAGGTTGCTTTTGCATCTGTTGCTAAATTCCATTCATTAGCCGATAATAAGGTGCCTGTGTCGTTGTATACCTTAAATGCGGCAGTGTTGGGACCTGAAGTACCTTGATTTAGTGCTACGAAGGCTATTTTATTAATACCAATTTCTAATGGAATAGTGAAACTTTGGTACTGTTGTTCTAACAGAATATTACTCACAACAGGGATGTTGTTCAATAGAATGGTAACTCTGTCTCCATCTGGGTATTGAAAGTCTCTACAAATAATATTAACACTGCTAGAATTTGTTCTGAAACTTCCTAAATCCTGATCGATAACGGGATATATATATTGTCCATTGATTTTTTTAAATGCTTTTAGAAAACGCGCTTCACTCATTCGTTTTTGAGAAATAATGCCTTTGTTGTTCAAAGCATCTTCCTCTTGTTTCTCTTTTAATTTTTCTTGTTCTTGGTTGTAAGCGCTTTTAAACCCTGTATTCCCGTCAAGTTCGATAGATTTAGGTTTTTCTAAAATCTTGGCGTTTTTTAAGACAACTCCTTTGATTTTACCTTTGTCTGTAGCGGAACTATTTTTATCTAACTGTGCCACAAAATTGGTGGAAGCTAAAATAAAAAGTAAGCAAATGATAATTCTATTTTTCTGATTCATTTAGAAAAAATTTCTGATATATAAAATGTAAAGATAATACGGATTTAAAATCAAGTTGTTTAGAATTTGTTAAAACTTCTAATGAACAGGGAAATTAAAATAAGTATCTGCAAAAGGCTCCTTTTTTAAGGTAAAATGCCACCATTCATTTTCAAAAGGTTTAAATCCATTGGCGAGCATTGTATTTCGTAGAAGCATTCTATTTTCTTTTTGTTTTTTTGAAATATTTTTATAGAAAGGATGTGATTGAATTCCGAAAAAATCATAGGTACTTCCCATATCTATCTCTTTTTTTGTTGCAGTGCTCACAAGTGTCAAATCAATGGTACTTCCTCTTGAATGACTGGATTTTGACGCGATATAGCCTTGCTTAAAAAGTGCAGCTTTTGAGACCTCAGGATAATATTGTTGTTTCATTAGGGTATCATTTAAAACAAGAGCCCAACGTACAAAGTGAGCTACCGCTTGCTGTGGACGGTAGGCATCAAATATCTTAATGCAGTATCCTTTGGTTAAAAGTATTTGCTGTATTTTTTTTAGTGCTTTTGCAGCTTCAGAGCTTACAATGATGTTGCTTCTTTGATAGCCCTGTATTGGTTTTCCTATAAAATTATTTTTAGATAAATACCGCAATTCCTTCTGTATTGACGGGGCGGATTTGTGTAAGTATACAAAACCTTCAGGGAGTGTTTGTCCTACAAGACTGCCGGAGAAAACAAGGAGTGCAATGCATACAAATTTATTCATGAAATCAAAAATACAGAAAATATAATTTATAAGTTGAAACTAGAAAATATTATTTAATTTTGTCAGCAACTATGGAACAACTGACATTAACAACACCAGCGCTATTATTTTCTGCAATTTCATTGATAATGCTTGCCTATACAAACCGATTTTTGGCATATGCAGCTGTAATAAGGAATTTACATGATAAATATCTAGAGAAAAAGCAAACATCTCTTTTGAGACAAATTAAAAACTTAAAGCTGCGTTTAAACTTGACAAGATGGATGCAGATTTTTGGAATTTCGAGTTTGTTGTTTTGCGTATTAACAATGTTTCTGATTTATGTGGCGCAACAAATGATTGCAGTGTATACTTTTGGTTTTGCTTTGATTTTATTAATTATATCGTTAGCTTTATTAATTAAAGAGATACAAATTTCTGCACAAGCATTGCAGTATCATATTGCAGATATTGAAGAGCATTTAAATAAGAAATAACAGGTATAAGACTCCTACAGATAAAAAAACCGCTTCTAAGAGAAGCGGTTTTTTTAGTAACAAAAAGTCCATCAAAGTTTAAGATTACATATAATCTTCAATAGGATTACAAGAGCAATTTAAATTCCTATCACCATAGGCATCGTCCACTCTTCTTACTGTTGGCCAAAATTTATTTTCTGCAATATATGCCAAAGGAAATGCTGCTTGCTTTCGGCTATATGGAAAATCCCAGTTATCGGAAGTTAGCATTTCTTGTGTGTGTGGTGCATTTTTAAGTGGATTGTTTTCCTCCTCTTTACGCGTGTTTTTAATTTCTTCACGAATGGATATCATAGCGTCACAAAAACGATCTAATTCTGAGATACTTTCAGACTCTGTTGGTTCAATCATCATGGTTCCGCCAACGGGAAAAGAAACGGTGGGTGCGTGAAATCCATAGTCTATCAGGCGTTTTGCAATATCAACAACTTCAATTCCATTTTGTTTAAAATCACGACAATCAATAATCATTTCGTGGGCTGCACGTCCTTTTTCTCCAGTATAAAGCGTTGGGTAATATCCATCTAAGCGCTCTTTGATATAATTTGCATTTAAAATCGCCATTTTTGTTGCGTCTGTCAATCCTTTTGATCCCAGCATTGTGATATAACCATAGGAGATTAAGCAAGCCAGAGCAGAACCCCAAGGAGCTGCAGAAATTGCAGAGATCGCATGTTCACCACCTGTTTTTATGATTGGATTTGACGGTAAGAAAGGCACTAGCTGTGGTGCAACACAAATGGGTCCCACTCCAGGGCCACCACCTCCATGCGGTATTGCAAAAGTCTTATGCAGGTTTAAGTGACAGACATCAGCTCCAATAGTTGCTGGGTTTGTCAATCCAACTTGTGCATTCATGTTTGCACCGTCCATGTATACTTGTCCGCCATTGTCATGAATAATTTTGGTAATATCTTGAATTTCACTTTCAAAAACCCCATGTGTTGAAGGGTAGGTAACCATTAAGGCGGCAAGATTTTCCGAGTGTAAAGCTACTTTTTCACGTAAATCGTCAATGTCAATATTTCCATTTTCGGCAGTTTTGGTAACAATAACTTTCATGCCCGCCATCACTGCAGAAGCAGGGTTTGTACCGTGAGCCGAAGCTGGAATGATACAAATATTTCGATGTGTATCCTTGTTTGCAAGGTGGTAAGCTCTAATCGTCATTAAGCCAGCAAACTCGCCCTGAGCTCCGGAATTAGGCTGTAAAGACGTACCAGCAAAACCGGTCACAATATTTAATTGATGTTCTAATTTTCGCAAGACCTCATGATATCCTTCTGCTTGATTTAAAGGGACAAATGGATGAATATTTCCCCATTGTGGATTACTCAATGGCAACATCTCTGAGGCAGCATTTAATTTCATCGTACAGGAGCCTAAAGAAATCATTGAATGATTTAAGGCCAAATCTTTGCGTTCTAATTTTTTAATGTACCGCATCATGTCTGTTTCAGACTGATAAGTATTAAATATTTTGTGCGCTAAAAATGAGGTATTCCTTTTTACATTTTCTAAGATTTCATTACCCTCAGAAAGCTTAGAAATAGGTGCCCTATTCATAGCTAAAGCTTCAGTAAAAACAGCTACAATTGCATTTAGTTCACTTAATTCTGCAGTTTCATTGATAGAGATAGACAAAGTTTCGTCATCTATATAATTAAAGTTGATCTCATTAGCTTCTGCAATGCGTTTTATTTTTTGAGCATCTGCCTTTACGGTAATGGTATCAAAATAAGAAGTATTTATTTGTTCAATCCCCAAGGCGGTTAGTGCGTTGGCTAGTGTGATTGTTTTCTGGTGCACGCCATCTGCAATAAATTGGAGGCCTTCTTTACCGTGATAAACAGCATACATTCCCGCCATTACTGCTAATAAAACTTGCGCAGTACAAATATTAGAAGTTGCTTTTTCGCGTTTGATATGTTGTTCTCTTGTTTGCAAAGCCATTCTTAAGGCATGCTTTCCGTTGAGATCTTTCGTTACGCCAATTATTCTTCCAGGGATACTTCTTTTGTAGGCCTCTTTTGTTGCGAAATAAGCAGCATGAGGACCCCCATATCCTAAGGGGATTCCGAAACGTTGCGTAGTTCCTACTACTACAGAAGCTCCAAATGCTCCTGGAGCTTTTAATTTCACTAAAGATAAGACGTCTGCAGCCACTGCTACCTTGATCTGTTTGTCGTTTGCTTTTGCGACAAAACTTTCGTAATCGAATATTTGTCCAAATTTCCCTGGATACTGTAAAATTGCTCCAAAATAATCATCCCCAAAATCAAAATCTTCGTGATTTCCAAAAACGAGTTCAATGCCAATAGGAACCGCTCGTGTTTCTAAAAGTGCCACTGTTTGTGGTAACATTTCATGGGACACAAAAAACTTATGAGCTCCTGCTTTTTTCTTTGCACGCTCTCTAACATCAAATAGCAATGCCATTGCTTCTGCGGCTGCGGTTGCTTCATCCAGTAAAGAGGCATTTGCCAATTCCATACCTGTTAAATCACAAATCATTGTTTGGTAATTTAACAATGCTTCAAGTCTCCCTTGCGCGATTTCTGCTTGATAAGGAGTATAAGCGGTATACCAGCCTGGGTTTTCTAATATATTACGTTGAATTACGCTAGGCACAATTGCTTCATGGTATCCTAAGCCAATGTAACTTTTAAATACTTTATTTTTTTCTGAAAGCTTTTTTATATGCGCTAAATATTGATATTCACTCATCGCAGGTGCTAAATCCAACGGACTTTTAAGACGGATATTATCAGGAACAGTCTCATCAATCAGCTGTGCTAAACTGTCTGCTTTGATGGTGGCTAACATTTTTTCTTGCTCAGCCACACTTGGGCCAATATGTCTTCTTTGAAACGAATTTGTATTCATTTATTTAATTTTGTGAGCGATTGAATTCAATCGATTTAGTATTTGTTTTTAACTCTCCAAAAAAGAGTAATTTTTCAAGTAACAAAAATAAGAATTTAATCATTTGTTTGAGGTTAGAAAAGGGATAAAGTAAAGTTAATTGTTAACTAAAAAGGAATGTTATCAACAGAAGCATTATTTTTGTAGCATGAAGTTATTTAAGATCTTATTTCGTTTTTATATCAACGCAAGTATTCATGTTGGAATAGCAGTATATGCTTTCGTAAGAATTGCGGAACAATATCTAGAAATCGCTACTAACAGCGCTTTAAATTATGCCATTTTCTTTGGAACCATTACAGGCTATAATTTCGTGAAATATGCAGGAGTAGCAAAGTTGCACCACCGGAGTCTCACAAATAATTTAAAAATGATTCAAATATTTTCTTTGTTTTGTTTTATTGCCATGTGTTATTTTGCGTTTCAATTACCACTAGAAATTTTAATTTTTTCAACTCCTTTTGTGGGGTTAACTTTTTTATATGCGGTTCCTTTTTTGAGTGGGTTTCATAAAAACTTACGGCAGATAAGTTACCTAAAAGTAATGGTTGTAGCCTTTGTTTGGTCAGGTTTTACCGTCTTAATTCCGTATGTAGCTTCGGGTAAAGAAATGGTGTTGCCAGTTCTCTTATTGGGTTTGCAACGGTTTTTAATCGTGGTGGTTTTAATTTTACCTTTTGACATTAGAGATGTTAAATATGATGCTATTTCTTTGCAAACAATTCCCACTAAAATTGGAGTTGAAAAAACAAAAAGGGTTGGTTTAGGTTTGATGGTTTTTGCGCTGCTCATCGAATATGCAATCAATGCCAATGCTGTTTTTAAAAATACATTTATGATTTTCTTTTTTATTGTCTTGGTTTTTCTAATGCGATCTAAAATAGAGCAGTCTAAATATTACAGTTCGTTTTGGGTAGAATCCTTGCCCTTAATTTGGTGGTTACTTATTTTAGGATTCCATAATTTATAGTAGTTTTAAAGATTATTTTTATGAACTTGTAGGGTAATCTTGGGTATTACAAGAAATATCATAAAACTTTAATTTTGCTTTCTAATAACCTACTATAATTGTAGCTTTACCATCGATAAAGCAATCGCGATTTTTAAAATGAATCCTACTAAAAGAAATTATATTTTCGATTTTGACAGTACGTTAACGAGAGTAGAAGCACTAGATGTCTTGGCAGAAATAACCCTGACGAACAACCCTAAAAAAGAGGCCATAATTCAAGAAATTATAGACATTACAAACTTAGGAATTGATGGCGAAATCTCTTTTACGGAATCTCTAGAAAAAAGAATTCAATTATTAAGTGCAAATAAAGCAGATTTAGGTAGTTTAGTAACTGCTTTGAAAAAGCAAGTTTCTAAATCGATAGCGAGTAACAGAGCCTTTTTTGAAGATTTCGCAGAAGATATTTATGTGATTTCTTGTGGTTTTAAAGAATTTATAGACCCTATTGTAAAAGAATACAATATACCCTCAGAAAGAGTGTTCGCAAATACCTTTGAATTTGCAGAAGATGGAGCAATTATTGGCTTCGATGCGGAGAATGTATTGTCGCAGCACAATGGTAAAATTCAATGTTTAAAAGACATGAATTTAGAAGGGGAGATACAAGTGATTGGAGATGGTTATAGCGACTATGTAACTAGAGAAGCGGGTGTAGCAGATAAGTTTTTTGCATATACAGAAAACGTTTCTAGAGTAAAAACAACAGAAAACGCTGACCATATTGCTCCAAATTTAGACGAATTTTTATACATAAACGGTTTGCCAAGAAACATTTCATACCCAAAGAATAGAATCAAAATATTACTGCTGGAAAATGTGCATCCAGATGCCTTTAAAAAGTTATCAAAAGATGGCTTTACAGTAGAGACAGTTTCAAAAAGTTTGTCGGAAGCGGAATTGATTGAAAAAATAAAAGACGTCCATGTGCTGGGAATTCGTTCCAAAACAAAGGTGACCGAAAAGGTAGTAGCCGCTGCTGAAAAATTAATGGTTGTAAGTGCTTTTTGTATTGGTACTACACAAATTGATTTGGAAGCTTGTAAAGAAAAAGGAGTGGTTGTTTTCAATGCACCCTATAGCAATACACGATCTGTTGTAGAATTGGCAATCGGAGAAATTATTATGTTAATGCGTAGTGTTTTTCAGAGAAGTACGGAGCTTCACAATGGTCAATGGAACAAAACAGCTGCCGGGTCTAGAGAGGTTCGTGGCAAAAAGTTAGGGATTGTAGGGTATGGGAATATCGGCAAGCAGTTATCCGTGTTGGCAGAGGCATTGGGAATGGATGTTTACTATTATGATATAGAGGATAAGTTGGCTTTAGGAAATGCAACAAAAATGGATGAATTGTCTGATTTGTTGGAAATTTCGGATGTGGTGACCTTGCATATTGACGACAATCCTGTAAATAAAAACTTCTTCGGTGAAAAAGAAATTGCTCAAATGAAAGATGGCGCACATTTTGTGAATTTGGCCAGAGGGTTTGTTGTAGATATCGCTGCGTTAGTTGCTGCTTTAAAAAGCGGAAAATTAGCAGGTGCTGCAGTAGATGTGTATCCTGAGGAGCCCAGTAAAAATGGTGATTTTATCACAGATTTAAAAGGGTTGCCGAATGTGATTTTAACACCTCATGTGGGAGGGAGTACCCAAGAGGCGCAAAGAGATATTGCAGATTTCGTTCCCAGCAAAATCATGGCATATATTAATTCAGGAAATACCGTAGATGCCGTTAACTTCCCAAATATTCGGTTGCCAAGGCAAACAAATGCACATCGTTTTTTACATATTCATAAAAATGTTCCAGGAGTAATGGCGAAGATCAATGAGATTTTGGCTACCTATGATTTGAATATTATTGGCCAGTATTTATCTACCGACCCGAAGGTTGGTTATGTAATTACGGATCTAGATAAAGAGTATAATATAGCGGTGATTGAAAAATTAAAAAATATCGAGGGAACTATTAAGTTTCGAGTTTTGTATTAAAAAGTAATACTTAGAATATATTAAGAAGCCTTTCAAGTAATTGAAAGGCTTCTTTTATACTTCTGATGTTGCCTTCTTGTCCGCAGTAATGGTCTAAGGTTTCAATTTTGTGCGCAAAGCAATAATGTTTTTATTGGAGCTACCGATATAGCGTCTGCTGCCAAGGTATCTCTTTTTATTAAAATCATCGTAATGGGCTTCTGCTTTATCCATAGAGCTAATATGTACATTTCCGGAAGCGTGTATAAATTCCATTTTTTGATTTCCTAACCAAATACCAACATGCACAACGCGTTGTTTTTTTTCAGCGGTAGCTTTGGTTCCAAAGAATAATAAATCTCCTTTCTCTAGAGTTTTAAAGTTCAGGTCCCTGTCTACTTTTTTGCCCGCATTTATTTGCTGAGAGGCATCTCTGGGAATTATAAAACCATTCATTAGATAAGCCATTTTTGTAAATCCGCTGCAGTCCATTCCTTTTGTAGAGGTTCCTCCCCACAGATATGGGAACCCATTCATTTTTTTAGCTGTTTTTTCAATTTTTTCTCCCGTGAGAGCCGTGTTTTTTAACCAAGAATTATATCTAATAGCCTCCGTTTTTTTTATAAAACCAATTCTATTATCGGGATATTTTACTCCGAAGAAGGAGTTGTTTTCAGATCTATACTGTAACAATGCACCCAAGGTAATATCAGATACAATTGGAGATTTTTCAGAGGCAGCAGCGTATACAAACCCGTTAGTTTTAATAAAAATTACTTTTTCAGAAGTGTTCCAAGCATCAAATTGCTTTTTATTCATTTTTTGAATTCCGCCTTTGTCTACCCACGAAATATAGCTGTCTGGCGTTTGAATTCTATAAAAGTCACCTTTTTTATCTAATATTTTTAAAGACATTCCTAGCAAACCTTGTGTGCCTAACTCTGCGGAATGCTTGGGGTTTGAACGAATATTGATCACAGAATTTCTAGCTACTGCAAACTTTTTAGGGCCTACAACGGTGTCAGGTAAAACACGAATATTATTTATGAACGCAATGTCTAATGACTTTAGATTGGTTACTAATTTTTGATGTGCTTCTTTAGAATCAGTTATCCCAGACACAATAATTATATCGTTTATATCTTCAAAATTTACATCAAAAATGGCCACTCTTTTGTCAGGAGCATATTGTGTTTTTATTGTGTCACTTATGGTGTGTAATTCTTTTAAAAGGACTGCACTGTCTTTGCAAGAGAGCACAAATAATAAAAGAAGAAGCGGTGCGCGTTTTAAGAGTTTCATGTCAATGGCTTTTCGCTAAATTACAAAAAAGGCTGATTATTGTTGATTTAAAAGATAATTTCCTGAATGCCTTTTTTTATAATTGATACATAATGGTTTACTTTCTTTAACTCAAACCTGCTGGAAGGGCCAGAGGCACTAATAGCGCCAATACATTCGTTATTTTTATTAAATACAGGAAGTGAAATACAAATTAAACCAAGTTCAAATTCTTCTAAATCAAGTGAATACCCATTTTTATAGACCTCTTTTAATTGGTTTTTTAATTGTGATTCATTCGTAATTGTGTGCGGGGTGTATGCCTTATAGTCTATGTTTTGTAGGAGTCTTTCTTGTTTTTCTTCTGAAGAAAAAGTAAGTAATATTTTTCCAATTGCTGTGGAATGTAAAGGTTGGAAGGAGCCTATTGAGGTGCTGATTTTTAAGCCTTGGGGGCTTTCTACTTTATCGATATAAAAGACTTGATTTTTCTTTAAAACGGCAAAAAGGATGGTTTCTTCAATATCTGTAGCAATTTTTTTCAACGAATCGCGGGCAGTGTAGATTAGAGACTCATAGAGAGAAACCCGATTTCCAAGTTCAAATAGTTTGCTTCCTAAAATATACTTTTCATTCTCATTTTGTTGTATTGCGTTTAAAGCAACAAGAGTACTTAATATGCGATATGTTGTACTTTTATTGTACCCCGTTTTATTTGCTAATTCGCGAACGCCCCATTCTTTTTTGTCATTGGTAAATGCCTCTAATAAGGTAAATGCTTTTACAATGGACTGGTTAGGAATGAATGTTTCGTTGGTCATTTTTGTGTATAAATATTTTGCTAAGATAACAAAAATTTGTATATTTATAAAACACTGTTTCACATAGTGAAACACTTAATCTTTTTTATTCTGTTTTTTTTAAAAATAGAATAGCTACTTTTTAAAAAGAAATATAGAGGATGTATCAAAATAATTTAACATTTGCAAAGGAGCAAGATAAGGTAGATCCGCTTGCTTTTTTAAGAAGCCAGTTTCATATTCCAAAAGACAAAGATGGAAATGACTGGTTGTATTTTACGGGAAACTCTTTGGGTTTGCAGCCAAAAGAGACAAAGGGATACATCAATCAGGAGTTAGAAGATTGGGCGAATTTGGGCGTAGAGGGGCATTTTGAAGCAAAAAATCCCTGGTTAAATTACCATGAGTTGTTAACAGATAAGATGGCCAAGATAGTGGGGGCAAAACCGATCGAAGTAGTGGTAATGAACACATTGACTACAAATTTACATTTATTAATGGTTTCTTTTTATAGACCTACAAAATCAAAGTATAAAATTGTTATTGAGAGTGATGCATTTCCCTCGGATAGATATGCAGTGCAATCGCAACTTAAGTTTCACGGTTTTTCGGATGCAGATATCATTGAATGGAGCCCAAGAAAAGGAGAACATTTATTAAGGATTGAAGATTTAGAAGAAATTGTGAGTGTGCAGGGTGATGAAATCGCATTGTTGTTAATCGGAGGTGTGAATTATTATACAGGTCAGTTTTTAGACTTGAAAAAAATTGCGGAAATAGGACATTCAAAGGAATGTGTAGTTGGTATTGATTTGGCGCATGGTGCAGGAAATATACAACCGGATTTGCATGCTTCGGGAGTGGACTTCGCTGCTTGGTGTACTTACAAATATTTAAACTCGGGTCCTGGAAGTTTGGGAGGTGTTTTTGTACATGAGAAACATGCGAAAGATAAAGACTTGCCGCGTTTTGCTGGCTGGTGGAATCACAACAAAGAAACACGGTTTAATATGCGGCAGCCTTTTGACGTCATGGAAGGAGCAGAGGGGTGGCAATTGTCAAATCCACCAATTCTTTCAATGGCAGCTATTAAAGCTTCTTTAGATCTATTTGATACGGTTGGAATGGATGCTTTAAGAGAAAAGTCAGAAAAGTTAACGGGGTATTTTGAATTTTTAATTGAGCAGATTGCTTCAGAGGATATTCAAATTATAACCCCGGTAAATCCAAAGGAAAGAGGTTGTCAATTGTCGATACAAGTAAAGAATGCAGATAAGAGCTTGCATGAAAAGTTAACAGCACATCACATTATTACAGATTGGCGAGAGCCAGATGTAATTCGATGTGCACCTGTGCCACTATATACTTCTTTTGAAGATGTATATCGATTGGTTTCAGTTTTAAAAAAACTATTATAAATGAATAAAAAGGATAAAATATTAATCGTAGGTGCAGGATTGTGCGGGAGTTTATTAGCATTGAGACTTGCACAAAGAGGTTTTAAGGTTACGGTATATGAAAGTAGACCAGATTTGAGAACTACAGATATTTCTGCAGGAAGATCCATTAATTTGTCGCTATCAGACAGAGGTTTAAAGGCGTTACGTCTTTGTGGAATGGAGGAAAAAGCAAAAGAAATTTGTATTCCAATGTTCGGAAGATTGATGCATGATGCCGAAGGAAACACATTTTCTTCCAATTATTCCGGAAGAGATAATGAATGTATTAATTCAATTTCGCGAGGGGAACTGAATGCAATCTTACTAGATGCTGCAGAAGCGCATGAAAATGTGCAGTTGCATTTCAATAAGCAATGTGAACAGGTAGATATAGAAAACAATATTGCTCATTTTAAAGAGTATAACACCAAAGAAAAATTTTCAGTTACTGCAGACGTCATTTTTGGAGGCGATGGCGCAGGCTCTTCTTTAAGGAAAAGTTATGTTGCCGAACGCAAGTTTTTGTTTAGTTACTCTCAGGCATATTTAAATCATGGATATAAAGAGCTTGAGATTCCAGCGGACACCTCTGGAAATCATCAAATTAGTAATGCCCATTTACACATTTGGCCTCGGGGTGATTTTATGCTAATTGCATTGCCAAATATGGATGGCAGCTTTACGGTAACCTTGTTTTTAAGCTACGATGAAGGAGATTTTAATTTTGAAAACTTAACATCAGAAGAAAAAATTACCGAATTTTTTGAAAAAGAATTTCCAGATGCTTTGGCTTTAATACCCAATATAAAAGAAGAATTTATAAACAATCCAACAGGGCCTTTAGGTACTATAAAATGCGCACCTTGGAGTTACCAAAATAAAACCTTGCTGATTGGGGACTCTTCCCACGCAATTGTGCCTTTTTATGGTCAGGGGATGAATGCTTCTTTTGAAGATGTTTATGTATTAGATGAAATTTTGGAGCAAGACTTAGGATCTTGGGAAGCTGTTTTTAAAGCTTATCAAAATACAAGAAAAAAAGATACAGATGCGATTGCAGATTTAGCGATAGATAACTTTCACGAGATGAAAAATCATGTTGCTAACCCCATTTTTAAAGAAAAAAGAATCGTAGAAATGAATTTAGAAAAAACATTTCCGACAGAATATTTTTCTAAATATTCTATGGTGACCTTTAATGAGCATATTGGTTACAATGAGGCGATGGTAAGAGGAAGAGCACAAGATAAAGCGTTGTTAAATTTAATTACTTCAAATGCAATTTCTACTGCACCCGATATGGGAAAAGAGGCGTTAAAAGGGGTGTTAGAAAAAGTACAGCAAGAGACTGAAGAAATTCTTAGAGAGGCCAATACAGGAGTCTTATAAAAAATAAATATGTCAGAAAAAAAAGTAACACCAAGAGGCGCATATCCCCACGTAAAAGTAGTGGGAGATTTTATATTTGTGTCAGGAACAAGTTCTAGAAGAGCAGACAATTCCATTGCAGGAGTTGATATTATTGACGCTATGGGAACTAAATTTCTAAATATCGAAACGCAAACTAGTGAAGTTTTAAAAAACATAGATGCCAATTTACAAACGGTGGGTGCAAGTTTAAAAGACGTTGTAGACGTTGCTGTTTTTTTAGTAAATATGAATGATTTTGCAGGTTATAATAAAGTATACGGAACCTTCTTTGAAAAAGAAACAGGACCCACAAGAACAACGGTTGCTGTGCATCAATTGCCACATCCAGATTTGGTAGTGGAAATTAAGGTAACTGCTTTTAAGAAAAAATAATTTTTTAGATTTTACTCGTATATAAATCAGTGAGGTCTGTTATAAATAGGACATGAATATAAAAAACTATATCAACGGAGAATTTGTGAATCCAATAGAAAATAATTGGATGCCTAATTACAATCCATCTAATGGCAAAGTATCTGGTCAAATACCAAATTCAACAAAGGAAGATGTAGAAAAAGCATACGAGGCTGCGGAAAAAGCATTTCCAAAATGGTCGAATACTACCTTAGAAGAAAGAAGTAAAATTCTCTCTAATATCGCTACCTTAATTTTAGAGCGTTTAGATCTTTTAGCAGTAGCAGAGTCAAAAGACAATGGAAAGCCTGTAAGCTTAGCCAAGGAAGTTGACATTCCGCGTGCTGCCAGTAATTTTCAGTTTTTTGCAAATGCAATCACACAATTTTCATCTGAAGCGCACGAAAGTATTGGTTTAAATGCCGTAAATTTTACACTTCGGCAACCCATAGGTGTTGTTGGCTGTATTTCTCCTTGGAACTTGCCTTTGTACCTCTTTACTTGGAAAATTGCACCAGCAATCGCAGCTGGAAACTGTGTTGTTGCAAAACCAAGCGAAATTACACCGATGACCGCGTTCTTATTGGGAGAGATACTGCAGGAAGCGGGTTTGCCAAAAGGTGTTTTAAACATCGTACATGGTTTAGGAACAACTGCAGGAAATGCTATTGTAGCGCATCCCAATATCAAAGCAATTTCCTTTACAGGAGGCACTAAAACAGGTGCACACATTGCGGGTGTCGCTGCACCGATGTTTAAAAAGCTATCGCTAGAATTGGGAGGTAAAAATCCAAACATCATTTTTGCAGATTGTGATTATAATAAAATGCTAGCGACCACTGTGCGCTCTTCGTTTGCAAATCAGGGACAGATTTGTCTTTGTGGAAGTAGGATTTTAGTAGAAGAAAAAATCTATGAGAAATTTAAGAAAGATTTTATTGAAAAAGTAGCCCAGTTGAAGGTTGGAAATCCATCTGATGAGACCACGAATATTGGAGCTTTGGTCTCTATGGCTCATTTAGAAAAAGTGAAAGGCTATATTGATAGTGCTTCTAAAGACGGAGCTAAGGTTCTTTTTGGTGGAAATAAAGTGCTAGTAACGGGAAGTGAAAACGGGTATTATCTGCAACCAACAATTATTGAAGTTACTGATAATAAATGCTCTTTAAATCAAGAAGAGGTTTTTGGTCCTGTGGTCACCATCATGTCGTTTAAGACAGATGCGGAGGCTTTACAGTTAGCAAATGATGTGAAATATGGACTTTCAGCAACGGTATGGACACATGATTTAAATAGAAGCATGCAGTTTTCTAAACAATTACAAACAGGAATTGTTTGGGTAAATACTTGGATGCTGCGTGATCTGCGAACGCCTTTTGGCGGTCAAAAAGATTCTGGCGTTGGAAGAGAAGGAGGTCTTGAAGCATTGCGGTTCTTTACAGTTCCTAAAAATGTTTGCATTCAATATGGATAAAAATTTTTTGTAAGCGACTGTCGAGAATGAAGCATAAATAAAAAGAAAATTAAAAAAACATTAGATTTTAAAGTGCACTTGAAAGCATGCTAATAAACATAAAATATGGAATTAAACTTAAAAAATAAAAATGCTTTGGTTTGCGGAAGTACGCAGGGAATCGGCAAAGCCACAGCTATTTTGTTAGCCGAGGAAGGTGCGAATATCACCTTGATTGCTCGAAATGAAGAAAAGTTGAAAGCGGTGCTAGCTGAGCTCCCAAACAAGAACCAAAAACACAAGTATTTAATTGCAGATTTTTCAAAACCAGAAGAAGTAAAACAAGTTTTAGAAACTGCATCCCCGCAGTTTCATATATTGGTAAATAATACAGGAGGTCCAGCAGGAGGTCCTATATTCAACGCTAAAATTGAGGAATTCGAGCGTGCTTTTACCCAACATTTAAAATGCAATCACCTTTTAGTACAGGCGGTAGTTCCATTTATGAAAACCCAGTGTTTTGGTAGAATTATAAATATAATTTCAACCTCAGTAAAACAACCTTTAGACGGATTAGGTGTTTCAAATACCATCCGGGGAGCAGTAGCAAGTTGGTCTAAAACCTTGGCGAATGAACTTGGTGAGTTTGGAATTACAGTAAATAATGTATTGCCAGGAGCAACAGGGACAGGACGTTTAAAGGAGATTATACAGAATAAAGCAACAAGGACAGGACAGTCATTTGATATTGTTGCAGAAGCTATGAAAAATGCGGCACCAGCAAAACGTTTTGCAGCACCTGAAGAGGTTGCTGCGGCAATTGTATTCTTAGCAAGTGAAAGTGCAGGTTTTATAAACGGGATTAATGTTCCGGTTGACGGGGGAAGGACAAAATCTCTTTAAAATAGAGTGTATGTTATGGTTTTTAGAAGCATGACTATTTTAGGTATCTTTAAAAAGTCTATAGTAACCTGTGTTAAAGTTTAAATAATCAATAAATATGAGCAATCTAGTACAGCCTTTAAATTTTAAAAAATGGATTGAGGAACATCGACATTTATTAAAGCCGCCAGTTGGTAATAAACAAGTATGGGACAATGGCGAATATATAGTTATGGTTGTTGGTGGACCAAACAACAGAAAAGATTATCATTATAACGAAACTCCTGAATTCTTTTATCAAGTAGAAGGGGATATGATTCTAAAAATTATTAATACCAAAGGCGAACAGATAGATGTTCATATTAATGAAGGGGACATTTACTTGTTGCCCTCAAAAGTGCCACATTCACCACAAAGAAAAGAAAATACAGTTGGATTAGTCATAGAGTATCCGCGTTCTAAGGGAATGTTAGATGCTTTAGAATGGTATTGTGAGGGCTGTGGAAATCAATTATACAGAGAAGAATTTGCATTGGACAATATAGAGACAGACATGCCCATAATATTTGATAACTATTATTCAGATTTACAGAAATGTACTTGTAAGACTTGCGGAACTGTGATGCAGAAACCAGACAAAGTAAAAGAGTAAAAGTAATTAGTGAAAAGGATATATTATTCGTCATTATAAAGGAGTAACGACTGAAGTAATCCGTTTAGAAATATAGAGATTATTTTGTAAATCTAGGGGCAGGTAAAGTACGCTAGCAATCATAGAAACCATGAAAAATAGAAAATTACGCATTAACGGACATTCACATTTGCTTCCGTACCCAGAAGAAATACCTCAATTCATGAAGGATAAAGAGATTTTTTGGGTAGATGATGAGCGGAAACATATGTTACAGAAAGGATGGAAACGACCCGTAACAGATTCAAGTTTTTTCTTAGATGAGAAGCTCATTTGGATGGAGAAAAATAAGATTGATCATGCAGTGGTTCTAAACCTTTCTCAATTATATGGTAATGGTTTGCGTTTAGAAGAGATGAAGAAAGCATTGCGTTTTCAAAACGATTTTAATGCAAAGGTGCAACACAATCATCCAGACAAATTTACCTGTGGTTTTGTAGTGCATCCCGGATTTATATATGGTGCATTGGATGAAATGAAGCGCTGTGTGGAAGAATTAGGATTAAAGGTACTGTGTTTACCCACGCATTTCATGGACTCTATTGGGCAATGGCGCTGTGTCTTTGACGAAGAAAATGATCGAATTTTTGAATTGGCAGACAAGTACAAGCTTGCTATAGAAATTCACCCTTATGATGGGGATAAAATGATAAAATTAGAAAATACCAATTGGCGTTTTCATTTAATTTGGATGCTGGCACAATGCGGCGATGCTTACCATTTTTATACTTTAAACGGTATGCAGGAACGTTTTAAAAATATTAGAACTTGTTTTGCACATGGCGGCCAATTGGCACAAATGAATTTGGGAAGAAGAATTCAAGGTTTTGACGGCAGGCCCGATCTTTTTGAAGGAAAAACCCATCCTAGAAAGGCAGTTGGGCATCCAAATATCTTTTTTGACACCTTGGTACACGATACAGATTCATTAAAGCTAATGATCGATAGACAGGGTTCTAATCAAGTTTTAATGGGATTAGATGATCCGTATCCATTAGGAGAAATGGAAAGTGATAAACAATCTTCTTATCCTGGTAAAATTTTAGATTTAGCCATTGAAAGGAATATTATTTCAGACCTCGAAAAATCTGAAATTTGGGAGGACAACGTTTTGCAATGGTTGTTTGGCGATGATGAAGCCGCAAAAAAAGACTTGATAGCTAAAATTATAGGTTAAAAAAAGTTTGGCTCTTTTTAAGAAGTAATACGTATGGAGGTGAAATAGCTGCTGACGATACTTCTTGGTTTAGATGGCAATGTTAATTTCTTTGCTTTCTCCTAAGAAAAATTTAGCGTCATCATATGCTGGAGGCCCCATATAGCCTCTCGCATTATTAGAGCATCCATATGCCTCTTTTGGAATGCCAAAAAAGTTAGTATCCATTTTTTTATTGTTGTTTTCATCATGAACGAAGGAAACAGCATAGGTCCCTTTGGGTAAGTTTTTAAAAGTATGTTTCGCTTTGTTATTCGCAATTGCTACAAATGCACTTTTGAATTGTACTTTAAGAAAAGTATCTTTTTGATTATACAGACCAAGAAGTAAGGTTCCATTGCTCGATGTTAATCCCGTGATATTTACGGTGAGGGTAATTTTTTTATTTTCTTGACTTTGGGCTGAAAATAATGCGCTAAAGCTAATGAATAGCGTGAAAATTATTGTTCTCATAGCTGTAATTATTTTAGATATTTTAGTGTAATCTTTTTGATTTCCTTTTAAAGAAGTTTAAATATAGCGAATTTTTAGAAGTAAAGTGAAACCTAGTAGGACTTTGTTAAGTGCCTATTTTTCACATGCAGTTATTTTTATTTATAGCACTTATAAACAAAACTTGGAGGTACATTTCTAACTACAAAATTGAGCTTAACAGTATTAAATTTATTTCTTAAAAAAAGGTATTTATCAAAGCTATATTGATATTGAATAAAGCATCCATTTGGTTTCAAGTGGTCCATTACTTTTTGAACAATGGACTCTATGAGTTCTTTCTTTAGTAAACTTAGCGGTAAACTTGAGATAACGTAGTCTATATTATTTTCTTTTACTTCAGAAACTTGAATGAAATTTTCTGCTGAACAATTGTGTATTTCAAAATTTTCATGGGATTTAAACTTCTTAAGACAATACTCAAAAAATTTTTTATTGGTTTCAAAAGAAATAAGCTTTGTGCTTGTGGGTATTCTTTTCAATATTTCTGCTGTAAAGTTTCCATTTCCTGATCCAAATTCTAAGATGATTTGATCGTTTTTAAACTCCACGTCCTTTAAACATTTTGCTATTAAATATTTAGAGCCTGGTTGAATACTGCCAATAGTACTTATTTTAGAGAGTGCTTCTTTTGTGAAAAACATTTTTTTTACTTAGAGGGTAAATGTAAAGAATTTCGCAAGACATAGCGGGGAACAACCAAACTATCTGACACTTTAGTGCTATAAAATTTAGGTTTGGTTTTTTTTAATTTCCCGTAAACTTAAATTAGTACTAATGAATCTGCTGACAATATTAAAACTTAATAAGGGAAGGTCTGTTTGGAAATGTTTTGACCATTTGTCATCTGTAAATAAGTAATGTATCTGTTGTATTCTTTTTTGTGCTTCAGAAAAAGTAAATAAATGATTGGCGGTATCTTTATTTTTAGCCTGTAGTTTTACTTTTTTTGTATTAAAGTCTACGCGTATAAAAAATATTTTCTCAGCGGTATTAATTGGGTGAAAATCGGTCCATTTGGCAAAAGCAGTGGCGATTTCTTGATTTTTATAGTTCGAATCTGTAACTAGTTTCCATCTACAATTAGCGACTCTTCCCCAATGATTCGATTTTCTATAAACACCGTCATCGGTATAAAAATAGATGCTTTCAGATTTGCTTTTATAGTTGCTGTCCTCTGGGAACTCAAAGTGATCCACTTTTTTAAATTCACAAAAAGTATGTTTAAAAAAATTACGTTGGTTGTAGGTTTTCAAAAAGGATTATTTAAGTACTAATTTTCTTGAGGGCTCTCTATAGAATCCCTCAATACTGATGGTATCGTTGTCAAACTGAATTTTCGCAAATGCGGAACTGTCTTCGCTGTCAACCATTCCTTTAAATGTAACGTAGTGTACATTGTTTTCCATTTGGTAGGCACCTTCATGATTGTGACCATTAAAAAATATTTTTACATTTTTATAGGGCTTAATAAGTGCTAAGAACTCATCTCTGTTCCATAGATTATGTTTGTCAATTGGAAATATAGGAAAGTGACAATAAAAGCCAACTTTTTGCTTGTTTTTTACAGCGAGATCTAACTCTGTTTGTATCCAGGATAATTGGTTTGAGCTCAATGCGCCATTCCATTTTTCGAGATACGGTAATTTCTTGTTTTTTAGGGAGTTAAAAACAGCATGTGTCTGCTTTTTTTTCTCTTCGCTTAAAGCACCGTGAAAACTAAGGTCGTTTCCATCTAGAACGATAAAACGCCAATCTTTCTCAATAAAACTATAGTAGCGTTCTGTAAGATTTAAGCGCTGTATAACCTTTGCTTTTAAGGAGTCATTCACTTCGAAATCATGATTTCCTAAGACATGGTATGATTTGGATTTTAGTTCTTCCCAGAGTGGAAGAACCGTATCCAAACTTTTAAAACCTTTATCAATAAAGTCACCCAAATGGATACTGTAGTTTAAAGAATCTTTATTTAAAATTGCAATTGCTTCTTTTAATCTTTGGGGTGCTTTTGTATAATATCGATCCCACTTTACGGCACAATCACAATATTGACAATCGGCAATAACTCCTATTTTAAAAGAGTTGTCTTTATTTTTTTTACAAGACAATAGACAGATAGCAAGAATTAAAAAGAGTATGCTCTTCTTCATTTTATTTTTTTGTAATGCCTGTAAATATACAGCTTCTTAGAACACAAAAAAACGCACACAAATGAATGTGTACGTTTTATTTTATTTAGAATTTTCTATAAAGATTCCACTATAATAGTGGGATAAACGATGCGTAAGGATTTGCGAACAAATCTAACGTACTGTTTACTTTACCTCTTCGAAATCTACATCTTCAACATTGTCTCCTTGGGCATCAGCAGCTTCAGGTTCTCCTTGTTGTGCGCCAGCGTCTCCACCTGCAGCTCCTTGCTCTGCAGCATACATCTCTTCAGATGCAGCTTTCCAGGCCTCATTAATCGTTGCCATGGCAGTATCGATTAATTCCCCTTCTCTAGATTCGTGAGCAGCTTTTAGTGCTACTAATGCAGCTTCAATTGGTGTTTTTTTATCTTCAGATAACTTATCACCAAATTCTGTTAGTTGCTTTTCTGTTTGGAAAATCATAGAATCTGCTTCGTTAATTTTTTCTGCAGCCTCTTTAGCAGCTTTATCAGCGTCCGCATTTTCTTCAGCCTCTTGTCTCATTTTAGCGATGTCTTCTTCAGATAAGCCAGAAGAAGCTTCAATTCTAATTTCATGAGATTTATTTGTTCCTTTGTCTAGTGCAGAAACCTTGATAATACCATTGGCATCAATATCAAAAGTTACTTCCACCTGAGGAACTCCTCTTTGTGCTGGAGGTAAACCATCTAAATGAAAACGTCCAATTGTATTGTTATCAGCAGCCATAGCTCTTTCACCTTGTAAAACGTGAATTTCAACAGAGGGTTGATTGTCTACTGCTGTAGAAAATACTTGAGATTTTTTTGTTGGAATGGTTGTGTTTGCATCAATTAATTTTGTGAAAACATTTCCCATTGTTTCAATTCCTAAAGATAAAGGTGTAACGTCTAATAACAAAACATCTTTTACATCTCCAGATAAAACTCCTCCTTGGATTGCAGCTCCTAAAGCAACAACTTCGTCAGGATTTACTCCTTTACTTGGTGTCTTACTAAAGAATTTTTCTACTGCTTCTTGCACAGCAGGGATTCTTGTTGAACCACCAACCAATACGATTTCATCGATATCCGCGATAGATAAGTCCGCATTTTTTAAAGCTTTCTTACAAGGTGCAATTGTTCTTTTTACTAAATCGTCAATTAAAGCCTCAAACTTAGAACGGGTCATTGTTCTTACCAAGTGCTTTGGTCCACTCGCAGTAGCCGTTATATATGGTAAGTTAATTTCTGTTGAAGTAGTGCTTGATAATTCAATTTTTGCTTTTTCAGCTGCTTCTTTCAAACGCTGTAAAGACATTGGATCTTTACGTAAATCCATTCCTTCTTCAGCATTAAATTCTTCAGCCAACCAGTTAATGATTTTCTCATCAACATCATCACCACCTAAATGTGTATCTCCATCTGTAGCTAATACTTCAAAAACACCATCTCCTAATTCTAAAATAGAAACATCATGTGTTCCACCACCAAAATCAAAAACAACAATTTTCTTGTCGTCGTGAGACTTGTCTAATCCATATGCTAATGCAGCAGCAGTTGGCTCATTTATAATTCTTTTTACTTGTAATCCTGCAATTTCACCAGCTTCTTTTGTAGCTTGACGTTGTGCATCGTTAAAATACGCAGGTACTGTAATTACCGCTTCACTTACTTCTGTTCCTAAGTAATCTTCAGCAGTTTTTTTCATTTTTTGTAACACCATTGCAGAGATTTCCTGGGGCGTGTATAAACGTCCATCAATATCTACTCTTGGTGTATCGTTGTCTCCTTTTACTACTTTATAAGGAACTCTTCCTGCTTCTTTTGAAGAATCAGAAAATTTATTACCCATAAAACGTTTGATAGAATACACTGTTTTTGTTGGATTCGTTACCGCTTGTCTTTTAGCAGGGTCTCCAACTTTACGCTCTCCTCCTTCTATAAAGGCAACGATAGACGGTGTTGTTCTCTTTCCTTCTGAATTAGGAATTACAACGGGCTCATTACCCTCCATTACAGATACACACGAGTTTGTTGTTCCTAGATCTATTCCAATTATTTTACTCATAATACTTATTTGATATTGTTATATATTCAATTTTACAATTACCAATAAGCAAACTGTGTGCCAACTCTTGATTTTAAGTTAAATGTCAGTGTTGCAGTCCTACTGGAAATAATTATGTGACACTTTGACATTATATTGGTCTGCATTGCAGCTGACAAGTAGTTGTAGAGATTGAGCTATTTCAAACGATTAATGTGTCCAAAACTGAAAACTAGGGACAATTAAAGTGGTTTTTTTGTAAAATGAAAGGGAGTAATTGCGAAGAAAGGTTGTTGCCGAGTATAAATTATAATTTTAAATTATATAAAAAAAACAAGCGCTCTCCGCTATATTTTTTACATTTACAGTACCTAATTTAATAATTTTTAAGAATGTCGCAATTTATTAGTGTTTTTGATATGCTCAAAATTGGAGTTGGACCCTCGAGTTCGCATACATTAGGTCCTTGGAGAGCTGCCGAACAATGGATACGGTTTTTAAATACAGCTGCTATTTTTGATAAGATTGATGGGGTAAGAATTGATTTATTTGGTTCTTTAGCGCTTACAGGAAAAGGACACGCAACAGACTATGCTGTTTTGTTAGGTTTGAGCGGAGCAGATCCTGAACACATACCAATAAGCAACATTGATCCTATTATTAACGACATTAAAAACAATAATAAGTTACAGCTTAACAACGAGAGGGAAATTAATTTTTCACTTGAGAATGTGGTATTTAATAAAGCATTTCTTCCTTTCCATGCAAATGGAATCATTTTTAGAGGTTTTCACAAAGGCAAAGAAATAGCAACAGAGACTTATTATTCTATTGGTGGAGGTTTCATTGTGCAAGAAGAAGATCATTTGAAGCAGGAAATTGAAATTACTAAAAAGAATTTTCCATTTCCAATCAATAGGGCTATCCAGCTGGAAGAGTTTTGTAAAAAAGAAAATTTAGAGATCTCTGATATTGTTTTAAAGAACGAATTAGAGTTGCGTACTTCTGGTGAAATTGACGCAGAGTTAAACAGAATCTGGGATACGATGCTGGAGTGCATGTATATCGGATGTCATACAGAAGGGAAACTTCCTGGTGGATTAAATGTAAAGCGCAGGGCTTTTTCTTCACATGAAAAGCTAATAAAAGATACTACTTATACAAATCATAAAGAATGGATTACTGCGATAAGAAGTACAGAGGTGAAATTTAGAGAAATTTTAAAGTGGGTGAGTTGCTTTGCATTGGCTGTAAATGAGGTTAATGCCGCTTTAGGAAGGGTTGTAACTGCTCCAACAAATGGCAGCGCTGGCGTAATTCCAGCAGTTTTAATGTATTATTTAGTAATTGAAAATCACGAAGCTGATTTTAAGCACGTTAAAAAATTTCTATTAACAGCCGGGGAGATTGGAAGTCTGTTTAAAAAGAACGCTACTATTTCCGCTGCTATGGGTGGTTGTCAGGCAGAAATTGGTGTTTCATCTGCGATGGCGGCGGCGGCTTTAACGGAATTACTAGGAGGAACAGCATCCCAATGCTTGGTCGCTGCAGAGATAGCGATGGAACATCACTTGGGTTTAACCTGCGATCCTATAGGAGGTTTAGTACAAATACCGTGTATAGAAAGAAATGCTATGGGCGCAATTAAGGCAATCAATGCTGCAGAAATGGCATTAGAAACAGACCCTGAAGAAGTAAAGGTTCCCTTGGATAAAGTGATCGACACGATGTGGGAGACCGCAAAAGACATGCATAAAAACTATAAAGAGACTTCAGAAGGTGGTTTAGCCATGAATGTAGGCTTCGCGGACTGCTAAAAAAAAAGTCCAAAAGCTTTTATGGCTTTTGGACTTCTAGAAATAACTAACTAAATTAATTATTTTTCAGAACTTTGAACAGCTAAGTTATAAACTACCAATCCAAATCCTATTTTGTTGATTGCATCTCCAATGTTATAAATAACATTTAAGTCCAATCCTCCAAAGATACCTTCGTACCATCCTGGAGTACCAGCCATATATCCAATTGGGTAAATTGCCCAACCTACCAATACGAACCAACATAATGTTTTGTGTGCTTTTAATACTGCCCCACCAGCTTCAACAGCTAATTTTTTAGCAGAACCTAACCAGATGTCATACACTATTACAAAGTAAGCAATACCTGATGCAAGACCCCAAACTTGAGCATTTGCTGGATCAATAGCTTCACCTATGTAACCTGTTACTAACATGATCACAGATAACAAAATTAATCTCCACATTAAAGATTTTTTTGCTCCTGCAACTTTTAAGATTAAATAAAACTCAACACACATTAATGGCACTGTTAATACCCAGTCAATGTATCTGAAGAAAGTTGGAGACTCCGAAAAAGCTGCCCAATAATCTCTCATGTAGAAGTAATGTACTGCTGCAATAAAGGTTATTAAACCAGATACTAATAAAGAAGTTCTCCACTTTTTATCAACGCTATTCATTGATAAAAAGAAAAATACTGATGCAGCCATCATAGCCATACAGCCTACAAAAAATGTAAATCCAACGTAATCATCTGTAGCCATTTTGGTCACAGAAAGAAAATTCATAGATAAATTCATAATGTTTAAAAAAATTAAGTTAGTAAAATTGTTTATTGTTTAAGCTTTTAACTTAAACACTTATCCAAAGATAAAGAAAAAAATATTAAATTTGCATAATGGAAACAAAAAATAATAGAAATTATCAAAATTTCATGCTTTATTTTACATTTTTCTTGCTTTGGGTAAGCATCCAATTTGGAGAAGTAGTGGAGGACTTTATTGCCTATATAATGGTGGTTTCTATAGGTATTCTGCACGGTGCGAACGACTTACTGATTTTGTCTAAAAAAGACAAAGGGAGAAATACTTTTCTTAAGAACCTAATTATTTACCTCGGTATTATTGGAGGATGTTTGATAATTTATTTTTACAGTCCTTTTGTTGCCATTTTACTTTTTGTGTTTTTAAGTGCCTATCATTTTGGAGAGGAACACTTGGGTGCTATAATTTCGGTAAATCGAGTTTTTGATTTTTTATATTTTTTGGGGTATGGGCTGTTTATATTCGCATTACTTTTATATCAATCCATTTCGGATGTGGACGAAGTTATGTTGGAATTAACAGGAGCGACTTTTACGATTCAACAGATAGAAAATACGCTAATAGCAAGCACTATTTGTTTGTTTATGGGAAGTGTGTATTTGATTGTATCTAAAAGGAATGTCTTAGTGTTCTTTATAAAGGAATCCTTTTACTTGCTGTTACTTTTCCTTGTCTTTAAAACCTCTTCTTTAATTTTAGGTTTTGCTATTTATTTCATTCTTTGGCATTCCATCCCTTCTATTATAGATCAAATCGAATTTATCTCGGGAAATTTAAACAAGGAAAGTTTTCTTTTCTATGTCAAAAAAGCACTTATTTACTGGATTATTAGTATCGTTGGTTTGTTGTTTCTGTATCAAATAGTTCCAGACATTGAATTATTTTCAACAGTAATTTTCGCCATTTTGTTTGCGGTCACCGCCCCACATACATGGGTAATGTATAAAATGAAAAATTAACGCGTAAAAAAGAGCTCATTTCCTGCAGACATTTCTTCAGAGAAACGGTACCGTTCCAAATTAAATCCTTTTAACTCCTCAATTGTTTGGACATCGTTGTCTATAATATAACGCACCATTAAGCCACGTGCCTTTTTAGCAAAGGTCATAATCGTTTTGTATTCCCCGTTTTTAAAGTCTTTGAATACAGGAGTAATCATCGGAACTTTTAAGACCTTCTTAGGAAGTACTTTAAAGTATTCGGTACTCGCTAGGTTCACAAGTAGCTCTCCTGCTTCTAATTCCTTATTTAAGGTGTTTGCAACTGCGTCCCCCCAAAATTTATAAAGATTCTCCGTTTTTCCAACCTTTAATTTCGTTCCCATTTCTAGACGGTAAGGTTGTATCAAGTCCAAAGGTTTTAACAATCCATACAATCCGGATAGAATTCGCAAACGGTTTTGCAATAGGGGTATCTTTTCGTCTTCTAAAGATTGCACATCAATGCCTCGGAATACTTCACCCGTAAAAGAGTAAATCGCTTGTTTCGCATTTTCAGCAGTAAAGGGAGTTTTCCATGTCTGATTGCGTTCGTAATTTAATTGAGATAAGTTTTCAGAAATATGCATTAAGGTTCCAAGTTCTCCGCTAGAAAGTGTTTTTAATTTTTTATTTAATTTCTCAGATTGCACTAAAAACGTTGGCTGTGTGTGCAGCTTAGTAGGTGCTTTTTTTTCAAAATCTAAAGATTTGGCTGGTGATATAATGATTTTCATTTGCTATATTTCAAAAATAATACTTTGTTGTTACTGGATAAAAATACAAAGTATTCTTTTATTTTTCTAATAAATAATTGCTTTATAATTTATAAACCTATTTGTAAAATCTATCTATTGTTGTAGAGTTAATTATTTTTTATAAATTCAGCAAACTATTTATCTTTTTCGAGGTCAAAGTATAATTAAAGAAAGAATGTTAGTTGGATAAAGATGCGGAGCTTATTAAAAAGTTGAAAGATACCACACTAAAGGATATGGCTTTTAGTGCGCTACTTGAGGGCTATCAGGAACGTTTGTATTGGCATATTCGGAAGATCGTAATTACGCATGAAAATGCAGATGATGTTTTACAAAATACTTTTATTAGGGTGTACAAAAGTATTTCGAACTTTCAAGAAAAAAGCAGCTTACATACTTGGATGTACAGAATTGCACACAATGAATCTTTGCGGTTTTTAGAAAAAAACAAGAATAAATCGTACGCTAATATTGAGGACTTATCCAGTACTCATTTAGAAATTTTATTTGAAGATGTTTATTTTAATGGGGACGAAATACAAATGAAGTTGCATACAATTATTGCTAATTTTACTGAAAAGCAAAAACGTGTTTTTCAAATGAAATATTTTGATGATTTAAGTTTTCGTAAGATTTCTGAAATTTTAAAGGTTTCAGAAAACACCTTGAAGTCAACCTATTACGCTGCTGTGAAAATTATCGAAGAAAAAATAATGGACTAAATTTCAAACTATGTTCATAAAAAGGGGTCTAATATAAACACTATGGAAAAACCACCAGAAAATAAAAGTAAAAACACCTTTCTAAAGGAAGCTTTTATCATTGATATTTCTAAACATCATACATCTTATTTAGGCATCACTGTACCTGAAGTATATTTTGAAAAATCGAAGGTTTCTATTTTGGAGAGAGTGAAGTCAGAAGAAAAAAACAGCAAGGCGCTAGAAAAAAAACAATTATTTTTTAGAATATCGCCAAAAACTAAATATGCGGCAGTAGCTTCTTTTGTTTTTCTTTTTGGGCTGGCGGTCTGGCTACAAAATAGATTTAAAAAACACGCTTTGCCTAATATTAATATGGAGATGCTCTCTTTTACTAAAGATAATTTAATCAATTCTATATTGGTAAATGATGCTGATTTTGAAGCGTTTGCCGATGCTACTTTACTAAATGAAATTATTTTAAAAGCGGAGAGCGCTGAAAGGAAAATGGACAATTTTTTCATAAATTCTTTATTTATTGAAGATTCTTTAATGGATATATACACGAGTGAAAGTTTTATTGAAACAATTATTTTATAAAGTTTTTAAACTATTTTAAAAAACAAGGTTCTAAGAGGTAAGAAGAATTATAAATTAAAACGTACATAATTATGAAGATTACAATTTCAAAAGAAAGTATTTTAAAGTCACGCATTTTATTTTTAAATTTTGTTTCATTTATTTTAGCAGCGCTGTTCTTGGCTTCCTGCTCGAATTCAGAAGGTATGGCGGGAACAGATGATACAGTGTTAATTGCAAAAATAGAAAATGCCAAAAAAACAACAATTGAAGCAGCCAGTTTACCATCTACAATAGTAGCTGTTTTCGATACAGATTTACGAGACAGTTTTATTGAACGTGCAGAATTGGCAGTGCGTTTTGGTTTTAAGATTTCTATAGCGACAGACAATATAGCGCGAGAAGAAGGAGCAAGTGCGGTGTTTTTTAACGAAAAAGGAAGACAGTTAAAAGACAATAGGTCTAAAGAGAAAAGTAAAAGAAATAAATGTTTTGAATTTGTATTTCCGATTGATTTTATAATGCCAGACGCAACAGTAATTACATTGACAGAAAAAGCAGATTGGCTTTTAATAAAAGAATGGTATACTGAAAACTCTGATGCTGCAGAGCGTGCAACTATTGTTTTTCCTGTAGACGTAACTTTGGAAGATGGCGCTGTGCAAACTTTATTAGATAGCGCGGATTTAAAAGAAGTGAAAGGCGCTTGTAAAAAAGGAAAGGATAAAAGAAAATGTTTTAGACTTGTATTGCCTGTAAGTTTTACAATGCCAGATGCAAGTATCATTACAGTCACAGAAAGAGCAGACTTTAAATTGGTTAAAGCTTGGTATAAAGAAAATACAGGCATCAAAGAAAAAGGAGTTCTAAATTACCCCTTAGAAATCGTGTATAAGGATGACACTAGGGGTACTATAAATAACCAAGATGAGTGGCAAGAGGCAAAAGAAGCTTGTAAGAGTTAAATTTTAATTTGTAAATTATAGTATAAATAGTAAAACAAAATGAATTTTAAAACCATCATATATAGTCTTAGTTTTATGAGTTTGGTGTTGTATCAAATACCAACTTTTGCTCAAAATTCTAGCTACGATTTAATTTCTAAAGAGTTTACAAAAGAACAAAGAGCTTTGTTGCAAAAAGAGAGAGCTCTTATGAAAGTGAATCGCGATGCTTTTAAGGCGACACTTACAAAAGAGCAAGTCGCAATTTTACGAAATCGAACTGTTTCTAAAAGTGAACTTAGAAATCGCCTCTCGGCAACCTTTTCCAGAAGTCAGAAAGATTTAGTAAGAAGCCAACAATTGAGTTTAAGAAAAACGAGACAGCGTTTTCGAAAATTACTTTCGGGTGAGCAGCGGAGTATGTTGAAAGATCGCATAGAAAAAATAAGAAAAAATAAAGATAGGGGAGAACTCAAGGACGGAATAAGAAAAAAGAATAATGCCAATGATGGTAGGAAAAGAAAAAGGAATTAGTGATAAATAATTATGACAGGTTCTTACCAAGGAATTAAAACTACTATAAAAGTTTCAGGGTTGCTATTGTGTACAATAGCAACCTCTTTTTGTTCTTATGGACAAGAAATAAACGACGATTTTATTGATACTCTTTTAGACGACTTGTTTTTTAATGAGCAACAGTTTTTAGATGAGTTTATAGAAGATGACGCTTCCTATAATTTCATCTATTCTACTGTGTCTTACAATAGCAGTACTTATTTTTCTGGAAGAGACACTGGCACAGATCAATTTAATATAACGCCTCAAATTTCTTATTACCACTCCTCAGGTTTTAATGCGAGTATCTCTGGAATCTATTACCAAGAGTTTTTGCCAACTTGGGACTTTACAAGTCTGTCTTTAGGATACTTTAATACCTTGGGAAAACATAAAAATTGGTTGTACAACTTGGGCTACACCAAATATTTTTATGCAGACGGTTATGATACCTTTACAAATTCATTAGATGTTAGTTTAGGTTTCAGGAATAAAAAACGTACTATTGGAACCACGGTTGCTGCCTCCTACATATTTGGTGCAGATACTTCTTACCAAATAGTTTCTTCTAACTACATCAACTTTACGATAAAAAGATCTTCAAATTTTGGGATGCGTATAAGGCCATCGCTCAATTTTATTATAGCAAAACAGTCTTTAGCGATAGAGAAAATGATGCTTGTTGCTAATGAAAGAGTCCTAACAACAGTCAACTTCAACGTATTTAATTTATTAAATACACAAGTAAGTATTCCTCTTTCCATAACTACAAAATCTTGGGATTTTGGATTTGGTTATACTTTAAACTTCCCCAATGCTGTATTTAAAGAAGAGCCCATGAAGATGACAAGTTTTTTTAGCTTTTCTATTGGGTACTTATTTAATTTAAGTAGGTAATCTTTTTTCTTTTTTCTTTTGTATTTTAGAGGCTTAAATTTAATTTGATGAAGAATATTTCCATTTTATGCTTTTTATTCACAGCAGTTGTGTCCGGTCAAACAGATTCAAAAATATATGATATTATAAAGGCTGTTTCCGCCGATCGTATCGAATCAAATATAAAAACTTTAACCGAATTTGGTACAAGAAACACCTTTTCTGATACAATTTCTCATATACGCGGAATTGGAGCAGCTAGACGTTGGATAAAAGCTGAATTTGAGACAATATCTAAAGAATGTGATACTTGTTTAGAGGTCTTTTATCAAAAAGATTTTGTCACAAAAGAAGGAAATAGTAGGGTGCCACATGATGCTTGGATTGTGAATGTTTTAGCAGTTCAAAAAGGAACAAAATACCCAAATAAATACGTAATTATGAGCGGTGATATAGACTCACGCGCAAGTGATGCGATGGATTTTACAACAAATGCACCTGGTGCGAATGACAATGCTTCTGGAATGGCGGGTACCATAGAGGCAGCACGAGTTTTGAGTGCATACTCATTTGAGAGTAGTATTATTTATGTGGGGCTTTCTGGTGAAGAGCAAGGCTTGTTTGGGGGGGCAGGATTGGCAAAGTATGCCAAAAATCGTGGTTGGGATATTATTGGAATTCTAAATAATGATATGATTGGAAATATTAAGGGCGTGGACGGTGTCATTGACAATAGGTCTTTCAGAATATTTAGCGAACCAGTGCCGGCAAATGAAACCGATCGTCAGCGAAAATTGCGACGTTTTTACGGTGGTGAAGTAGATGGTATTTCTCGACAATTAGCGCGATATATTCATGAAAAAGTAAGGACATATATGCCAGAAATGAATCCGATGATGATTTATAGATTAGATCGATTTGGCAGGGGTGGACATCACAGGCCTTTCAATGATTTGGGCTTTGCAGGAATTAGAATTATGGAGGCACATGAAAATTACACACAGCAGCACCAGGATATTAGAATTGAAAATAATATTAAATATGGAGATACGTTTGAACATGTGAATTTTAAGTATGCCAAAAAGTTAACGGCTGTAAACGCTATTAACTTGGCAAGTTTAGCTTGGGCGCCTGAAGCACCAAAAGAAGTTTTTATAGGAGGAATTGTAGAAGCAAATGTGAGGTTAAAGTGGAGCGAGGTTAAAGGGGTGAAAGGATATAAAATTTATTGGCGCGATACGACTTCTCCAACTTGGGATCACAGTAGGTATACAGAAAAAACGGCATTTACTTTAGAGGGAATTGTTATTGATAATTTCTTTTTTGGGGTTTCGGCTGTTGGAGAAAATGGACACGAAAGTGTGGTTGTCTTTCCAAATAAAATTTGGAGAAAATAACTCTTTTATGAGAGAACTTTATTAAAAGAGAACACCTTATGCTTTATAAAAGGTAGGAAGCTAGAAGTAAAATACTAAAACTAAAAAACCGAATTATAAAAATAATTCGGTTTTTTAGTTTTAGTATTTTAAATTAATTGCGCATGCACGCACTACCCTTATAAATTGCTCATAAAGTTGCCGTAAGGATCTTTAAACTGTGTGCCTTCTGCAAAACGGTATTTACTTAATTTTTTAAATTCAACTAAAGCCCACAATACGAATTCTTTCATAAAGTAAGTATCAGCTTCATTCATATTCGGCTGGTAGTTTGTTATAAAATCCTGCAATGGTTTTACTTTATCCAGTTCTGCTTTGTATTGCGCTTCCGAGTGTTCATCTAATAATTCAAAATCTTCCTCTGCATTAAAAAACCAAGAAATTATAGCATCATAAGGTGTTTCTTCCTCCTGTTTTTCTAATTTTTTAATTTTAGGGAAGTAGCTTGGAAATAAAGTAGTTACTGCTTTTTTAATCAAATTATCTGCTACCACGTGAGCACCTTCTTGTTCTCCTTCGTACACCAACTCTACTTTACCTGTAATGGCGGGTATAATTCCGTCAAAATCACTTAGGCGAATCATTGTTTTCTCGTCGCCAGAAAGCAACGCTCTTCGCTCTGCAGTACTTAATAGATTTTCAAAAGCAGAGATGCTTAAACGTGCACTAACGCCACTTTTAGCGTCGATAAATTCACTTTCTCTCGCTTCAAATACAATTTGCTCTAATAAATCTTTCGCCAATTCAGGCACGGCTATGAATTCTTTTTGGGAGCTTGCTTTGCTGGTTTCCTGTTGTGTAATTGTTTTTGCAGTTTCAATATCCTCTGGATAATGCGTTAATATTTGCGATCCAATCCTATCTTTTAGAGGCGTTACAATACTTCCTCTACTTGTATAATCTTCTGGATTTGCTGTAAAAACAAATTGCATGTCCAAGGGAAGTCTTAATTTAAAACCTCTAATTTGAATATCGCCTTCCTGTAAAATATTAAATAAAGCCACCTGAATTCTAGCTTGTAAATCTGGTAATTCATTGATCACAAAAATACAGCGGTTTGCTCTGGGAATCATTCCGTAATGGATTACGCGATCATCGGCATAACTTAATTTTAAATTCGCAGCTTTTATTGGATCTACATCACCAATGATATCTGCAACAGTAACGTCTGGTGTTGCTAATTTCTCTGCATATCGTTCTTCTCTATGCAACCAGAAAATAGGTGTTTTATCTCCTTTTTCTTTGATTATTTCTTGTGCAAATCTTGAAATAGGGTGCAACGGGTCATCGTTAATTTCAGAACCCTCGACCACAGGAATGTATTCGTCTAATAAATTGACCATCAATCGCGCCAAACGTGTTTTTGCCTGTCCACGCAAGCCCAGTAGGTTGATGTTGTGTTTGCTTAAAATAGCTCTTTCTAATTCTGGTATCACCGTATTTTCGTATCCATGAACTCCTTTAAACACTGTTTCTTTACTCATTATTTTACTGATGAGGTTCTCGCGTAATTCGTCTTTTATTGTCCGTGATTTATATCCAGATTTTACTAATTGTCCTATTGTTTTTATCTTACTTATATTCATCTAATTTGTTTTATTCCTCTATTTTCTTTGGTTGTGCATCCATAAGGGTGCGACTATCCTTTGATGTTTTTTTTCCTATTTGTTTCGTAATCTTCAAAAATCATTTCCCCCAAACCTTTCAAACCGGTATAAAATGCTTTTCCTTGATTTGCTTTTGTAAAAGCGCGCACAAACTGCATTAAATAGGGATCTTGGGCGATCATAAAAGTAGTGATCGGAATGCGTAGTTTTCTTGCTTGCTGGGCCATTGCGTAACATTTATTTACAATATGTTCATCCAAACCATTACTGTTCTTATAGTATTGCCCGTCAGGCAAACGCAGACAACTTGGTTTTCCATCGGTAATCATGAAGATTTGCTTGTTGGTATTTCTTTTCCGTCGGAGTAAGTCCATTGCTAAATTTAAACCAGCAACGGTATTTGTGTGGTAGGGACCCACCTGTAAATAGGGCAAATCTTTTATCTTTATTGACCAAGCATCATTTCCAAAAACGATAATATCTAGTGTGTCTTTTGGGTATCGTGTGGTAATTAATTCAGCCAAGGCCATAGCTACCTTTTTAGCAGGAGTAATCCGGTCTTCGCCGTACAAGATCATAGAGTGGCTAATATCTATCATTAAAACAGTACTCATTTGGCTTTTATGAAGCGTTTCTTCTACAACCAGATCGTTTTCGGTTAAATTGAAGTCTTCGATGCCATTATTAATTTGAGCGTTTTTAATGCTTTCAGTAATTGAAACCTTGTCCAAGGAATCACCAAATTGGTAAGCGCGAACATCACCGGTATGCTCATCTCCAATTCCAGGAGATTTACTTTTATGATTTCCGGCACCACTTCTTTTAATTTTACCAAAAATATGGTTGAGTGCTTGTTGTCTTATGGCGCGTTCTGTCTTCGGAGTAATTTTTGTGCCTCCAGTGCCATCTCCTTTTATTTCTTCTTTAATGTAGCCCTTTTTCTTTAGGTCTTCAATAAAGTCATCGATCGTATAATTTTCGTCGGTTAATTTATATTCAACATCCAAAGAACGCAACCAATCGATGGCCTCATCAAAATCACCAGAAGTATGTGTTATCAATTCCTTGAAGATTTCAAATAATTTTTCAAATGGAGATTGATTTTCTGCCTCATAGGTTTTGAAGATAAAACCTTTTCTTTTTGTGTTGTTTTTCATCGCTATAAAAATACGGCTTTCTTGAATGGCTAAAAATATTTTAACATAGCTTTAGTATATGCATCAATCGGTGAAGGTGATACTTACGTAATTCGTAAATTTTTAATGTAAAAAAAATAATTCCATTTTTTTAAAGTTAAAAATCAAACAGACTATTTCCATGGATAACTAGAGAATTACAAAAATAAGGGTGTAGTCTATCGTTTTATTTTAAAATGAATTTAGTAATTATTGTTAAAACCTTTTCTTACAGTGAATTTAGGAGTACTTTGATTGGGATACGTCAGGGATACTAGCATTAGAATTCTTCGAACATTAAATTTTATGTAAACAAAAGACAATCTTCTCGATTGGGTTTTTATCTTTGCAACATGGCAAAAATATTAATAACAGGAGGAACAGGTTTAGTAGGCACAAGACTAACGCAACTCTTAATTGAAAGAAAGCACGATGTAAGGGTGCTAAGCAGGAGCCCTAGGTTAGCAAATGAATTTATGTGGGATATTTCTAAGGGGTTTATAGCGGACGAAGCTATAGAAAATATAGAATATATTATACACTTAGCAGGTGCTGGAATTGCTGATAAACGATGGACAAAAGAAAGAAAAAAAGTGATTACAGCAAGTAGGGTAGACACCGCTAATTTAGTCTTCCAAAAAATTAAAGAAAAAAACATTTCTTTAAAAGGATTTATTTCTTCCTCGGGAAGTAATTATTATGGTGCCAAGACTACAGCTATTATTTATAAAGAATCAGATCCTGCAGGGATTGATTTTTTAGGTGTAGTTTGCAAAGAATGGGAAGCTGCCGGAGCACAATTTAAAAGAAGAGACATCCCAGTGACAATTTTAAGAACAGGGGTTGTATTGTCTAGGAAAGGAGGTGCTTTAGAAAAAATGAAAACACCTGTGATTTCTCCTTTAGGTTCTGGAAAACAGTTTATGCCATGGATTCATATCGACGATCTATGTGCGATGTTCATAAAGACCGTTGAAGAAAATATTTCGGGAGTTTACAATGCCGTAGCGCCGGAACACAGCAACAGTAACACCTTTTCTAAAACATTAGCGAAGGTGCTAAGAAGGCCATTCATTCCAATTGCGGTTCCTGGTTTTTTATTGAAATTAGTCTTTGGAGAATTGGCAGTTATTCTCTTACAAGGAAGCAGGTTGTCCTCAAAGAAGATAACGGATAAAGGTTTTGTTTTTAAATACGATACATTAAAAAAAGCCTTAGAAAATTTGAAGTAATCAGCGCTTTATAGTACGTATTCTGTTTTTTTTGTTTGCCAGAATTGGTGTAAAAAAGAGCATAACATCAGGGAGTTTTTAATATGTCGTCTTTGGTATCAGTTTTTGCGAGTAATAAAAAAAGGTTTCAATTAATTATGAGAACCTTCAGCCAGCAATAGCTTTCTCAGAATAAAGGCGGGTATTTATTTTCTGTTTTTTAAAACGGTCGTTGCTAATTTGATATATTCTTTTTTAGCCTGGTCAGAAGACATGTCTTTTAACTGCATCCAAGCATTTATTTTAAAAGCATTGCGAACATCTAACTTTCCCTCAAATGGAAACTTACTGCCCGCAGTAGCTTGTTTGTAGTATGCATAAAACTTCAGCATAATATCCGCAGCTACCGGTTCTTTTAATTTTGAAATTGCTTTAAATGCCTCTTTAAACGCGAGGTCTAAATCAGAATCCATATTTATTTTTTTGCAATAACTTGAGTTCCGCCTTTGACGGTATCTCCTAATTTTATAGTTAATTCTGTACCAAGTGGTAAGTATAAATCTACCCGAGAACCAAATTTGATAAAACCTGCGTCTGCTCCCTGAATTACAGTATCCCCTTCTTTTGCATAGTTTACAATTCTTCTAGCCAGTGCACCCGCAATTTGTCGGTACAATACTTCTCCAAAAGTAGTATTGTCGATAACAACAGAGGTTCTTTCGTTGTCTGTAGACGCTTTCGGATGCCAAGCAACTAAATATTTACCGGGATGGTACTTACTATATTTAATAAGACCACTCATGGCATACCTTGTAACATGCACGTTAATTGGTGACATGAATATAGAGACTTGCAATCTTTTGTCTTTAAAATATTCTGGCTCTTCCACTTCCTCAATCACAACTACTTTTCCGTCTACCGGAGCTATAATTGTAGTAGCATCTAAAGTAGTTGCTCTTTTTGGATTTCTAAAAAACTGCAATACAGTAAATAGCAAGCCTAAAACTACAATTTGAATGGCTTTTACCAACCAAGTAGTTTCAATAAGTTTTTCTGCCAATAATATACTTGTGATAGACAAAATAAATGCAATTACAATAATCTTGTACCCTTCTTTATGAAAACGAATCATTTTTAAATAATAAAATTAATATACAAATATACAAACGGAGCAGCGAATAACAAGCTATCTAACCGATCTAAAATTCCTCCATGACCTGGCATTATAGTGCCACTGTCTTTTATTTTTGCTTGCCTCTTTAACTTAGACTCTACCAAATCACCAATGGTCCCAATAATAGATATGATTGCAGCAATCGCAAACCAATGTATCAAAGAGAAATCTAGATGTAAGGGACTAATACGAATAAGGTAGGCAGCGATGAGTGTAAAAACAAAACCCCCAATAAATCCTTCTATGGTTTTTTTTGGCGATACAGAAACAAATAATTTAGTTCTTCCGAAATTCTTTCCAACGATAAAAGCAAAACTATCATTCACCCAGATAAGCATTAAAACGGTAATCATCAAGTACGGAGTATAGTTTTGATTGTAGAAGGGTAATAAAATTAGAAAACAAAAAGAAAAAATTAGATATCGAATGGTCAACCCTAGCTTTTCTCTATCTGATACATACACAATATCTTTTTTTGCAAACAATTGATAGATTAGGTACAAAGAGGATAATATGTTGATTCCTAAAACCATTTTTATGGCGTAACTGTTAGGTCTTTTGAGCATTAAAAATAAAGCAAGACCAAATAATATATAAGAAATAATACTTTTAAATTTGGTTATTTTAGAAAGTTCATAAATCGCAATAATAGCAAAAAAAGCGACTAATACAATATAGGATTCTTTGGAGAAAAGAATAGCAGACACAAATATTAAAACATAAATGATTCCGGAAAGACTCCTTCTTAAAAGGTTGCGCATATTATAAATCTTCTAAAAGGAGCAAATATAAGTTTTTTGAATTACTGTTACCGTAGTTTAGAAGATTATCCGCAGTTTTATTAATTTTATAATTTTTAACTGCCGAAATGTTCGTAGGTATTGCGTGCTTTGCATTCGCCTTGAGACCTGTTAATCCTTGACCTGTATTTTCAACGAGCTGACTTGTTCTTGCAACCACAATGAAGTTGTCAGAAAACTCAGAGAGCTTTTTGCTACTAAGTTGATTGGACGAAAAGAGTACATCTCCATGATCGGCAATTAAATGTTCACAAGTTGTAAAAAAAGGAATGGATTTTTTAAACTCCCTATCAACAGCAATCTCTTTTTGGTTTAAAAAAGGTAGTATATTAGGGTTTGTTAGAAATATTTTTTTCCAATTATTCTCAGATAAAATACTTTTAAGATGCATTGCGAGCTCTTTTTCCTCTAAACAATATAAAAATTTTCCACCTTTTTCAATGAAATTATGGACAAACAAGTCGTCTAGAGATAAATTGACCTCATGTGTCTTTATCTCTAGATTTTCTTTGAGTGTTTTATTAAATATTTTTTTTAAAAAATTCATTATTGCAATTGTAGAACATTAAATTACTCCTCATCAGCGTTTTTCGTTGCGGGAATATCTTCTTTTTCTTCAATTACTTCTGCAACTTTTTCTTCTATTTCGTCAAAAGGTCTTTTTCCAAATATTTTTTGCAAGTCATCCTTAAAAATAACCTCTTTTTCTAATAGGAGTTCTGCTAATACCGTTAGTTTTTCTTTGTTATTATCTAAGAGTTCCACAGCTCTTTGATACTGTGCCTCAATCATTTTAGAAATTTCCTTATCAATTGTTCTTGCGGTATCTTCACTGTAAGGTTTTACAAATGAATCATTACCAGATGAATCATAATAAGTAATATTACCCACTGCCTCATTCAATCCGTAAACAGTCACCATTGCTCTGGCTTGCTTTGTTACTTTTTCTAAATCGCTCAATGCACCGGTAGAAATTTTATTGAAAATAATTTTTTCTGCAGCCCGACCTCCTAAGGTGGCACACATTTCATCCAGCATTTGCTCTGTTTGTACAATTAAGCGTTCTGCTGGCAAGTACCAGGCAGCTCCCAAAGATTGTCCTCTAGGCACAATGGTTACTTTCACCAAAGGTGCGGCATGCTCTAGCATCCAACTTACAGTGGCATGTCCAGCCTCGTGAAAAGCAATGACTTCTTTTTCTTTGGGTGTGATGACTTTATTTTTCTTTTCAAGACCACCAACAATTCTGTCTACAGCATCTAAGAAGTCTTGATGTTCAATAGCTTTTTTACCATGTCTGGCAGCAATTAAAGCAGACTCGTTACACATGTTTGCAATATCTGCTCCAGAGAATCCTGGAGTTTGTTGGGCTAAAAATTCAATTTTCACATCGTCCCCTAGTTTTAAGGGTTTAATATGTACCTCGAAAATTTCTTTACGTTCGTTAATATTTGGAAGATCGACATAGATTTGTCTGTCAAAACGTCCAGCGCGCAACAATGCACTATCTAAAACATCTGCTCTATTGGTTGCTGCAATTACAATTACATTGGTATCGGTTCCAAAACCATCCATTTCTGTCAACAATTGGTTTAATGTGTTCTCACGCTCATCATTTCCACCAGTCATACTATTCTTACCTCGCGCTCTTCCCACCGCATCAATCTCATCAATAAAGATAATTGATGGCGATTTTTGGGCCGCTTGTTTAAATAAATCACGCACTCTAGAAGCACCTACACCTACAAACATCTCTACAAAATCAGAACCAGATAAAGAGAAGAAAGGAACTTCAGCTTCACCTGCTACTGCTTTGGCTAATAAAGTTTTTCCAGTTCCAGGAGGTCCTACTAAAAGTGCTCCTTTAGGTATCTTACCACCTAAGGAGGTGTATTTTTCTGGGTTCTTTAGGAAGTCTACAATTTCTTGAACCTCTTCTTTAGCACCTTCTAAACCTGCAACATTAGCAAAAGTTGTTTTTACTTTCGTGTCTTTGTCAAATAACTTAGCTTTCGATTTTCCAATACTAAAGATCTGACCTCCGCCTCCAGCACCTGCACCGCCACCAGACATTCTTTTCATAAAAAACAACCAAACGGCAATCAATATAATAAAAGGTAAAAAACCAAGTAAGGTGTCCACCATGCTTGTTCTTCCTTCATTTTTTAAATCAAAAGTTAATTGATTTTCTTTTCGAGCGCGCTCTAAATCATTTTCAAAATTTTGCAAATCACCAAAGTTGTATTCATACAAAGATTCTCCTTTTCTGTAGAAAGCAGAATTGGTGAGTTTTTGATATTTGCTTTTACTTAGGGCATCTTCCTTTATAAAAACTTGTGCAACATTGTTATTTACAACGATGATTTTAGAGATATCGTTTTCTCTTAAAACTTCATTAAATTCGTTTTTAGAGATACTTTGTGTTGCTAAATCACCACCACTAAAAATCTGAAAACTAATTAAAAGTAGTATGACAGCGCCGTAAATCCAATAAGTATTGAATTTAAACTTGGGTGTGTTTTTATTGTTTTCCTTTTTATTTTCGTCCATTTTATTTTATATAAAAATTTAAGCTGGTTTAATTTCTGTAATTTTTGCATCTCCCCAAAGACTTTCTATATCATAATAGTCTCTGATCTGCTTTTGAAAAACATGCACCACAACATGTACATAATCCATTAAAACCCATTCAGCATTGTTCTCACCTTCAATATGCCAAGGTTTGTCCCTGATTTGTTTGCTTACTGTTTTTTGAATAGAACTAGAAATTGCTTTTACTTGTGTGTTCGAATTACCAGAGCAGATTATAAAATAATCACATACGGTATTTTCAATATCTCGTAAGTCTAGCAACTGAATATTTTCTCCCTTAACCTCTTCAATTCCTTGAAATATTACAGCGATTAAATCGTCTGTACTTACTTGCTTTTTAGTCATTAATTCTTTTCTAATTTAAATGCAAAGTTATTCTATTTTTGCGAGTATTTTGTGTATTATTGAACTACTTTACACTTTATTTAACACTTGAAAATAATCAAACTTAGTGCCATCGACTCTACCAATTCTTTTTTAAAAGATTTGGCACTAACTTCCGCCATTGAAAATTTTACTGTGGTAGCTGCAGACTCTCAGCTAAAAGGAAGAGGGCAACAGGGAAGTAGTTGGGTGTCTGAGCCCTTTAAGAACTTGATTTTTAGTGTCTTCGTAAGGTTTAATTCATTTCATGTTTCAGAAAAAAGGCATCTGAACTTTGCGGTTTCTTTAGCTATTTTTGAGGTATTATTAGCGGAAAATATACCTGATGTAGCCATTAAATGGCCAAACGACATTCTGTCAGGAAATAAAAAAACATGTGGTATTTTAATTGAAAATAGTTTAAAAGGAACAGAAATATCATCTGCTGTTATTGGAATAGGTTTAAATGTAAATCAAACAGATTTTCCGGCTTCTTTGGAGAAAGCAAGTTCTTTGCAGTTGTTGCGACATCAAAACTTTGATTTAGACAGTCTCTTAAAAAAGATTATTTTAAAATTGAAATTAAAAATTGCGCTTTTAGAAGCAAAAGAGTTTAAAGCACTAGAAACTGCATATCTTCATGTGTTGTATAAAAAAAACATCCCTACAATGTTTAAAGATAGTAAGGATGCTTTATTTATGGGCATGGTTCTTGGAGTTTCTGAGGAAGGCAAACTGCAAGTAGCTTTAGAAGATGAGCGTGTATTAGAGTTTGGGATTAAAGAAATTTCCTTTCTCTAAAGTTTCCCAATATTTTCAGATAATGTGGTTACAAATTTATTTAAGGGTTTTGTAATCATCATGGCCATCATAGGGTTAAAGTCACCTTCAAAAATTAAAGAAACCTCGCTTTTGTTTTCTGTAATTTCCTTAATATTCGCACTCAGTGTAAAAGGTAATTTGCTACTAGCGGCGCCCAAAGTAACATTTGAAAAGGGTGTTTTTTCCTTTAAAACGAGTCTAATTTCTGGCAATCCAGGCAAACCGAATAAAAACGAATCTCCGTCAACTTCAAACTTATTGATGTTTTCGGGCATAATTTGTTCAAAATTTTTTACGTCACTAAAAAAATTAAATAAGTGTTCTTGAGATTTTTCTAAGCGTATTGTATTTCCTTCTATATTCATGTGCGTATCTATTTTATTGTTTCCAAGTACTTGGATCGCGTCTCCATTCGTGCAAGGTAATGAGTTCTTTTTCTGAGATATAGCTGCTATCTAGAGCTTGTTCTAATAAATTTTCGTAATTACTTAAAGTAATTAAATTTATATTCTTGTCTTTAAAGTTCTGGGTGGCAATGTCAAATCCATAAGAAAAGATGGCAATCATACCTTTAACTACTGCTCCAGCCTCTTTTAAAGCGACTACAGCATTCAGGCTGCTATTTCCTGTGCTAATTAAATCTTCAATGACCACAACATTTTGTCCGGACTCTAAATATCCTTCAATTTGGTTTTTTCTTCCATGTTTTTTTGGTTCAGGCCTTACATATACAAAGGGAACTCCTAGCTCTTGCGCAACTAATATGCCTATTGCAATAGCACCGGTTGCAACACCCGCTATTACATCTGGTTTTCCATATTGTCTTTCCACAATTTTTGCAATTTCTTCTTTTAAGAAAATACGAACTGGGGGATACGAAAGTGTTACTCTATTGTCACAGTAAATTGGAGATTTCCAACCAGATGCCCATTGGAAAGGTTCACCAGGATTTAACTTAATAGCCTTCACCTTAAGTAAAAGCTCAGCTGTTTTTTTTGCCGTATCTTTGTTTAAAATCATAATGCAAATGTATGTAGTTTTTGTAAATGATAAACCAATTATTGTGACATCTTCACAAAAAAAAGAGAATAGCTACCCTATTTATATTCTCAAGAATAGTGTTGTAGAAGAAATTATCCATAAATTAAAAAATAAAGATATTAAGGGTGTAAACTTATATACACCTGATTTAGAGAAAGGTTGGAATGCTTTTATAAAGTCTTTTCACACCGTTTCAGCCGCAGGAGGTTTAGTCTTGAACCCAAATAAGGAAATATTATTTATTTATAGATCTGAAAAATGGGATTTACCAAAAGGAAGAATTGAATTAGGAGAGTCCACAGAAGAAGCTGCAATTAGAGAAGTAGAAGAAGAATGTGGTATTTCCAATTTAAAGTTGGTAAAGCCACTCATTACTACATATCACACTTATTTTCAAGATGGATTAAAATTAAAGGAAACTTTCTGGTTTCTCATGACTTCTGACTCGGAAGAAGTATTGGTTCCGCAATTAGAGGAAGGAATTACAATTGCAGTTTTTAAAAATCAGACAGCAATTACAGATGCTCTTCAAAATTCATATAAAAATATTGAACTGGTGTATGATACTTTCCTGAAAATGTGATATTCTCGAAAAACCTTCTATCTTTGCCGCCGTGCAAAAAGCAACTAAATTATGACTGAATTTATTACCAAAAGAGTAAAAAACGTAAGAAATGACGTGCTATCCGGTATTACCGTGGCATTGGCATTAGTACCTGAAGCTGTGGCATTTGCCTTTGTTGCTGGCGTAGATCCACTAGTAGGACTATATGCTGCATTTATGGTAGGTTTAATCACTTCGATCTTTGGTGGACGTCCAGGAATGATTTCAGGAGCAACGGGCGCTTTAGCAGTCGTAATGGTTTCTTTAGTAGCTCAGGGGAATGACATGGGGAATCCAGGTGAAGACTTGGGATTATACTATCTCTTTTTAACAGTTATTTTAATGGGGGTCATACAGGTTTTAGCAGGGGTATTAAAACTTGGTAAATTTGTAAGATTAATTCCGCATCCTGTTATGATGGGATTTGTAAATGGTCTGGCAATTGTGATTTTTTTATCGCAACTAGGAATGTTTAAACAAACCATTGGAGGAGAAAAAGTATGGTTAGAAGGGATTTCATTGTGGTATATGATCGGATTGGTGGCATTGACTATGTGTATCATGTGGGGATTGCCAAAAATAAAAGCAACACAAAAATTACCGGAAGCACTGATTGCTATTTTGGTGGTAACAGGAATTGTAATTTTCTCTAATTTAGATGCTGCTACTGTTGGTTCTTTTATTAAAGATGGTGGCGGAAATGGCTTAAAAGGTGGTTTTCCTGTACCCGTTTTAGAAACTTTTTCTAGAATTCCGATGAACTTTGAAACATTAAAATTTATTTTTCCATACGCTTTAATATTAGCGGCTATCGGATTGATTGAATCGCTAATGACCTTAAATTTAATTGACGATTTAACAGAAACTCGTGGAAACTCTAACCGGGAATGTGTTGCACAAGGTGGTGCTAATATTCTTACAGGTTTGTTTGGTGGTATGGGTGGTTGTGCTATGATTGGTCAATCTATTATCAATATAAAAGGCGGGGGACGTGGCCGTTTATCTGGAATTACTGCGGCAGTTATGTTATTAATGTTCATTCTTTTTGCTTCTTCGTATATAGAGCAAGTACCGATTGCTGCTTTAGTAGGAGTTATGTTTATGGTGGTCATAGGTACCTTTGCGTGGTCTAGTTTTAGAATTTTAAATAAGATACCCAAGACAGATCTTTTTGTACTAATTCTGGTGTCTGCATTAACGGTTATATTTGATTTGGCAATTGCTGTTATTTCTGGTGTCATTGTAAGTGCGTTGGTGTTTGCTTGGGAAAGTGCAAGACGTATTAGAGCTAGAAAACGCATTCGAGAGGATGGTACAAAAGTTTATGAAATCTGGGGACCTTTATTTTTTGGAAGTATTACTGCCTTTAACGAAAAGTTTGATGTGAAAACGGATCCAGAAAGTATTGAAATAGACTTTATAGAAGCACGTGTTTCAGATCATTCTGCGATCGAAGCTATTTTTGGTTTGGTAGAAAAATATCAGGCTGCAGGTAAAAAAGTGACTCTAAAACATTTAAGTGAAGACTGTAAGCTTCTGTTGCATAAGTCAAGTCCGATCTTCTTAAACATCATCGAAGAAGATATTGACGATCCAAGATATCATTTGGCTGCAAACCCAGAAGACTTTCCAAAACCTTTAGGAGAGTATAAGCTTTAGAAAATATAAAGTAATAGCAATTAAAGTAACTAAAAAATCCGAGACATTGTCTCGGATTTTTTAGTTACCACTGTTGTAATTAATTAAACCATTCCTAAATCACTTAGCGGCAAACTTCGCACACGTTCTCCGGTGGCATTGAATATGGCGTTGCAAATAGCTGGAGCAATCACAGGAACTCCGGGCTCTCCAACACCTGTTGGCGGTTCTTTCATGGCATCTACAATGTTAATGTGAATGTTTGGTGCATCTTGCATCCGTGTCATCTGGTAGTCGTAGAAATTGTTTTGAGCTACGGCACCCTCCTCCATAGAAATCTTTCCATATAGGGCTATTGACATTCCAAAAACTGCCGCACCTTCTAACTGATTTTTAATATTGTCTTTATTTAAGGCCAATCCGCAATCGATGGTCGTCCAAATATTTTCTACTTTCACTTTTTTATTGAGCACAGATACTTCTACAATGGTAGCAACATAGCTGTAAAAACTGTAATGAATGGCAACTCCCAATCCATGATTTTTTGGTAATTTTTTACCCCATCCAGCCGCAGTAGCTGTCTTGTTTAATACATTTTTTAAGCGCTTAGAATAAAAGGGAAAAGCGGAATCCCCATTGGTAATTCGATCTTCTCCAAGCAAGTCTAAATGAAATTTTATAGGATCTTTTTTTGCTACAAATGCCAATTCGTCAATAAAAGAGTTAATGCCAAATCCACTATGAATGTGCACAACTGAGCGCATCCATCCAATTCTTACATTGGCTTCTGCTTGCACATTTTCCAATCTAAAATTTTCTAAAAGATAAGGGTTATTGGTAAATCCTTGGTTCAGTTCAAAGCCAGAGGCGTATTCAGAGAAGGGTTTAAAAGAAGATACAATAGAAGGGAAGCCTACTCGCTGCAGCCAACCTGTAACCTCTCCTTTTCGATTCAAAGAGCCTTTGAGGTATTGTGCACTTGTCGCATGGTAAAAATCGTGCTGTATATCGTCTTCACGGGTCCATACAACTTGAACGGGCGCTTTTATCTTTTTTGAAATAGCAACCGCTTCTACCACAAAGTCTGATTTTGATTTTCGGCCAAATCCACCCCCTAAAAAGGTAACATTTATGGTAATATTCTCCTCGGGAATCTCAAAGAAATGAGACAACTCGCTACGGGCAGTTTGAGGATCTTGAACAGGTGCCCAAACTTCTATAGTATTCCCTTGAAACCAAGCAGTCGCATTGGGCACTTCCATGGGACTGTGTGCCAAAAAAGGAACATGATAGGTGGCTTCAATTAATTTTGCAGCTACTTCAAAGGCAGCCGTAACATTTCCATGCCCTCCAGGAACTAGTTTACCTGTGGAATGCACGCGCGAAGTGAGCGTTTTTTTAAAGGTTTCAGAATCAAAGGATGCGTTCGCTCCAGGATTCCATTCAATGTCCAAATTTGTTTTTCCTTGAAATGCAGCCCATGTATTTTTCGCGATGACGACCATTCCTCCGAACATTCCAAAAAATTTACCGGTAGGTGGAATTATTCGAGGTAGTTCAAAAACGGTTTCAACACCAGTAACTTCTTCAGCATATCTTTTATTAAATTTTTTCAGGGTACCAAAAGCAACAGGACATCTTGCAATGGCTGCAAATTTCATATTGGGCAGTCGAATATCCATACCATATGCTGCAGTTCCATGCGTAAAATCTTTTAAATCAACACTTTTTAAGGTTTTTCCTATAAATTTAAAATCTTTAACGTCTTTTAGTTGTATGCTTTCATCGCTAGGAACAGCTACCATAGAAGCTTCGGCGACTAAATCACCAAAGAAAAGGGATTCTTGTGTGTTATTATTAAGTATAAAATGATTTTTGGCACTGCAATCTTCTATGGCAACATTCCATTTTTTTGCAGCAGCAGCAAGCAACATCATTTTTGCACTCGCACCCATTTTACGCATCGGGGTTAATTGTGTTCTTACACTTCTGGACCCATCGGTATTTTGATTGCCGTATTTTTCATGCCCAATAGCTTGTTTTACAGAAATAAATTTCCAATCTGCTTCTAATTCATCTGCAATCGCAGAAGCCAGTGAGGTTCTAATTCCCTGTCCCATTTCTGAACGGGAAGCGATGATCGTAATGTTTCCGTTTTTTTCTAAGTGAATAAATAAATTGGGGTGAAACCCTTTTGAATCCTTTGTGGGAATAAAGTTTTTTTCGTCAGTTCCAATAGAACAACCTAGTACAATACCGCCAGTAGCCAGTCCCAGTAGCTTCACAAAATCTCTTCTATCTATTTTATGAATGGTGCTCATATACTTTCGTTTTTAATGGCAACGGCTTGGTGGATTGCTTTTTTAATTCGGGTATAGGTGCCACATCTACAGATGTTTGCACTCATAACGGTATCTATATCCTTATCTGTAGGGTTTTCTGTAGTGTCAAGAAGTGAGGTGGCCGCTATTAATTGTCCAGATTGACAGTATCCACATTGTGGCACATTGCCATCAGACCAAGCCTGTCTTAAAAATTCTAAATTTTTTGAAGTTCCCTCAATCGTGAGTATTTCTTTCTCAATTGCCTGCGAAACAGGAATGCTACAAGACTTTGTAAGCTGGCCGTTTAAAAGAACAGAGCAAGCGCCACATTGATTTACACCACAGCCAAACTTTGTACCTGTGAGGCCTATTACATCTCTAATTGCCCAAAGTAAGGGCATTTCTTCTGGTGCTTCAATTGCATGCAATTTTCCGTTAACTGATAAGTTTAAATTCACTTGTACATATTTTAAGTCAACAAGTTACGAATAAAAAGAAAGGTAATTTATATGTTTTTGTACTTCACTAGGAAAAAAGAATGATTCTGAATTATAACAGATAAGAAATCCTTTACCGAGATTGGGAGTTCTGGAAATAGCTGAGGGAAGTGATAGTACATCAGAATTTTAAAGGCAGTCTCTGTATTTTTAGATGCTACGGTCTAAATTATAAATTTAACTTTGGAGCTTCCCAGGTAATTGAATCTCCTAAAACTTGGTATTTTTCGCTGATAATTGTCGCTTTATTGGGCACAAACTTGATCAAAACATAGTCAGTCGTTTTATTTTTATAAAAGCTTTTCCACTCTTTTTTCCAATAGCGCTCCTTTTTATCCTTTGCATTTACAATAGTTGCAATGCCTTGCAACGTAATATATCCAGCATTCTCTTTGTCAAAATAGTACAGTGACACTGCGTTGTTATTGTGAATTTGAGCAACTTTTAGGCTTTTAGGGTTGGTTCCCATCCAAACTGTAAAATCCTCTTCTGGTAAAAATGGATCCATCGCACGCACATGTGCAACCCCCAAAGTATCTACGGTGATGAATGCAGCATATTTAGCATGTATCATCAGCTCTTTTGCAATTTCTTTTAAGCCTTTCTTATGGAGATTTGGTGTGTTCATACAACTCATAAAACTAAATACTAAACATGAAAAAACAAAAAACTTCAACAGCAGTCCAATTTTAGAAAACTTTATACACAGGCAGTCGTAAATGTGCTTTTTCATAATGAGGTGAGTTTTTATAAATAAAATCTAATTGTGCTTTTGGGTTTTCAGCAAAAGAGTTGTCCTTTTTAAGTTTGGCATCAAAGAGTTTCTTGAATTCTGGGTTTTGAAGTAAAAAGGCTTCCGCAATATCTTCAAATACATAGGAAGAATAGCCTTCTTTTTGCTGTAAAATAGTATCGAAAAAATTCCAATTAAAAAAGGAGTCTGTGGCCACTGCTTCTAGGGTTTCCATTACATATCGTACACCATTCTGCTGGGTAGAAATATAGAGGTCTCCAGCATTAAATGTCATTGCTTTGGTTGTTTCAGATACGCTGGTGTTAAAGTGAAAGTAATGACCTTCATACGGGTTTTTGCTCGTTTTGTAATTAGCAATGTGCTGCACATTTACGGAGAGGGTTGTATCTTTTTGAAAGCGTGTAAATGCAATATTATTTGTTGTGAGTCTGTCTACAATTTTATGCCATCCCTGTTTTAAAATATAAGCTTTGGGTATCTGCACCTCTTTTTCAGCTAGAAAGTTATTAAAATAGGGTACCTCTTTTGTAAAAGGTTTTGTAGTGTCATAAAACAAACGTTTCCCATTAGTTACTGCACTTTCGATGGTTGTTGCTTCGTATCCTTTGAAATTTAAGAATGTTGGATTTTCTCGGTCCACTGTATATGCAATAGGATATGTTTTGTTTTTTAAAACTTCAGCACTGGCATTTGCTCGTAGGTTTTTTATTTTTCCTGCATTATTTTCTGTAAAATCAAGCACCGAAAGCAACAATGCATAGGTTTGTGTAACTCTTGTTTTGTAGGGTTTTAGCATATGTGTTTCAATCATTAAGCCCAATGTGTGAAACAAGGAGGTATAGCCTGTAGAATATCTTGGGCCATCTAAAAATTGGGAAAAACCTTTTTCTGGAGTTGTTCCCCATACATTTACATAGGGTGTGATTAAGATGTCTTTTGCCTTCAATGATGCTTCAATTTGAGGACGCATTTCAGTTTCTAAAAAAGCCCCTAGGCTGCCACCTAATTTATTGTGCTGGGTAAATAAATGGGTAAGGGCATATTGGTAATCAGCTCCGTTACTTACATGATTGTCAACAAAGACAGCTGGATTTACGGTGTGGAAAATCTCAGAGAATGCTGCAGTATTCTTAGTATCTTGTTTTATGAAATCTCTATTCAAATCAAAATTCCGCGCATTTCCTCTAAATCCGTAAGTGACAGGTCCATTTTGATTTGCTCTAGAGTGGGAATTTCTATTCAAAGAACCACCAACATTATAGACAGGAATTACAGCAATTATAGTATTCTTGTATTGCTGCTGAAGACTGTCACTTTGAACAATATCTCTTAATAAAAGCATCGAAGCATCAATCCCATCAGATTCTCCGGGGTGAATTCCATTATTGATTAAAATTTTATTTTTTGGAGAATTGGTGATTTCCTCAATATTGTATATTCCTTCAGCGGCATAGACGGCTAAATGCAGCGGTGCTCCTGAATCTGTTTGACCAAATGAAAATAAAGATATTTGTGGATAGGCTTCTGCTAATTTTTCATAGTAAGAAATTATATCTTGGTATGTGGGGGTTTCTGTTCCTCCTGATTGCTCGAATTGCGTTGTGAAATCAAGGGTGTTATTGGACGAATTATCGCAGGAAAAAGCGAAAAGAAGAAGGGTAAGGAATGCTAAGTTTTTCATGAAGCTTGCGCTTTAATACGCACAGGTTTTGGTACTAATTTGGTGTAATCACCGTTATTTCTGATAACATCTCGGACAATAGAGGAGGAAATATAAGAGGTGCTCGCTGCGGTTAATAAAAATACAGTCTCTATTTTTGATAAATCTCGGTTGGTATGTGCAATGGCCTTTTCAAACTCAAAATCTGCAGGATTTCGGAGTCCTCGTAAAATGAAATCAACCTTGTTTTCCTCACAGAAATGAACGGTTAATCCTTCATAAGTCACTACTTTTATTTTTGGGTGGTTGCCAAAACAAGCTTCTATAAACTTTTTACGTTCCGCTAAGGAAAACATGTTTTTTTTATCAGCATTGATTCCAATGGCAATAATAAGCTCATCAAAAAGGGTCACTCCTCGTTCAATGATATCATAATGGCCTAAGGTGATGGGATCAAAGGATCCCGGGAAAATTGCTTTTTTCATTATCTTCGTTTAAGGTATAAATTATACGCAAATTTATTTTTTATATTCGCGGTTCCACGCTTATTTTTTTAGTGCCGTGGTAATTGCATTGCCAAACAAACTTTGTAAAGAAATTCCTGCTGCGAGCGCCTGTTGCGGCAAAATACTTTCAGCTGTTAATCCAGGTACCATATTTATTTCTAGGAAATAGGGCTCGTCGTTCACGAAAATAAATTCAGATCTTGAAATCCCTGTCAGATTTAAAATTTCATATATTTTTTTTGCAGCTTTTTTAACTTTTTCTTGCTGTTTTTCTGTAATTCTTGCGGGTGTAATTTCTTCTGATTTTCCATTGTATTTTGCTTCATAGTCAAAAAAATCATTTTCTGAAACAATCTCTGTAATGGGCAATACTTTGGTTATCCCTTCGAATGATATGATGCCTACAGACACTTCCGTCCCTTCTAAAAAAGATTCAATTAAAATTTCAGTATCTTCTTTAAATGCTATTGTTATTGCAGGTAAAATAGTTTCTTTTGTGTGTGCTTTTGAAATTCCGAAGCTAGATCCTGCTTTGTTTGGCTTTATAAAACACGGCAGTCCAACTTTAGAAATAATGGCATCAAGATCAATAGCATCCCCTTTATTTAAATACACCGCAGTTGCCGTTTTAATTCCATAAGCCTGCACAACGCTTAGCGTATCTCTTTTATTAAAGGTTAGCGCCATTTGATAAAAGGGGGCAGAGGTATGTTTTAATTGGATCAGATTTAAATACGCTAAAAGTGCTCCGTCTTCACCTGGTGTGCCGTGAATCGCGTTAAAAACGCAGTCGAAAAGAATTTTTTTACCCTTCAGTACGAATGAAAAGTCATTTTTATCAACGGAATATTCAGTGTCAAGGGCATCTAAAGCAACCCACTTTTCTTCCGAAATCAGTATTCTATACGGCATGTATTTTTCTCTGTCCAAGTGGTCATAGACTACATTTCCGCTTTTTATGGAAATGTTTACTTCGGTAGAATAACCACCCATTATAATGGCAATATTTTTCTTCATTTTGCTAAATCTGATAAAACAAATTTATCAAAATATAAATAGAATCAGCAACGTTTAGTTTTTATATATTTGTGGGACTAAAAAAAACGGTATGTCGGTGTTTCAGTTTTTAAAAAGTAAAACTTTTTTTATGCAAATAGCAATTGCGATTGTTGCTTTGTTGTTGTTTGTTTTTGGATTAAAATTTTGGTTGGGAATTACTACGAATCACGATCAAAAAATACAAGTTCCAGATTTACAGAAACTAAATTTAGCAGATGTGGCCGTAAAATTACAGGAATTAGATTTGGCATATAAAATTATTGACAGTGCAAGTTTTAATCCTGCATATCCAAGAAAATCAGTTATTGAACAAACGCCAGAAGCAGGTGATTTCGTAAAAGAAAAGCGTAAAATATATTTAACTTTAAACCCGTCGAAATATAGAGATGTTACAGTTCCAGATTTAAACGGTCGAACAAAAAGACAGGCATCTTCTCAATTGCGAGCTATGGGCTTGCACATTGGAACCGATTTTACCTTTGTAAGGGATATTGGGAAAGATGTTGTGAGAGGAATTCGCTTTAAAGGGAAAACTATAAATAAAGGAGATAAGGTTGCGTTAAATTCTATTTTAGATTTAGTTTTAGGCGACGGAAAAGGAAGGTAATGAGGTTTTTAGTGGGTGTTGTTGAATTAAATAATAAAAAAATAAAAAAATCATTTTGCAGGAAAATCAGAGTCAAGATTTAGAAAACGAAGAATTATACGAGCACCATAAGTTCGTAGCAAGTGTTGGGCAAGAACCATTAAGAGTGGACAAGTTTTTAATGAATTTTATTGAAAACGCAACTAGAAGTAAGTTGCAACAAGCTGCAAAGGCAGGAAATGTTTTGGTAAATGAAATCCCAGTGAAATCAAATCATAAGGTAAAACCAAATGATGTGGTTCGGATTGTTTTAGCATATCCACCGGCAGAGAGCTTATTGGTTGCGGAAGATATTCCTTTGGATATAATTTACGAGGATGCTGCCGTAATTGTGGTCAATAAACCCGCAGGAATGGTAGTACATCCAGGGCATGGGAATTATTCTGGAACTTTGGTCAATGGTTTAATTCATCACATAGAAAATTTACCAACAAATTCGAACGAGAGACCTGGTTTGGTGCATCGAATAGATAAAGATACCAGTGGTTTATTGGTGGTTGCAAAAACTGAATTTGCAATGGCAAATTTATCACGTCAATTTTTTGACAGAACAACGGAGCGTTTGTATTACGCATTAGTTTGGGGGAATGTTGCTGAAGATGAAGGTCGTATTGAAGGGAATATTGGTAGGAGCTTAAAAAACAGATTGCAAATGGCGGTTTTTCCTGATGGAGATTTTGGAAAACATGCAGTTACGCACTATAAAGTTTTAGAAAGATTAACGTATGTTACCTTAGTAGAGTGCAAGCTTGAGACGGGAAGAACCCATCAAATTAGAGCACACTTTAAGCATATTGGACATACACTTTTTAACGATGAGCGCTATGGTGGTGATACTGTTTTAAAAGGAACTACTTTCACGAAATACAAGCAGTTTGTCCACAATTGTTTTAAAGTGTTGCCAAGGCAAGCTTTACATGCGAAAACATTAGGATTTACACATCCAACAACGGGTGCTTTTATGCAGTTTAATTCTGAAGTTCCTCAAGATATCAAGGACTGCTTAGAGAAGTGGAGAACCTATTCAGAGAATTCTAAAGACATTGAATTGGAATAAATAAAAGTGCTAACCTTAGAATAGCTTTCGCCTGTTATGGGTATCTGTCTAAAGTTAGCTTGATTTTATTAGTGATGTACCTTTCTTAACAACACCCAGAATTTGGTTCACAAGCATTTGCGCTACCTGCGTCAGAAATTCTAATTCTTGGTTTTTCTGGGGCAATTCCGCAGGCATCTTCCGCGAGACAAGCGGTCAGTTTTGCTTGTAATAAAAAGTAGGTTCCATCGAAATCTAAGTTATAGGTGCCAATAGTTTCTTTACCTTGGTATTCTACTTCAATTTCTAAATCTGCTAACTCAAACATTTTTTCAGACATCGCTATGATCTGCAGCAACTTGTCTGGATGCAATCTGTGGTCATAATCTTTTTCTTCCCACAGCTGGAAGTTTATTTTTTCTTCATGTCTTACTTTACCCCCACAATCAATATAGCTTTTTGTTGTTTTTCCAACTTCAGTGACATGAAAATGAGCTTGTACAAGATTTCCATTTGGCAGTTGAAAACCTATTTGTGTTAGATTTTTTAAGCACTTTTTAATTTCTGATAATTTCATAGTTTTCTTTTTTTTAGGATCACAAAAGAGATCCATAATTTTATATTATTTTAGAATTCTAAAGATAAAACGTGATTTGGATTCGTTTTTGTCGGTGACAATACAAAATCATGCGCGCCTACGTTTTTAAATCCTGTTTTTTTATAAAAGGCGATGGCTTTCGTGTTTTCTACCCAAACAAATAACCAAATGCTCGCTTGCTTGTGCTGTTTTGCTAAAGCAATATTAAAGTGCATCAACTCTTTTCCCAAACCTAAATTATAGAATTCCTCTAAAAGGTACAATCGTTCCATTTTTGAACTATTTTTAGCTTTGATGTGCCGATTTTCTGTGTTAAAAGCAATTTTAGAAAATCCAGCAATTGCATCCTTGTAATATAACAGGTGGTATTGAAATTTTGGATTGGAAAGTTCTGCTTTAAAATTTTCTTCACTGAAATTAGCAGCGATATAGGCGTCTATAATTTCTTTAGAAGCAGAATGCCCATGCGCTGGTAAAAAAGCAGCAACGCTTAGTTTAGAGAGTATAGCAGCATCTTTTTGAGTTGCTTTGGTGATGTTGAGTGTTTTGCGGGATAACATGTAATAAAAATAAATCTAAAATTTAAATAATAAAGATTTTGCGGAATAAAACGGTTTTTAAGCGCTTATAAATTTACTGATTATTTTCCATTTTATAAACCTCAAATTTTAAGTTTTTAATTAAAAAAACCCCTCTGTTTTCACAAAGAGGTTTTGGTTTTTATAGTTTCTTGCACTTGCAAGAATGATAAGAATATGATTTATTTAATCAACGCATACGAACGTTTGATAAAGTTTGTCAACTCTTCACCATGCAATAGGTTTTGAGATAATTTTGCCAAATCAAAAGCTTGAGAAATCAAATGTGTTTGTGCTGCGGCATCCTTATTGTTTAGGATGTCAGAAGCCAATGGACTATTTGTGTTTACCACTAAATTGTACATGTCAGGGAAATTACCCATACCCATCATTCCGCCGCCGCCGCCAGACGCTTGCATTTCTTTCATTCTTCGCATAAATTCAGGAACTGTAATGATAAAAGGAGAAGCATTAGAATCCATTGCTTCCAATTGAACCGTATATGTTTTTGAATTTACTGCAGCCTCAATAATGGGCTTTAAAGTAGCTGTTTCTTCATCAGATAACTTAGAAATTACATTGTCGTCTTTCTTAATTAAGTTATCAATGTGATCTGCATCAACTCTTGTAAATTTCACTTTTTCAGCAGAACCTTCTAGTTTCTGCATTAAATGCGAAATAATAGGAGAGTCTAAAATTAGTACTTCATATCCTTTTGAAGTTGCTGCTTCGATATAACTGTGTTGCGCATCTTTATTTGCAGCATATAAAACAATGTGATTTCCATCTTTATCTGTTTGAGAATCTTTTGTTTTTTCAAGTAATTCATCAAATGTAAAATAAGAATTTGCTACTGTTGGATACAAGGCAAACTTCTTCGCTTTGTCAAAGAACTTGTCTTCGGACAACATTCCATATTCAATGATCACTTTAATATCATTCCATTTTGTCTCAAAGTCTGCTCTGTCTTTTTTGAATAAAGAAGCTAATTTATCACCTACTTTTTTAGTGATGTATCCAGATATTTTCTTGACAGCTCCGTCTGCTTGTAAGCCAGAACGAGAAACATTTAAAGGAATGTCTGGAGAGTCAATCACACCTTTTAGCATCTGTAAAAAGTCAGGAACAATACCCTCTACATTATCAGTTACAAAGACTTGATTTTGATACAATTGGATCTTGTCCTTTTGCATGTCCATTGACGGACTTAACTTAGGAAAGAATAAAATTCCCGTCAAGTTAAAAGGATAGTCAACATTTAAATGAATGTGAAATAAAGACTCTTCAAATTGCATTGGATACAATTCTCTGTAGAAATTATCATAATCTTCTTCTTTTAAATCTGCAGGCATTTTTGTCCAAGCAGGAGCAGTATTATTGATGATATTGTCAACCGTAATTTGTTTGTGTGCTTCTGTAGTTTCTTTTCCTTCTGCATCTTTTGTAGTTGCAGGTGTAAATTCAGGATCGTTAATTTCTTTCGTTCCAAACTTAATTTGAACTTGGTTAAAACGATTGTATTTGTCTAGTAAACCACCAATTTTACTTTCTTCTAAAAAGTCTAAAGAATCTTCAGCGATGTGCAAAATGATCTCTGTTCCTCTGTCTGCTTTGTCACTTTCAACTAATGTAAACTCAGGAGAGCCATCACAAGTCCAATGTGCAGCAGGAGCATCTTTAAAAGATTTTGTAATCAACTCTACTTTTGCAGCCACCATAAAGGCAGAATAGAAACCCAGTCCAAAATGACCTATAATTCCTGCTTCATTGTCTTTATACTTGTCTAAAAATTCCTCTGCACCAGAAAATGCAATTTGGTTGATGTATTTCTCCACTTCATCAGAGGTCATTCCTAAACCTTGATCCTTAATGGTAATTGTTTTTGCCTCTTTGTCAATACTTACTTCAATTTTAGCATCTCCTAATTCTGTATTTGCTTCCCCAATTGCAATGAGGTGCTTTAGTTTAGAAGTTGCGTCTGTTCCGTTAGAAATAAGTTCTCTTAAAAATATTTCGTGATCAGAATACAAGAATTTTTTAATCAGTGGAAAAATATTTTCTACCGATACATTAATGTTTCCTTTTGCCATTTTATTTGTGTTTTGATTAATTTATTAATTCTGATAACTGTATAGTCAAAAAAAATACCAAAGAGCATTTTGTGACAAGATGACAGAAATACTTTTTATGTCTGATTTTTTACTATTTTTAGACCTATCAATTTAGTTTTTAGCAGTATGACGTATTTGGGGTACGATTATGTAATTATTGGAAGTGGTTTCGGCGGAGCCGTTAGTGCTTTCCGATTGTCTGAAAAAGGGTATAAAGTACTTGTTATAGAAAAAGGGAAATGGTTTAAAGAGGACGATTTCCCGAAAACAAATTGGAATTTAAAGAAGTGGATGTGGCTTCCCAAATTGGGATTTCATGGAATTTTCAAGATGACTTTTTTAAATCACGTCACGGCATTATCGGGAGTTGGAGTTGGAGGAGGTTCTTTAACCTACGCCAATACTTTACCTGTGCCTAAAGAAGATTTTTTTAAAACAGGAAGTTGGGCGCATTTAAACTCCTGGCAAGAAGTGCTAGCACCTTTCTATAACACGGCATATAAAATGCTAGGAGCAGCCGTAAATCCGATATTGCACGATGCAGATCTCCTTATTAAAGATATTGCCCAAGAGATGGGAAAGGAAAAGGATTTTAAAGCGGCTAAAGTTGCCGTTTTTTTTGGTGAACCAGGCAAGACGGTAAAAGATCCATACTTTAATGGCAAAGGTCCAGACAGAAAAGGATGCATACACTGTGGTGCTTGCATGACAGGTTGCAGGTACAATGCGAAGAATACTTTAGATAAAAATTACTTGTATTTAGCGCAACAATTAGGCGCAGAAATAATTGCTGAAAAAGAAGTTTTTAATGTAGCACCTGTGAATGAAAACGATTCTTCTAAGGGCTATAAGATAAGTTACAAGTCGAGTATTGGAAAAAAAAACAAAGAAAGTATTACTGCAAAAGGAGTGGTTTTTTCTGGAGGTGTCATGGGGACAATTCCACTATTATTAAAATTAAAAAAGACGTCGTTGCCAAATTTATCGGATTTTGTAGGCAAAGATGTTCGAACGAATAACGAGTCTTTGTTATCAATTACTTCAAAAGAAGATACCGGTAAAGATTTTTCTAAAGGTCTCTCAATTGGTTCTATTTTGCATACGGATAAGAACAGTCATTTAGAACCTGTTCGGTATTCAAAAGGATCGAGTTTTATTAAAATGATGACCATCCCAACAGTGAAGGGGCGCTATGGTGTTTTTAGAGTTTTAGGAGTCCTAGGGATTCTAATCACCAAACCTTTTTATATACTTCGAACTTTTTTCACGAAGAAATATGCAGAGAAGACCACTATTCTTTTATTTATGCAAACCTTAGACAGCACTTTGCAGCTAAAGAGCGGCAGGTTTACACAGATGAAAACAATTGCAAATGCAGGTCAAAGGCCGAACGCTTTTATTCCTGAAGCATTGAGTTTCGCTAAAAAAGTGGCAGATAAATTAAAGGGAGTCCCGTATTCAAACTTTACAGATGTTCTATTAGGAACTACAACTACGGCACATATTTTAGGGGGCGCTGTAATGGGAGAAAATAGAAACACCGGAGTTATCGATAAAAATTGCAAGGTATTTGGATATCAAAATATGATGATTTGCGACGGTTCCATCATTTCTGCAAATCCGGGAGTAAACCCTTCTTTGTCTATTACTGCAATTTCAGAATATGCCATGGATAAAATACCGAAAAAAGAAATAAATATCTCGTAACTTTACACTTTTGTGTTTTACGAGAAGTACCCGATAGGCGAATTCGTCTTTTAAGGATCTATGGATGTATTAGCATCTGAAGGCATTGCAAACAAACAAATAAATAAATAACCATTAAGATATGTATAATTCTAAAATTACCGGACTTGGATATTATGTTCCAGAGAATGTTGTTACCAATGACGATTTAAAGGAATTTATGGAAACTTCAGACGAATGGATCCAAGAAAGAACTGGAATTAAAGAAAGGCGCTGGATCGACCCCAATACAGACGATACTACTGCCGTAATGGGCGCAAAAGCTGCTAAAATTGCAATTGAAAGGGCAGGATTAACGAAGGATGACATCGACTTTATTGTTTTTGCTACTTTAAGCCCAGACATGTACTTCCCAGGTGGTGGTGTGCAAGTGCAAGATTTGTTGGAAATGCCTACAATTGGTGCTTTAGATGTGCGGAACCAATGCTCTGGATTTATATACGCAATGTCGGTTGCCGATCAATTTATAAAGACAGGAATGTATAAAAATATTTTAGTGATTGGTGCAGAGAATCACTCAGGTGGTTTAGAGCGCTCAACCCGAGGTAGAAATGTAACTGTTATTTTTGGAGATGGAGCAGGTGCTGCTGTTCTATCACGTTGTGAAGAAGCAGGCAAAGGGATTCTTTCTTCTCACCTACATTCGGAAGGAAAGCACGCTAAAGAATTAGTTTTAGAAGGACCTTCAACACAGCGTTGGGTGCCAGAAATTTTAGAAAACAATGATCCTAATGATGTTTCTTATTATCCACATATGAACGGGCAATTTGTCTTTAAACATGCAATTACTCGTTTTTCTGAGGCTATTGTAGAGGGTTTACAGGCCAATAAATTAGAGAAAGAAGACATCGATATGTTAATTCCACACCAGGCAAATTTGCGCATTGCGCAATTTATACAGAAGAAATTTCGATTGTCTGATGACCAGGTGTTTAATAATATCATGAAATATGGGAATACCACTGCTGCTTCTGTAATTATCGCTTTAACAGAAGCTTGGGAGCAAGGTAAAATTAAGGACAATGATTTGGTTGTTTTAGCTGCTTTTGGTAGCGGGTTTACTTGGGGTTCTGTTATTATTCGTTGGTAAAAAGCTGCCTGTTTATTTTGGTTTTCAAGGTGATTGGAAAGTTGTGATATCAAATAGTATCTTTTTTGTCGGTTTGATTTGAGGGCTCTATATTATATGAAGTAGTGCAGCGAAATTCCATTTAAAAGCACTGCCAAATACGGCAGCGCTTCTAATCTCTTTTTATGGCGGTAGGTCTCACACATTTTAAAGTATCGTTAATGTTCGAAGGTATAAAAGAGCGTTGTCAATAAATTGATTATTTTTAAATTATTAATAAAAATTTAGCGCAAATTATGAAGCTTACTATTTTAAATTTCACAAAATATCTATTTTTCATTGGTATCGTTTTGAGCACCAATGCCCAAAATTTTCACGGGAAGGCAACATATGTCTCTAAATCAAAAATGGATCTTGGCACTTATGGTGCAAAGATGAGTGAAGCGCGCAAAAAACAAATTGCAGCGCGCCTAAAGAATCGACTTGAAAAGACCTATGTGTTAAGTTTTAACAGCACTGAATCAACTTTTTTAGAAGAGGAAAGGATTGATGCTATTTCTGGTGCTACAGATTCTTGGGGCGGTTACTTTTCAAGAGGGGATCATTATAAAAATGTAAAAGAAAGTACATTGGTTCAGAGTCAAGAATTTTATGGGAAACGTTTTTTAGTAAAAGATACACTCTATGAAATCGCTTGGACTATGGGTACTGAATCAAAAAAAATAGGCCAATACACCTGCTACAAAGCAAAAGCTTTTGTACCTGAAATAGAGTTAAATTGGTATGACTTTTCTTGGAGCGATTTAAAAGTTAACGACGATAAAGCCATGATAGCTTCTGAAGAAATGATTGTCGTGGAGGCGTGGTATGCACCTCAAATACCTTTTGCACAAGGTCCTGGGGAGTTCTGGGGACTACCTGGTTTAATATTAGAGGTAAGTTTAGAAAATACAACCTTGTTGTGCACAGAGGTTGTTATTAATAAGGAGAATAAAGTACGTATTGAGGCGCCAGAAAAAGGAACAGAAATTTCAAAAAAAGACTATACCGAGACTGTTCGTAATAAAATGGTAGAAATGAGAAGTAATAGAATGGGAAGAAGAGGGTAATTTCTTAATAATTTAAAACTTCAAGAATGAAGAAAAAATACAAATTCCTTTTAATCCTATCAAACCTTGGATTGTTCTTTTTTATTTTAAATATATTTTCGGGAATTATTACATTTGAGTACGAAAAGTCCAATGCAATTATTATTGCTAGCTGTTGTTTGTTAAATTGTATTATTGCTATAAAATCAGCAAAAACCGCTGTTAAGAATCCCTAGTATTATTTTGGGGTAAAAGCAGATTTAGTATTTTCTCATTTTAACTTGAGTTGTTTTAACTTTATATAAAAGATTATAATTATGCAGAAAAAGACCTTAGTTCTTGGTGCTTCAGTAAAAGAAGAGCGCTATGCAAACAAAGCCGTGAAAAAACTAAGAGCAAACAATATCGATGTTGTAGCCATCGGTTTGAGAAAAGGAGTGATTGGAGAGGTTGTTATTGAAACAGAAAAATTGCCTTTTAAAGATATTCATACGATTACGCTTTATGTGGGGCCACAGCATCAAGAGGTGTATTTCGATTATATATTGAGCCTGCAACCCAAAAGAGTTCTTTTTAATCCAGGAACAGAGAACACGGTGCTGATAGATTTACTAGAAGCCAATAATATTGAAAGTGAAATTGCCTGTACCTTGGTTCTTTTAGCGACAAGACAATACTAGGAGCTTCCTAAAATTTAAATATACAGACCTTTTTATTAGTTGATTGTAAAAACGGCACCTGGTTTTGCCAAAGCCACATTTTTAAAAACAGTTTCGGCTTCCTTTTGAAATAAAGAGGTGTCTGGATACCTTCCAGAGTAATGTCCTACAACCAATTGCCCAACATTGGCCTCCTTTGCAATTTGTGCTGCTTCAATAGACGTTGAATGTTTTGTTTTTTTTGCTAAATCTTGTCGGTCCGCTAAAAAAGTAGCTTCATGGTATAATAAATCAACATCTTTAATGATCGGAACAATATCTGGTTTATAACTTGTATCGCTACAGAAAGCAAAACTTAAAGCCTTTGAAGGGGCAAGTGTTATCGCAGAATTTGAAATAACTTCACCAGAAGCCAGTTGTACGTCTCTACCTGCTTTGATATTCAGGTAATCTGCTTTGTCAATTTCTGGATACCCGCTAATATTTAACATATTCAGTTTTCTAGGCTTTTCTTTTTCTTTAAATAAATAACCATTGGTATATACTCTGTGTGTTAAGGGGATGGTGTGCACAGTAACTTTTTCATCTTCGTAAATAAGTTCACTTTTCTTGGAAGATAATTCATGGAAAATCATGTTGAATTTTGCATGGGATTCAGAAACCTTCAGCATTTGAAGGGTGGCTGCTTTAATTCCTTTGGGTCCAAAAATATGCATTTCTTTTTCTCTACTTAAAATACCATAGGTAGATAATAAGCCTACCAATCCATAAAAATGATCACCGTGTAAGTGTGAAATGAAGATATGATTTATTTTAGAAAAGCCTACTTTATACTTGCGCATTTGGCGCTGTGTACCTTCGCCACAGTCAATTAAAAAGTGATTGTTATTTATTTCTAAATATTGTGAAGTTGGAAATGCATTTACACGTGGTGTAGCAGAATGACAACCTAGAATTGTAAGGTTGATCATTGAATGACAAAGCGTTTAGAAATTAATATTTTATTGTTCTGAATACTGTAAAGGTAGATTCCATTGGCTAAACTGTTTTTATAAAAAGGAATTGTATTGCTACCTGTTTTTGCAATGTATTTTTCCTGAAAGACCGTTTTCCCTAAAATATTCCGTACCGTTAAAATAACGGAAGTTGCTTCTAAAGTATTAAAAGTAATTTTAGTTTTATTTGCAAATGGATTGGGAGCAGTGGATAAATCTGTAATGAATTTTTCTTGCGAAAACCCTTCAGAACAGAGTATTAAAAGTAAAATAAAAAGTACTTTTTTAATCATTTTCTACGGTTTAAAATCCAAGAGATCTTTCAATGGCTTCCATTTCCAAAATATCTTCTGCCTCTTGCAAGGTGGGCACAATATTCATAAACTCTGGAAACATATCAATATGTACAACTGCGTTAATAATTACAAAGGAAGTACCTTGTTCTTGTTTTTGTTCAGCTATCTTCAAAAATAACGAAAATTCTTTATTTTCAATGTTAATTTCTTCAGAAATTTGAAGCACTACGTGTGCCATTTTAAATGCATCTACTTTTTCGAAAAATGAATTTTGAAATGCTTTCAAGGAATGTTCATTCGAAGTAATAAGGGTATACTTTTCTTTTTTGTCAACTATCATCTTATCTTTTTATCTGTTGTGCTAACAAATAGATCACAGCCATTCGAACTGCAACACCGTTTTCTACTTGATTTAAAATAATAGAATCATTGGAATCCGCAACATCACTTGTAATTTCTACACCTCTGTTTATAGGTCCTGGGTGCATGATTACTATCTTTTTCCCGAGGTTGTCTAAAATTTCTTGGTTTATTCCAAAAAGCTGTGTGTATTCTCTCGTTGAGGGAAAATACTTAATATCCATTCTTTCGTGTTGTACGCGTAAGACATTGGCAACATCACACCATTCTAGTGCTTTCTTTAAGTCGGTTTCTACCTGTACGCCCAAGCTTGAAATGTATTTAGGAATTAAGGTTGTAGGTCCGCAAACCTTTACCTCTGCTCCCTGCAGTTGCAGTGCGAAAATATTAGAGAGTGCAACTCTTGAGTGTAAAACATCGCCAATAATTACTATTTTTTTACCTTTTACAGTTCCTAGTTTTTCTCTTATAGAATAGGAGTCTAGCAATGCTTGTGTTGGGTGCTCGTGTGTGCCATCACCAGCATTTATAATTTTTGCATTCACATGCTTGGAAAGAAAAACACCCGCACCAACATTTCCATGACGCATGACAACAATGTCTACTTTCATGGCTAAAATATTGTTTACAGTATCTATTAAGGTTTCTCCTTTTTTTACAGACGATTGGTTGGCAGAAAAATTAATTACATCTGCCGAAAGTCTTTTTTCTGCGAGTTCGAAGCTTAATTTTGTACGCGTGCTATTTTCAAAAAATAAATTAGCAATGGTAATATCTCGCAAGGAAGGTACCTTTTTTATAGGTCTATTGATTACTTCTTTAAAATGATCGGCAGTTTTAAAGATAACATCAATATCATTAGGTTTTAAGTACTTAATACCTAGTAAATGTTCCACGCTTAATTCTGACACCTCAAAGATTTTAAGTTAGATATTTTGTTGGTTTTCTTCATTTTCACTTTTAAAATTTCTTAGAAAAACTTATGCAAGTTCTATAAAAACGGCATCTTTTTTATGTGTTTCCTTCCAGGTAACTAAAACTCTTTCTTCGTTTATAGCATCTACCTGTCTGCCTTTATAATTCGGCTGTATTGGCAGATGTCTGCTAAAGCGGCGATCTATTAAAACTAATAATTCTATATTTTTTGGCCTACCATAAGATTGAATTGCTGAAAGTGCCGCTCTAATACTCCTTCCAGAGAATAGGACATCATCTATAATAACAACTTTTTTGTCTTCAATAAGAAAATTCATTTCTGAGGTTTCTGCTGCAAGCGGGGTATCTTTTCTTCTAAAATCGTCTCTGTAGAAAGTAATGTCTAAAAGCCCTAATTCCAAGTTCTTAATATGATATTCTTTTTTTAGTAGTTCAGCCAATCTTTGAGCCAAGTAGGAACCTCTTGGTTGTAAACCAATTAATACCGTATTAGAAAAATCATTGTGGTTTTCAATTAGCTCGCAAGCCAGTCGATGTAGAATAATTTCAATATCTTTTGAGTTCAATAAGGTTTTTCTGCTCATTAGAATGCTACCAATTTAGGTTGATAGTTATTGAAAATCAAAATTAGCTTAAATTTATGTAGGCACAAAATTATTCTCAAGGAAATAATAAGGTATCTCAATTATAGTCAGCTGCCTGAGCAAAAACTTAAACTTTTAAAATAGCTTTGCAAGTACCACCCATTTAACTAGGTAATAGAAATGATGGATTTAGATTTTAAATAAAAATAAAAATTTAGTATCATCAGCAATATGGGTAAATGTATTTAGAAAAAATGGCCTAAAAGAAGGCTAATATGTTTGTTCTATGTGATATAGCAATAGCCTTATTTGTTAACTAAATTGTTGAAAACAAAAAGAGCAGTGATAAATGTAACCATAGAGTTGTAGTACCTTTAAGTAACAGTTCAAATCTCATAGTTATGTCTCTATTAAAATTTGAATCCATGCTTAAAACCAACAATATCTATTTTTTTGATTTGTCTGAGTTTGAAGAAATCATTGTACATTATTTAGATACAGGTAAAATATCTTTAGCAAAAAAAGCAATAAAGTTGGGGTTAGAACAGCATCCACAATCTATTGATTTAAAATTGTTAATGGTAGAATCTTATCTTATTGAGAATGAGGTTGAAAAAGCATCGAGATTATTAAAAAAAATTGAGGTAATAGCCCCACATAATGAGGAGGTTTTTATTCAAAAAGCGACGATAAATTCTAAAAAAGGGTTTCATAAAGAAGCAATTGTTAATTTAGAAAAGGCGCTTTCTTACACAGATGACAAGATAGATGTTTGGTCTCTGATGGGCATGGAATATTTATACTTAGAAGACTTCAAAAAAGCCAGAATAAGTTTTACAAACTGTATTGAAGCCGACTATGAGGATTACTCGGCATTGTATAATATTGTGTATTGTTTTGATATGCAAAAGCAGCATACAGAAGCCATACAGTATTTGATTTCTTACATCGACATCAATCCGTATTGTGAAGTTGCTTGGCACCAATTAGGTAGGCAATATTTTGTTACGGAAAATTATAAAGAAGCCTTAACTGCTTTTGATTACGCTGTTTTAATTGATGAATCTTTTTTGGGAGGCTACTTAGAGAAAGCAAAGACCCTAGAACAATTAAGTAACTATCAGGAAGCGATAGATAATTATTTAATTACGCTAGAACTAGACGATCCTACCGCTTTTGCATATGTAAGAGTTGGCGAGTGTTACGAGAAACTAGGGAAGTTGGATGCTGCTATTTCATATTACAAAAAGGCAGTGCACGAGGATCCTCTTTTAGACAAAGGATGGATATTACTTACCAACTTATATTTTGACCAAGAAAATTACTATAAGGCAGCGTATTATATTTCAAAGGCGATAAAAATTGATGAAGATAATGCACTGTACTGGAGGCGATATGCTGAAATAAACTTGCGCCTTAGCTTCTTTGAAGAGGCTGTTACAGGATTTAGTAGTTGTTTGAAATTAGGAGACACTTCTCCAGAGATTTATATGGGTCTCACAGATGTTTTGTCGTTTTTAGGCGAATTTAATGATGCTTTAAAAGTATTATTGAAAGCGCAAAAAACATATCAAAATTTTGCAGAACTGGAGTATCGATTTGTTGGATTGTTTTTTTTATTAGGTAAAGAAAAATATGCCTTTACGCACTTAACAAGTGCAATGAAAATAGATTTCGATTATCATATTATTTTAAACGAATTATATCCTACTGTTTTTGAGAATACAGATGTACAAAAGCTATTAAAAAAGCACAAGAAAGCCATAGAATAAATACCCTACGCTTTACATAAAAAAAAGTAAGCGCTGTTTGTTATAAAACAGCGCTTACCAAGTATACCAATGAAACCAAGTATTAGTAACCATATTAGAAGTTAGCTTTCTAATATTTTATAAATAAGTTTTAATTCATAGAAATACTTCCGCCAGAAGAAGTTTCTTTATTTATTGCTACAGGGTTTCCTTTAAAAGCTATATCTGCACCACTGCTTGCTTTTCCTTCCATATTTTTAGAGGCATAAATATTTATAGAAGCACCGCTAGAAGCGCTTGCGTAGGCATGATCACCCTTTAGAGTAAACGCATCAATACTGCTTCCGCTAGATGCGCTAGCTGTATGATTTATAGTAGTTCCTTTAATGCTTATACCAGAACCACTAGATGTTTTAGTTTTTACGTTTTTTGCAATCACTTCAATTTTTATACTGGCACCACTGCTTGCATCTATAGCGATTTCATTCGTTTTTATTACAGATTCACTTTTCACATTACTTCCGCTTGAAGCCTTTAATAGCCTTAGGTTTTCTATAGTGACATACACTTTTTTTGCTTTTGATTTCCAAATGTTTTTCTTTGTATATATTTTTAAAACACCCTCTTTTACTTCTGTAATAATGAGATTGTGTAAATTTTCATCTGCTTCAACGGTAATTGCATTTGTATTGCCTTGGCGAATAAAAAGGTCTATACCTGTGCTTACTTTTATACCAGAAAAATCTGCTTGTGGTGTGCGTTCTGTGATTACAATATTTCTGTTTCCTTCAACCCAGTTAAATACAGTGATTCCACAAGAAGTAAAAATAGTTGTAATAAACAGAATTCCTAAAAATTGAATATTTATCTTTTTCATGATTTTAGTTTTAATTTTAAATGTTTTTATAGAGATGCTCCTTACCTAATTATAGTTGCTCAATTTTTTTTGGATGAGTTCTTTAGAGTAGTTGTATTTCTATTTAATTGATCAAGAGGAATCCGTTCATTTTAAATGAATTGCATACACCGGTATGTGAAAATACAAAAACTATGAACTACTTATAAAAAATATTTAGAGCAATTACCTTTACTCTAAAGGGCAGTCTATAGCTTGTTTCCAAGCAAATTTTTGAAGATGTTTTATACCCTCCATTGCTTAGTACTTTTTTTATTTTTTTATGGCTATTGATTGGAGTGCAAGACTCTCAAAAGAGCACTTTAAAGCAATGTTGTTTAAAGGGGTGCATTGCTCAGACTTTTCATGAACATACATGTTTGTGATTAAGGAGAATAAGGAAATGAAAACTGCTAATAAAATTTTTAAGAAAATAAGCATTTTGAAATGGGGTTTTAGTATTTTTATAGGTCTTTTAGGGTCCATTCCTAAGTACATATGGAATGTGGTTTTATAAGCTCTTAAAATAGTTGCACTCCTATTTAATTAATTAAGAGCAATCTGTGCATTTTAAAACGGTATTGGTCATTTTAAAGTGATGGTTTACCATATCGCTGTCGTACATATTTGTTTTGTTTTTTACATCACTTAAGAAATTCTTTACAGAATTATCAAGATAAACATTTGTTTCTTGTGGTACATAAATTGTAAGCGCTATTTCTTCATCTTTAAAAATATTTTTTAAGTCGGATAAGAAGAAAGCATCTAAAATCAATTTATTTTCTTCAAGGGTATATTCATATTTTATTTCTTTAGCATTTTTTCTTGCTTTTCCACTACTTGCGGCATATGATGTTTTTTGAATAATAATATAGGCAATATTTGAATTACTTCTTTTAATATCGAGGTGAATATCGTTTGTGTAAATTAAGGAGGTGCCGTTTACTTCTACTTGATGCTTTCTCGAATTTCTTTTTAAGTTGTGCTGATAGTAAATCAGATCATTATTCCGTATTTTTAAGACAAGGGTATCATTGGTGGCAATTTTTAAAGGATTTTTTTGTATTGAGTGTCCAAAATTTGAATGGGTAGTTCCGAACTCTACTGCAGTAAAAATTATAATTAGTAAAGCAATAAACCAGATGCCCAAGAGCGTTAAAGAAGCGGTTTTGCTAAATCTTTTTAAATTGCTAGATAAGATGCGAAGTCCGAGCACTAATATTATTAAAAACGGGATTCCGATTAAAGTGAGAAGGGAAAGTGTTAATATCCAGCGGGGTATAGTAGCGGCGAAGAAAAAGTCAGGATAGTGTATAAAATTACTTTCAATATTTAAGAACTCAAAACTTCCAATAGAAAATCCGCCAATAATTAGCGATAAAATAACAGTAGCAGCTAAGAAGATCAAAATAACTGCAAAAAATTTTCTAAGAACCTTAAATAAAATTTGAACTATTTTTTTGATGGTATAAATGAAACCTTGTATTCCTTTGTTTTTTTTATTTTTTCCAGAGAAGGTTTGATCCAATTTTTCTGAAAATTCGTTAGCGCCATCTTTTATTTTTTCAGAGGCATGGTTTGCAGCATTTTTAACACTTTCTGATACATTTGAAAATTCTTCACGAATCTTTTTCTCTATATTATCAATATTTACAGCCTCTCCTTCCATTTGTAGTTTCTCAGCAGTAGTCCTAGCTTCTGGTAATAAAATCCATAGAATGATATAGATTAGTATTCCAAATCCCGCACTAAAAAATAATGCCAACAGCCCTAAACGAATCCAAATAGTGTCCACAGCAAAATAATGTGCAATTCCCGAAGCAACACCCCCCAAGAATTTGTCATCACCATCTCTAAATAATTTTTTCCCTGAAATATTATTTTTACTCTGAGAAAAATTGTTCTCTGAATAGGGTTCATCTGCGTCCGAATAATCTTCTGGTTGTCCCATAATTACAATAATATCTTCGATATCACTTTCACTAACAACTTGTCTCGAATCTGTAATTTTTTCAGATAATAGCTCGCTAATACGTGCTTCAATATCGGCAATAATTTCGTTTTTTCCCTGTGAATCGTCGCTCAAGGACTTAGAAATTGACGTTAAGTATTTTCTAAGTTTTTGGTACGCAATTTCGTCAATATGGAAAAAGAATCCTCCGAGGTTAATATTTATAGTTTTATTCATTTGTGCTTGTTTTTGTACTTGTTACTTGGTGAACTGCGTTTACTAAATTGCTCCAGGTTCTGTCTAATTCATCTATAAACAAGGCGCCGTTTTCTGTTAATACATAATATTTTCTTGGAGGGCCAGAGGTAGATTCTTCCCACCGATATGTTAACAATGCAGCATTTTTTAGTCGTGTTAATAAAGGATAAATGGTGCCTTCCACCACAATCATTTCGGCACTTTTTAAAGTCGAAAGGATTTCAGAGGTATACGCGTCTCCATTTTTTAAGATGGACAATATGCAATACTCTAAAACACCTTTTCGCATCTGTGCTTTTGTGTTCTCTATCTTCATTGAGTAGTTCTTATTTTATAAATTTTATAGTAAAAGGATAGGTGTAATTTTCTTCTTTCTTTGCTTTTAGGGAGGCTATAATGACCAGCGCAATTCCCACTAAATGTAAAATGCTAATTAAGATTCCTACACCTACAAAACCAAAAAGTACTGAAGGATTGAAATCGAAATTGAAATGAAAGTTGTTTGCGTTTGTAAAATTGTCGAAATTATTAAAAAAAGTATTGAAAGCCAAAGGAATGAAAGCAGCTGTTAAAATAAAGGAGTACAAGGTATAACTCATGTTGAAATTTACAGCCTCCTTGCCTTGTTTATCTAAAAAAGAACTGCGGTCTTTTAAAGTTTGCCAAGCAATTAAGGGTGCAATGATATGACCAAAAGGAAATATAAAACCCATAAAGGCAGAGATATGTATTAAAAAGGCGTTGGTGTTTTGTTGATTTTGTTGCATCATATGAGGGAATTATAAGAATGTATGCCACAAATGTATATATAAAAAGGTATTATGTAATGCATAGTACTGTATTTAACATTTTATTAACATTTTACGGTTCTTCGGTATTGTTTAAAAAAGGCTTAAATTGCAAGAGAATTTTAGTATTATGAAAATCACACCGAAGAGAATTAATTTGTTTATGCTTTACAATTTACCTTTAGCTTTTATAGGAGGTGTAAGGGTTTGTTCTTTAACAAATGAAGAAGCGGTCGTTAGAATAAAACATAAATGGATCAATCAAAATCCTTTTAAAAGTATGTTTTGGGCAGCGCAGGGAATGGCGGCAGAAATGAGCACTGGTGTTTTAATTATGAATGCAATTGCGTGCTCCAATGAAAAAATTTCGATGTTGGTGACACAACAAGAAGCAAATTTTTTTAAAAAAGCAACGGGTAAAATACTGTTTACTTGTGCTGGAGGAAATGAAATTAGCGAAGCTATCAGGGTTTCTAAAGAAACAAAAGAAGGGCAGGTGATCGTGCTTACTTCAGAGGGGAAAAACGAAAATGGTGTATTGGTATCCTCCTTTAGTTTTGAGTGGAGCTTGAAAGTAAAATAAAAAAAACCACTGGCTTTACAGTGGTTTTTGTTATTTTAAGAATATCGGTATTTAGTTGCTTTCTCGATCTTTAATACCTTTGATATAGCTATCTAAACGTTTTCCATACATAGATTTTTTTACTTCCGTTGACAAAGAGCTGTTTACGGTATCTAGCAATTTGATATTCGCGTCGTAGAGTTCCGTTAAGGCAATATAGGCAGCAGCTTCAGAATCTCCGTTATTAAGCGCGAAATTTGCGGTGTACAAATATTTTCTACGAATCATTCTATTGAAGTCATTTTTTACTTTTTCAATTAAATCAGTATCCTTAGATCGTACCGCTTCAAATTCTTTTTTAATAAATTCCAAGCGTTGGTTTTTAAATTGATTGTTAATATTCATATAGTCATTCAAAACCAATTGGTTTTTAGACCCTGTAATTTCTGGACTAAACCCGAAAGTATCAATGTGATCGTTGATGGTAATGGTACCTTTGTTACCAAAGAATAAAATTCTTTTATCAGTAGCGTTTCCATCAAAGGTTAGGTAGTACATCACAGGAGAGTCTACGTTGTCTGTCAATGTAAAGTTACCATCTCCATACACATTCATAGAATCTATCGAAACGATAGCCGTATCATTCATCTTTTGGAGATACAAGGTCCCTTTCTTTAACCCTTTAATATTTCCCTTAACAATCATGTTTCCGTTCTTTTTAGAGGAACACGCAAGGATTAATAGTGCTGCTATAACAACAGTTATAATTTTATTCATTTGTTTTGAATTTGAAATACAAATATGCCTTAAATTTTTAAATCTTTGAAGCTAATTCCATTAAAATTGTACATAAAATTGCACCAACAGTTCCAATAGCATACCCAAAAACAGCTAACAAAACACCTACGGTTGCTAAAGAAGGGTGAAAGGCTTGGGCAACAATTGGTGCTGAGGCAGCACCGCCAACGTTTGCTTGGCTGCCAACCGCTAAGAAGAAGTAAGGTGCTCTAATAATTTTTGCAACGATAATTAAGAGTACTGCATGGATGGCCATCCAAACAAATCCTATCGCAATAAGACCTGGATTTTCTAACGCTTGATTCAGATCCATTTTCATACCGATAGTTCCTACTAAAATATAAATAAAAATACTACCTAATTTACTTGCACCAGCACCTTCATAGTTTTTTGCTTTAGTATAAGAGAGGAGAATGGCGATTATGGTAGAAATGCTAATTAACCAGAAAAAGCCAGAGCCCAAAAACGAAAATACATTTCTCCAGGTCTGTGAGGTAATATTACCTACAAATGCAGTGAAAAAGGCACTTAAATATTTTGCTGCAAAATGTCCGAAACCGACCGTTCCAAAAGCAATTGCAAGCATGATCATATAATCAGATAATGTTGGGTTTTTTTGTACTTTTTGAGTAAAGTGAATGACTTTCTCTTTTAGTTTTTCAATGGCTGTAGTATCTGCTTTCAGCCATTTGTTTATTTTATCTTTCTTACCAATACCGATCAGTAAAATTGCCATCCAAACATTGGCAACAACGATATCTACAATCACCATTCCTCCATATTTTGCAGGATTGTATTTGTAAATTTCTAACATGGCAGTTTGGTTGGCACCACCTCCAATCCAGCTTCCTGCGAGTGTAGAAAGGCCTCTCCATACAGCATCAAAGTCTGCACCACCCACTGTTTCTGGGGAAAAAATGGAAATCAATAAAATGGCTAAGGGACCTCCAATAATTACTCCCACAGTTCCTGTGAAGAACATGATTAATGCTTTGGAGCCTAAATTGAAAATTGCTTTTAAATCGATGCTGAGTGTCATTAAAACCAATGCCGCAGGTAATAAATAACGACTTGCAACGTAATACAATTGAGAGGAGTTACTCACAATATCACCAGCATCGCTTGTTGTTTTCCATTCTGGTGAAATTACCCCAAAGGTTGTGAAAATTGCAGGAATAAAGTAAGCCATAAATAAACCTGGAACAATTTTATAGAATTTAGGCCAGAATCCAGTGGTTAGGTTCTCTGTATAGAAGACAAAACCTAAAGAGCTCATTAAAATCCCAAAAACAATCGCATCATTCGTAAATATTGGTTCCATAGTTCTATTGTTTTTTAGTAAATTTTGTGTTTAAAATAAGTCCTAGTTGCACTCTTTTTAAAACTGTGGTTGGACTTTTTATTTGGAAATACCCCATTTTCAATTTGATGTTCTTATTCCACTTATACAAGAAGCCGGCACCCGTCCAGTTTTGAACAAATGTTTGAGCACTGTTGAGGTTTAGAAAAATTTCATTGAAAAGATAAGCGCTCCAAAGGTTCGAAATTGGATAGTTGACATTTAAATCATACCGCAACCAATTTTGGAACTGGTTTGTGGTTAGGTCTCTATGAATAAAACGTTGCTCAAATCTAAAACGGTGTTTTATCGTAAATTTATTCCAATTTGATTTAAGATTCAAATCTTCGTAAAATCGAGATTCGTATAGATTTATGGAGGAGGTATCATAAGCGATATCTCCGGTTGCATAACTTACTCCAAACGTTATATTAGTACTTGGCGTAAAGGTGTAATTGATCCCCAAGCGATAAATTTCTTGCTGAAAGGCGCTTGCTAGCTCAAAATAACGAAAATGCGCCATTGTTTTTAATGCATATTTCTCTGATATTTTATGAGAACCGTTATACATATACCAGGTTCCTAATTGGTTTTCAGAAGATTTTTGACCTTGAGTTTTCATATACATAAAACTCAATAACAAAAGGAATAAGATTTTTTTCATATTTAATGTTAGTCTATTGGATAGATCTTTGTTTCTTTAAAAGAAGAAATTTTAATATTTTCTGTTTGTGCTCTGTAGTCAACCCAATCTTTATTAAAGAATGCGTTGGTCTTGCTGACTACTTTTTTGAATTCAGTTATAAATTGATTCATTAAAATAGTTTCTGTTGTTGTTTGTTCACCAAAACGAGAACGAATATACCGGATGGCTTGACCAAAACGTTGATTTACGGTAGTTTCAGGATTTCTAGTAATTCCTTGTCTTTTGTCTATAGTTCCTAAATATTTCGAAATTAACGTATCAATTTTTTTAATAATTGTTTTTGATGCTTTAATTTCTGCTTTGTACATTATAGTGTCTGAACGTGTCAAAGCAGCTGCTTTAGATAATTTAGTTTCCATAGCAGTGGCGGTGTTTTTACTCGTTACCAATTGCTTTACAATAGTTGTAATTTTTTCTTGATAGCTTTCTAATATTTTACTGGCATCATATTTTTGATTGATAGCTCTCTTAGAAAGTTCTAATCTAGGATCATATTCAACAGTTATCGTTTGTGTAGAAATGGTTCCTCCAAATGTCATTTTTAGTTGATATACTCCTGGTTTTACCATAACACCTCCTGGTTCTCTTTTAGAGATTTTAATTTTTCTAGAAGCTCTTGCAACTCCTTTTTCTTGCAAGTACCAGGTAGTTTTGTGAACCCCACTCTCTTTAGGAGTTTTAAATTTTAAGGTTCTAATTTGTCGATTGCCATCAAAAATTTCTAATGTAATAGAATCGTGTTTTACATTATTTTCAATTTCTTTTTTATCTTGTTCCTCGTCTTCTGATTTTTTTTCCTTTGCAGGAATAGCAATGAAATAAGAAATAATGGCTCCTCTTTTTCTATTTTCTCCTTGGTAAAGAGCATCTCCACCAAACCTGCTTCCTGTGGGTTGCTGATATGCCGATTGATAGGCTGTTGGTGGGGTGAACAACACTAGTTTTTGAGAAGTTACATTTCCGTCAGCCATCGCTCTTAAAGGTCTAATATCGTCTAGTACCCAAGCTGCACGTCCAAAAGTTCCAATAACTAAATCGTGTTCTCTTGGGTGAATCACTAAATCTTTCACTGGAACCGTAGGAAATCCTTCCGTCCACTTTGTCCATTTATCTCCCGCGTTTACTGATACATATAAGCCATCATCTGTTCCTAAGAAGAGTAAATTTTTATTTTCGGGATCTTCTACAATACACAACGCATAACTTTGTACATCATTTCCATCCACAATGCGTTCCCAAGATTTACCGTAGTTTTTAGTTCTATACGCGAACGGTGTATAATTAAAACGACGGTAATCATTCGCAACTAAAAGTGCTTCACCTTTATTTTTGTTAGATGCTTTAATTTGGGTAATCCAGCTATTTTTAGGCAAACCTTTTAAATTTTCAGCAACATTGGTCCAAGTTACACCTCCGTTTTTTGTGATGTGCACTTGTCCGTCATCGGTTGCTGCCCATAAAACATCTTTTTCTAAGGGAGTGGGCTCTATCACTAAAATAGTACAATGATTTTCTGCACCTGTTGCATCCATCGTTAAACCACCACTTTCTGCTTGTTTTAGTTTCTCTGAATCATTGGTGGATAAATCAGGAGAAATAACGGTCCAAGTCAACCCTTTATCAGTTGATTTGTGCACAAACTGACTACCAAAATATAATGTAGAACTATTAAAAGGGTCTATATTAATGGCTGCATTCCAATTGAAGCGCAGTTTTATACTTGCATCTTCATGTATTGGTTTTATCCCGTAATTATTTCCAGTTTTCCAATCATATCTGCTTACAGAACCTTGCTGGCTCATCGTCCAGCCATACCGAGAATCTTCCTTATCTGGTACGACATCAAAACCATCACCAAAACTAATTTCTTGCCAATAAGAATTTCTAATTCCTTGTGCTTTCCAAACATATGCAGGACCTCTCCAAGAACCGTTGTCTTGCATTCCACCATATACGTTGTATGGATATTCATTATCTACATTGATATGGTAAAATTGCGCAACAGGAATGTTTCCTATAAATCGCCAAGATTTACCACCATCTTTTGTAATATTTAAACCACCATCATTTCCATCAATCATGAACTTACCATTGTTTGGATGCATCCACCAAGCATGGTGATCTGGGTGTACTCCGTTATCTACTCCATAAGCTGGCATTAACTCTTTGAAGTTTTTACCACCATCTTGAGAAACATTGATATACGTAAAGACGGTATACAGTCTGTTTTCATTCTGTGGATCTACATAGATCTCTGAATAGTAAAAAGGGCGATTTCCAATTCCGGGTTTGTCATTTATTTTTTTCCATTTAAACCCACCATCTTCACTTTTATACAAGGCATTTTTCTTCGCTTCTACCAAAGCGTAAATTATATCTGGGTTGCTGGGTGCAATTGCAACGCCAATTCTTCCTAATTCTCCTTTTGGAAACCCTTCTTTTTCTGTAATTTGTTTCCAGTTTTCTCCACCATCATGAGTAATATAGACACCACTTCCAACGCCTCCAGATTTAAAAAACCAAGGGTCACGTTTGTGCTCCCACATAGAAGCAATTATTTTATTCGGATTCCTAGGATCCATGATTAAATCAGCGGCTCCAGATTTTATATTTGTAAATAAAATTTGCTTCCAGCTTTTCCCTCCATCTATTGTTTTATAAACACCGCGTTCTTTGTGTGCTCCCCAGGGTGAACCAATTGCACCCACATATACAATATCAGGATTTGTAGGGTGAATAAGTACTCTGTGAATGTGCCTTGTTTTCTCTAAACCCATCGCTTTCCATGTCTTACCAGCATCTAAAGATTTGTAAATTCCAAAACCACCGTTTAAACTATTTCTAGGATTTCCTTCTCCAGTTCCTACCCAAATTACACTTGGGTTCGATTGCTGAATTGCTACGGCACCAATAGAAGCAGTTACTTCTTTTTCGAATATCGGTTCCCATTTTATACCTCCGGAATTAGATTTCCAAACACCACCAGAAGCGGTTCCAACGTACATTATTTCTGGGCTAGCTTCTACAACAGCAATGGAAGTTACACGTCCAGACATTCCTCCAGGACCAATATTTCTTGGTTTCATGTTTTTTACAAGATCCATTGAGAAATCTTGAGAAAATAAAAGCGTCGCTGTGCATAAAAAAAGAAGTGTGAATAGTTTCTTCATTAGATTAGTTTTGTTGATTTATAAATAATAGGGAACAAGATACAAAATAGAAGACGTTCATGGAAAAATGAACCACTTTTAACAGTTTTCGAGATAGTTTTTTTGATAAATAAAGTTATTCAGCTGGTTTTTTGGGCGACCGTTTTGCATCCTTTAAAGCCTGCATTAGCATCCATTCAATTTGTCCGTTTGTAGAGCGGAATTCGTCAGCGGCCCATTTTTCAATAGCCTTTATCATATCTTCATTAACGCGCAACGCAAAAGCTTTCTTTTTTGCCATTTTTATTTTTTTATAAATGAATCGATGGTTTCAATTAATTTTTCTGATATTGGATATGCACTAGAATAATAAGAAGATAGATTGTCTTCTTCTTTTTGAATATCTTTTAAAACGTGGTTCATATTTTTAATAATTACCAATTTAGATTTTGAATTTGCTGCATGCAATGTTTCTGCATCTTTAATTCGCACTTGAAGATCTTTATCCCCATTAATAATTAAAATAGGGATGTTTAGTTTTTTTATTTCTTCTACAGGATTTAATAACATCCAAGAATACCAAAAAGATTGCATTGGTTTTGCGAATACACTCATTAAAAACGGATTTATAACCTCAATCTTTCCTTTCCTTCTTAAGGTATCAAATTGTTGCTTTGCAGCTTCACCTAAAGTAGGATTGTTCTTACTTATTTGCTGTATCATTGTTTTGTCAATTGTTTCACCAGCACCTGACAAAGAAATATATTTATCTATGTTTTTTGCGGCCAACATGGCTACTAAAGAACCCTGACTATGACCAATTAAAATAATTTCAGAAAACTGTTTTGAATTTTTAAAGTGATTGATCACTACCTGCGCATCTAAGGCAAAATCCGGTACTTTCGTGTCTTTTAAAAAAGGATGATTATTTTTATTCGCTGTCCTTTTATCAAAACTAAAAAACGCGATATCTTTTGTATTTATTGCATCTCTAAATTGTTTGATATAGTTGGCTTTTACATTCTGTGCTGGCTGATTGCCATTTCTATCAACAGGGCCAGAACCGTGCACCCAAATAATTAAAGGCGTATTTTCTTTGGAATAGGAAAGTGTTCCAAGCAGCTCAATCTCTTTGTTGTGCAGTGTAATTTCTTTGGATTGTATTTGTGAAAATACAACTGAGGCTCCGAATAAATAAAAAATTAAAAAAGATAACCTGCTCATGATAATTTTAAGGTTTTAAATTTATAATACAAAACAACGGGCAGATATAGTAGAACGATTCCTAATACCAATGGCAGTATCCATGGCATTTCAAAGTTTTCTATTATCGAAGCTTTTATCATTGTGTATAGAATTATCGGACAAAGTATCGCTAGTAAAAGAGCTGTAAAAAGCATCATTTTTAAATTAGATATTCTTTCTAATTTGTCTATTCTCCGTTTCGGATAAGTAATTGTTTCTTGGTATTTCGCACCAAAAATAAAAGCAATAGAGAGTAGTGTAAACAAAAAAGGAGCAAACCAGATATTTTCTTTAGAGCTATAGCCATTTGGTTTTCCTACAACATCAAAATGAACAGCAATTATTTCTGGCAGTGCTGGGTACCATGCAATAAGATATACCCAAGAAAAGAGCAATAAAGCACTATTTATAGCGATTAGGGCCCAATCGAAATTTGAAAAGTGATGGTCTTTATGATGCCCCATGTATCCTATTTTTATATGTTTTTAAAACATGCGCTGCTTTTTCTTTTTTTTGCGTACCAATTAACAAGTTTTTACCATTTTTAAATTCAACTTGGATGCCAATATCTCCTGAGATATTTACGCATTTCCCTTTTTCTTTATTCCAAAAAGAACCTCCTTTTAAACCCCAACCACCGTATTCTGAAATAGGATCATAGGTTCGAACCTGTGCTTTTTTAATTGCTTCCCATTTAATTAATTTCATCTTTAAATGAAAAGGATAAAACTGATAGTGAATTCCTTTTTCATCGATGCTGGTTTTTAGTTTAATAAAAAAAATGAAAGCCACAGAGGCTGTGATTCCTACTAAAGTCAGTATAAATTCATTTGTTGTTATTTTAGAATTTTCTTCTAAATATTCTTTTGAAACCACTATAATTGGCACAATGAGACTAATGGCTAAAATAATTTTTAACCAAGTTTGCGTAAAACGTTGTTCTTCTTTAAAAATTTTCATGCTATCTATTTTTGTCTCTTTCGAAAACTACAGAGTTCCAACCTGGAGGAGTTTCTTTATATACCCAACCCTCTCTTGCATATTGATTTAGTAAATCTTCAAAATTTTGAATTCGATTTCTAAAACCTAATTTTAATTCAACAATTTTATATTCTTTCATTTCTTTTTTATTGATTACTAATTAAACCTTAAATAAGCCAAACTCTTACACCAATGTGCACACTTAATCCTGTGCAATTAAAAATTATTCCAATTCTAACACCAAATAGCATTCCTATACAAGCACTGTTGTTTTTCTGCATCATTCTTAAAAGTAAATGCAATTAGAACTTCAATGATTATTCCTATTAGAGAACCGCAGACTGTGCGTATTGTAACATTAGTAATGCCTGCGCCAATTGCGGTATCTGAAGAAGTGCTGCATGCGATTGCAGTTGTACTTCGCTGTTGTTATTCCTGTTAATGACTCAAAGTACCAGTATTCACCACGGGCGTAGCTTCTTTGTCTCCACATAGAATTACTAGTAAATTACTTACCATAGCAGCTTTGCGTTCATCATCTAACTCCACAATTTGTCTTTTGCTTAATTCGATCAAAGCCATTTCTACCATTTCTACAGCGCCTTGCACAATTTTGTGTCTTGCGGCAATAATTGCAGTTGCTTGTTGTCTTTTTAGCATGGCAGAAGCAATTTCGTTCGCGTATGCTAAATATCCAATTCTTGCTTCTAAAACTTCAATTCCTGCAATGGTTAAACGTTCGTCGATTTCTTTTTCTAAAGCTTCAGAAACTTCATTGATACTAGATCTTAGCGTAATATCTTCATCATGGCCCTCATCAGCAAAATTATCATAAGGATACATACTCGCTAACTTTCGAACAGCAGCATCTGTTTGAACCCGCACAAAATTTTCATAATTATCAACATCAAAAGCAGCTTTATAGGTATCTGTAACTCTCCAAACTAAAATAGTCGAAATCATTATTGGATTTCCTAATTTGTCGTTTACCTTTAAACGCTCACTGTCAAAATTACTCGCTCTTAGAGAAATTGTTTTCTTTCTGAAAAAAGGATTTGCCCAATACAAACCGTTTTCTTTAATAGTCCCTATATATTTTCCAAATAATAAGACAACTTTAGAAGTGTTGGGGTTCACTAATATAAATCCAAAAAACCCTATAAAACTAAGTACCGCACTTAAGAGGTAAATAGGATTTTCTTGTTGAATTAAAAATGCGATACTTCCAAAGAATAAGAACAGTACAATTACTAACATTAAATAACCGTTTGCTGGTTTAATGATTTTTTCTGATTTCATATAAATTGTTTTATTTTGATATTAAATTGATATCGTAAATATATTAAATATTTTTATTGATTTCCAAATTTTTTTAACATTTATTTTTTATAACTTCGCAGCAACTATATAAAAGACTAGAGATGAAACTTAAATTATTTTTATTGATTGCTACGTTGTTATTCACAAAACCAGCAACGGAGGAAACTACTTTTTGGGGACAAAATGGACACAGAGTAACCGGTAAAATTGCTGAAAATCACTTAAATAAGAGAGCTAAAAGGAAGATAGATAAGTTACTAAACGGGCAGAGTTTGGCTTTTGTCTCTACGCATGCCGATGATATAAAGTCAGACAGGGCGTACCGTAAATATTATTCTTGGCATTATGTAAATATGGATTTAGAGGAGTCTTATGAAGAGACTACTAAAAACCCGAAAGGAGATTTAGTAACGGGAATCAATACCTGTATTGCCGTTTTAAAAGATAAAAGCAGTACGACTAAAGACAAGGCATTTCATTTAAAAATGTTGGTGCATTTCGTGGGAGACCTGCATCAGCCAATGCATATTGGTCAAAAAGAGGATAAAGGTGGAAATACAATACAGCTAGAGTGGTTTGGAAGTAGAACGAATTTACATGCTGTCTGGGATTCTAAAATGATTGAAGGCTTTAATATGAGCTATATAGAGCTGGCTGACAGTGCAAACAACCTCTCCAAAGGGCAAATTGCGGCAATTGAAGCTGGAACTGTCGTAGATTGGGTGAACGAAATTCATGAAATTACAAAAAAAGTATATGCATCTGTGGAGCCAGGTGAAAACTTGCGTTATCGATATTCTTACGACCATTTTGGAACGGTAAGAACACAGTTGCAAAGAGGAGGTATTCGCTTGGCAAAAATATTGAACGCTATTTTTTCGTAAACAATATAGATATTGAATCAAAGTTTAAGTTCGCAGCTGCTTACGAAATTTTTTCAGTAAGAATTCTGCATTTATATTGAATCGGAGAAATAATTAATATATAATTTTATAAAATGAAATTAAAATCAATTTTTTTGTGCCTTATTTTTTTAGGGCTTATTTCTTGTAAAAAAGGAGCGGTAGAGAAGGGAAAAATAAAAATTGATACCTCGCATATTACTGTAAAATCATACTCGTATAACGAGTTAAAACCTTTGTTGGAAAAGAAGAATGACAGTATATATGTGATTAATTTCTGGGCAACTTGGTGTGCACCTTGTGTGAAGGAATTACCAGCTTTTGAAAAATTAAATAAGGAATACGCGTCTAAAAAGGTAACCGTTTTATTGGTGAGTTTGGATTTTCCGAAACAGGTAGAGAAAAAACTAATTCCATTTATAGCAAGGAAAAATGTACGATCTAAAGTAATTTTATTAGACGATATAAACGAGGATGTTTGGATTAAAGCAATAGATTCTAGTTGGTCTGGGGCAATACCAGCAACCATTATTTACAATAAAGAGAGCCGAAAGTTTTATGAGAAAACATTGGATTATGAAACTTTAGAAAAAGAACTACAAACCTTTTTAAAATAATAAATAATGAAGATTTTGAAATCAGTAGTATTACTAGCTGTTATTGGATTGGCAACAGCTTTCACTTTAAAAACCAATGAAGGCGGTTATAAAATAGGAGACAGTATTGATGATTTTTCGCTAATGAATATCGATGATGAAATGGTTTCTTTGTCTGATTATAAGGACGCAAAAGGGTTTATTGTCGTTTTTACGTGCAATACCTGTCCATATTCTATCGCAAACGAAGCCAGAATAATTGCTTTAGATAAAAAGTATAAAAAGACAGGTTTTCCTGTAATTGCAATAAATCCAAATGACCCGGTTGCAGTTCCTGGTGATAGTTTTGAAAAGATGAAAGATAGAGGTCAAGAAAAAGGATTTACATTCCCTTATTTGTTGGATGTAGGTCAGAAGATATATCCTAAATTTGGAGCAACAAAAACACCAGAGGTGTACATTGTGACTCAAAGTAACCTAAAAGTTAAATATATTGGTGCTATTGATAATAGTTCTAGAGATGCTTCAGCGGTAACAGAAAAATATGTGGAAAATGCGCTAGATGCATTATTAGCAGGGAAAAAAATAGAAAAAACAACAACTAGGGCAATTGGTTGTTCTATAAAAGTCCAATAAAATAAATGATTTCAATAAAAATCCCAAACATTTGTTTGGGATTTTTATTGAAATAAATATTTGTTTTAAGAAGCCCTCACTCTTTTATTTTCGGACAATTTCACCACAACCAACACGCGGTCCTGCCGCACCTGAAGGTTGAGAGCTAAAATCATCGGGTCCTTCATGGATAATGATTGCGTGTCCTACTACATTTTTATTGATGTCTTTTCCGCCAACAGACCAGAGTGCTGTTTTTCTTTCAATCATTCCTGTTCCATTTTCACCCACTACTAAGTTTCCAATATCTCCAATATGGAAAGGTGCTTCCATCCATTTTCCATGGTTTTCAGCTGTGGGGTTCCAATGGCCACCAGCAGACTTTCCGTCGGGCGCAGAGCAATCACCAATTGCGTGAATGTGGATTGCATGGTTTCCTTGAGAAAGTCCAGAAAGCACAGCATTCATAGTTACAATTCCTTCTTTCTCTATAAAAGTAACCGTTCCAGAAACTGTACTTCCACTTTTGGCCTCAATAGTGGCAACTGCTTTTTTTTCTGAGACTGCACACGAAGCTAAAAGTAGCGATGAGAATACAAGAACTCCTAATTTTCTTAAGTTTTTCATACTTTTTTATTTTAAATTATACTTTCAAAGATAAAGGCTTTAGAATATTTTCTGTTGCTATTTTTTAAAATCTTTTTAAATTTAAAATAATTTTTGAATCAATCTTTAAAAATAAGTTTGCAAAGTATATTTTTTTTATCTTTAAACTTCATTTGAGGATCTTAAATTCCTTTATAATAAGAGGTGTTTCGGTGAAACTTATAATTTAAAATTTCTAAATTTGCAGAATGTTAGAGGTTTCCTTTAACACTAATATTAAATAAAAAGAATGAATTTAAATTTAACAAAGCCCATTGTATTTTTTGATTTAGAGACAACAGGTATAAATATAGCAACAGATAGAATTGTAGAAATTGCGGTTCTAAAAGTTTTTCCGAATGGAAATAAAGAAAGTAAAACATGGTTGGTAAATCCAGAAATGGACATTCCTCAAGTATCTATTGATGTCCACGGCATTACAAATGAAAAAGTAGTATCAGAGCCAACGTTCAAGGAGTTGGCAAAAGAAGTAAGTGAATTGATGGCGGGTTGTGATTTGGCAGGCTTTAATTCGAACCGATTTGACATTCCACTGTTGGCCGAAGAATTAATGCGTGCAGGAATTGACTTCGATATGAAAGATAGAAAAGCGATTGATGTTCAGGTTATTTTTCATAAAAAAGAGCAGCGTACGCTGGGTGCTGGTTATCAATTTTATTGTGGTAAAGAATTAGAGGGTGCGCACGGTGCAGCTGCAGATACAAATGCAACCTATGAAATTTTAAAAGCGCAATTAGACCGATATGAAGATATTGAGAATTCGGTAGCAGCTTTAAGTGCATTTTCTACACATGGAGTGCGCGCAGATTTTGCAGGTTTTATATTAATGAATGACGAAAATCAAGAAATTTTCTCTTTTGGAAAACACAAAGGAAGAACGGTAGAGTCTGTATTTAACGAGAATCCAGGATATCACAATTGGATTCAGAAGGCAGATTTTCCGTTGTACACAAAAAAGGTCTTAAAAGAAATAAAAGAAAGAATGGCAGCTCCAAAAGAGACCATGTCTGATGGTGATAAGTTGCAAGCATTGCAACAGAAGTTTAATTTAAGATAAGGGCTAACCTTATCTTACAAGTGTATCTATTTTGAGAGATGCGTTTAGAGAAAAAATAAAATATGTTTACCCAATACAAAAACTTACCAAGTAATTCTCGCGTTTGGATTTATCAAGCGGACAGGGTATTTACGTCTGAAGATCTTGAGTTTATAGCTTTAAAAGCAGAAGATTTTATCAATCAGTGGACACGGCACGGAGATGATTTAAAAGGGTCCTTTACGATCAAGTACAATCAGTTTTTAATTCTAGCAGTGGATGAAAGTTTTAACAATGTTTCGGGGTGCTCTATAGATAGTTCCGTTCGTTTTATTCAGGCATTAGAAAAAGAGCTTCAATTAGATTTAATGAATAAAATGAACATTACTTTCAAAGATAATGACCGCATCAATATTGTAAAGTTATCCGATTTTCAGCGGTTTGCGAAAGAACGAAAAGTAACGTCAGAAACCATCGTTTTTAATAATATGGTAGCTACAAAAGCAGCCTTAGATGCAAACTGGGAAGTTCCTGCAATTGAAAGTTGGCACAAACGTTTTTTAGTATAATTAATTGGCAGCGGAAACAGTATTGAGTTTATAAAAGCTAGTGTTTAAGTTTAAAATGTCGTCCAGAGAAATGCTTAAAATAATATGAAGAAGCACCTATTGTTACTCCTTTTGAGTAGTTTTATTTTTAATAGCGCAGCGCAGGGGACAGACCCTTTAAGAACAACTGATTTTGAAGCACAACAAATTTGGGTGGATAGTATTGCCAATGGGATGTCTCTAGATGAAAAAATAGGACAACTATTTATGGTGCAAGCCTATGCGAATTCAGATGAGAAACACCAAGAATCTGTTATCGAAATGATCAGCAAATATCATGTAGGTGGTTTGATTTTTATGCAAGGATCTCCAAAAAAGCAGGCCTCTTTAACGAATAAGTACCAGGCCACAGCAAAAGTGCCATTGCTCATTGGTTTTGATGGTGAATGGGGCTTAGATATGCGTTTAAAAAATACGTATCGGTTTCCTTGGAACATGACTTTAGGCGCTATCAGGGACAATACTTTGGTAAAAAAATTCGGACAACATCTTGGGCAGCACGCAAAAAGAATCGGAATTCATATCAACTTTGCGCCTGTAATTGATATCAATGTAAACCCCGAAAACCCAATTATTGGAAACCGTTCTTTTGGCGAAAATAAAATAAATGTGACTGAGAAAGCAATCGCTTTTATAAAGGGCATGCAAGGTGAGGGTGTGCTGGCAAATGGTAAACATTTTCCAGGTCACGGAGACACTGCCTCAGACTCTCATCACACATTACCCTTGTTAAATTTTGACAAGGCGCGTCTTGATTCTATAGAGTTGTATCCTTATAAAAAAACTTTTGATGCGGGTTTAACAAGTGTTATGACGGCACATTTAAACATACCAAGCCTAGAGCCAGATATAAATTTACCAACTTCATTGTCTAAAAATGTAGTCACCAATTTATTGCAAGCGCAATTGGGCTTTCAGGGTTTAATTATTACGGATGGATTGAATATGAAGGGCGCAGCAAATTATGCAAGCTCTGCAGAAATTAATGTAGCAGCGATAGTAGCAGGAAATGATATATTACTAATTCCCCAAGAAATTTCTGCTTCAATTCTATTAATAAAGGAAGCTTTAAACTCAGGAGAACTGACACAAAAAAGGATAGAATTCTCTGTTAGAAAAATCTTAAAAGCAAAATATTGGGCAGGTTTGCACAGGTATCAACCTATTGTTTTAGAAAATATCGTGGAAGCGTTAAATCGTAAAGAGGATGAGGTACTGCATAGAGCATTAGTTCAAAATGCACTTACTTTACTAAAAAGTACTGCAGCGGTCGTTCCTATTAGAAATCTAGACAGTCAAAAAATTGCGTATGTTAAATTGGGAGATGCGGAAAACGATGCGCATGTAAATATGCTAAAGAATTATGCAGAAATTACAGTAGTTTCTGATACCAGTTTAAAAGGGATTGTTGAGAAATTAAAGCCATTTGACTTGGTGATTATTGGGTTTCACAAATCAAATGCAAACCCATGGAAGTCCTATAAGTTCACAAAGAAAGAGTTGCGATGGCTTCATGGAATTGCAAAAAAAAATACCGTTATTTTAGAGGTGTTTGCAAGTCCTTACAGCTTGCTGAAAGTTAAGAGTTTTAAGAACATTGAAGGGGTCATGGTTTCTTATCAGAACAGTAAATTAGCCCAGGAAATTTCAGCACAATTATTGTTTGGTGCGATTGGAGCCAAAGGGAAACTACCTGTTTCTATAGGTACAAATTTTAAAGAGGGATCTGGAATTACAAATACAGATTTGAGTAGATTTGAATATACAATTCCTGAAGCGGTAGGAATGTCCTCTTATAAATTAGCACTTTTGGATAAAATAGCAGATACCATTATCACCGAGGAAATGGCTCCAGGTTTTCAAATTTTAGTGGCAAGAAATGGCAAGGTAGTCTTGCAAAAAAGTTACGGTTACCATACTCAAAATAAAATAAAGAAAGTTAAAAACACAGATCTATACGATGTGGCTTCTCTAACTAAAATATTAGCGACACTGCCACTATTAATGAAAGCAGAGGAGGAGCAAAGGATTTCACTAGCAGATGAGGTAGCCGATATGCTTCCTCGTTTTAGAAATACCAATAAGGCAGGAATTACGGTCAAAGAAATGTTGTCTCATACGGCTCAATTAAAGGCATGGATTCCTTTTTATAAAGCGACGCAAGACAGCCTTACAGGTGAAAATTTATCCAGCTATTACCAGACTGTAAAATCCAAGGAATATGGTACCAAAGTTGCTGAGAATTTGTTTTTGAAATCCAATTATAAAGACAGTATTTACAAATATATTGCACGAGCAGACCAGCGCGAAGAAACGGGTTATAAATATAGTGATTTAGGATATTATCTTTTGAAAGAAGTGCTTGAGAACACTTATAAAAAACCTTTGAATGCTTTAGTGGATGCGTATTTTTACCAGCCTTTGGGTGCCAATAGGACAGGTTATTTGCCGTTGGAGCGCTTTTCTAAAAAGGACATTGTGCCTACGGAAAAAGACAATTATTATAGGAATCAACTACTGCAGGGAAATGTGCATGACATGGGTGCCGCCATGCTTGGAGGTGTTGGTGGACACGCCGGTGTATTTGCCAATGCAAATGATGTTGGTAAGATGATGCAGTTGTACTTACAAAAAGGTTTTTATGGCGGAAAACGCTACTTAAAGTCCGAGACCATTAATAAATTCAATCAAAGGTACTTTTTTGATGAAAAGGTAAGAAGAGGCTTAGGCTTTGACAAACCTCAGCTAGATCCTGAGGTAAAAGCTACTTGTGGTTGTGTATCTGAGGAAAGTTTTGGACATTCTGGCTTTACAGGTACTTATGCTTGGGCAGATCCAATAAGTGGATTGGTTTATGTATTTCTTTCGAATAGAGTGTATCCAGATATGGAGAACCGGGGGTTGATTGAGCGCAACATGCGCACAAAAATTCAACAAGTACTCCAGGATGCTATCTTAGACTAGGCGTTTTATGCCGAGTAAGTAAGCAGGGAAGAAGAGGATTCTTTAGGGTATTGAATGCTGAACATTCTCAAAATATTTTGCTATTTTCAGACCTATGCGGCGTGTTCCTTTGCGTTTGTTGGAGTTAATTTTACATATATTATAATTATAAGAGCGGAAATTGCAAGGTAAAATAATCCAAGAGTGCTTCCAAAATAGCGACTTATAATAAGGGTTTGAATGCCATAAAATAAAATGCATAAAAACAAGTTGATGCTAAATCTAAAAGTATCTATAAATTCAACTTCATCGATGTTTTTTGATATTTTTTTCCAGATGAGATAGGGAAGGATACTATTTAATTTAATAAGGTAAAGTAGCGGTTTTAAATAGTTCTTTTTTGGAGGTTTCGCTTCCGGAAACCTGTTCGTTTGAATCATTTTATTCGTCTTGTTTACTTCTGTAAAATCAATTTGAGCCTTGTTTAGTTGCTGTAAAATTCTTTCGTATTCCTGATCATCAGAAATATGAACGCTTAGAACTTTTAATTGTTCATACACTTCCTCTTTTAAGATACGAATAGACTTGGCTAATGGATGTGACTCGTATAAGGCCCTTGTGGCAATTGGTTTTCCATAATTGACAGTTACTTTTGCAGGGTAATGGGAGGTATGTTGGTATGTAATTCCCACCGGTATTACTGTAACTTCTAAATCTTCATATTTTTCTAGAGCTCCGAAAACAATTCTGATAAATCCTTTGCTTAAAGACCTAACAGTTCTTTTTTTATTATGGCTTCCCTCAGGGAAAATCATTAGTGTTTCTTTCTTTTTTAAAATAGCATGGCACTTCTCGAAAATTTCTTGATTATTGGATAGTTGCTGGACGCCATCTCTAATCCGGTAGATAGGCATTAAATATAAAGAGACTAATATTTTTTTTATAAATGGGTGTTTAAAAGAGGCAGCTCTTACTAAAAAGTGATTTTGCCTTTTATTTGTTGTGGTAACATATAAAGGGTCTAGGAGTCCATTTGGATGATTTACAGCAAATAATACAGCCCCTTTTTTTGGAATATTTTCCTTACCTAAAATAGTTATCTTCTTGCTGTAAAAAAATAAACCACACTTTATTGTACTCCAAATAAATGTAAACCAAACTTTCTGAATCATCAATTAATTTTATTTGATTAAAATTTTAATATTTCGTTTTTTTCCCCAGTAACTTGCTAAGGCAATCCCAGAGAAAACATCCCAAATTCCCCAAAAAGCAGCAAGCAATGCCATACCGCCCAAGCCATCAAAAAAGCCGAATATTAATAATAGGCCTAAGCCACCATTTTGAATTCCAGTCTCCATGGCAATTGTTTTGGTGTCTTGATAATTGAGTCCGAAACTTTTAGCAGTATAAAATCCGAGTATAAAAGCAAAAATATTATGGAAAATTACCAAGAAAATGACGTGGTGAATATGATTAGCGAATACTTCTAAATTTTGAGAAAAGGCGATGCCAATGAGTGCAATAAAGACCAACATTGATAGCGGTTTTAATACTTTTTCTACTTTGTGTGCAATTTCTGAGTGGTGGTGTTTTATAAGCATCCCAAGTAACAGAGGAACCCCTAAGATTAAAGAAACAAGTTCTAATAAGGACAGCCAATCAAGAGATACTGTTTCTAAAATTGCATTTGTAGGCGGGTATAAACTTCCCCAAAATTGTAAATTAAAGGGTGTCATGAAAATACATACGGCAGTCGCAAAAGCAGTCAAGCTTACCGATAAAGCAGCATTTCCTCCAGCCATTTTGCTAAAAAAATTGGAAACATTTCCACCAGGACAGGCAGCAATCATAAGCATTCCCAATGCAAAACTAGGGTGAGGTTCTATAAGTAATATGGCAAGAAAGGTGGCCGCAGGTAACAGGATAAACTGGGACAGAACACCAACAAAGAGAATTTTTGGTTTTTTAAATAGTCGCTTAAAATCATTGATGGAAATGCCCAAGGAAACACCAAACATAATAACGGCAATCGCGATGTTTAAAATCCATAAACCGTTGGTATCAAAATTTATCTTGATATCATCAATAGGTATTGTAGGACTAGTTTGTAAAAGCATATTCAATTATATTTGCGCCCATTTTTAATGCTTTATCTCGAATTTCTTTAGGATTATTATGAACTATTTGATCTTCCCAGCCATCACTTAAATCTGTTTCATAATCGTAAAAAACAACGAGTCTGCCTTCGTAGAAAAGTCCAAAACCTTGGGCCTCTTTATTATCATGTTCATGAATTTTTGGCAGTCCATTTGGGAATTTAAAAGTTTGGTTGTAGATAGGGTGCGCGCTTGGTATTTCCTTAAATTTTAATTTGGGAAAGACTTTTTTAAGCTCTCTTCTGATATATGTATCCAATCCATAATTATCAGAAATGTGCATAAATCCGCCGGAAATTAAATAATTTTTTAAGTTTAGTACTGCTTCATCAGAGAATAAGACATTGCCGTGCCCCGTCATAAATACGATAGGAAAGTTAAAAATAGTACTACTATTTATGGCAACATTTTGTGGGTTTTTAGAAATATTAGTTTTAAGATTTGTATTTGCGAAGGCAACTAAATTTGGAATGGCAGTTGGGTTTGCATACCAGTCCCCACCTCCGTCATATTTTAAAATAGCAACATCTTGTGCACTAGTCACGGAGGATGAAAAAATATAAAAGAGAAATATAAGTGGTTTCATAATTATAAAATTATTGCAATGTAATGAATTACTGATGGATATAGGAAACAATATTTACAGCAACTAAACCTGCAGTTTCTGTCCTTAGTCTACTTTCCCCTAGCGATACAGGTTGGAATTTTTTTTCTAAGGCTTTTGCAATCTCATCCAAAGAAAAATCGCCTTCCGGTCCGATAAGAATAGTGATTTTCTCTGAATTTTGTACAACCGTTTTTAATGAATTCTTGCGTTGTTTTTCACAATGTGCAATGCACAATGTTCCCTCAAAATCTTCTTTAATAAAAGCACTAAATTTTTTGGAAGGATTTAGTTTTGGTAGTGAGAATTTTAAGGATTGCTTCATTGCGGACTGTATTATTTTCTCAAATCGTTCTATTTTTACAATCCTACGTTCAGAATTGGAGCAAATAATTGGTGTGATTTCATCGATGCCAATTTCTGTAGCCTTTTCTAAAAACCATTCAATTCTATCATTGTTTTTAGTGGGTGCAATGGCGATATGCAAATAATAGTTCCATGGTTTTGGCTTTTCTTCCACCTTAATAATGGTTGCAATACACTTTTTGTCGTTTGCAAAACTAATTTCAACATCAAATAAATAACCTTTTCCATTTGTTATGGTAAGAACATCACCAGTTGTTTTTCTTAATACACGCACGATATGTTTGCTCTCAACTTTATCAAAAGTAATCTGTTTCGTGTTTAAAGCAATTTCTGAATTATAAAATAGTTGCATTTGTAATTGCGTTTTAATATTTTTTTATTGTTGTGTTTGGTCTTGGAAGCAACAGTTGCAACCAGTTACAAGTCTTTCCGATAGGTGCGTCTTTTTTTATGTACTGTGGGATCAAATTTATGCCATAATTTTTTAATTGCTTCATTGTCTTCCAATTCAGGTGTTCTGATACAATTCTCAATTCCTAAAGGTGCAAATGTTTTGGTGTATTGGTCAAATATAATAGCATGCACTCCCTTGTTTTGATAGGACGGGGTGACACCAATTAGATAGAAAGTAACCTCTTTAGCGTACTTTCTTGCTTTTAGTAAATGGAACAATCCAAAAGGAAATAACTTTCCTTTGGCTTTCTGTAAAGCTTCCGAAAATGATGGCATTACGATTGCAAAGGCTACTAGCTTTTGTTCTTCGTCTACGACAAACTTTATATATTCAGGATTGATAAATGAAATGTATTTTTTTTTAAAAAAAGCAATTTGCGGGGCAGAAATAGGAACAAAAGTAGATAGTTTTGAATATGATTCTTCAAACACTTCGAACATCTCATCCACGTAAGGCAGTACGTCTTTTGTCCTAGTAAAATCTAAAGCAGTTAGTTTAAAACGCTTTTTTATAATTTTACTTACACGATCGAAATAGACCGCATCTACATTTTTAAATTTAAACTTACTTTCTAAATATTCTTTTTCCTTAACAAAACCGAGTTGCTCTAAATGTTTGTGGTAATATGGGTGATTGTACCAAGTAATCATTGTTCCTATATGATCAAATCCATCTATAAGAACTCCCGTTTTATCTAAATTATTAAATCCAACAGGACCCTCTATATAATTCAGTTTATTTTTAACACCTATTTCTTTTACCTTAGCGATAAGTGCTCTTGAAACTTCAATATCATCAACAATATCAAACCATCCAAAACGAATTTTTTTAATTTGTTGGTTGTCAACTTCAAACCAATTTATAATTGCTACAATTCTACCTACTATTTTTCCAGCTTTAATGGCCACAAAAAACTGGGCATCTGCAGTCTCGAAAACGGGGTTTTTTTTAGGGTTAAAATTATCAATTTCGTCTTGAATAATAGGAGGAACCCAATATTTATGATTTTTGTATAGCGAAAAAGGAAATGTAACAAATTGTTTCATCTCCTTTTTTGTCGTCATTTTTTTTAGTGTAATCATCTTAAAAAATAAATTCTAATTATTCCTCTTCTTTCTTTCTTTCTTCCTTTCTCTCTTTCTTTCTTTTTTTCTTTTCCTCTTGCTTCATCTCTTTCTCCAATTCTTTAATCTCTCGTTCTAGTTTCTCAACTTCACTTTCCTTTTTTTTCTTTCCAAAAATACCTAAAAATTTATTTTTTTTCTTCTTTGATTTTTTCTTTTCGTCATTTTTCATTTCTTTCTCCAACTCTTTAATCTCCCGTTCTAGTTTTTCAACTTCACTTTCCTTTTTATTCCTTCTAAAAATATTGAAAAAGTTGTTTTTTTTCTTCTTCAGGTTTTTCTTTTCTTGTGTCTTTATATCTTTGTTTTTGAAAATACCGAGAAACCTTTTGAAAAAGCCCAATTGTTTTTTATTGGAAGCCTCTTCTTTTTGAATCTCCGTTCCACTACTATCTAAAACCTTATAGCGATCTTGGTGTCGGTCAATTCGATAGGAAAATCCGACACTGGCATAAAAACCTTGAGCTTTTCCTTCAAAAAGAAACCTTCCGGCAGTATTAATTTGGAGATTTTTATGATACAGATATGCCAGTCCTAATCCTAAGTTTATATTTTTTTGGTTTTTTTGAAAAACAGTTTTATTTTCAAAAAAGATGGAGTATTGATTATAGAAATTTTGTGTTGCCGTTACGATGTGTGAAAACTCTGAAAACTTGGAACCAATATTATTGAAATAAAAGTTATTGATGATGTTGAAGTTTGGAGTCAGATTGTGCTGCAAAAGCAGTCCTATTTTTGGAGTAAGTCTTGTTGAGTCGTTAATTTTATTTGAAAAATCAGCATTCATTCCAAGAGAAATACCGACACTCGGAATTAGGCGTTTTTTGTCAAATGCACCTCTTTTTTTCCAACTTCTAATTTCTTTACTTTTGTCCTCGTACGTTTGCTCATACACTAAATACTTAGCATTGATGATCATACTACTAAAACCTGTGGTGTAAATTTTTTCGAAAGCTACCCGATCATGTTGGTAATTAAAATGTGCATTCAATTCTAATTTTTCTAATAAAAAACTAGTTCTAAATTGTAAGTCTGCTCCACCAGATTGCGTTCGTGGAGAATTAGGTTTTAAGCGAAGATTTCTTAAAAAAAAATTATTTTCAAATTGATAAATTCCTGCACCTACGCTATATGGACTCTCAGAAAACCCGGGTTGGTTTGCGTTTATTATTTCCGTGTATTGTGCTAGATAAGAAGAAGTACCTACCCAAAAGAATAGCGTAAAAATTAATATTTTTTTAAAACGAATACTTTTCAAAAAGGGTGGATACTTTAATTTTAACATGCAACACAAACTTAGGGTAAAAAAGCTATTTTATTTCTTTAAACAGGGCTTTTTTAGGTTTAAGAAAATTTTATAGCTTCATAACGTTGCAATTGTACTCAAATTGTTATTTTTGAATGATTATTTTAAACAAAGCTATGTTCCTTGGATTATTAAAAACCATTTCTTATTTATTACTTTTTTATTACGGATTTAAGTTTCTAGCAAGACTGTTTGCACCATTTTTAATAAAAAAAGCAACAGAGACTATCAAGAAAAAAGCAGCCCAGCAGTTTGGTGGACAAGAGCGACAGCGTCAAGAAGATGCTGTCAAAGAAGGTGAAACAATTATAGATAAAAATCCAGGAAGTACCCAAGAAAGTAAAAAATCTGTTGGGGACTATGTTGATTTTGAAGAAATTGATTAAATTTTAACGCCGGTAAGTAGCAACGATAAATACCATTACAAAGTGAAATTTACTAAAATATTCCGGTACATAGTTGCAGTCCTTTTTTTTGTATTGGCTGCTGTTATTTATTTTCATCCAATTTTAAATGGTAAAAAAATACAGCAATCAGACATTACTCAATTTAGAGGAATGGCAAAGGAGATTCAGGATTATAGAGCCCAAAACAATGCAGAGCCTTATTGGACAGGGGCCTCTTTTAGTGGGATGCCTGCCTACCCGATTAGTGCATATTATCCAAATGATTTTATTCGGAGCTTAGACAGGTTATTGCGCTTTTTGCCAAGACCTGCAGACTATACTTTTTTATATTTTTTAAGCTTTTTTGTGCTGATGATGGCTTTAAAAGTAGAATGGAGATTGGCAATTTTAGGTGCTTTAGCCTTTGGTTTCTCTACCTACTTAATTATTATTTTTGGCGCAGGGCACAATGCAAAGGCACATGCAATTGCTTATATGCCACTTGTTTTGGCTGGAATATTATTGGTTTTTCAGCGAAGATTCTTGGTTGGTTTTATCGTCACAGGCATTGCAATGGCACTGGAAGTGTATGCCAACCACATTCAAATGACCTATTATCTTGGTTTTTGTTTATTAATTCTGGGAATTGTGGAATTCATAAATGCGCTTAAAGAAAAACAGCTAACACTTTTTATAAAGCAAGCAGCGGTAATTATTGGTGCAGTAGTCTTGGGAATTGGTGCGAATGCCCCACGTTTGCTGGCAATGAAAGAATATTCAGAGCGCAGTACTCGTGGAAAGTCTGAATTGACCATTAATTTAAACGGTTCTAAAAAAGAACTAACAACAGGACTAGATTATGGATATATTACGCAATATAGTTACGCGAAATTAGAAACTTTTAATTTGTTTATTCCCCGTTTTATGGGCGGTGGAACCATAGAAGAATTGGGAGCAGATTCTAACTTTTATCAGTTTATTGCTGAGCGTGCAGGAAAAAAAGTAGCTTCAGACTATTCGAAGCAAGTATTAACTTATTGGGGTGATCAACCAATAGTAGAGGCACCTGCATATATCGGTGCCGTTATTTTCTTTTTCTTTTTTTTAGGTATATTTTTAGTAAAAGGAAGATTGAAACAGTGGTTGGTTGCTGCTACTATTTTTTCAATAATTCTCAGCTGGGGAAGGAATTTTGAGGGCATCACCAACTTCTTTATCGATTATGTGCCGCTATATAACAAATTTAGGGCGGTATCGTCCATACAGGTAGTTGCAGAATTATGTGTGCCAATTTTAGCCGTTTTAGGTTTGAAGGAGTTCTTTTCTAAAGAATCTGCGAAATTAGAAAAGCTGGAAGCTTTAAAGAAAGCAGTGTTATTTTTTGCTGGCTTAATAATTGTTGGTTTTGGTCTTGCACATGTATTTGGTGGATTTGAAGGATTGAGAGATGCGCAACAATACAGCGAAATCCCTGGCTTTTTAGAAGCGGTAATTGCGGATAGAAAAGACATGTTGTTTTCAGACACCTTGCGTTCTTTGCTATTGGTGTTTATTTCTGGAGCAATTCTTTGGTTGCTATTGAAAAATAAGCTAAAATCACTTTTAGCCATTGTATTGTTAACAGTACTTATTTTATTTGATTTGATATCTGTGAATAAAAGATATGTAAACGCAGATGATTTTAAAATATCACGGAAAATTGAGGAGCCTTTTAAAGCGACTGCAGCGGACAAAATTATCTTACAAGATAAAACACATTTTAGAGTTGTGAATTATACTGTGGATCCAATGAATGACGGTAGTACCTCTTATTTTCATCAATCTATTGGTGGGTATCATGCTGCTAAGCTAGGACGCTATCAGGAACTTTTTGATTTTCAGATAGCAAAAAATAATATGCAAGTTTTAAACATGTTAAATGCGAAGTATTTTATTGTCTCGAACAGTGATGGGAATTTTGAAGCGCAGCAAAATGGTGCTGCAAACGGGAATGTTTGGTTTGTAGAAAAGATAAAAGTAGTCGCTTCCGCAAATGAAGAAATACAGGCTTTAGATTCCTTAAATACTAAGAAAGAGGTGGTTGTCAATCAAAAAGAATTGTACACTTCTGGCAGTTCAAGTGTTGTAAGTTTATTAATTGAGCAGGATAGTACCGCGCGTATTCGTTTGACGGATTACAGCGTGACCTCGCTGACCTATGCTTCTAGTGCGAAAACAGCTCAATTTGCCGTATTTTCTGAAATATTTTATAAAGAGGGTTGGAATGCTTATGTAGATGGAGTATTAGTTCCGCATTATCGGGTAAACTACGTGTTGAGAGGCATGGAAGTGCCTTCAGGAGCTCATACTATTGATTTTAAATTTGAGCCCAAAGTGATTGAGAAAGGAAAAATTATTTCTTTAATTTCATATGTGTTACTGCTCTTTATTTCTGTTGGTTGGTTTTTTTATCATAAGAATAAGATTGCAGCATGAAAATAGGAATGATATTAGATGCTCCATTTCCTCCAGACCCAAGGGTAGAGAACGAGGCAGTTTCTTTGGTAGAAAATGGTCACGAAGTATTTCTTTTTTGTTTAAACTACGCTAATGAAAAAGCCTCTGATATTATAAACGGAATTCAAGTAAAGAGATACAGCTCTAATTCATTAGAGTATAAACTTTCTGCATTGGCCTATACAATACCGTTGTATTCATTTATAATGCAAAAGAAGATTGCTAAATTCATAAAAGAAACGAGCATAGAGGCTTTACATATTCACGATATGAGAATTGCAGGAGCTGTGTATAAAGTAAATAAGGATTTTAATTTACCTGTAGTTTTAGATTTGCATGATAATATGCCAGAGGTAATGAAATTATATCCACATCTTCAAAAATTTCCTGGAAAGTATCTTATTTCTCCAAAAAAATGGAGGCAAAAGGAAGAAGAATTTATAAAGCTAGCGGACAAAGTAATTACCGTTTCACCAGAGTTTATAGAAACTCTAGCAGCACGATTACCATTAGAAAAAGAAAAACTGGTTTTAGTGCCAAATACGATAAGGAAAACTTTTTTTGAAGACTATAAAGTCAATGAAACTATTCTTGAAAAATATAAGAGCAACTTTGTAATTCTTTATTTAGGTGATACGCATTTAAGAAGAGGAATACAAACAGCTATTGCGGCATTAGAAAAGTTAAAAGATACTATTCCTGAAATTAAATTAGTAATTGTTGGTAAAAACACCACAGATATAATTCTAAAGCAGCAAGTAAAGGATTTACAGTTAGAGCAATTTGTAGATTTTGAAGGCTGGCAAAATGTAACTCTTTTTCAATCTTATATTTTAGCGAGTGAAATTTGTATTTCGCCATTGCATCGAAACTTGCAACATGATGTTGCCTATGCTAACAAAATTTTTCAATATATGAGTTTTGCAAAGCCATTATTAGTTAGCGATGCAAGAGCTCAGAGAAAATTGGTAGAGAAAGTAGCCTGTGGTTTGGTTCATAAAGAAAGAGACTCTGAAGACTTTTCGAAGAAAGTAGTAGCTTTGTATGAGAGCAAGCCTCTTAGAATGGAGTTAGGGGAAAGTGGTAGAAAATTTATTCAAAACGAGTTTTCTTGGGAACAAACCTCTGAAAAATTAATTAATTTGTATCATAATATGCAATGTTGAAAGTATTAATTATTACATATTATTGGCCACCAGCAGGAGGTTCTGGCGTGCAGCGTTGGTTGAAGTTTGTAAAGTATTTACAAGATTTTGACATTGTACCTGTGGTTTATACTGTTGATAATGGCAACTATGTAAAGGAGGATGCATCTCTTCTTAAAGAAGTTCCTCAAAATATAGAAATTTTAAAGCAGCCTATTTGGGATCCTACAAATTTACTGTTTTGGAGAAAAAACAAGCAACAGCGTCAGGGAGTTTCTAATCTTAGTAAAGGTGGGTTGTTGTCTTATATTCGGGGGAATTTTTTTATTCCAGATCCGAAAATAGTTTGGGTACAAGCTTCTGTAAATTATCTTCAAAAATATTTAGATACAAACGGTGTAGATGTCATTATTTCTTCAGGACCGCCACACAGTATGCATTTAATTGCACAAAAATTACACCAGAAAAATGATGTTAAATGGCTTGCAGACTTTAGAGACCCTTGGACAGATTTATATTATAACAAAGATTTTAAGCAAGGATCATTTGCGAAAAATAAAAGTAAAAAACTAGAAGAAGGGGTGTTGAAAAATGCAGATTGCATTCTAACAGTAAGCCCTACTTTACAAAAAGAGTTTTCTAAAATAGCGAGAAGAGTAGAATTGATTACAAATGGTTTTGATGCTGAAATTTTAGCATCTGAAAAAGCTGTCTTAGATATTAATTTTTCGATCTCTTATATCGGTTTGCTGCCAAAACAAAGCAACCCTATTATTTTATTCAAAGTTTTAAAAGAACTTTGTGATGAAAGTTCAGAATTTAGAAAAGCCCTGCAAATTAATTTTGTAGGTGACATCTCAGAAGACGTAAAAGCAGCAATAAAGGCCAATAATTTAGAGATGAATACTTCATTTTTAGGATATGTTTCTCATCAAAAAGCCATCACATATCAGAAATGTTCTCAGGTGTTATTATTACTCATTCCCGATGTCGTAAACAATAAAGGGATTTTAACTGGGAAACTATTTGAATACTTAGCTGCAAAAAGGCCGATTATAGCAATCGGTCCAGTACATGGAGATTTAGCGACTATTTTAAAGGAAACAAATGCAGGCGCTGTCTTTGCATTTGAGAATCCCAAAAAACTAAAATTAGAAATTAAACGACTATACGATGCATATACAGAAGGTACGCTGTTCATAGCAGCTAAAAATATTAAAAAATACCACAGAAAAGAGCTCACAAAAAACTTAGCATCTATATTAAAAAGTTTAAATTCGTAACATGGGTATTGTATTAAAACAATCTTTTAGGAACACGCTAATTATTTATGGTGCATTTTTAATCGGAGGAATCAATACGATTGTTTTTTACCCAAAAATTCTAGCATCAGAATTTTATGGGATGGTGGTGTTTCTGTTGTCTGCTTCTAACTTAATAATGCCACTTGCCGCTTTTGGGATCCAATATACGATTGTGAAATTTTATTCTTCGTATGAAACCAAAGAACAAAAAGATAAATTTTTATCGTCTGTAATTTTTTTACCGCTATTTATTGCGCTCCCAATTGGTTTTTTGTGGGACTATTTTCAGGATTGGATTATGATGCGTGTTACTAAGGAGAATCAAATAATTGAAAATTATACCTTTTACATTTATATCATTGCTATTTCATGTGCTTATTTTGAGCTGTTTTATTCATGGACAAAAGTGCAGCTTCAAACGGTTTTTGGAAATGTTTTAAAGGAACTCTGGAATCGAGTGGTGGTGATGCTTTTATTATTGGCAGTTTTCTTTGGTGTGATTACAAAGACATCGTTTATCTTTTACTTAGCAATCGCGTATGTGCTTAGGGCTGTTGTAATGATGTTATATGCCTTTAAAATATATTTACCAAAGTTCCACTTTAAATTCCCAGACAATTACTTAGAAGTGCTTAAATATTCAGGATATATTATTTTGGCAGGAAGTGCTGGTGCGATTTTATTAGACATTGATAAAATCATGATTCCAGGAAAAGATACTATAGAAAAGGCTGCTTATTATGCGGTAGCTGTATTTATTGGCTCTTTTATTGAGGCACCAAGCAGAGCAATGACTCAAATTTTACAGCCATTAACTTCAAAATCCTTGAATGAATTTAATACCAAAGAAGTAGAGCGTTTATATAAGAAGAGTTCTATAAACTTATTGTTGGTAGGTGGTTTATTTTTTATACTTGTAAACTGCGGAGTGGGTGAACTTTTTAAGCTAATGGAGGACAAGGGATACGCTGGGGGAGAATATGTGGTTTTAATGATTTCTTTGGCAAAATTATATACAATGTTTTTAGGCAGCAACGGTGCAATTATTAACAACTCTAAGTTCTATAGAATTACTTTACCGCTGGCTTTAGGAATGTCTATTTGTGTCTACTTTTTAAACCATTTATTCTATTATAAAATAGCATTGGGAACAGATGGTTTGGCATTGGCAACTTTAATTACAATCCTTGTTTTTAATACAGTGAAGTTGTGGTTTGTGCACCGGAAATTCGCTATTACCCCATTTACAGACAAGTCTTGGAAGATGGTATGTATTATTTTTGTGTTGTTTATTTCTTTTTATTTCTGGAATTTTTCTTTACCAGAGCTTATGATTTTTAACTTTAACAGCACACCAATCTTCAATATAATCTTGAAAAGTATCTTAATATCAGCAGTATACATCTTTTTGGTTTTAAAGCTAAAGATTTCAAATGAAATTGATCTGATACTCAAAAGATTTTATAAATAGCAGTCGATATAATCTGTAATCATATGAAGTAGCAATGCAATACAAAGTATTCTAGTCTTCTTAAAGAACATTCCGATTGCATAACAGCTGATCGCAGTATAAGAATGCAGTGGGTGATAATTGATGCTACATCTTGAGTTTTCAAAAATAGGGGTCGCTAATAAGTGATCTAAATCTACGAGCATCGAGCACAGAAAAATTAAGAATACCTGCTTCCATTTTCTTTTAAAAAACACCACAGAAATGAAGAGCGGAAGTACAAAGTGGCATCCGTAGTGGAGTATTAATTTGAGACTCACAAGAAACTAATGGTATTTGGACCTTCCATAAAAAGAAGGTCTAAAATTGATAAATCTGGAATAAATCCGTGTTTTTCGTCAAACATTTGAATGTATTGTTTGGAGGATTTTTCTGCAGGCTTTTTCGCTTCCACTAAATTTCTGTAATCTTTTTCTTTGGACACGGTCGTGTAGGAGCTTGTTTTTTTAAAGTCTGAATTTAGCTGCAAAGCGTCGGAAACAAACAGGAACGTATCGAAATTTACATCGTGTAGGTATTTGTATTTTTTATCAAATATAAAAGAAATGTCATCCATATAAAACTCAAAAAAGGGTGAATTTTGGTAGGCTATTTTCAAAGAATTAAAATGCTGCTTTTGCCAGTTGCCAATATTTTCTATTTGGGTGTCCTTCGTTTTTTTTCGAGCAGAAGAGACAGGGTGCTTTACTGGAATGTTTAGCAGTTGTTTTCCGTTCGTGTTATAAATATAACAGCGATTTCTATAGCTTTGTTTCTGATAGTTGTCATACACTTCAAATTGTATTTCCTTAGATTTTAAAATCGCAGAGAACTGAGAGATGGGGGAAAAATAGGTCGGTAGAAACAACGCCATTATTTACTTTTTAGCTTTTTTTTTCCTTCCGCTATAAAAACTATATCCAAAATACAAGGCAAGAAGGGCTAAAACATAATATCGATATGATACGGGAGCTCCTTCTCCGTGCACAGTGGTAAACATTCTGTCCCAACGAATCGATTTTAATTTCTCTCCGAAGGACGCAGCATTCGCATTCCAACTGAACCAAACCATTACGGGCTTTCCTAAAACATGGTCAAACGGAACATATCCCCAATAACGTGCATCTAAAGAGTTGTGTCTATTATCTCCCATTAGCCAATAATAATCTTGTTTAAAGGTGTAAGAGGTAGCTTCAATTCCATTAATAAAAATAGTACTGCCTACGACTGCCAGATCATTATTTTCATAATTTTGTATAATTTGCTTGTAGTAAGGTAGCGATGTAAGATCTAATTTTACAGTTACCCCAGCTTTTGGAATATAAATGGGACCAAAGTTGTCCTGGCTCCAATTGTTACTTTTTATGTGCGGAAAGATGGCGTTGTCTGCATTGAAATTTAACTTTCTTACAGAAACAGTTTCCTTATATTTTTTTAATTTAAGAACTTCTTGGGCTGTTAAGTTTATATTTATTTTATTGGGAACAGACTCCATCTTTAAGCGCCTTGCAAAGTCAGGGTTTATGCCACCAGCAACTTCGGTATATAAAGAATCGGCACTAATTTTTGATAAGTTCCCGTTCTTTTTTATCGCTTTTTGTACTTTGGCGTTGTTCCAGTATTCAGACAGTATTTTATAAACACCTATTCTTTCCTTTTCAATTAGAAATTGTGGAAAATTACTTCCATTAATGGTAGATTTTGCTTCATAAGTATAATAAAATTGGATTTTAGCTCTGCTTGGAAGTTCATTTTTCTTACCGTTTAGATACACATAACCGTCTCTTATTTCTAAAGAATCTCCTGCGATACCCACACTTCGTTTTACATAGTTCGTTTTTTTGTCAACAGGTTTGTAAGTGAATTTCCCAGAGTTGTCGCCCCACATGGTGGCAAGGGAATCGGCAGGCCAATTAAAACAGACAATATCATTGTTTTTTATTTTTTGTAATCCTGGCAATCTTGTATATGGTAATTGTGGTTTTTTTAAATAGGAAGGTAGTTTTGTTAAAGGAATGGAGTCATGAACCATGGGTAACGAAATTACGGAAGATGGAACTCTAGCACCGTAATGAAATTTACTAACAAAGAGGTAATCTCCTACCAACAAAGACTTTTCTAGTGAAGATGTAGGAATCGTAAATGGTTGCATAAAATAAGTGTGTACTAAAGTTGCCGCAATAATAGCGAATGTAATAGAGCTCACCCATTCTCCAAGTTCTGACCTTGGTTTTAAACTTCTCTCAGGATTGTAATTTGCATCCCCAGCGTAATTGACATAGAAAATATATAAGCCTAAGGTAACAAGCACTAAAAACGAATCTACCTTCTTAAAAAAACCAAAAGTTCTAATGGTTTCTATCCAAATTACGGGAAACATTAAAAGATTAACTACGGGAATAAAAAATAAGAGAATCCACCATTTTGGTCTTTTAATAATTTGTAACAAAACTAAACCGTTATAGATAGGTATTGCTGCTTCCCAAGCTTTCCTACCAGCTTTTACATATAGCTTCCAAGTTCCTAAAAAATGTAGGACTTGAATTAAAAGAAAAAAGAGCAACCATTCAGTAAAATTCATAATTATTATATTTTAAAATCCTGTAAAGCAGGAATTACATTTATTTTTAAATAAGGCGCAAAATAAAGAAAAAGTTACAGTTTTTAACTGATATTTAACACATCTTTCATACCAAATACCCCTGTTTTATTAATGAGCCATTCTGCAGCAACAACGGCACCTAATGCAAATCCTTTTCTACTATGTGCTGTATGTTTAATTTCTATTTGGTCTACTGCAGAGTCATACCAAACCGCATGGGTCCCAGGTACTTCGTCAATTCTTTTTGCTACAATAGGAATGTTTTCAAGGGATGCTTTTTCACCCAACGTCCAATTTTCTTTTTTGGAATTTGCGATGATCTCTTCTGCTAGCGTGATGGCTGTGCCACTTGGTGTGTCCAGTTTTTTAGTATGATGAATTTCTTCCATAGAAATATCATAATCGTTTAGATTACTCATCATTTTAGCAAGTTGTTTGTTCAATTCAAAAAAAATAGTAACCCCGAGACTAAAGTTTGATGCGTAAATAAATGCTCCTTTTTCCTGTTTACAAAGCGCTACTGCGTCAGGATACTGTGCCAACCAACCTGTAGTTCCTGAAACCACAGGGATTTTATGTTTCATGCAATTAGAGATATTATTAAAAGCAGCATCTGGCACACTAAAATCGATAGCAACATCCGCTAATGTGATATCGATAATATCATTTATTTCTTTTTTTATAACGATTTCATGGCCTCTAGAAATTGCTATTTTTTCAATTTCTTTTCCCATTCTTCCGTAACCTAATAGTGCGATTTTCATTTTTAAAAAGTATATTTTACAGTAAAACCAATTTTCGGCGCATCAAATATTACTGGATTTTGAATAAAAGTGGGTTGGAAGGACAAGTTATCATCCGTATTAAATTGCAATAAATGGGCGTTTACACTGGCTTCTACTATTTGTAAAACATAGAGGATCACTCCCCACATTAAAGATAGATCTCTGTTTTCTCTGAGTTGCTCTTGTGCTCTCTCAAGCGTTTCTATAGAAACACTAGCATTACCAAATTCATCTATAAATTCATCTGGAAAACCAGTTTTCCTTAACTTATAAGCAGTTCTAAAGCGTTTGTACTCATTATTGTTTTCTAAAAAAAAGTAGGTAGGGGTGGCCAGTGCTCCCCAAACAATGGGTGCTTTCCAATATCTTCGATTATAAATTTGTCCTAAGCCTGGGAATATAGCAGAATAAAAAGCTGCTTTAGCAGGTGCTAAAGGTTTATAAATGCCCTGTTGCAGCGATAATTTTTCTTTTACCTTTGTAGAGTCTTGCTGACTAAAAAGATTAAAAGTAAAAAATAAAATTAAAAAGGCTGCGATGCTATTTTTTGATAACACTTATTTTAATAAGTTTTTTATTCGATTAAAATCTTCTTCTGAATGAAAAGGAATGGATATTTTTCCTTTACCATTTGTATTTATTGTAATGGCTATTTTATGACCAACATATTCACTAATATCCGTGACACTGTTCCTTATAAAGGCAGGTATCTCTTTTTTATTTGATTTTGTAGGACTTCCACTCTTTAAGTTCTTCACGACTTCTTCCGTCTGTCTCACAGATAACTTCTCCCGTATTATTTTTTCATAAATTGCCAGTTGATCCAGTGAGTTTTCTACATTAATCATAGCGCGGCCGTGACCCATGGAGATAAAGCCATCTCTCATTCCGGTTTGTAAGATAGGGTCTAATTTTAGTAATCTCAAATAATTTGTGACGGTAGATCGTTTTTTACCAACTCTAATACTGAGTTCTTCTTGTGTCAATTGAATTTCATCAATTAAACGTTGGTAGGATAACGCAACTTCTATGGGGTCTAAATTTTTACGTTGTATGTTTTCAACCAATGCCATTTCCAGCATTTCTTGGTCATTTGCCAATCTAATATAAGCGGGTACCGTTGTATTTCCTATTAATTTTGAAGCTCTATATCGTCGTTCACCAGAAACCAATTGAAATTTATTTCCTTCTAATTTCCGAACGGTTATTGGCTGGATAACACCAAGCTCTTTAATGGAGCTTCCAAGCTCTTGAAGTGCCTCTTCATTAAAGTGTGTTCTCGGTTGAAATGGATTAACCTCGATTAAGTTCAATGCAATGTCAATGATGCTTCCAACGAGTTTGTCTGCGTTTTTATCGCTTGCTGAGTTGATATTCGGAGCATCTTGTAATAAAGCAGAGAGCCCTCTTCCTAAGGCTTGTTTTCTAGTTGCTTTCGCCATTTTTTGAATTCTTTTTTAATAATTCTTGGGCCAAATTTAAATAATTTATAGCGCCTTTACTAGTAGCGTCATAGGTAATTATACTTTCTCCGTAACTTGGTGCTTCTCCTAAACGAATATTTCTTCTAATAATTGTTTCAAAAACCATGGTAGAAAAATGTTTTCTAACTTCATCCACTACTTGGTTGGAAAGACGCAATCGGGAATCGAACATGGTAAGTAGCAATCCTTCTATTTCTAGAGTAGGGTTGTGAATGTTTTGAATACTTTTGATTGTATTTAGTAATTTACCCAATCCTTCTAATGCAAAATATTCACATTGAATGGGAATAATTACCGCATCTGCCGCCACTAGCGAGTTGAGCGTAATTAAACCTAAAGAAGGGGCACAGTCAATTAAAATATAATCATAATCATCTTTAACTTCCGCTAATGCTTTTTTTAGCATGTACTCGCGTTCTTGTTTGTCTACTAACTCAATTTCAATTGCAACTAAATCGATGTGCGCTGGAATGATATCAACATTTGGAGAAGCTGTTTTTACAATCGCTTTTTTAGCAGTGAGTGTATGCTCTAAAACGTGGTATGTTCCGCCTTCCACTGCATTTACATCAAGACCTAATCCAGAGGTAGCATTTGCTTGAGGATCTGCATCAATCAATAGTATTTTCTTTTCTAAAACACCTAAAGAGGCCGCTAAGCTTATACTTGTGGTTGTTTTACCTACTCCACCTTTTTGATTCGCTATCGCTATGATTTTGCCCATGAAATTCTATTAAATTATAAGTAGGGTAAATTTACATTTTTTATTTCTTTTAAAAATAAAATTTATGAACTATATAAAGAAGTGTTAACTAGTTGTATATGTGTTCGTTGGTTGTTTTTATTTGTTTTTATCCTTAGAAATAAGTTGCAATAAATTAAACATGTTCTCCGGTTTTAAACATTTTTTATTTACTGGGAATGTTCTTTAGAATTTCAATTAAAAACTTCCAAAATTTTTGGGTAGATGAGATACTCGCGCGTTCGTCAGGGGAATGTGCTCCTCTTATAGTGGGGCCAAACGAGACCATATCCATTTCAGGGTAATTTTGTCCTAAAAGACCACATTCTAAGCCTGCATGACATGCAGCTACCAAAGCTTTTTCTCCATGTAAACGGTCATAAAGATTGGCAACAATATCTAAAATTTCTGAAGTTACATTGGGCTGCCAACCGGGATAATCTGCAGAAAGCTTTACATCAAAACCAGAGAGTTCAAAAGCGGATTTTAGTGAATTAGCTAAGTCCATTTTATTTGTTTCTGATGAGGATCTTGTCAAACACCCAATTTCAATTTTACCGTTTTTCACAATAACCCGTGCAATATTGTTAGAAGTTTCAACAAGATCTGCAATATCTGGAGTCATTCTGTAAACGCCATTTAAAGCAGCATATATTGATTTTGTTAGTCCTTCTTGAACTCCTATTTCCATTACTTTTTCCGGAAGGGTAGTTTTTTCAATAGCGATTACCAAGTTGGTTTCTATGCTTGCAAATTCTTCTTTTATACTGTCAATAAGTAAACCTGTCTCCAACAAAAAAGCTTCTGTAGCGACACTGTCTATAGAAATAATAGCAACGCTTTCTCTTGGAATTGCATTCCGCAAACTACCACCATTAATTTCAGATATTCGCAAGCCAAAGTTTGTAAAACCGTCAAATAAGAGTCGGTTCATTATTTTATTAGCATTTCCTAGTCCCTTGATAATATCCATCCCAGAATGCCCTCCATTCAACCCTTTTACAGAGATGGTAAATCCTGTAGTATTATCAGCACTTTGGTCTTCAAGATATGTTCTGCTTGCAGTTAGGTCTATTCCTCCTGCGCAACCCATTCCAATTTCATCATCTTCTTCAGTATCTAGGTTTAAAAGAATTTCACCTTTTAAGATGCCACTTTCTAATCCCATAGCTCCAGTCATTCCTGTTTCTTCATCGATGGTGAAAAGTGCTTCTAAGCTAGGATGTTCGATGGCCGTAGAGGCTAAAACCGCCATAATTGAGGCAACACCCAAGCCATTATCTGCCCCAAGCGTAGTACCGTCTGCCGTTACCCAATCTCCTTCAACTAGCATCTTAATACCTTCTGTATCAAAATCGAAAATAGTATCTGCATTTTTTTGATGCACCATATCTAAATGGCTTTGCATTACTACCGTTTTTCTGTTTTCTAAACCTTTTGTAGCTGGTTTTTTAATAATAACATTACCCACATGATCAACAAAGGTTTCTAAATTTAAGTTTTCACCAAAATTGACCATAAATTGAATAACGCGTTCTTCTTTTTTTGAAGGACGGGGAACAGCATTTAAATCTGCAAACATATTCCAGACTTCTTTTGGCGCTAAATTTCTTACTGCTAAACTCATTTTATTATGTTTTATTTTCACTTCAAAAATACAGTTTTCTATCCGTTTTGGAAAGCGTATTCAGTAGTTTTAAAAGTTTTGTTATTAAATAAAAGTCACTAAAATTGGGATATTATATCCTTGTGACATTGGGGTTATAAAGGAATGCTTAGTTAATTTCAAGAATACTTTCAGTCATTTCTTTCCGCACTTTTGGCAAATCTTTCATATAATCATCCGTGGCTCTAAAACCAACAGGTAATACTAGCACAGCGGTAAGGTTGTGTGCTTTTAAATCTAAAGTATCATTATATTTTTCCGGAGAAAAACCTTCCATAGGACAGGAGTCAATTTTTTGAGAAGCACAAACAGTTAAAAGGTTTCCAAGTGCGATATACGCTTGGTTTTTATTGGTATTAAAAAGTTCTTCTTGTGTCTTTTTTTCGATTTCTGCAGTTAAAAACTTTTTAAATGGATTGATGATTTCGTCAGGAGTATTTCTTATTTTTTGAACTAACTGGAAGTAATTTTCCACTTCTTTGCTCGTGTAGTGGTCTTGTATACAAATTACAAACAGGTGAGATGCCTGCACAATTTGTTGTTGATTCCAAGAAAATGGTAATAATTTTTCTTGCATTTTTTTGTTCCTAATGATGATCAGTTTTAGCGGTTGCAATCCATACGATGTAGCAGTGAGGTTAAAAGCTTCTTTTAATATTTGAAGCTGCGCCGCTGAAAGCGTTTTATTTGTGTCGAATTTTTTAACAGCATAGCGCCATTTTAAATTTTCTATAATATTCATCTTATAAGTTTTGAGCTGCAAAAATAGTGGATTAATCTTGCTTTTGGTGGGGTTGTTAATTATATATTTTGATAGGGGTATCAATTTTTTTGTACCTTGATACTAAAAGTATGAATGAAGACTTTCTCCACTACGTTTGGAAATACAAAGTATTTTCAAAGATTCATTTTAAAACAACCAATCAGGATGATTTGGTAATTATAAAGTCAGGTTTACATAATGCAAATGCAGGTCCAGATTTTTTAAATGCGCATTTGAAAATTGGAAATCAAATCTGGATAGGAAATGTTGAAATCCACTTAAAATCTTCGGACTGGTATGCACACCACCATGAAGTAGATAAGAACTATGATGCGGTTCTCTTGCACGTTGTTTGGGAGGATGATGTTACAATATATATGAAAAATAACAAGCCACTGCCAACAATGGTTCTAAAGGAGTTTGTTAGTGCGCGTGTTTTAGCGAATTATCAAAGGCTATTTTTTAAGTCAGAAAGTTGGATTCCTTGTCAATACTCTATCAATACTGTAGACGAGTTTACACTTTCAAATTGGAAAGAACGCTTGTATTTTGAGCGCTTAGAAAATAAATGTAAAGTAATAGAAAGGGTATTAAAGCAAGAGAATAATAACTTTGAAGCTGTATTATTTCAGCTGTTGGTGAAAAATTTTGGACTTAAAGTAAATGGGGATTCGTTTTTGGTCCTGTCGCAGTCTGTGAACTATGCTGTATTTAAAAGCGTGCGGTCTAACGAAAATAATTTAGCAGCATTGCTCTTTGGTCAAGCCGGGTTTTTAGAGGAGGACCTAGAAGAAGTCTACTACCAAAAGCTACAAAAGGAATATATGTATTTGAAACACAAATACAACTTACAGCCGATAGCAAATAACCAGTTCTCTTTTTTTAGAATGCGTCCCAATAATTTTCCCACAATTAGACTGGCACAATTGGTTTCTTTGTTTCACAAATATCAAAGTTTGTTTTCTCAACTAATGGCGTTAAAAACATTAAAAGAGTTTTATGATTTTTTTTCTTTAGAAACGCATGTCTTTTGGAAAACACATTATAGTTTTACGTCAACCTCTAAGCCTGCATTTAAAAAGATTACAAATTCATTTGTAGATTTGTTAATTATTAATACGATTATACCTTTAAAATTTTTGTATCAGAAAGCAAATGGAAAAACAGGAGAAAGCTCTTTTTTAACGATCTTAAAAAAGATAAAGCCAGAGAAAAATAAGATCATCTCTAAGTTTTCTGAATTAAAGATCGTCGCTATTAATGCCCTTGAAACCCAATCTTTATTAGAGCTTAAAACAAACTATTGCGCACCAAAACGTTGTTTAGAATGCGCAATTGGAAAGGTTCTTTTGAATAAAAGTTAAAAAGGTTAATACAAGCTTTTGAAGAGTGCGGGGTTTGATTCGTGCATAATCTCATACACTTTTTCAAAAATATCTTCAGCAGAGGGCTTTGAAAAATAATCCCCATCTGTTCCGTAAGCCGTACGGTGGGCTTTCGCAGTTAAGGTTGCTGGTTTGCTATCTAAATACTTATAACCATCTTGTTTTTCTAATATTTCTTGCAAAATATAAGCAGAAGCTCCGCCGGGAACATCTTCATCGATTACCAAAAGCTTGTTCGTTTTTAGTAGGCTTTTTACACAATCGCTATTCAGATCAAAAGGCAATAAACTTTGAGCGTCTATTATTTCTATACTGATACCAATTTGCTGCAGTTCTTTTGCGGTCTCTTCAACAATTCTTAAAGTAGATCCATAGGAAACGATGGTGATATCTGTACCCTCTCTAACGGTTTCTACAAGCCCAATTGGTGTTTTAAATTCGCCCAGGTTTGTTGGAAGTTCTTCTTTTAAACGATATCCATTTAGGCATTCGATAACCAAAGCAGGTTCATCTCCCTCTAGTAAGGTGTTGTAAAATCCTGCAGCTTTGTTCATGTTTCTTGGCACCAAAACATGCATTCCACGAATATTATTTATAATACCTCCCATTGGAGACCCAGCATGCCAGATGCCTTCTAATCGATGTCCACGGGTTCTAATAATTAATGGAGCTTTTTGTTTACCAAAACTTCTGTAGTGAAGTGTTGCTAAATCATCACTCATAATTTGAAGCGCATATAATAAATAATCTAAATATTGAATTTCGGCAATAGGCCTCAAACCTCGCATTGCAAGTCCAATTCCTTGTCCAATAATGGTAGCTTCGCGAATACCAGTGTCCGCAACTCTTATGTCTCCGTACTTTTCTTGAAGTCCCTCTAAACCTTGGTTTACATCTCCAATAAAGCCTGCGTCTTCTCCAAAAATAATCACTTCTGGATGTTTTTTTAGTAGGGCATCAAAATTATCTCTCATGATAATCCTTGCATCTACTACATTTTTACTTGGAGCATAAATTGGTTTTTTTTCAAGAACCTTGACAGCGCTATAGTCACTTTCACTTAGGAGGTAAGAAGAGTATTTAGAGGCGGCATCTTTGATAATTTCCTTTATATAATTTTGTAGTTCTTTTTTTTCTGGAAACTCCTCCTCTTTTAAGTAGCGGAGGGTTTTTCTCGCTGCAATCAAAATATCTTTACTAATAGGATCAATTGTTTTTTCTAAATCCGTTTTATACTTGGTAATAAAGACGCCATTTTTACTTTTGTTTGCAATTCTGCTTAGCAATTTAGAAGCTACTTGTACCTCTGCAACAAACTCATTGTTGTAGGCATTCCAAGCATTTCTTTTTGCAGTAAGGACTGTTTTTTTAGCTTCCTTTTCAAGAAGGATTATTTCTTCTTCAGAATCTACAAAACGTAAAATCTCTCCAGCGTCCGTTGTCAGTTCAAAATCTATAATCCATTTTCGCATTTTTTCGATGCAATCAAATTCTTTTTCCCACTGAAGTCTCTCTTTTCCTTTATATCTCTCATGAGAACCTGAGGTCGAGTGACCTTGAGGTTGCGTTAACTCATTTACATGAATTAAAACGGGGACATGCTCTTCTCTAGCAATTTTTCCAGCTTTGTTGTATACATCCACTAATTGAACGTAATCCCAACCATTTACTACAAATATTTCGTATCCATTGGTATCATTCTCTCTCTGAAACCCTTTTAGTATTTCAGAGATACTCTCTTTGGTAGTTTGATGTTTTGCATGCACTGAGATTCCATATTCGTCATCCCAAACACTCATCACCATTGGTACTTGTAATACACCGGCAGCATTTATAGTTTCAAAAAATAACCCCTCGCTCGTACTTGCATTTCCAATAGTTCCCCAAGCAACTTCATTCCCTTTTTTGGAGAAGTTCGTTTTATGCTGAACTGATTTTTCATTTCTATAAATTTTAGAAGCCTGCGCCAAGCCTAATAAACGAGGCATTTGTCCAGCAGTAGGAGAGATGTCTGCACTCGAGTTATATTGCTCGGTAAGATTTTTCCAACTACCATCTTCGTGTAAACTGTGGGTTGCAAAATGACCCCCCATCTGTCTGCCTGCAGACATGGGTTCGATTTCTATATTTGTGTGGGCATATAAACCTGAGAAAAATTGCTGGGCAGTAAGTTCTCCAATAGCCATCATAAAGGTTTGGTCACGATAGTATCCCGACCTAAAATCACCTTTTTTAAAGGCTTTTGCCAACGCTAATTGTGGTACTTCTTTTCCATCACCGAAAATGCCGAATTTAGCCTTTCCTGTTAAAACTTCTCTCCTTCCAAGTAAACTACATTCTCTACTGATTTTAGCAATTTTATAGTCACTAAGGACTTCTGCTTTAAAATCTTTGAATGAAAGTTCTTTTTTATCTTGAATCAGCGTTTTTTGTGACATTTTTTATTGATTTTTACCCAAACAAAGATAGTTTTTTTTAGTTGATATTTAAGTATTTAAATATTTATTAAATATTTCGTAATTTTAGCAGCTTAATTAAGTTTATTATTGAGGATAATGTAATAAAATAGTGAAGTTACTTTTTAGTGTTTAATTTTTTACAAAAAACCTCTTCTGAAAAAATTATAGACCCTGTTTAGTTCTCCTGTAAATGTAAACCTTATGTTTTTGGAATATGCCTCTTGTGTCACTTCCCAGCCATTATTAGAGTAGAGTGGCAAGTATATTTCAAATATATTGTGAACAAAATTAAAACGAATACCATTTTCATAACCAAAGAAAAGAGGTTTCGCTTTGTTTTTTAAGAAGGCAACATCATTATAATATTCAATCCAGCGCCACAGACCAATACTAGAGTTTAAAGACAACATATATTGGTTGGCAAACCGTGTTGGTAACACAGATTTAAATCCACCTTCATTAATTATATATTGCTGACTAAAAAGCCCTGAATCTTCTGATCGACCATAATAGTTCAATTCAAAAAGATAATCGTTTGCTCTGTCCAGTCCAAAGCTAAAATAATCTCCTTTAGATTGATTGTGAAGAAATGCACCTGCAAAAACGCGAAAATCTATTTGAGTATCCGAAGTAGTAAGTTTTCTAAAGCGGAAATCTGTCGATATTTTAGAGAAGTTTTTAGCAAACTCTGTCTTAATATTAAAGCGTGTTTCTGAAATAATGTCAGGATTTATATAATTGTAGCTCAGGCTAAAAACACGGTAGCTATCCTGTTCCGTTTTTATTGCCGTTGGTAAAATTTCTTTTTGTATCAGCACGGTCTTCGCTGTAATAAACTCTGCAGTGGCATCCCTTAAAGATTTTCTTTTGAATTGAACGTTTACATAGGGTATTAGAGCGCTATATGATAAGTCTGGTTTATATTGTAGTGTGGTACCAACAATGCCATAAGAAATTTTATAGAGGGACGTTTTTTCAAAATATTGATTGTAAACAACAGTAAATGAACCGTTTAACTTATTACTTTTAGTAGCGTAACCTGGGGATGTTTTAAACTCTAAATTCCTTTTTATCAACGGCTTGTTGTGCAGTTTTACACCAAGTATTAGACCGTCATAATAGTTGTAAGCAATTGTTGGTTGGTAAAAGAGTTGATTGTATTTAGGAGCCTTTACGTCTTTGATTAAAGTAAGCTTCAACGGTTTGTTAAAGAATTTTTTATCTGTACGGTAATAATTATCTAATGTATTGTACTCGGGATATATATTCTCATAATTTAAAACTAATTGATCAAACCGTCCTTTTGGAACTGATATTGTAAGTGTATCCTTAATATTTGCATACCATTTCTTAAACTTAATAGTGTCATTTTGTATTCCGTAAAATGCGATCGGAGTAGTAATATTTCGTTTGTTTTTTAAGGTGACTTTTAAACTGTCTTGCGTCTCTTCAACCTTTTTAATGGTGTAATCTATTTTTTTATTTGTTTTGATGAAATCATTAAAAAACCATTGAACATCTTTAGTGGTGTGCTTTGCTAAAACGTTTTTAAAGTCCGCACTTTTAGTAATGAAAAGTCTGTTCTTTTGATAGAATTCTTTAATACTTTTATTTAAAACGCTTGCTCCTAAATAACCCTTTAAATAGCTGAAGCCAAGACCTGCTTTGTATTTGCTTACAATTTTTCTATTGAAATTAGAAAGCGCGTCTGCTGGGGTGTTTAAAGGTTGATCTAGAAATTTTCGGGCTGTAAATTGATAGACGAAAGGGTATTTTTGATTGAACTGTAATTTTGAAATATTGTATTTTTTAAGAAACCAAGTATCCGCAGCTTTTCCTATCAGTTTAATTTTTGGATAATATTTATGTACGTATTCGATCATCAAATAACTATGTAAACCGTCAAGCAACCAATAGTCATTCCTTTGATTTACAAATAATGTTTGCTGCAAATACTTTTTAGAAAGCACCTTAAATAATTGTAAATCATATTTGAAAAGATGTGGGAAAGGACTAAAGAAATCAGGTATTTGACTCAGGCCATACACAGGATTTTTTTTCTGCATGGCTTTGTCAATAAGAATTTTATCTGCAGATAAAGGCCCTAAATATTGTTTTAGGAAGTCAAGTTCTCTATTTAAAATGGTTTTTATTACAGTACTATCTAATTCCTCATCTACAATATTTGTTTGTATTTGATGCGGTGCAGTATTAAATTGTTTAAAAGTATTTTCTCTCTCTATATTTAAAGTGATATCCTTTTTGTTTTTGCCAAATAACTGATACCAATTATGGGTTTCATTGCTTTGTTTCGTTTGTTTTAAATTACTACTTAAAGAAAAAACTTTCGGGGTTTTGAGTTCAATATCAAAAGTGGCATAATCCTCAAATAAATCATCTAAATTTAAATTACTCATAAATTGCCAACCGTCGTTATAAATTACGGGTGTGATATACCAATACCTTAAGCGATATCCATTTTCATGGGCACCGTAGCTTGTGAATTTGGCACTTGGCATTTGCACTAGGTAGCTAAGATCTATCTTTGTGCTCTCTTGAGGTTTTAAGGGTTGCAATAAAAAAACCTCAAGGATGTCTGCTTTATCTTCATAGGCTTGATGCTTAACATTCTGATAAGCTATTGAAATATTTTTAATAGAGGTAAAGCCAAGATCTTCTTTTTTTGCAAAGTATAAATCTTTTCTAAAATCTTTAATAAACCGCTTCGAGAGTGGGGTTTTTCTATTTTTAAAACTATTTGGCCAATTATGAAGTAATATTTGAGACAAAGTATCATTTGTGTTATTAAAATACACAATTTCCTGTTCAATTAGGAGCTGCTTCTTTTCAGAGTTTAAGCTCGCTTTTATATGCATGGTATTTTGCTGTGCAAAAGCGAAACTACTACACAGCATTGCCATAAAAAAGAGGTAAAAGCGCGCTCCCAATGAAGTTTTAAGGTTTTAAATGATTTATAGAATTTGAATTTTCAAATATAGAAAAAACCTTTCTATTTATTAGTTGTGCGTTTATCCTTGCCAAACAAATTAGCACACACTGCTTAAGGTTTTATAAAAAAAATTAAAAGTTGGGTTTGAACTTATATTTTGCATAAAATTTATTGATATGGGCGATCGCTTCATCGGCAGTATCTACAACTCTAAATAAATTTAAATCTTTCTCGCTAATATTGCCTTCTTCTATTAGTGTATCTTTTATCCAAACTAAAAGACCACTCCAAAATTTTGTACCTACCAAAACAATAGGGAAACGGCCAATTTTTTTAGTTTGTATTAAGGTAATGGCTTCAAAGAGTTCATCCATAGTACCAAAACCACCTGGCATCACAATAAATCCTTGTGAATACTTTACAAACATTACTTTTCGGACAAAAAAGTAATCAAATTCTAAATTTTTATCTTTATCAATCCACGGATTGTCGTGCTGCTCAAAAGGTAACTCTATGTTCAAACCCACAGAAGTCCCTTTCCCTCTATGTGCTCCTTTGTTACCAGCTTCCATAATTCCGGGTCCTCCTCCGGTAATTACACCATACCCGTTTTGTGTAAGTTTAAAGGCAACTTCTTCCGCTAAACCATAATAAGGGTCAGTAGTTTTTGTTCTTGCAGACCCAAAAATAGATACGCAAGGTCCAATTTTACTTAACTTTTCATACCCATCTACAAATTCGGCCATAATTTTAAAGATGGCCCAAGAGTCATTTGTTTTTATTTCGTTCCAGGTTTTTTGTTGGAGTTTTTCTTTTATTTTTCTGTCGTCATTATGCATGGTAAATATGTTTTAAGCTATTTGTTTTTATTTAAGGCAGCCTGCTAAATTAGTTCTTTTTTAAGAAAATCTTAAAAAGAATCGATGTGTTTTCTATGAACAGAAGGATTCTAGTTTGAGATCGATTGGATATATATACTAAAACATTTAAAATAAGAGGGTTACAGCGCTTACAGTAATTTCTTTAAAAATTTAGCAGTGTAACTAGTTTTGTGTTTTGCAACTTCTTCTGGAGTTCCTGTAACTAGAATTTTACCTCCTTTTTTTCCACCTTCCATACCAACATCGATAACGTAGTCTGCTAATTTTACAACGTCTAAGTTGTGCTCTATGATGAGTACAGTATTGCCCTTGTCTGCAAGTGTATTTAAAACATCCATAAGCACCCTAATATCTTCGAAATGAAGTCCTGTTGTGGGCTCATCAAGAATATAAAAGGTATTCCCAGTATCTCTTTTAGAGAGTTCTGCTGCTAGTTTTATTCTTTGTGCTTCACCACCAGAAAGTGTTGTTGATTGCTGTCCAAGAGTGATATATCCCAAGCCAACATCTTTAATAGTTTTTACTTTTCGGTGTATTTTAGGGATTTTAATGAAGAAGTCGGTTGCATCTTCTATGGTCATATCTAGAATATCAGAAATGGATTTTCCTTTGTACCGAATTTCTAAAGTTTCTCGATTAAAGCGTTTTCCTTGACACGTTTCACATTCTACTTGAACATCAGGTAGAAAGTTCATTTCTATAACACGAACACCGCCACCCTGACAAGTTTCACAGCGTCCACCTTTTACATTAAAAGAAAAACGACCCGGTTTATAGCCTCGAATGGAGGCTTCTACTGTCTTTGCAAACAGACTTCTTATTTCATCAAAAGTTTTGGTATAGGTTGCCGGATTTGATCGTGGAGTTCGGCCAATAGGAGATTGATCGATATCAATAACCTTGTCTACGTGTTCTAAACCTTCGATTTTCTTGTAAGGCATTGGTTTTTTAACTCCCCTGTATATATGTGCGTTTAAAATCGGATATAAAGTCTCGTTGATTAATGTTGATTTTCCACTTCCAGATACACCAGTAACACAGATCATTTTTCCCAGAGGAAAAGTTACAGAAACATTTTTTAAATTGTTTCCAGAAGCTCCTTTAAGGGTAATTGTCTTTCCATTTCCTACACGTCGTTTTTTTGGTATTTCAATTTTTTTTCTTCCCGTAATATAATCTGCAGTTAATGTTCGCTGTTTTTTAAGCTCAGCAAAGGTACCGGCAGAAACGATTTCTCCACCATGTTTTCCCGCACCCGGCCCGATGTCAAAAACAAAGTCTGCTTTTTCAATCATATCTTGGTCGTGCTCCACTACAATAATAGAGTTTCCAAGGTCTCTAAGTTTAACCAAAGAGTCTATTAATTTTTCGTTATCTCTTTGGTGCAAGCCGATACTCGGTTCATCTAAAATATACAAGACACCCACCAGTTGTGAGCCTATTTGTGTCGCCAAACGGATGCGCTGTGCTTCTCCTCCTGAAAGAGATTTAGAGGTTCTATCTAAGGTGAGGTAATCTAAACCAACATCTTTTAAAAATTGAATTCTAGTTCGAATCTCTTTTAAAATTTCTGCAGCAATGATCAATTGTTTTTTTGACAATTGTTTTTCAATATTTTCAAACCAACTTGCGAGCTCCGTGACGTCCATTTGAACTAAATCACTGATGTTTTTATCTGTTATTTTGAAATGAAGTGCCTCTTTCTTTAACCTTTTTCCTTCACAGGAAGAACAGGTAACTTCATCCATGAAGCCCTTTGCCCAGCGTTTTATCGAAGTGCTTTCTGCATTGTTATATTGATTGTCTATAAAGGCAACAATTCCCTCAAAATCTATTTTATAATTTCTGCGAACTCCTACAGATTTAGATTCAATCTCAAAAGATTCATTACCACCATTTAAAATGATGTCCAAAGCCTCTTTAGGAATGTCTTTAATAGCGTCCGATAATTTGAAGCGGTAGCGTTCAGAAATATGTTCAATTTGTTTAAATATCCAGCTATTCTTTTGCTCTCCTAATGGAACAATCCCGCCATTTTTAACAGAAACAAGATTGTTTGGGATTACTTTTTTTAAATTAATTTCATTGGTAATTCCTAAGCCATTACACGCACTACATGCACCTTTTGGAGAGTTAAAGGAAAACGTATTGGGCTCTGGGTTTGGATATGCAATGCCAGTAGTTGGACACATAAGTTCTCTACTAAAATACCTTGGATTGTTGTCATCAACATCAATGACCATCATAATGTTATTACCAGAATACAAAGCTGTTTTTATCGTCTCTTCTAAACGTTTTTCTACAGATTTATTGATAGCTAAGCGGTCTATGACTACTTCAATATCATGCATTTTATACCGGTCTAACTTCATGCCTTTTTCAATCTCCTGAATCTTTCCATCCACACGAACTCTTAAAAACCCCTGTTTTGATATTTGTTCAAAAAGCTCTCTATAGTGTCCTTTTCTAGATTTAATCAAAGGTGCTAAGACTGCTATTTTTTTATCGTTAAAATCTTTTAAAATTAGATCTTTAATTTGGTCATCAGAATAGCTTACCATTTTCTGATCTGTATTGTAGGAATAAGCATCTGCTGCTCTTGCAAAAAGTAATCGCAAGAAATCATAAATTTCTGTGATGGTTCCTACGGTAGAACGAGGACTTTTATTTGTGGTTTTTTGTTCAATAGAGATTACTGGAGAAAGGCCGTCAATCTTATCAACATCGGGTCTTTCTAAGCCACCTAAGAATTGACGGGCATAGGCTGAAAAGGTCTCTATATAGCGCCTTTGTCCTTCCGCATAAATGGTGTCAAAGGCCAAAGAAGATTTACCGCTTCCACTTAAACCAGTTATTACAACTAGTTTTTCACGAGGAATTTTCACGTCAATATTTTTTAAATTATGAACTCTTGCACCGTAAACTTCTAGATATTCTTGGTCTTTCAAACTTGCTTATTTTTTAGAAAAAAACAAAGTTAATCAATACTATTTTAATGTAACAAGGTTTCTGACAACCTTTGTTATTGTTTTGTGAGCACTTTTTTTTTAAAACGAAGTTATAATTTCATAAAAAAAATACGATAAAATAGTATCTTGCAGTATATTTTATGTGTAATGATTGATAGAATGCGTCATTTTTTCGAAAGAAACGGTTTTGGAGTGTTCTCAAGACTAGCAGACAGGCTAGGGATGAGGGCTGTAAATGTGCGTTTGTTTTTTATATATGTTACGTTTTTTACCGTTGGTTTATCATTTGGTTTGTATTTAACCATGGCGTTTGTATTAAAGTTAAAAGATATGATATACACTAAAAGAAGTTCCGTTTTTGATTTATAGAATATGATACTCATTAAATCCAAAATAGATAAAATTGCATTGTTAGTGATTTTGATCATCGCGATTGGAATCCTAGGTTATATGGGGCTTTCAGGATATAATTTTGTGGATGCTTTATATATGACCGTAATTACGGTAACCACCGTTGGTTTTGGTGAGTTGCAACCTTTTTCCCCAGAAGAGAAAATTTTTACAATATTTTTAATTTTAACAAGTATCATTATTTTTGGATATGCAGTTTCGGCATTTTCGGAATATTTGGTAAGTGGTAAATTATTTGAACATTTTAAACACAGAAGAGTGGAAAAGCAAATAGGACATTTAAAGGGTCATACTATTGTTTGTGGTTATGGCAGGAACGGAAAACAAGCAATTTTAAAACTCAGCAACTACAATCGAAAGTTTGTTGTGGTCGAAAGAAGTAAAGAAAAGATAGAGGCCTTAGATGTAGCAGGGATTTTAAATATAGAAGGAGATGCCACTTTAGACGAAACTTTGCAGAGAGCTGGGATAGAAAATGCCGCTTTTTTAATAACGGCATTGCCGTCAGATGCAGACAACCTTTTTGTGGTGTTAACGGCAAGTCAATTGAATAAAAAATGTATTATTATTAGTAGAGCCTCTAACGAGTCTTCGTATAAAAAACTGAAATTTGCAGGTGCAAACAACGTCATAATGCCAGATAAGTTGGGCGGAGATCACATGGCTTCATTGGTCACAACACCAGATGTTATTGAATTTGTAGATCGTCTAACAATCGAAGGAGAAACAACTGCGAATTTAGAGGAGGTAGCAGTAAATGATTTGCCAGAAAAATACCTGAATAAAACAATTTTGGATTTAGATATTCGAAGGAAAACAGGGTGTACGGTTATTGGTTTTAAAAATCCGGATAAAAACTACATCATAAATCCAGAAGCAGATATTAAGCTAGTTGCAGATTCTCAATTAATTATTTTAGGAAGACCTGAGCAGATTATAAAATTAAGAAAGGTGTTTTAAAAGTACTGGAGTTCATCTGAAGCAGTAGTTTTCTGTGAGATGTAGTAAACGCGTAATCTTTTTTTATCAGGAGCAAGAACAAACAGATACATGAAGAAAGTAATTATCACAGGAAGTAACGGTTTATTAGGGCAGTCTTTATTAAAACTTTTATTAAAAGAGCGAACAAAATACGAGGTTTTTGGTTTTTCTAGGGGGGCAAATAGGAGCGATAGAGAAGACTTCACCTATTGTGACATGGATATTACAAAGGAAGTCTTATTGAAGGATGAAATTGATAAAATTCAACCAGACTTTATACTTAATACGGCAGCAATGACTCAAGTTGATGCCTGTGAGACTCAAAAAGAGGCCTGTTACCTTCTCAATGTAACTGTTGTAAAATGGTTGACTGAAATTTGTGAACTGCGCAATATTCACTTAGTGCAGATTTCCACAGATTTTATTTTTGATGGAAGAAAGGGGTATTATAAAGAAACAGATACGCCCAATCCTTTAAGTTATTATGGACGCAGTAAGTTGAACTCTGAAGCGGTTATCAAGGCATCTGCGGTACAAAGTACAATTCTTAGAACGAGCTTAGTATATGGTAAAGTTCCGCACATGAATCGCAGTAACATTGTGCTGTGGGTGAAAAAAATGTTAGAAGAGAAGAATGAAGTTACAATTGTATCCGATCAATATAGGGCTCCCACATATGCAGTAGAATTGGCGCTCGCCTGCAAGATCTCAATCGACAGAAAGATCACCGGCGTTTTTAATATTTGTTCAAATAAAATATTGAGTATTTATGAAATCGCGCAGCAAGTTGCGCAGGTTTTTGAATTAGATGAAAATATGATAAAACCAATATCAACAGCAGTATTAAACCAAACAGCATCCCGACCTGCTAAAACGGGTTTCGATTTGACAAAAACGAATAATGAATTACGGTTTTATCCCAAATCATTTAAAGAAGATTTATTAAAATTTAAAGAAACATTTTAAGAAAATTATATTTAACACCCAAAACTTGTTGCAAGAGCATTTTTTTTATGATATTGCAGACCACTAATTAAAAATAAATTAAAATAAATTATGAATAAAAAATTTCTTTCATTGCTTTTGTTAGCGGTCCCAATGTTATCTTTTGCACAAGAATTAACAATGGATGAAAAAATCGAAGCAAAATTCAAGCCTTTTGCTGATGCAGTTAGTTCCGTAGTTTTTTATCCAATCTCAATTGTGGGGATAGATGTTCCAATTGTAGTGATTATTTTATTATTGGGTGCTTTGTTTTTTACATTGTATTTTAAGTTTGCAAATATAAGATTGTTAGGAGTCGCTATTAGAGCAACTAACGGAAAGTACGACGATATCGATCACAATTCAAAGGATGATATTTCTGAAGAGGATGTTGCAGGAAGTGATGGTGATGAAGTTATTCAAATAAAAGGAGTTGTTGGAGAGGTTACACACTTTCAAGCGTTAACAGCTGCTTTATCAGCAACCGTAGGTTTAGGGAATATTGCGGGAGTTGCAGTTGCCATTGCAATTGGAGGTCCAGGAGCAACAGTATGGATGATCTTAGCTGGTTTCTTAGGAATGTCTACGAAGTTAGTAGAAGCTACTTTAGGTGTGAAGTATAGAGAGGTAGGCCCTGATGGAAAGATCTATGGAGGTCCAATGTATTACCTGAAAAAAGGATTGAAAGAGAAGAATTTAGGAGGCTTAGGAAAAGTATTGGCAGGCTTATATGCTGTCTTTGTAATTGGTGGCTCTTTTGGAGGTGGAAATATGTTTCAATCCAATCAGGCAGCAGCACAATTTAAACAACTTTTTAATCTTGAGTCTGGATTTGTCTTTGGAATTATAATGGCAATACTAGTAGGTGTTGTAATTATTGGAGGTATTAAAAGAATAGGAAGAGTAACTGAGAAGATCGTACCCTTTATGGCTATTATGTTCGTGGGAGCTTCTTTAATTATATTGGTAATGAATCTGAATATAATTCCGGATGCAATGGTTCAAATTTGGAACGGTGCATTCAAACAAACTTCAGTAGTTGGTGGATTGATAGGTGTAATGATTGTTGGTTTTCAAAGAGCAGCTTTTTCAAATGAAGCAGGAGTTGGATCGGCATCTATTGCGCATGCAGCAGTGAAAACTAAATTTCCTGCGAGTGAAGGAATTGTGGCTTCAATCGGACCTTTTGTAGATACCGTAATTATTTGTACAATGACTGCTTTGGTAATTGTAGTAACAAACTTGAAGAGTAATTTGTTTACCTATGGGAACTTAGATGCAAAGAGTAATGTGCTCTTAAATGCAACAAATCAACCTATAAATGGTGTTGACTTGACGTCTGTTGCTTTTGATTCTGCAATCCCTAATTTCTCAATTTTATTAACCATAGCGGTAATTTTATTCGCATTTTCAACCATGCTTTCTTGGTCTTATTATGGGATTCAAGGGTGGACATATTTATTTGGAAAAAGTAAAATAGCAGATATTACATATAAAGCATTATTCTTAGTTTTTGTGGTAATTGGTGCATCTTCTAGTTTAGGATCGGTAATTGAGTTTTCTGATGCAATGATATTTGCGATGGTTTTCCCTAATATTATAGGATTGCTTTTATTAGCACCAAAAGTGAAATCAGAACTGTCAAGATACTTGAAGGCAATTGGGCATAAAAACCAAAATTAAAATACGGTGAAATGAACTTATTTAAATCCCATTTCTGGCATAATAAAGGCCAAAGAAATGGGATTTTTCTTTTAGGGATTCTCGTCTTAGTTTTTCAGATAGTTCTTGTCTTCGTTGATTTTTCTTCAGAGGAAATAGAAAATATAAATACATCCGACGCCGCTTTTTTTTATAAGCAAATAGATAGCCTTGAAGCGATCCGCTTTGCTGGTAAAAAGTTTAAGATATACCCTTTTAATCCCAATTATATTACGGACTATAAAGGTGCGGAATTAGGAATGTCCTTGGATGCTATCGATCGCCTCTTGGCCTATCGAAAAACAGGTGAATTCGTCAATTCTAAAAGTGCATTTCAAAAGGTAACTGGTATTTCAGACACACTATTAGAAAAAATAAGCCCCTTTTTTAAGTTTCCAACCTGGGTAGTTGAATCAAAGAGAAACAAAAAAAGAGTACCTGGTAAAACGCCCCTAATTAAAAGAACGACAACAGATTTAAATAAGGCAACAGCAGCGGATTTAAAAACTATTATTGGAGTTGGGAACGTATTTTCTGAAAGGATTATTAAGTATCGTTCTAAATTACAGGGTTTTTCTATGGAGCGTCAATTATACGAAGTCTGGGGTTTAGAGGAGGAGGTTGCAGATGAAATAGTGGCTGTTTTTAAGATTTTAAAATTGCCAAACATTCAGAAGTCCAACGTAAATACAGTCACTTTCAAAGAATTACTTAAAACACCTTACATCGATTATGAATTGTGTAAGAAAATTTTTGAATATAGAGATTCGGTTGCCGAGCTTCAAAATATTTCAGAATTAAAAAATATCACTGATTTTCCATTGGATTTGTATGAGAGAATAGTCTTATATTTGTTAGCTGAATAATCAACTAAAATTCATGTTAAATGAGTAGTATGTATTTCACTGAAGAACACGAGGTTTTTCGAACTAGTTTCAAAGATTTTTTGCAAAAAGAAGTAGTACCTTATATTGACGAATGGGAGAAATCTGGAACCATAGATCGGTTCATTTGGAAGAAGTTTGGGGATATGGGATATTTCGGTCTGCGCACGCCAGAAGAATATGGTGGTTTAGATTTGGATTTGTTTTACACGGTAATCTTTCTAGAAGAGCTACAAAAAATAAATTCTGGTGGTTTTGCCGCTGCAATGTGGGCGCATGAATATTTAGCAATGACGCATCTCAATAAAGAGGGTGACGCTTTTATTAAAAACAAATATTTAGTGCCAAGTGTAGCAGGAGAACTGGTTGGTTGTTTGTGTATTACGGAGCCTTTTGGTGGTTCAGATGTTGCAGGAATGCGCTCTACAGCAATCAAAAAAGGAGATGCCTATATTTTAAATGGTTCCAAAACGTTCATTACAAACGGTGTGTATTCAGATTACTTAATTGTTGCTGCAAAAACAGATCCGTCAGATAAATATAAAGGCATTAGTATTTTTGTAGTAGACAGAAGTGCAAAAGGAGTCTCTGCTACGAAATTAAACAAGTTGGGGTGGCGCGCATCAGATACCGCAGAAATTGCATTTGATAATGTAGAGATTCCAGCGGAAAATAGATTAGGAGAAGAAGGGAAGGGATTTCCTTACATTATGCAGCATTTTGCTTTAGAACGTTTAATTATGGGTGTGAATGCCCACGCTAGAGCTGGATTTGCCTTAGACTACGCTGTCAATTACATGCAAGAAAGGGTAGCTTTTGGAAAATCCTTAGACCAATTTCAGGCTTTAAGACATAAGATTGCAGAAATGGCAAGTAAGGTAGACATGTGTAGAGAGTACAATTACTCCATAACAAAAAGACTAGATAAAGGTTCGTATGTTGTAAAAGAGGCAAGCATGTCCAAATTATTATCAACAAAAATGGCAGATGAAGTTATTTATGACGCGCTTCAAATGTTGGGAGGCTATGGTTACATTGAAGATTACCCAATGGCCCGGTTGCTAAGAGATAGTCGATTAGGACCCATTGGTGGTGGAACTTCAGAAATTTTAAAAGAGATTATCGCAAAAATGGTCATTGACAATAAAGAGTATACGCCTTCTACTTAAATTTAAATTCTAACATATCAATGAGAAACAAGGCTTCTGTGTTGTTTTTTTGAAGCTGATTTTGAAATGAATGGTTAGTAGGGTTTTTAAAAAAAAAAGTAAGTGCATTGTCGTTCATCTCAAATTTTGTAATTACATTTGCATTCTGAAAAATAAATCAATAGCAGATACAGCTATTTAAAATATAAAGAGACTATGAAGGGAGGTGCCAACTTATGTTAATTATACCAATTAAAGAAGGAGAGAATATAGATAGAGCTTTAAAGCGTTACAAAAGAAAATTTGATCGTACTAAAACGATGAAAAATCTACGTAACAGAAAAAACTTTACGAAGCCATCTGTAGCTAAAAGAGCTCAAAGAATTAAAGCTTCTTATGTCCAAGGATTAAGAACGCAAGAAGAAGTAGGTTAGTAATAATTTATTTTTAATGTATAAATCTCGTAACACATTCTTGTGTTACGAGATTTTTTTTGCGTTTAATTTCAGTAACTTTGAGGGAAAGACCACTCCTTGTTGAAAGAGAACCATTTTATAACCGCATTTTTAGAGTACCTTTTTTTAGAAAAAAGCTACTCTAAGCATACGGTTACTGCCTACAAGACCGATCTTATTGCTTTTAAAGACTTTTGTGCAGTCAGCTATAATCAAGAAAATTTAACTGAAATAAAATATGGGCACGTAAGGAGCTGGGTTGTTAGTTTGGTTGCTGCCGATATTTCTAACAATACAATTAACAGAAAAGTTAGTTCTTTGAAGTCGTTTTATAAATTTCTTCAAAAAACTTCGCAGATAGAGAGTAATCCACTTTCCAAGCACAAAGCATTAAAGGTTGCCAAGAAGGTTCAGGTGCCTTTTACGTCGAGAGAAATAAATGCAGTGCTAGAAAACATGGATGGAGATCAAGGATTTGACCTATGTAGGAATAAGTTAGTGGTAGAATTATTGTATTCTACTGGCATGAGGAGAGCGGAGTTAATCAATATTAAGGAAGTAGATGTAGATATTGAAAATCAAACGATTAAAGTCTTAGGGAAAAGAAATAAAGAGCGCTATGTTCCAATATTATCTTCTGTAGTAGGAACAATAAAAGAATATCAAGTTTTAAAAGTAGCAATTGCCGGGAATTCTGGTTTCTTTTTAATTACCTCAAAAGGAAATAAATTATACGAAACACTTGTCTACAGGATTATAAATTCTTATTTTAGTCAGATATCTTCTAAAGTAAAAAAGAGTCCCCATATTTTAAGGCATTCTTTTGCGACGCATCTTTTAAATGAAGGTGCAGATTTAAACTCAGTCAAAGAATTGCTAGGGCATTCTTCTTTGGCTTCAACACAAGTCTATACGCACAATAGTCTTGATGCAATTAAAAAAGTATATAAACAAGCTCACCCTAGAAGCAATAAAAAATAACCACGAATGAAAGTATTCACACAATCAGTAAATTTTAATGCAGATATTGAATTAATTGAACTTGTAGAAACCAAGGTTTTATCATTGACCAAGTTTCATGATAAGATTGTTGACGCAGAGGTTTTTTTAAAAGTTCAAAAGACAAGTGATAAAGAAAATAAAATTACGGAAGTAAAGCTGAATATTCCGGGCAGTGAGCTAATGGTTAAGCGAGACACTAAAACCTTTGAGGAGGGGATCAATTTGGCAATAGATAGCTTGAAAAGACAATTAAAAAGATCTAAAGAAAAGCATAGGGATTCATTAATTTCATAAAATGATAAAAAAAATAAAATTTTTATTATAAAATGTTTTAAAATATAAAAAAACTTTATACATTTGCAGACCGTTAGAAATAGCGGTTTGTTTTTGTTAACAAAAGCCGATGTAGCTCAGCTGGCTAGAGCAGCTGATTTGTAATCAGCAGGTCGTGGGTTCGAGTCCCTCCATCGGCTCAAAAAGCAAGAAAATTGTGCAAGCAATTTGTAAGTTCATTAAAATAGTAAATGAAAGGGGAGATACTCAAGCGGCCAACGAGGACGGACTGTAACTCCGTTGACTACGTCTTCGCAGGTTCGAATCCTGCTCTCCCCACAATTTACATATTGCGAAAGTAGCTCAGTTGGTAGAGCGTCAGCCTTCCAAGCTGAATGTCGCCGGTTCGAACCCGGTCTTTCGCTCAAAGAGTTTTGTTTTGGAATAGAGTTTTTAAATTTTGTTTCAGTTAAGAATAAAGACAAAAGAGTGGTTATTGTTGATTCAAGTCGAAGTAAGACCATTCTTTAGCTCAAAATTATCAACAAGCCGGTGTAGCTCAGTTGGTAGAGCGCATCCTTGGTAGGGATGAGGTCGTGGGTTCAAATCCCATCGCTGGCTCATTTAAAACGTATTATTAGACACTAAATATATTTAAACTAAGAATTAAAATTAATAATCATGGCAAAAGCAAATTTTGACCGTTCGAAACCACACTTAAACATTGGTACTATCGGACACGTAGATCACGGTAAAACTACATTAACTGCCGCTATTACTAAAGTATTAGCTGATGCAGGATTTTCTGCGGCTCTATCATTTGACCAAATTGATAACGCTCCAGAGGAAAAAGAAAGAGGTATTACAATTAATACTTCACACGTTGAATATCAAACAGCAAATCGTCACTATGCACACGTTGACTGTCCAGGTCACGCGGATTATGTGAAGAATATGGTAACTGGTGCTGCCCAAATGGACGGTGCAATTTTAGTAGTTGCTGCAACAGATGGACCAATGCCTCAAACTAGAGAGCATATCTTATTAGGACGCCAGGTAGGTATTCCTCGTATGGTTGTATTCATGAATAAAGTGGATATGGTTGACGATGAAGAGTTATTGGAGTTGGTAGATATGGAAATTAGAGAATTATTATCTTTCTATGAGTATGATGGAGATAATGGGCCTGTAATTGCTGGTTCAGCATTAGGAGCTTTGAATGGAGAACAGAAATGGGTAGATTCAGTTTTAGAATTGATGGAAGCTGTAGATGTTTGGATCGAAGAGCCTCTAAGAGAAGTAGATAAAGATTTTTTAATGCCAGTTGAGGATGTATTTTCAATTACGGGTCGTGGAACTGTTGCAACAGGTCGTATCGAAACAGGAATTGCGAATACAGGAGATACTGTAGATATTATCGGTATGGGAGCTGAGAAAATGACTTCTACTGTTACTGGTATTGAGATGTTCCGTCAAATCTTAGATAGAGGTGAGGCTGGAGATAATGCAGGAATCTTATTAAGAGGTATTGCAAAAGAAGATATTAAGAGAGGTATGGTAATCTGTAAGCCAGGTTCTGTAACGCCACACGCTAAGTTCAAAGCAGAAGTATATGTTTTGAAAAAAGAAGAAGGTGGTCGTCATACTCCATTTCATAACAACTATCGTCCACAGTTCTATGTTAGAACTACAGATGTAACAGGTACAATTAATTTACCTTCAGGTGTTGAAATGGTAATGCCAGGAGATAACTTAACAATTACTGTAGACTTGTTACAACCAATTGCTTTAAATATTGGTTTACGTTTTGCAATCCGTGAGGGTGGTAGAACCGTTGGAGCTGGTCAGGTAACAGAGGTTTTAGACTAAAAACAAAGTAGTATTTTACTATTTATATTTTAAAAAGGCGTCACGCTATTAGCGTGATGCCTTTATCAATGAATAAGAAACGGGCGTAGTTCAGCGGTAGAGCACTGGTCTCCAAAACCAGCTGTCGGGAGTTCGAATCTCTCCGCCCGTGCAAAAACATACAATTAGAATGAAGTTTATACAATATATTAAAGATTCTTTTGATGAGCTAGGAAACAATATAACTTGGATCTCTAAAGAAGATGCTCAAAAAACAACAGTAACAGTTGCTGTTTTTACTATTTTGTTTGCATTGGCAGTAGCAGGTATAGACTACGTTTTTCAGACAGGTTTAGATAATTTTTTCACAATGTTTAAAACCAACTAATAATGGCAACTGATTCAGTAATGAAATGGTATGTTGTTAGAGCCATTGGAGGACAAGAGAACAAAGTAAAAGCGTATATCGAAACTGAAATAGCCCGTTTGGGATTGTCTGATTTCGTAAGTCAAGTAATCGTGCCAACTGAGAAGGTAATTCAAATCAAGGACGGTAAGAAAATAAACAAAGAGAAAGTTTATTTTCCTGGTTACATTATGGTAGAAGCAAATCTTTCAGGAGAAGTTCCACACGTAATTAAAGGAATTACGGGTGTTATTGGTTTTCTTGGTGAGGTAAAAGGTGGAGCACCTGTTCCAATGCGTAAAGCGGAGGTCAATAGAATGTTAGGTAAAGTAGACGAATTGTCGATTCAAGACGAAAACGTTGCCATTCCTTTTGATATTGGTGAAACTGTAAAAGTTGTAGACGGACCTTTTAACGGTTTTGATGGGACGATAGAGAAAGTAAATGAAGAAAAGCGTAAGCTTGAGGTAATGGTTAAAATATTCGGAAGAAAAACACCATTAGAATTAAGTTATATGCAAGTAGAGAAGATATAATTGTTACACAAATATATAATAGAGAACGATTTGTTTTTAGCTTCCAAAATAAAACAAATCATTAAACATTTTTAAAATGGCAAAAGAAGTTAGTAAAGTAGTTAAGTTACAAGTAAGGGGAGGCGCAGCGAATCCATCGCCGCCGGTTGGACCCGCTTTAGGAGCTGCTGGTGTTAACATTATGGAGTTCTGTAAACAGTTTAATGCAAGAACGCAAGACAAACAAGGTAAAGTTTTACCTGTTGTTATTACTGTTTTTAAAGACAAATCATTTGATTTTCTTATCAAAACTCCTCCTGCAGCAGTCCAGTTACTAGAAGCGGCCAAAATAAAAAAAGGTTCAGGAGAACCAAACAGGAAAAAAGTAGCATCAGTTACTTGGGATCAGATTAAAGTAATTGCAGAAGATAAAATGGTAGACTTAAATGCCTTTCAAATTTCTTCAGCAATGCGTATGATTGCAGGTACAGCACGTTCTATGGGATTAACAGTAAAAGGTAATGCACCAGCATAAACTTTATAAAAAGTAGTAAAATGGCAAAATTAACAAAAAAGCAAAAGGAAGCTTACGCAAAGGTAGATAGCTCTAGATCGTATGATTTAGCAGCGGCTTCAGCGCTAGTCAAAGACATTACCAATGTAAAGTTTGATGCATCAGTAGATTTAGCAATTCGTTTAGGAGTAGATCCTCGAAAAGCAAATCAGATGGTACGTGGTGTTGTAACATTACCTCACGGAACAGGAAAAGATGTGAAAGTATTAGCATTAGTAACTCCAGATAAAGAAGCAGAAGCCTTAGAAGCAGGTGCTGATTATGTGGGATTAGATGAGTATCTTCAAAAGATTAAAGGAGGTTGGACAGACGTAGACGTAATTATTACCATGCCAAGTGTAATGGGAAAATTAGGTCCCTTAGGAAGAGTTTTAGGACCTAGAGGTTTAATGCCAAACCCTAAAACGGGTACGGTAACAATGGATGTTGCAAAAGCGGTGAAAGATGTAAAAGCGGGTAAAATCGATTTTAAGGTTGATAAGACAGGAATCATTCATGCTGCAATTGGTAAGGTATCTTTTGATGCTCAAAAAATTGAAGAAAATGCAAACGAATTAATACAAACAATTATTAAATTGAAACCAACAACTGCAAAAGGAACGTATGTAAAAAGCGTTTTTATGTCTAGCACGATGAGTCCTAGTATTGAGGTTGAGGTGAAAGCTGTTTAATACGTTAAAACTTATAATCATGACTAGAGAAGAGAAATCACAAGTAATACTAGATTTAACAGCCGTATTAGCAGACACAAATACATTGTATTTAGCAGATATTTCAGGATTAAATGCACAAACGACTACGAATTTACGTAGAGCTTGTTACAAAGCAGATGTTCAGTTATCCGTTGTTAAGAATACATTACTTGCAAAAGCGATGGAGGCTTCAGATAAGGATTTTGGAGAGCTACCAGGAGTTTTGAAAGGAAATACTTCAATGATGATTTCAGAGGCTGCAAATGCACCTGCGAAGTTAATCAAGGAGTTTAGAAGAAAATCCAAAGACCGCCCTTTATTAAAAGGTGCTTTTGCAGAGGAATCTGTTTACATTGGGGATGATCAATTAGATGCTTTGGTAGACATCAAGTCGAGAGAAGAGCTAATTGGAGAAATCATTGGATTATTACAGTCTCCTGCTAAGAATGTTATTTCAGCATTACAATCAGGTGGACACACACTTTCAGGTATCATTAAAACGTTGTCTGAAAAATAAGTACGCGCACAAATAAACTATAATAAATAAAATTTTTAAAAACAATTAAAATGGCAGAATTAAAAGATTTCGCAGAGCAGTTAGTTAACTTGACAGTAAAAGAAGTTAATGAATTAGCTACTATCCTTAAAGATGAGTATGGTATTGAGCCAGCAGCAGCAGCAGCAGCAGTAGCAGGACCAGCAACAGGAGGAGAAGAAGCAGCAGAAGAGCAAACTGAATTTAACGTTATTCTAACGGCAGCAGGAGGTTCTAAACTTGCAGTTGTAAAATTAGTTAAAGAATTAACTGGTTTAGGTTTGAAAGAAGCTAAAGGTATCGTAGATAGTGCACCAGCAGCAGTAAAAGAAGGTGTAACTAAAGATGAGGCGGCAGCGCTTAAAGCAGCACTAGAAGAAGCTGGAGCTGAAGTAGAGCTTAAGTAAGCTTTTAAACCCGATGAAGCTTATGGCGGATCGGGATAACAAATTTAGGTTTAGGTACTAAAAACACATGTTTTTAGACCTAAACCATTTTGTGTATATATTCGTTTTTTATTATAATTCAGATTTTAATTAAAAAAATATTCTCTTTTGGCAACGAAAAACACAACTGAAAGAATCAACTTCGCAACTTCGCAAATGATAAAAGAGTATCCAGATTTTTTGGATATTCAGGTAAAATCTTTTCAAGATTTTTTCCAACTTCAAACTAAAGCAGAAGAAAGAGGAGAAGAAGGTTTGTACAAAACCTTCATGGATAACTTTCCTATTACTGATACAAGAAATCATTTTGTATTAGAATTTCTAGATTACTTTGTAGACCCACCAAGATATTCTATTCAAGAATGTATTGAAAGAGGTTTAACACACAGTGTGCCTTTAAAGGCACGTTTAAAATTATACTGTACCGATCCAGAACACGAGGATTTCGAGACGATTGTTCAAGATGTGTATCTTGGAACAATACCGTATATGACAAATTCTGGTGCGTTTGTAATCAATGGTGCAGAGCGCGTGGTAGTTTCCCAATTACACAGGTCTCCTGGTGTATTTTTTGGGCAATCGTTCCATGCAAACGGTACAAAATTATATTCAGCAAGAGTAATTCCTTTCAAAGGTTCTTGGATAGAATTTGCTACCGATATCAATCAAGTAATGTATGCTTATATTGATAGAAAGAAAAAATTACCAGTAACAACGTTGTTCAGAGCCATCGGTTTTGAAAGAGATAAGGATATTTTAGAGATTTTTGATCTTGCGGAAGAAGTGAAAGTTTCGAAAGCTGGTTTAAAGAAGGTATTAGGGCGCAAGTTAGCTGCAAGAGTTTTAAAGACTTGGCACGAAGACTTTGTGGATGAAGATACTGGGGAAGTGGTTTCTATCGAAAGAAATGAAATTATTTTTGATCGGGATACGATTTTAGAAAAAGAACACATAGATGAAATAATTGAAGCGGGTGCTAAAACTGTTTTACTTCACAAAGAAGATAACGATACAGCAGATTACGCTATTATTCATAATACTTTACAAAAGGATCCTACGAATTCTGAGAAAGAAGCAGTAGAGCATATTTACAGACAATTACGTAATGCAGAACCGCCAGATGAGGAGACTGCAAGAGGAATTATCGATAAGTTATTCTTTTCAGAGCAAAGGTATAATTTAGGAGAAGTTGGTCGTTTTAGAATGAACACCAAGCTTCAATTAAATGAGCCAATTGATCAAAAAGTATTGACAAAATTAGATATTATTACGATTATTAAATATTTAATCGAATTGATCAACTCTAAAGCGGAAGTTGATGATATTGATCATTTATCTAATAGACGTGTAAGAACTGTTGGAGAGCAATTAGCAGGACAATTTGGTGTTGGTTTAGCGCGTATGGCGAGAACAATTCGTGAGCGTATGAATGTGCGTGACAACGAAGTGTTTACACCAATCGATTTGATCAACGCAAAAACTTTATCTTCAGTAATTAACTCGTTTTTTGGTACCAATCAACTGTCTCAGTTTATGGACCAAACAAATCCATTAGCAGAGATTACGCACAAGCGTAGGTTGTCTGCACTTGGACCTGGAGGACTGTCTAGAGAAAGAGCAGGATTTGAGGTGCGTGATGTACACTATACGCATTACGGACGTCTGTGTCCAATTGAAACACCTGAAGGACCGAATATTGGTTTGATTTCTTCACTTGCAGTATTTGCAAAGGTGAATAATTTAGGTTTTATAGAAACGCCTTATAGAAAAGTTGAGAACGGAGTTGTAGGAACTGATGAGCCTATTTATTTAAGTGCTGAAGAGGAAGAAGGTATGAAAATTGCCCAATCTAACTTAGAACTTAGTAAGAACGGAAGCATTACTTTGGAGCGTGTTATTGCGCGTGAAGAAGGAGATTTTCCAGTAGTGAATCCAGATGACATTAATTATATGGATGTTGCTCCAAATCAAATTGCTTCTATATCGGCATCTTTAATACCGTTTTTAGAACATGATGATGCCAATCGTGCCTTAATGGGATCTAACATGATGCGTCAGGCAGTGCCATTATTACGCCCAGAATCTCCAATTGTAGGAACTGGTTTAGAACGCAGAGTTGCAAAAGATTCTCGTATTTTAATCAATGCTGAAGGAGCTGGTGTCGTAGAATATGTGGATGCTAATAAAATTACAATTAAGTATGATAGAACGGACGAAGAGAAGCTGGTTAGTTTTGATTCTGATGAAGTATCGTATAATTTAATTAAATTTAGAAAGACCAATCAAGGAACGTCCATCAACCTGAAACCAATTGTAGTAAGAGGAGACAGAGTTACAGAAGGACAAGTTCTTTGTGAAGGATATGCAACACAAAAAGGAGAATTAGCTTTAGGAAGAAATATGAAAGTAGCCTTTATGCCTTGGAAAGGGTATAATTTTGAGGATGCAATTGTAATTTCAGAAAAAGTGGTTCGTGAAGATATATTTACATCTATACATATTGATGAGTATTCTTTAGACGTTAGAGATACAAAATTAGGAATTGAAGAATTGACTAATGATATCCCGAACGTTTCAGAAGAAGCTACCAAAGATTTAGATGAAAATGGAATGATTAGAATTGGAGCAGAAGTGAATCCTGGTGACATCTTAATAGGTAAGATTACACCAAAAGGAGAATCGGATCCAACTCCAGAGGAAAAATTATTACGTGCAATTTTTGGGGATAAAGCGGGAGATGTAAAAGATGCATCTTTGAAAGCTTCACCTTCATTAAGAGGTGTAGTAATTGATAAAAAATTATTCAGAAGAGCTGTTAAGGATAAAAACAAAAGGTTACAAGATAAAGAAGCAGTTGCTAATTTAGAATCTTCTTTTGTTTCACAATTCGAAGGATTGAAAGATGAATTAATTGAAAAATTATTCACTTTAATTAGCGGAAAAACATCGCAAGGAGTATTCAATGATTTAGGGGAAGAAGTTTTACCAAAAGGTAAAAAATATACGCTTAAAATGTTAAACTCTGTAGATGACTATGTGCATTTAACAGGTTCTTGGACAACAGATAAAGACTTAAATGATTTAGTAGGTGAATTAGTTCACAATTACAAAATCAAAGTAAACGATTTACAAGGTTCTTTACGTCGTCAAAAGTTTACAATCTCTGTTGGAGATGAGTTGCCTGCAGGAATTTTAAAACTTGCGAAAGTTTACATCGCTAAAAAGCGGAAACTTAAAGTAGGAGATAAAATGGCGGGACGTCACGGTAACAAAGGTATTGTTGCACGTATAGTAAGAGCAGAAGACATGCCTTTCTTAGAAGACGGAACACCTGTAGACATCGTGTTAAATCCATTAGGAGTGCCTTCTCGTATGAATATTGGTCAAATTTATGAAACTGTTCTTGGTTGGGCAGGTCAGAAATTAGGAACTAAATATGCAACACCAATTTTTGATGGCGCATCTTTAGATCAAATCAATGTGATTACAGACAATGCAGGTGTTCCAAGATTTGGACATACCTATTTATATGATGGTGGAACAGGAAAACGTTTCGATCAGCCAGCAACGGTTGGTATCATTTATATGATTAAGTTAGGACACATGATTGAAGATAAAATGCATGCGCGTTCTATCGGACCGTATTCATTAATTACACAACAACCATTGGGTGGTAAAGCTCAGTTTGGTGGTCAGCGATTTGGAGAGATGGAAGTTTGGGCATTGGAAGCATATGGTGCTTCTAGTATCTTAAGAGAAATCTTAACTGTTAAATCTGATGATGTGATGGGTAGAGCTAAAACATACGAAAGTATTGTGAAAGGCGAAGCAATGCCAGAACCAGGTTTACCAGAGTCATTTAATGTATTAATGCACGAACTGAAAGGTTTAGGATTAGACGTTAGATTAGAAGAATAATTATTTACACAGGGCTTTGCAAGGGGGTAAAACCCCTTGTATAAACTGAACACTTGAAATAAGATGGCAAGAAAACAAGAGAAGTACACTGTAAAAAAGTTTAACAAAATCTCAATTGGTTTATCATCACCAGAGGCAATTTTAGAAATTTCTAAAGGTGAAGTTTTAAAACCAGAAACTATAAATTACCGTACACACAAGCCAGAAAGAGATGGTTTGTTTTGTGAGCGTATTTTTGGTCCTGTTAAGGATTATGAATGTGCTTGTGGAAAGTACAAAAGAATCCGTTACAAAGGAATTGTTTGTGACAGATGTGGGGTAGAAGTAACGGAAAAGAAAGTACGTAGAGATAGAGTTGGTCACATTAATTTAGTGGTACCGGTTGCTCATATTTGGTACTTTAGATCATTGCCTAACAAAATGGGGTACCTTTTAGGTTTGCCTTCTAAAAAGTTAGACATGATTATTTACTACGAACGATATGTAGTAATCCAACCAGGTATTGCCAAGAATGTTGAAGGAGAGCCATTGCAAAAAATGGACTTCTTAACAGAAGAAGAATACTTAGACATTGTAGATGAAATTCCACAGGAAAACCAATATTTAGACGATACGGACCCAAATAAGTTCATCGCTAAAATGGGGGCAGAGTGTTTGATTGATTTATTAGCGCGTATCGATTTAGAATCGCTGTCTTTTGAATTGAGACACAAAGCAAATACGGAAACTTCGAAGCAACGTAAGACAGAAGCATTGAAGCGTTTAAATGTTGTAGAGGCATTTAAAGACTCTCAAAAGAATAGAGAGAACAATCCAGAATGGATGATCATGAAGGCAGTTCCGGTAATTCCGCCAGAATTAAGACCTTTAGTTCCCTTAGATGGAGGACGTTTTGCTACTTCAGATTTAAATGACCTATACAGAAGAGTGATTATTAGAAACAACCGTTTAAAAAGGTTGGTTGAAATTAAGGCACCAGAAGTTATTTTACGTAATGAGAAACGGATGTTGCAAGAATCTGTGGATTCATTGTTTGACAATACACGTAAATCATCTGCAGTAAAAACAGAGTCTAACCGACCGTTAAAATCACTTTCAGATTCTTTGAAAGGGAAACAAGGTCGTTTCCGTCAGAATTTATTAGGAAAGCGTGTTGATTATTCTGCACGTTCTGTAATTGTTGTTGGACCAGAATTAAAATTATCAGAATGTGGTATCCCAAAAGATATGGCAGCTGAACTTTACAAGCCTTTTGTAATTCGTAAATTAATTGAGAGAGGAATTGTAAAAACAGTAAAATCTGCGAAGAAAATAATAGATAGAAAAGAGCCTGTTGTTTGGGACATCTTAGAAAATGTAATTAAGGGGCACCCTGTATTATTAAACAGAGCACCAACTTTACACCGACTTGGTATCCAAGCATTCCAGCCAAAATTAATTGAAGGGAAAGCAATACAGTTGCATCCTCTTGCATGTTCTGCCTTTAATGCCGATTTTGATGGAGATCAGATGGCAGTGCACTTACCATTAGGCCCAGAGGCTATTTTAGAAGCACAATTATTAATGTTGGCTTCTCATAATATCTTAAACCCTGCAAATGGAGCGCCAGTAACGGTTCCTTCTCAGGATATGGTACTTGGTTTATATTACATGACCAAAGAAAGAATTTCTACTCCAGAAGTAAAAATTATAGGAGAAGGATTAACGTTCTATTCACCAGAAGAAGTAACCATTGCTTTTAACGAAGAGATGGTGGACTTAAATGCTGGTATTAATGTAAGAACCTACGATGTTGACGAGGACGGAGAGCAAGTTAGAAAAATTATAAAAACTACAGTAGGTAGAGTTTTATTTAATGAAGTTGTTCCTGCAAAAGCTGGTTATATCAATGAAGTATTAACTAAGAAAAACTTACGTGGAATTATTGGTGGTATTTTAAAGGCTACTGATATTCCTACAACCGGAGCATTCTTAGATGAAATAAAAAATATGGGATATAAATTTGCCTTCCAAGGTGGTTTATCTTTCTCATTAGGGGATATTATTATTCCTAAGGAAAAACAAGGAATGATTGACGCTGCCAATAAAGAGGTAGAAGCAATTGTTGGGAATTATAACATGGGTATGTTAACGCAAAAAGAGCGTTACAATCAGGTAATTGATATTTGGGGTAGAACCAATAACGATTTAACTGAGCTATCTATGAAGCGTTTACGTGAAGATCAACAGGGTTTCAATTCTGTTTATATGATGCTTGATTCTGGTGCAAGGGGTTCTAAAGAACAAATTCGTCAGTTAACAGGTATGCGTGGATTAATGGCAAAACCTAAAAAATCTACTGCAGGTGGTGGAGAAATTATTGAGAATCCAATTCTTTCTAACTTTAAGGAAGGACTGTCAATTCTTGAATATTTTATCTCGACACACGGTGCACGTAAAGGATTAGCAGATACCGCTTTAAAAACGGCAGATGCAGGTTACTTAACACGTAGATTGGTAGATGTTTCTCAAGATGTTATTGTAAATGAAGAAGATTGTGGTACGTTAAGAGGAGTTGAAGTTGCTCCATTGAAGAAGAATGATGAGATTGTAGAATCGATATCAGATAGAATTGAAGGACGTGTTTCACTAAACGACGTATACCACCCATTGACGGAAGATTTAATTATCTCTGCAAATGAGCCAATTACGTATAAACTAGCAGTTGCTGTTGAAAAATCAGGAATTGATAGTATTGAAGTAAGATCTCCATTATCATGTGAATCTACAAAAGGTATTTGTGCAAAATGTTATGGCCAGAGTTTATCAACACTGAACAAAGTTCAAATTGGTGAAGCGGTTGGTGTAATTGCAGCACAATCTATTGGAGAGCCAGGTACGCAGTTAACCTTACGTACATTCCACGTTGGTGGAGTTGCGGGGAATATCTCTCAAGAGAATAAGTTAATAGCGAAGTTTGACGGTACTGTAAATATTGAGGATTTAAGAACTGTTGCTGGTAAAGACAAAGAAGGGACTGCTATTGATATCATTATATCTAGAACAGCAGAGATTAAAATTATAGATAAGAAAACAGGGATTACACAGAGTACAAATATTCTGCCTTATGGTTCGATTATTTTCGACAAAGACAGAAAAACAATCAAAAAAGGAGATACGATTGTACAATGGGATCCTTTTAACGGTGTAATTGTTTCTGAGTTCGAAGGAAAAGTGAAGTTTGATAATTTACAACAGGGAATTAACTACTCTGTAGAAATTGATGAACAAACAGGATTCCAAGAAAAAGTAATGATCGATTCTAAAAACAAGAAAATCATTGCTTCTTTAATTATTGAAGACAAAGATGGGAATGCATTGCGTTCTTATAGTTTACCGGTAGGTGCACACTTGATGATTAGCGATGGAGACAAGGTTGAAGCAGGGCACACGTTGGTTAAAATTCCAAGAAAATCTGGAAAAGCAGGAGATATTACAGGAGGTTTACCAAGAGTAACAGAGTTATTCGAAGCACGTAACCCTTCCAATCCATCTGTAGTTTCAGAGATTGACGGTGTTGTTTCTTTTGGGAAAATTAAGCGAGGAAATAGAGAAATTATTGTTGAATCTAAAACTGGAGACATTAGTAAGTATTTAGTAAAACTATCGAATCAGATTTTAGTTCAAGAAAATGACTTTATCAAAGCTGGGATGCCATTATCAGACGGAGCAACAACTCCTTCAGATATCTTAAGAATTAAGGGGCCTGCGGCAGTGCAAGAATACTTAGTAAATGAAATACAAGAAGTATATCGTTTGCAAGGTGTGAAAATTAATGACAAGCATTTCGAAGTTGTTGTGCGTCAAATGATGCGTAAAGTTAAGATTATTGATTCTGGAGATACTTTATTCTTAGAGAATCAACTGATTCATAAAATTGACTTTATCAAAGACAATGATGCAATTTACGGAATGAAGGTTGTTGAAGAAGCTGGAGATTCTGAGAACTTAAAAGCAGGTCAAATTATTTCTGCGCGTCAATTAAGAGATGAAAATTCTTTGTTAAGAAGAAATGATCAAAACTTAGTAGAAGCAAGAGATGCGAAGCCAGCGACAGCAGAGCAAGTTTTACAAGGAATTACGAGAGCATCACTTCAAACAAAATCATTTATTTCTGCAGCTTCTTTCCAAGAAACTACAAAAGTATTAAATGAGGCTGCTGTAAGTGGTAAAATAGATACTTTAGAAGGATTGAAAGAGAATGTGATTGTTGGTAAGAGAATTCCAGCAGGAACAGGAATGAGATCTTACGAAAAGATTCTAGTTGGTCCCAAGGACGAAATAGAGAAAAGTTTCTAAATAAAAACGTTGATACGTTTTAAAGTTTAAAAGTTGGATTGTTTACTGTAACTTGTTTACAATATTCAATTCAACTTTTTTTTTACGAAAGATTCAGAGAGTTTAATTCAAATTAAAACAACTACTATATATGGAAGAAAATCAAAATAAAGACGGGCAATTAAACATAGAGTTAGATCAGGAAATTGCAGAGGGAACCTATTCTAACTTGGCAATTATCAATCATTCGGTCTCAGAATTTATTGTTGATTTTATTAATATTATGCCAGGGGTTCCAAAGGCAAAAGTAAAGTCTAGAATTATCTTAACACCACAACATGCAAAAAGGTTGGCAAAGGCTTTGGCAGATAATGTTAGGAAATTTGAGCAAGCTAACGGTGAAATTAAGGATTATGAACGTCCTCCAGTTCCAATGAACTTTGGTCCAACGGGTCAAGCATAAATATGCTATTATTTGTGAACTATGATTTCAGTTTGCATATCGAATGATTCACTTAGGTATCGTTCTTTTACTATTAATTTCTATTTTTGAAAAATATAATAATAAAGCTTCTTTTTGTTTTCTTATTCATAAGTTGTTCTGGTCCCTATGGCGCATCTACTATTGTAGTAAATGATTCAAATTCAGGGATAATTGCGGATAGTTTTAAAAAAAATCACGTCAGATGCGTAGGATATAGAATTTTTAAA